>Ga0302237_1001995_pt1 | contig 13172 bp, 6 predicted proteins | sample AAG_UR_Ala_MG_FD_193530 | JGI IMG/M metagenome (GOLD analysis project Ga0302237, IMG submission 193530) | Enriched activated sludge microbial communities from anaerobic digester in WTTP, New Holstein, Wisconsin, United States - AAG_UR_Ala | ecosystem: Engineered > Bioreactor > Anaerobic >... | reverse complement strand
AAGGATGCGATGGCGAGGAAGCTGCAGACCCCAACCGGCCGTGCGTTGTACGCGGCTCGCAAGCACATCGTGGAGCCGGTGTTTGGCCAAATCAAACATCTGCGCGGCTTCCGCAAAAGTGACCTCCGCGGACGAGATATCCAACAAAAACCAAGCACGTCTCGACTAATACTTGGACAGCCTCCTAGCCCCTCAGACTGGCGTGGGCTGACAAAACGCAAACAGTGCATCCGTCGGCAGCTGATCCCGTTTTCATTCCGGAGGGCAGAAAGATTGATGGCAGAAAAATGGGCAAGTAGCGGAATTTCCACGGAAGATTTTTCTGCCATCAATTTTTCTGCCAAGTTTCCCTCGAAGTGATCATCACCCGAAATCAATCCGACCTCGCGCGCAGGCCCGCGGCGCCGCACGTCGCGTTGCGCAGCAAACGCACGAACGACGGGCTGTCGAAGTCGCTGATGTGGCCCAGCGACGTGTAGAAGGAGCGGCCGCCATCGGCGCGCTGGAAGGTCCAGGCGACGGGCTCTTCCGGCTGGCCTTCGATGCGGCCCTTCATCAGGACCGTCGTGCCGGGCAACAGAGGCGAGACTTTGTACAGCGACCCGCCGCTGGTGAAACGCTCCTTGGGGATGCCGCTCAGCAGGGGATTGTCTGCGGCCCCTTCTGCGATGCGGATCGTGGGCTGCAACTTGTTGCCGTGGTGGCCGGTGTAGTTGCCGCCGAACACTTGAGGATCGAATTCGGGCCATTCCGCACAGCCGGCGGGCGGGGCCTGGTTCCGGATGAAGAAAGCGTGACACGCCGTGCGGATGCCTACCACCGGTTTGCCGGCCTGGACGTATTTGCGGACCAAGGCCAACTGCTCGGCTCGCGGCGTGCGGCGGCGGACACTGATCACGGCCACGTCCGCGTCGTCCAACACTTCCAGGCCGGGGATGTCGTTCCTGTCTGTGTCGCTGCCGAAGACGTAACTGACGCGGAAATCGCGGCCCAGTTGCTCCAGAGCGAACTTGGGCAGCGTGCGTTCTGTCTGATATTCATCCTCCGCCATCACGATCACCACGTGCGGCCGGCGGTCCTTGGAGAAGCGGAATTGCACCTTGTCGCCCAAGATCTGGTCGCTGGTGATGGTCGGGCAGACGTATTTCTCGATGTGCTCGACGATCAGGTCCGTGCCCGTGAAATGGCTGACGAAGGGGGCTCGTTGCGGGTTGTACATCGTATCGGTCATGTCCCGCATCAACACCACGTGCTTGCCGTTCTTGGCCATCTGCCGCAGGCCGAACGGCCGGCCCAGCACGCACGTGTTGGTGTGGACGCCCGCCAGGATCACGTTCTTGATCCCGCGCTGTTCCAGGATGCTCCACACTTCCTCGCCGCGGTCGCTGATAAAGTCCCGCTCGGCGTCGATCTCGATCAGGTCGGACTGCTTGATCCACGGAGCCCGCGGATTGCGGCCCATGCCCTTCAGCTTGGCCTCCCATTGAGCGTGTTCCTCGGGCTCGTCGTCCTCGCCGCCGTCCGTCTGGTCGATCGGATACACGCCGGCTTCTTCTGCCGGGATCTGTTTGCACCACGAGCCGATATCTTTAGGCAGGAGGGCGGCCCGCGGCGTTTCGATCGCCCGTTTGCGGGCCGGATGGTCGGCGTAAGCCTTCATGCAATCGCTGGGCGCGTGGATGATCGTCACGTACTGCTGCCGGGCCCGGTTCAGCACTTCGTTAAGCCGCGGAGCAAACTCCTCGACGCGCCGCACCGCGTTCAGGCAATGGTGCGAATCCCAGACGTCACAGACGATGATCGCCGTCTGTGTCGGATTCCAGGTTTCGTTGCGAACGAGCGCGTGGTGCCGGCCGCTGCCGGCACTCGTCTCCTGGCGGTACCGCAACTGCAGTTGCAGATCTTCCGCCCCGGCGGCCCGCAGGCCGACGACCACGGAAACGAGAGAGAATACCACGAACCATCGTAAACGACTTCGTTGCATGGGCGTGCCTCCCGATCAATTCACTCCACTCGGCAAATGATTGCAGTAACTCAGTGACGGCAGTTTTAATCTTTCCGTCCCCTGGCACGCAACGGTCCCTTGCGGAGTTTCCCACGGAGCTGCCGATTTTCCAGCGGCTCGGGATGCTTCGCTGCAAGATGGTCTCACGACCAGCGCATTCTCTCGTCAGCGTACGTCCGCCATGCGAAGGCTCCAACCATCACGCGACATCGGGGATTGAGATTTGGACGGTTCCACCAGCAGGGCTACACTGCAACGCGACCGTCAAGGAGCCAGCACACAGAGCGGCCAGACCGAGCAGCGGTAAGTGCGGCCCAGACACGGCGGTGGCCGCAGTACGGCAGGCGGCACCCCGAAATCCAAGGCGCAGCGGGTACGCCTCGCCGCTCGGATAGGGTGGATCAGGGTGCAACCAGACGTCCACGAGCAGACGTGCCACCTCCCGCTCAGTGCCGCTCGCATCGCGGACCCGAAGCGGTACGCTGCTCCAGGACCACGGCGATTCCAGCCCACTGTGCACGAGGATTGCCAGAGGCGTACCACGGATCAGCCCTCTCGAACCTCGGCAGGAAACCAGTTCTCCGTGATCTCGGCGGGGGCGGATCCGGCTCGACGCGAGCCACCACGAACGGGCCGCGCCGGAGGCCCTGCTCGTGACCTCGCTGGCCGAACGGCGTTGTCTTATGTGCTTACCTCTCAATTCTACTCCGAGCACGCCGGAGCGGGAAGCCGACGCCGGTGTGATCGGCCCAAACCACAGACTTCCTTCTGATTTGGTTCAGCCGCCCAACGAAGGACCACCTCGCTGTGATTGCCGGTCGTCACGGCGGAGTGTCACAACGGCCTCTTCTTTACGAGGATGATGCGGTCCACCAGCACCAGATCGGATTCGGCAAGTCCGCGATAGTGAATCCGGTCGGCGGGCGCCAGTAGCGACTCGTTGGGCTTGCTGCCGCAGGTGGGGCCATCGAACTTGAGCGATACGTACGCGTTCCAGTCGTTCTTGGCGCCCGGTTCGAACAGACGCTCGCCCAACTGCAGATTGGTTTCCCAACTGCGGGCGGAGAACCAGATGATGCAATCCGGCGTGATGGTGATCGGGCCGAGTTCGTGGAGTCCGTATCCGCCGGGGGCGATTTCCTCTAACTTCAACACCCGCCGCGCTCCGTGGGTTCTGGTGTCGTTCTGGTAGCTGGCCTGTCCGTCTTTCGCCAACGGCAGGCCGGCAACGTCTGAGCCGCCGAGACTCAAGACGATTGTCAAGACCGCGCTGGCGTGGGCAACCATTGCTTGTCACTCCTGGCTTTTCGCGGGGCAACACCATCCTTGCCGCAGGGGCACCTTGCGGTCTACTGCTGCTTCACCAGCCAGAACCGGTCCACCCAGACGTACTTCACGTTGTCCGGATTTCTGGGCGGCGCAGCCCACAAGTACACGTCGCCGTGGAGTTTGGTGCTGCCGAGCCGGTAAACATGGTACTGATCGTCCGCAATCTCGGCGCAGGCGCAACCGACCTGTCCGAGGCCCGCGCGGTTCTTCGTGTCGTAGATGCCGGCGCTGAAGGCGGCGCCCTCGTTGCCCGTCTTCTCGACACGGATCGAGGCGTACACGTCGTAGGTGGCGTCTGCGGCCAGCGGTTTGCCCAGCAGCCACTGCTGCACCGCCCATTCGTAATGGTTGCCGGGCATTCGGGCGGCCGTCTTGTCCGAGGCCAACTCGTCCTTCTCCATCGTTGCCCAAGTGCCCTCGGCGGCGAGGTTGAAGGTGGCGTCCTGCAGGTCGATCCACCGGTCGCGGGGCAAGGTCTCGCAGCCGGGCGGCGGGGGCGAGTGGGTGCGGCCCAGGCCGATCGTGCGGCGTTCGAAGGCGGCGAGCTGGCCGCCCTCCGAGATCATCGTGACGCCCGCGGACTTCGCGACATCCAGGAACGTGCGGCAATTCTGCACGTAGTCGGCTGGTCCGGGCCAGGCGAGTCTCTCCCGCGCCGCCTGGTCCTGGAACTCGTACCACCGCGTGGCCCAGACGTACCGCAAGGGCAGGCGGGCGACCTGAACTCGCTGTAAGACGGCCGGATCGTCCTTTGCCGCCGCCTCCGCCTGATCCAGCAGTTTCTCGGCCTGGGCCAGCATCGTCAGGTTCAAGAACCCGGCCCTCGCCGAACTGAAGCACGTGAGGTAGGTGTTCTTGGCCTCCGCCTCGTCGTGGATCAGCTGAATGTACTGCAACATCGGCGCGGCGGCCGCGCCGTAGTAGCCGTGGACGAACTCGCGCACCAGCGCCTGGTCATCCAGCCGCGGATTCCAGAGCAACTTGGCCAGCACCCAGGCCTTCAGTTCGGCGAACTCGGCTCCGAGCGACGTGTACGCGCCCTGCTCGAAGATCCCCCGCACACCGTGGTCCACAAAGAAACGGATGTTGGGGCCGAGGACGCGCAAATTGGGATGCGGCTGGATGTAGTGGGCGAAATTGGTGGTGTAGTCCCAGATGTAGACGCGCTGGCAGATCTTGGACCAGCCGCGGATGTCGTCCGCGAACTTCTGGTTGCTCGGAGCGGAAAGCGGGCGGGCAAAGTCGCACTCGATGCTGCACAGGCGGACGATTACGTTGGGCAGCGGCTTGACGTGCCGCGGCGGCTGGCGCGTGTACTGGTAGGCAAGCGTGTCGATCGCTACATCCGGATACTGTTTGCCGACCTCGGTCGCGACGTAGTTGACCAAGTGCAGCAGCGGCCCGGCCGGCGAGCCTTCCTCCTCCTCCAGCTTCTTGCAGTTGGCGCACAGGCAATGGTTGTCGCAGTCGTTCTGCGAGACCGAGATGATCTGCGCGTGGGGATCTTCGCGCAGGAAGGCCAGCACCTTGTCGGTGATCAGCTTCTTGACGGCCTCGTTGGTGACGCACACCTGGGCGTAGCCGTCCAGACGCTGGCCGTTGACCTCGCTGAAGTACTCCGGATGCTCCTTGAAGTAGGTGGCCGGCGGGACCAGCTGGGCGAACGTGTGGACGAAGATCGGCCCGCCGTAGCGGATCTTGCCGCCGTGTTTTTCCTCCAGGCGTTCGGAGTTGCCGTTGGACTTGTTGCGCGCCGCCCAGTCGCCGTCAAAGGCGTCCGCCCAGAACGTTTCCCGGTACTCCAGCGGCGGCACATAGCGCACGTGCTGTTCGGGAACGGTCAGGTCCGGGAGCCTGGGAATGGTGCTGACTCTCGAGGACCACCAGCGGCAGCCCACGGCGTCTTCGAGGAAGGAGTACACGGCATACAGCGTGCCGCGCGGCCGGTCGCCGGCCAGGAGCAGATTCTCTCCCACCGTCTCGATCACGATTCCATCCGGCTTCAGGCCATCCAGGCTCACGTTTGGCGCGACCTCGCTCGCTACGCGTCCCGGTCCAACCAGCAGCAGTGGCCCCGCGGGCATCTGGGCAGTGGTCTTGACCGGGAAGTCCGCGCCCGTCACCTGCTTGAGAAAAGCGGCCAACTCGTCGGCCGCGTGTTTCTCCGCAGGGGTCGCCTCGGGATCCACGACAATTGTATGACTCGTCTTGCCACCGGCAGCCAGCCGCAGGGGCGCCGCAGAAGCCATCGAAGCAAGAGAGCCAGCCAGCAGGACGATCAGGCAGAGTGGTGCATGACGAGACATGAGTGCGTGAACCTCCACAAGTAAAGCAAGGGCAGCAAGATGCCATGATGCCATGATGCCGACCTCACGACGGCGAGAACGGACCAGCCCCGGCAGTGTACAACCGGCGGCCAGTTTATACAATGCGGTTCGGCGGGCGTTAGCATCGAACAGGAGGAAACAGAGAGAACGGAGTGTCGGCTCGCTCTCTGTTATCTCTGTTCACTCCTGTTCAAAATGTGCGCGGGAAAAAACGAGGAAGCTTTTTGGGACGCCTCAACGTGCCCGATCGCGGCGGAACGAAATCGAGCACGCGTTGCACCGCCTGGTGCTCGACCATCGGCCCCAGCCGCGCCAGTTCGCGGCCCAGCGGCGGTCGATTGGCATAGGTGCCTTCCTTCTCCTGCCACGGCGTTTCGACCAGGCAGATCCGCCCGGCGTCGCCGGTCGGGTGGCGGTTTGTTGACACGAAATCGGTCGCCACTTACATTGGCGGCAGAATTGGGGGCTGGGGTGCGCCAAGTGAGCGACAAGAACGGGACGGCAGGAGTGGCCCCAGAACCCCGTTCGCCGTAACAAGAGGGCGACAGACGATCGTACTTTCCTGTCCGCCCCAACCGTTTTTTGGTTCAGGAGATGCAACCATGTACCGTTTTCTTGCAGCGATGGTGGTGGCGATTGGCCTGGCGGCGACAATGACGCCGGCCTGGACAATTGCGGGTGAGACCCCAGAAGCCTCGGCTGAGAAAAAATTCCGCAGCCCCGATGTGATCTTCGTCCCCACGCCCGACGAGGTGATCGAAAAAATGCTCGACATGGCCGAGGTCAAGAAAGGGGACGTCGTCTACGACCTGGGCTGCGGCGATGGGCGGATCGTGGTGGCAGCGGCCAAACGCGGCGCGAAAGCAACGGGTTGGGACATCAATCCGGAGCGTGTCAAGGAGGCCGTAGAAAACGTCAAGAAAAACCACGTCGAGCAGAACGCCAAGATCATTCACGACGATATTTTCACCCTCGACCTGAGCGGCGCCAACGTGATCACGCTGTACTTGTTGCCGTCGCTGAACGTCAAGCTGATCCCGCAGCTGGAGAAACTCCCCCCCGGCTCTCGGATTGTCTCCCATGATTTCAATATGGAAGGGGTCAAACCGGACCAAGTCGAGCAGTTCACCTGCACGGACGGCGGCAGCCACACCATCTACCTGTGGACGACGCCATTGAAGAAGGAGAAGAAGGAAGAGGAGAAGAAGGAGGCTGGGGCAAAGAAGGAATTCCGCCGACCCGATGTGATTTACGTCCCCACACCTCACGAGGTGGTGTCAAAAATGCTCGACATGGCCAAGGTTGCGAAAGGCGAAGTCGTCTACGACTTGGGTTGCGGCGACGGCCGGATCGTGGTGGCGGCGGCCAAGCGGGGTGCGAAGGCGACCGGCTGGGACATCAATGCGGAGCGAGTCCGGGAGGCACGGGAAAACGTCAAGAACAACCACGTCGAACAGAACGCCAAGATCTTGCACGACGATATCTTCACCCTCGACCTGAGCAGCGCCAATGTGGTTACCTTGTACCTGCTGACATCCCTCAACGAAAAGTTGATCCCCCAATTGGAGAAACTCAAGCCGGGCTCCCGGATCGTGTCCCACGACTTCAGCATGCCCGGGGTCAAGCCGGACGAGGTCGTGGAGTTCGAAGAGACGAACGGCAGCAGCCACACCATCTACCTTTGGACGACGCCGTTGAAGAAGGAGAAAAAGGAGAAGGACCCATTCATTTTTCCGTGACAAAGAAAAGTCGGTCCAAAAGTACCGGCGCCAATAGGGCATAAAAGGACCACAATGTCCTTTCGCGTCGACTGCCATGTCCGACGTTTCTGCAAACTTGGTTCCGAACTGCGGCTAGGCGGGTTGTATCTCGGCCGGCCACGAGTCACAATAGAGCCAGACGCCGGTTGGTCACGTCGGTTCGGAACTTAGATCGAACCCGGCCGACCACCGGCGGAACGCGAGCCGAGGCGTTGTCGACCGGCACGCGAAACCTTGTCCAACTTCCGGCGGAAACGCGGATTATGCCCACGGTATTGGTGGTTGACGATTCCCGCATGGATCAGCGACTCGTCGGCGCTTTGCTGAAAGAGACTCCCAAATTGGACGTGAAGTACGCGGCCAACGGCGTTGAAGCCTTGGAGCAAATACGCAACCAAACGCCTGATCTTGTTATTACCGACTACCTGATGCCGGAAATGGATGGCTTGGAGTTGCTGTTAAGGATTGGCCGCGAACATCCGCTCATTCCCGTCATCCTCATGACCGGCTACGGTACGGAAGAAGTCGCATTCAAAGCGGCTCGTTCCGGGGCGCGGGCCTACGTCCCTAAACCGGCGTTGGCGAAACAACTGCCGGGAATGGTGAATCAGTTGTTGACGCTGTGCCAAGAAAAGCGGGAACTCAACCGCTTCCTGCGGACGATCACCGACACGGACAGCACGTTCGTGGTGGAGGACAATGACACGACCGTGATCCCGCACCTGCTGGAGTACGCGGCGGCATGCTTGAGGAACGCGGAGATCTGCGAAGAAGGCGGCGAAGAACTGACCTGCCTGGCACTGGAGGAAGCCTTGCGGAACGCCGTCCATCACGGCAATCTGGAGTTGAGTTCTAAACTGCGTGAGGACTTCGACGACGACAAGTACAGCGAACTGTTCGAGGCCCGGCGGAAAGAGGAACCCTATTGCCATCGCAAGGTCTACATCAAGGTGCGGATTTCCCGTGAGGGCGCGACTTTCTCGATTCGCGACGAGGGGCCCGGCTTCGATCCGAACAAGGTGCCCGATCCAACCGCTCCGGAAAACCTGGAAGCCGTCTGCGGCCGAGGGATCTGGCTGATGCGGTCCCTGATGGACGAGGTCAGCTACAACGAGACCGGCAACGAAGTCACGCTGACCAAACGGCGCAAGGCATCGTAAAGGGTGCGCACTCGAAATCTCGTCGTTCTCCTCGTTCCCAGGCTCTGCTCAAATCGCTCCCGTCAGAACGCCGCCGTCCTCCGCCAGGAGCGTATCGACGGCGGTGGCGTATTCGTCGGCGCCGGCCGACGCCCCGGCCTGGACTGCGGGACCGGACTCCAGACTTGCAGCGGCGAAGTTCTCCTGGGCCAGCACGGCGTCGATGACGCTGGGATCGCCCGCAATCGTGGGCGAGGAATCACTCGCAACCGTCACGTTCTCGGCTTCGGTTCCGGCGACAGGGCCGTCGTCCGGCAGGGGCACAAACCAGCCCACATCGGCCACGCTTGCGGCCGGCGTGGAAGAAGTCGCCATCGGCAACGTCGCGGCTTGCGTGGTCGTGAACGCCGAGTCCAGAACCGCCACAGGCTCGCCCTCGCCTGCCGGGACAACCGGCACGGCGACCTTCGCGACGCTGTCGTCTGCCGCCGACGGCCAGACTGCGACCGCGGACGTAGCCAGTGGTGATCCTGCTGCCCGAGGCTGGACTGCGGAGGCAGCGGAGCGAGTTGACGCGGCGGCGAATTCGCCCTCCCCGAAACCGCCTGACGTGTTGGTCACAACCTGCTGCAGATTGAACTCGCTCGGACCGGCATCGATCCGGATCAAGTAAGCGTTGCCTTCGCTGCCCAGCCATTTGACCAGCTTCGTGTTGCCTGCGTCCACGCTGCCCGTGAACTGTCTGCCTTGGCTGTCTGTCGCCGAAAGCGCGAATTGGCTCTTGCTCCCCGACAGCTTGATTTCCAAAGCGGTGTACCCGGTCCAACCCGCGTTGATCGAGTACCAATGTTGAATCGACGCCTTCGCGGCGGCCGTGCCGGCTGCGAGCACTTCAGGTTCCACGGCGACCGTCAACGAGTTGGCCGGGGAACGCGGCGACTGGCGAGGCGCGGTGACGAGCAAGTCGGCGATGGTCAGGAACTTGGCCTGCCGCCCAGGGATGCTGATGACGTTGGCCGTGCTGTTGCCGTCGTCGGTCTCGGACTGAATCGTGATAGGGTCGGCGGCGTCGATAAGGAACTTCGGAGCCCCATTCTGGATGGCGTAGACCGAGTACTGGCCGGGAGCAAGATCATCGAAGGAGAACGAGCCATCGGCATTGGTGCTCATCGCCCGCGTTACGGTTGCCCCGGCCTCGTCCGTGCCTACCAGATCCACGCCAAGACCGCCCAGCCGGTAAGTGGAAATAAAATTCACAACTCCGGAGATGTCTCGCGGGGTGTAGCCCAACACGTGTACGGTGACCGTGGCCTGATCCGTAGCGCTGCCGGCGCTGATCGTGTAGGTAAAAGTGTCATCGCCCACGAAGTCGGCGGCGGGCGTGTAGGTCACGCTGCCCCCGCCGGTAGCAACGTTGACCGTCCCGTGGCTGCCCTGCGTTGCGGCGGTGATGGTCAGCGTCTGGCCGCTGATGGGAGTCAAATCGTTGGCCAGCACCGCCAGCGTCTGGGCGGTGGAATTCTTGGGAACATCGAATGTGTCATCTCTTGCGAACGGCAAGACGTGAATCGTGACCGTGGCCTGATCCGTCCCGCCGTGGCCGTCGCTGACCGTGTAGGTAAACGTCTCATCGCCCTTGAAGCCGGCTGCGGGTGTGTAAATCACGCTGAGGTTGTCAGCCGCGATCTGCACCGTTCCGCCTTGGTTGCCCTGTGTCACGGCGGTGATGGTCAGTGTTTCGCCCGTGTCGGGAGCGGTTGAATCGTTGGCCAGCACCGCCAGCGTGTTGGCCGAGGAACTCTTGAGAACTTCAAAGGTATCGTCGTTGGCCGTCGGCGGGTCGTTGACGCTGTTGACGGTCACGGTCACCGTCGCGGTGGCCGAGCGGCCGCCCGCCTCTTTGACCGTGTAGGTGAACTTCTCCGTTCCATTGAAATTGGCCGCCGGCTTGTAGACGACGTTCGCGCCGGCGGAGCCGATCGCCACCGTGCCGCCGTGGTCCGGCGTGCCCACCGCGGTCACCGTCAGCACGCCGCCCGTCTCACCGGGGGTATCGTTGGCCAACACGTTGATGGTGATCTGGTTGCCGTCTTCGTCCATCGTCGCCGTGTCGTTGTTGGCCGTAGGCTGCGGTCCCGACTCGATGGTCACCGTCACCGTCGCCGTGGAGGTCAAACCGCCCGTCCCCGTGCGATCGGTGATCGTGTAGGTGAACGTTTCCTGGCCGCTGGCCCCGGCCGCAGGCGTGTACAGCAGGTGCGTGCCGTTGGGGGCGATCGTGACCGTGCCCCCCTGGCTGGTCGTGCCCACGGACAGGACCCGCAACGTTTCGTCCTGGTCCGGGGCAAACGAGTCGTTGGCCAGCACGTCCAGGGTGGTCCGTTGGCTGCCCTCGTCCACCGTGAACGTATCGTTCACGGCGGTCGGGGGATCATTGATGGGATGGACCTGAACCGTCACCGTGCCCACGTCCAACGCGGTTCCGTTGGTGATGGTGTAGGTGAAATGCTCTTCGCCGAAGTAATTCGCCGCCGGCCGGTAGGTCAGGCTGCTGCCGTTGGTTGCGATCGTGACCGTGCCGCCATGATTGGTCGTGCCGACTTGTGTGATCGTTAAGGTTCCTCCCAAGACGTTGATGTCGTTGCTGAGCACATTCAGCGTCCTGCCGGTGCTGTCCTCGTCCACGTTATACAGGTCATCGACGGCGGTAATTCCCGCTGTCACGATGAGGCTCGTCGGCACGATCGTGACGGCGTCCCAGGCGACCGGCGAATCGCTCCCAAACACCAGAATGTCATGGCCGATGTTGTCGGCCGGATCGCCCACGAATTGGACCTGGCCCGACTGGTCCGCCTTCATTTTCACGGAGAAGACCAGCTTCTCAAGGGCACCCGTTTGCGTGAAGCCCGCAAAGGCCCCCCCCTCGTCAATCAGTCCCGCGGTGGTCAAGACGCCCGACTGGCCGTTGACGTAGGGCTCGTGGAAAGTCAGAGCGGTGTCCACAGGCGAGACGAGAGCCGAGTCGTAGGTGACATCGACGTAGGCCGCAAAAACGCCCGCGAATCCGCCCGCTGGACCGATATCTTTGGCGTACATCTTCAGCAGGAACTCGCTGCCGGAACTGATCGTCGTGATGGGATCGCCGTCGAGGTCCGCGGTCTCCAAACGCAACTGGACTTCCTGCGTGACTTCGGCGACTTGCACGTTCAAGTCCTGTGCCACCCAATTGCCGGCGAGGTCCATGGCGCGGATTTGGAACAAGTTGGCGCCCGCTTGGGCCACGGTGGGCGTCCAGGACAGCAGTCCCGTATCCGCGTCGATTGTCGCGCCGGCGGGAGCACCGACCAGCGAATAGCTGAACCCGGCGCTGCCTTCGCCCGGGTTCTGTGCGTCGTAACTCAAGAAGTGCCCCGTGACGCCGGTCGTCGGAGGCGTCGAGGTGAAAGCCGGCGGCGGCGTCGTGTCCAAGGTGACCTGCAGAGCGTCGGACGGCGTGCCGGCCACACCGTTGTGGATCTGCACCGCCTGCAAGGAATACACGCCATCCCCCAACGCAGCCAGATTGTTCGTCGTGATGTCGATGATGCTGCCGTTGGCTGTGCCTTGACCGATGACCGTGTTGCCCCACAGGATCTGCACGGTGGCCCCCGTGGTCACGTTCGACACGCGGAACTGCAGGTTCGTGATATTGGTCACGTTGTCCGTGGGAATGTTCGAGTCCGACGCGTCCAAAAGGTCCAGCGTGGGCTTGCTGGGAAGGACGGTCAACGGTACCGACTGCGAGTCCCACGTGTCCGAGGTATTGGATCCGTTCGCAGCGCGAACGGCCATTTTGACCGTGGTCTGCCCGCTGAAACCGGCATTCGGGGTCACGGTGACCAATCCTGTATCGTGGTTGACGCTGACCGCGTAGGGCGCGCCGGTCACGGCGGTGGCATCGTAGTACACCGGGTCGCCTTCCACATCGATGGCGGACAACTGGATGTTCACGGGCGTTTGGTACGGTGTTGTGACCGGGGCGATGTCCTGCAGGAAGGGGCCGCCGTTGGCCCCGCCGTTGGCGGTCGTATCCGGCTTGACGGTCACCTTGAACGTGTCCTGCACGCTATGCCCCTGCGCGTCCGTGACGGTGACGGTAATGTTCGCTACGCCGCTGGCACCTTCCGCCGCCTTGAGCATCACCACCGCGTTCTCTTGGTCCGTGAAAATGTTGACCGATTCCATCACGATATCGTACGTGGGACGATCGCTGGCATTGGTAGCGGTGCTGCCAATCGCCTGCAGAACGTTATCGCCCTCGACCAGCACGCCGAAAATCGAGTGGTTGAAATCCAGGTGTCGCGTTGGCGCCAGCGTCACGAAGAACTGCGAGTCGTTCGTGTCGTCCGAACTCTTGGCGTACGACAGGAGTCCTGCTCGATTGTGCTGCAGATCGACGTGGAATTGATCGTCGAAGTTTCCCAGATGCGAGCCGCCGGTGCCCGTGCCCGTGGGATCGCCGCCCTGGATGACGAAGCCCTGAATCACACGGTGAAAGATGATCCCCTCGTAGAATCCATCTTCAGCCAACTCGATCACCCGCGACGTGGGCCGCGGCGCTTTGTCCTCGAAC
>Ga0302237_1001985_pt1 | contig 13216 bp, 1 predicted proteins | sample AAG_UR_Ala_MG_FD_193530 | JGI IMG/M metagenome (GOLD analysis project Ga0302237, IMG submission 193530) | Enriched activated sludge microbial communities from anaerobic digester in WTTP, New Holstein, Wisconsin, United States - AAG_UR_Ala | ecosystem: Engineered > Bioreactor > Anaerobic >... | reverse complement strand
GGTTGCCAATCCACATTGGATGAGCAAAATTTCCTTTCAGGTCAATCAATTTCTTGAATTTGCCGTCACCATTTTTATCCACTAATAAATAACCGGCTGTTCCACCCCGATATCTTTTCCACCTTGCCGGGTTTCCTGTATTTCTACCTAAAACAACACCTTTTGCACCAAAAGAAATATCGTTTGCTCTTCCGTAAGGTAATTCAACCGGAGAACCACCTTCACTGTCAATTTCAAAAAGTTTGTAATAACCGGGCAAAGCAGATGTATGCGAAGAGGCAAAGATAATTTTATTGCCTTTCCAGCCAAGAGTGTTAAGATATGCGCCCAAATAAGTTAAGCGCGTTACTTCTCCACCTTCCGAAGGAATTATATAAACTTCGGAAGTTCCTTCTTCTGTGCTGGTAAAAGCAATTTGCTTACCATCAGGAGAAAATTGAGGATAGCGAATCATACCCAAATTGGCAGTTAGACGCCTGGCAACTTTATCTTTTAAGTTAAAAGTCCAGAGGTCATCTTCAGCAATAAAGACCACCTGATCTTTATAAATTGCGGGTTGACGATAATACGCATTCATAGGGATGCTCCTTTTTCTGATAAAATTTTGACTGTTTAGTTAACAATTTGAAAAAGGATATTGCAGTCAAGAAGTTTATTAGAAGCTTAAAAGTATAATTGCCCGATAAGGTACACAAAAAATATAATATTCTTTTGCTTGAATTAACTTCTTGCATATAAAATAAGACCGTTGAATAATTGGGATATTAAAGCAATGTTAATATAATTTAAAGCTTCTCTCCTTTGTAGTTTGCTAAAGCCTATTTAGTTAGATATAAAAATTATACTTTATCCCATAATAACTATTGGACCAAGCTGAAAAGTTCCAACGGAACCTTTTATACTCTGGTTTCTTTTCACCGGGTTAAAACCCTTCTATAGTATCTGTCGTTCCAACGGAACTTTTTCCCCCAATAAATATAGTTTTGTAGGTTCTTTTCGTATCACCGGGTTAAAAACCCGTTGTTAGTATCTGTCGTTCCTCCGGAACTTTTTCTCGGGAAAAGAGATAATGACTCTCCTACTTACTTTTCACCGGGTTAAAAACCCATTGTTAGTATCTGTCGTTCCTACGGAACTCTTTGTCGGGTAAAGAGATAATAACTCTCCTCCTTACTTCTCACCGGGTTAAAAACCCGTTGTTAGTACCTGCCGTTCCTACGGAACTTTTTCCCCAATAAATATAGTTTTTTAGGTTCTTTTCTTATCACCGGGTTGAAACCAGTCTTTAGTATCTGTCATTCCTACGGAACTAATACTCCAAATCCTGGAAATCCCATTTATCCTGTTCATCCCATACCTATTCTCATTTTTAATCTGCGTCATCTGCGTAATCTGCGTGAGTCCTTTTTTTCTTCATTTCATAAGTAGTATTTTTCTTGTCATCTGATTATCCTTTGTTTTCAAGCGATAGAAATAGAATCCGGAAGCAACTTCACGACCCTGTTGATCAGCTCCGTTCCAAACAGCTTTATGTGCACCGGAAGGTTTATTTTCGCTTACTAATCTCTTGACCAATTGACCTTTCAGGTTATAAATTTCCAAAGTAACAAAGCTTTCGGCAGGAAGGTTATAACTGATTGTAGTTTCCGGATTGAAAGGATTGGGATAATTGCTTGCAGAAAATACTTCTCTTTCACCACTATCATTGGCGAGAGGAATAACTTCCAGGTATAAAGGAATTAACCAGGGTTCTCCTTCTGCGTGAAAGATTTCTACATTCAGCAGGAAATCCTCATTCCTTAAATCAACAGAGCTACCATCGGCAGGATTTACAATGCGGAAAATGTAACCCGCAGGAATCTTTTCTGCACCTAAAGCACTGATGCGGATTATATCACTAAAAATTCCATCTTCCAGCATATTTTCCAGGTTGAGTAATAAATTCCAGCTCCAGGAACCATCCCTGCTGTTTTTTATATCTCGGGTATAAAGTCCGGCATTATTTTCCCAATCATTATTGCAAATACTGAATTGCAGTATTCCGGTTTGCGGGAAAGGAGGATTGGGAATTTCAGGAATATCTAATGGATCAAGAGTATCATTTGTTCCTTCGCCAACGCCCAAAATAATAGCATCACCTTTTTCTCCGGCTTTGGCATTAAGAGAAAACTCCCATTTCAGTTTGGGACGGGAAACTACATTGGGGATATCATCTACGAAGGGCTGATTTTCATTCTCCTGACGCGCCTGTGAAGGATAATTTAAATACAAATGAGCATCCTGAGCTCTGGCTTTCACAAAAAATCCACCCCACGGCTCAATAACTTCGGGATGTTCGGAATCAATAAAATAATAACTATTGGTCACATAATTATACTTTAGCAAACCAACCAACATTCCCTCTCCCAAAATGATACCATTATTCAGACCAATAGGAAGATCGTAAGGATTGGCTAAAAGATACCAGCCGTTATTAGGACTCTCGGTTCCATCTAAAACAACATTATAACTGCCATCATCCATTAAACCGTAAACATCTATCGTTGCAGGGGTGGCATAAGGATTGCGTACCCAATAACCTATTCCGGGACGCACAAGAGAAGGAATAACATAGCTACCGGTGTAACTCATATCAATATGACCTAAGGTATCAGGTGGAGCAGATGGATTTAATTGCACAATGGAAGTGTAAGTTGGAGCCACATAAAAAGGAGAAAGATCATCCGCAAATATGCTTACAGGAGTGCTATAGGTTTCTCTTGTCAAATATGGGACACCCATCATATTCCATCCAGGATGCATAGTATAAGTTCGCACTCCTGCCAACACCTCAAATTCAAAAGGCATAGCTCCAATGCCTTGATTGGCAAGAGGAGAACGCGGTTTCAAATAGAAATTACCTTCATCAGGGGCTACAAATAGAGGGTCTGCATTCAGATTACCCGTTCCCGGGAATACACCCTGAGCATAAGAAATATCACTATTGCTAACAGGTATATTGCTATCTTCCAGGATAACAGGAGTATTTAATTGTTCTCCATTAGTCCAGATAACATTATGCGTAAAGGTACCGTTACTACTACCCGTAGCATATAAACCAGTATTTAAACCCCAAATTGTGTTATGAGCTATTTGCGCGTTTTGCACTGTTTGCAGAAAAATACCATTACCACTCAGATTTCCCTGTCCAACCTGCACTTTCGGATAAATGATATTTTTATTTAAAGTTATTCCTGCTAGGTTTTTTAATACTACTCCCTTTAAGGGTTCTCTCAAAGTGCTGCTGGTATTGCGAATGCGGGTATTATTTAAAGATGGAGTTGTCCTGTTAAAAGGCATTCCATTTCCTTCATAATATATTCCTGTGGCATAATCCTCAAGATATAGAGAATCCATTGAAGCTAAAATATGACCGGTGAAGTTTATACCCTTGGTTTCAGTTCTTAAAGTGCTGCTGGTATTACGAATACGGGTATTATTCAAAGAAGCTGTAGTAGTTAAAAGTCCGGAACCGTCATTGGTAATTTCCAAGCCGGTGGGATAACCGATAATGGAATCGTTTGTTATAGTTACACTACCGATATTCATCATTATTAAACCTTTAGTTACGGAACGAAGTGTACTACTCGTATTTCTAATCCTGGTATTATTTAGAGAAACAGTTGCACGATCAGAAAGCATTCCATTGCCTTCATAGTAAATTCCGGTAGAATATTCATCTATATCCAGAGATTCCATAGTCGCTAAAATATGACCGCTAAAGTTTATGCCCGTGGTTTCAGTTCTTAAGGTGCTGCTGGTATTGCGAATACGGGTATTATTCAAAGAAGCTGTAGTAGTTAAAAGTCCTGAACCGTCATTGGTAATTTCCAAGCCGGTGGGATAACCGATAATGGAATCATTTGTCATAGTGACTCTGCTGATATCAATCATTTTCACACCTTTGGCAACAGTGCGCAAAGTACTGCTCGTATTTCTAATCCTGGTATTATTTAAAGAAGGAGTGCTTCTATAATCGGTTGTTCCTAAACCATTCCAGTAAACACCATAATCGTATTCCTCAATTTCTGCATTGTTTACAGTTAAGCCCACAGCTCCCAAAACATCCAGTCCATGACTTTCCGTTCTAAGAGTACTGCTGGTATTGCGAATGCGGGTATTATTCAGAGAAGGACTGCTGGCAACTCTTGCTTCATTTTCAAAAACAATGCCCATAATGTAACCAATCACCTGCACATTATTTAATACCATATTAGATGCGCCTTGCACTTTTAGTCCAATTTCTCCGGTAAAAGAATGGGTTTTACTAATCAGCAAATTGGTAATTGTGAAACTGCTGTTTATAATCTTTAAGCCAACTACAGCATTATAGATATTGCAGTTATTGAAAGCTACAGGAGAAACGGGAGAATGCAAAACAATTCCTTTCCAGCCCTCTGTTTCACTTCCGGAAAAAGTAACTCCATTAGCAGAAATTGAACCCCAAACCTCTAAACCTGCTTGCGGACCGAAGTTTACCGTCACTCCATTATCAATTATAAGAGAACTCCCTTCCGAAATAGCAAGGGTAGCTGAATAATAATAGGGTGAGCCATCTAAGGTAAGATGAATTTGGGTATTGAACATTGCCTCTATGGTTTGTGAATAGCTGTCACTTTCGCCATTTTTATACACAGTTAGCGTTACAGTATATAAACCTGGAGTGTAATATATATGATAAGGATTGGGTTCAGTGCTGGTTTGTCCATCTCCAAAATTCCACAAATAGGAATCAGGATTTCCACTGCAGTGTTGATGAAATTGCACCTGGGTTGAGTTTTGAGTATTAGTTATGGTAGCTGTAAAATATGCTGTTAAGTGCATTGTTCCAATAGCTAAACCCGTAGGATCAGGCAGGGTTAAATTTTGCTGAGTGCCATTTTCCAGATTGATATTAACTAAAATGTTGTTGGCTTCTGCTCCAAAGTCAGTAATATATGCCTTACTGTTATCCGTACTTAAAGCCAAAACATCCACTCCATAATATCCACTATCTGAATAAAAGGGGAGATTAAAACTCTGCTGCCAAACCAAGCTACCATTTCCCTGCACATTATACTTCCCTAATATATCATTGGAGCTACCATATTCTCCAATTAAGGCAATTTGCCCATCTGAAGAATAAACAGCCGATTGAGAACTTAATCCCAGGTTTTGTATTACATCTATAGTATTATCAGCATTAAGTTTTAGGACTTTAGTATCTCTATTATAAGAACAGGCAATGGCAAAATTCCCACCAGGACTAATAACTGTATTCAAACAGGACGCTACAGGAATGGAAACACCAGAATAGGATAAATTGCCGGTTACAAAATTCAGAATATACTGATGCACATAACCATTTTCATAATCATTTATCAGCACCTTGCCATCAGGACCTATTGTAACACCTTGAGCATAATGAGGATAAATATCCAAAACCTGCACTGTGGTTCTGGACTGTAAATCCAATACTGCCAAATAATGTTCAGTTCCCCCATCGGCTACAATAGCATAACGGTTATCAGCACTCAAAGTAATATCCTCCGCAGGAAAACCCAAGTTATAAGAAGCAGCGATTGTCGGTTCAAGTAAGTTGCTAAGGTCTATTTGGTAGACGGTATCATTATTAAAATTAGAGACCAGGGCAAATTGCCCATCGGAGGAAACCACTACATCTACAAGATAACTATAACCCAACTGACCTTGTAAAAAAGGACCAAAGACCTCATTAGTGGCTACATCTACAATATTGATACTGGGTGAATTATGATTGGTAACGATTAAAAAATCTCCCAAGCGAGGAATAATCCTCACCGAAAAGCTGGCTACCGTTGATAGAGAAGGAGTCCCATTATCAATAGCCGTAATAGTTATCGTATGCAAACCTACATTATTGCGTAAACCGTTAATTGTCAGATTGATATAGCAAGGATTTCCGGAAATGATATCTGCATAAAAACCGGCAGTAAAATCACTTTGCACTTCAGCATAAACAGTATTTCCCGGGGAAGGCGAAGAAGCATTGATATGTAATTGAATGCTTTCTCCTTCCTGTATGTTAACCGTCTCTGCAGGAAGGTTACCAAAAACAGGAGGCAGGAAATTTCCCTGAATAGCAGTAAACCTGAATAACTGGTTATCCAGATAGCTAACCCCTGAAGGTGCTCCTCCGGGACCATAATAGTCAATGCCTTCATGGTCAAATCTGCCGATTAAACCATAGTAAATTCCATCGCCTTTGTTTAAACCAACCGTTGCCGGAACTCCTCCAAAACCATTTTGACCTCCGGAAGCATCTCCAGTTGTCCATTGCATATCTCCATAACTGAAAGCAACATTATAACCCAACCCCACAACAGGGTCCCAACCATTAGTAAAAACAAGTTCAAAGGTATTCAGTTTATCGGTATGATTAGAAAAATAGCCAACGGCATTCCAGATTACCGTTACTCTGTTGGATTCCATTTTGTAAAAGACCTGACCACCTGACCTTGTATCTACATCCGCCCAAAAGGGAGCCAGCATCGGAAATCCGTTTACTGGAAATCCATAAGAAGTGTAGGTACTGTAAGGATTGCCAAAAGAAACATTCCCGTTGTTGTTAATGTAAAATTCCGTGTAAGTAGTTCCATAAAAATCAAAAGCAAACGGCAATTGAATCACGGAAGTGTAATAATCATCATTTCCTTCCATTGCCAGCTGGAAACTATCATCCAACGGAATTAAAAGACCCTCCCTCTGTTGTCTTTGAAACACCAGAGGAATCTGTTTCCCTTTTGGCACATTGGAATATACCGGTGGCTGAATAGGCATTTTACCTATCAAACCCTCTTTGTAGTCCTGATATTCCTTGGAGTCCACAGGATAGGGAATTGTTTGGGCGCCAACTAATACTGCTGCAATTATAAACAGCAGAATTACAAACTTTCTTTTTGCCATTTTATTCTCCTCTTTTAGGCATAATTGCCCTCGGCTTTGTATTTTGTTTATTTTCTATTTCTCCCCGCATATTAGGCACGGCAAATACCCGGTAGAAACATTTATCGGAGAGAGTATCCGTAAAGCTGGTCTCAGTTACATTTACAGGACCGTTCCAACCCTCAGGAAACTCCGCATAAGGATTTTCCGACCAATATACATAGTAGCTTTCCTCATCCCTTCTGCGTTGCCAGGATAAACGCACTTGATTTTGTAAGGCATTAATCGCTAAAGTAACAGGAACCGGTTCTAACATAGATATATTACCCGCTCCATAATTACCGGTAGTGAAACTCCACATTCCACTCCAGATTTGTAGGTTGGATAAGATAACCCTCACACGCCAATAGTATTGAGTGTTTGTTTGCAGAGTTAGATTAAAGTAATAAAGATGTTCCGTAGTATTTACCATTTGAGTTACAGAACCTTGATAGATAAGTAAATTAGGGCTAATCCCTAACCAGACCTCATAATGGACATATTGGTAATTGTTATAATTTCCCCGCCAGGATAAAGGATAGTTTATAAAAATATTTGTAGCACCTCTATTCGGATCGGGATAGCAAGGAGAAAGGGGATTATAACTTGATGTTGACCAAGGTAAAGACCAACTCTGAGTAAGCAACATTGACTCATAAGAAATAGGATTATTATCAAGCCACAACCATTGCAGATTATTCAGCCCGGCTAAAGGACTAAGGTCACTTATCTGGTTATCGAAAAGTTCCAGTTGAAAAAGATTATTCAGCCCGGCTAAAGGACTAATATCGCTTATCTGGTTATTATAAAGAGACAGCACTTGCAGATTAGTCAGCCCAGCTAAAGGACTAATATCACTTATCTGGTTAGAATCAAGACCCAGCCCTTGCAGATTAGTCAGCCTGGCTAAAGGACTAATGTCACTTATCTGGTTAGAATCAAGATACAGAAATTGCAGATTAGTAAGACCTGCTAAAGGACTAAGGTCACTTATCTGGTTATATCCAAGATACAGACGCGAAAGATTAGACAGCCCGGCTAAAGGACTAATATCACTTATCTGGTTAGAATAAAGATACAGAAGCCAAAGATTAGTCAGCCCGGCTAAAGGACTGATGTTGCTTATCTGGTTATATGAAAGATACAGTTCTTGCAGATTAGTAAGACCGGCTAAAGGACTAAGGTCACTTATCTGGTTATAATAAAGATACAGATATTGCAGATTAGTCAGCCCCGCTAAAGGACTAAGGTAACTTATCTGGTTATAATCAAGATACAGCTCTTGCAGATTAGTCAGCCCCGCTAAAGGACTAAGGTCACTTATCTGGTTATAACTAAGACACAGCACTTGCAGATTAGTCAGACCCGCTAAGGGACTAAGGTCACTTATCTGGTTATAAGAAAAATCTAGCCCTTGCAGATTGGTTAGATATTGTGCACCTTCTATGCTAATAATATTCCGACTCCATGCATCTAAGTATCCTGTTAATCCATTCAGATCAGATATTGTAGGTTGATAGTAAGAGGGTTGGCCTAATGCATCATTGATTGCAATTCTAAAATTGTCATCAGGAATATAGGTAGTGGTGCTGTTAACTACATATTCCATAGGAACGGTAATAAGAGGTGAGACAGGATCATTGGATGAGAGCTGAAGTTCATAGTTATAGGTGCCAGGTGTATTTCCAGCAATGAAAGTCAGGATGCAGGTTACAGAAGAATATGGTTCTATAGTTCCGGAAGAAGGCGAAAGGTTAATCTCCGGCATTGTGAATGTGCTATCTCTATCATTATCTTTTATATTTACATTTCTGCCACCACTATCTATTCCCTCTAAACCAAATTTATCAGAAAACATTCTATCTCTACTTACACTATCAAAATACATTTTTTCTGCTTTCATTCTTTCTATCTCAGTTTTCTCATTTATGCCATATTCACTTAGAGGATTTACCAGTTTACCATCTCTCCTTAGCATTTGCTTATCTTCCTTGCTCTGCCTCATTCTATTTTCCGCTGTGTTTTCCCTTCCCTCGTTTAGTTCCTTGTCTATATTTACTTCTTTGTTAATGCAGGGGTGAGTTCCTGTTTTCTGTTCTGTCCGAATTAATACAATATTACTATTCCAGTTAAGGGGAGCAGTGCCATTATTGGTAATAGTTATTTCTCTTTGGCTGGTTTCTGCAGTATATAATGCATCATAAATACTGGGTGGAGTAACAGCAATAACTGGCTGGTAGTATTCTTCACCGGTAGTGAAACTCCACATCCCACTCCAGATTTCTTCGATTGCCGAAACAACCCTCACACGCCAATAGTATTGAGTGTAGGACTGAAGTATTGGAGTAAAGGAATAAAGATGTTCCGTAGTATTTACCATTTGAGTTACAAACCCTTGATAGATAAGTAAATCAGGACTAATCCCTAACCAAACCTCATAATAAACATTTGGGCTATTTTCATAATTTCCCTGCCAAGATAAAGGATAGTTTACCAAAACATTCGTAGCACCTCTATTCGGAACAGGATAACAAGGTGAAAGGGGATTGTAACTTGTTGTTGACCAAGGTAAAGCCCAACTCTGAGCAAGTAGCATTGACTCATAAGATATAGGATTACCATCCAGATACAGATAATGCAGATTAGTTAGCCCTGCTAAAGGACTAAGGTCACTTATCTGGTTATATGTAATATCCAGACGCCAAAGATTAGTAAGACCCGCTAAGGGACTAAGGTCACTTATCTGGTTATATGTAATATCCAGATACCAAAGATTAGTCAGCCCAGCTAAAGGACTAAGATCATTTATCTGGTTAGAATAAAGATCCAGCTCTTGCAGATTAGTCAACCCCGCTAAAGGACTAAGGTCACTTATCTGGTTATATGAAAGATCCAGCACTTGCAGATTAGTCAGACCCGCTAAAGAACTGATGTCACTTATCTGGTTACTACTAAGATACAGCACTTGCAGATTAGTCAGCCCGGTTAAAGGACTAATATCACTTATCTGGTTATGATCAAGATACAGACGCCAAAGATTAGTCAGCCCGGCTAAGGGACTAAGGTCACTTATCTGGTTATAATGAAGCCGCAGATCTTGCAGATTAGTAAGCTCCACTAAAGGACTGATGTCACTTATCTGGTTACTACTAAGATGCAGCACTTGTAGATTAGTCAGCCCGGCTAAGGGACTAAGGTCATTTATCTGGTTATAATGAAGATACAGCTTTTGCAGATTAGTCAGCCCGGCTAAAGGACTAAGGTCACTTATCTGATTATAAGAAAGATCCAGCTCTTGCAGATTAGTCAGCCCTGCTAAAGGACTAAGGTCACTTATCTGGTTATGTTCAAGCCACAGCTCTTGCAGATTAGTAAGACCGGCTAAAGAACTAAGGTTACTTATCTGGTTATATCCAAGCCACAGCTCTTGCAGATTAGTAAGACCAGTTAAAGGACTAAGGTCACTTATCTGGTTAGAATAAAGCCACAGAAATTGCAGATTAATCAGATATTGAGCACCTTCTATGCTAATAATATTCCGCAAATCTGCCCATAAGGTTCCAGTTAATCCTTGTAGATCTGCTATGGTAGGTTGATAGTATGAGGGTTGACCTAATGCCTCGTTTATTGCCATTCGGAAATTGTCATCAGGAATATAGGCAATAGGACTGTTAACTACATATACAATAGGAACTGTGATAAGAGGTGAGACAGGATCATTGGATGAGAGCTGAAGTTCATAGTTATAGGTGCCAGGTGTATTTCCAGCAATGAAAGTCAGGATGCAGGTTACAGAAGAATTGGGTTCTATAGTTCCGGAATAAGGCAAAAGGTTAATCTCCGGCATTGTGAATGTGCTATCTCTATCAGATTTATCTGCACCCATTCTTTCTCTACTTACACTATCAAAATACCTTTTTTCTGCTTTCATTCTTTCTATCTCAGTTTTCTCATCTATGCCATATTCACTTAGAAGATTTACCAGTTTACCATCTCTCCTTAGCATTTGCCTATCTTCCTTGCTCTGCCTCATTCTATTTTCCGCTGTGTTTTCCCTTCCCTTGTTTAGTTCCTTGTCTATATTTACTTCTTTGTTAATGCAAGGATGAGTTTCTGTTTTCTGTTCTGCTCGAATTAATACAATATTACTATTCCAGTTAAGGGGAGCAGTGCCATTATTGGTAATAGTTATTTCTCTTTGGCTGGTTTCTGCAGTAGTTAATGCATCATTAATACTGGTTGGAGTAACAGCAATAACTGGCTGGTAGTATCCTTCACCGGTAGTGAAACTCCACATACCACTCCAGATTTGTTCTGTTGCAGAAACAGCTTTCACACGCCAATAGTATTGAGTGTTTACTTGCAGAGTTATATTAAAGGAATAAAGATGTTCCGTAGTATTTACCATTTGAGTTACAGAACCTTGATAGACCAGTGAATCAGGGCTAATCCCTAACCAGACCTCATAATATACATCTGGGCTATTTTCATAATTTCCCTGCCAGGATAAAGGATAGTTTACCAAAACATTGGTAGCACCTCTATTCGGAACAGGATAACAAGGTGAAAGGGGATTGTAACTTGTTGTTGACCAAGGTAAAGACCAACTCTGAGCAAGCAGCATTGACTCATAAGAAATAGGATTATCATCCAGATCCAGCCCTTGCAGATTAGTCAGCCCGGCTAAGGGACTAAGGTCACTTATCTGGTTAGAATCAAGCCACATCACTTGCAGATTAGTTAGCCCTTCTAAAGGACTAATATCACTTATCTGGTTATATTCAAGACACAGATAATGCAGATCAGTCAGACCAGCTAAGGGACTAAGGTCACTTATCTGGTTAGAATTAAGATACAGATTTTGCAGATTGGTTAGCTCATCTAAAGGACTAAGGTCACTTATCTGGTTAGAATAAAGAACCAGATATTGCAGATTAGTCAGCCCGGCTAAATGACTAAGGTCACTTATCTGGTTATATCCAAGTTCCATCCACCAAAGATTAGTCAGCCCGGCTAAAGGACTAATGTCATTTATCTGGTTATCCTCAAGATCCAGATGTTGCAGATTAGTCAGACCTGCTAAGGGACTTAGGTCATTTATCTGGTTATTCCAAAGATCCAGATTTTGCAGATTAGTCAGACCCGCTAAGGGACTAAGGTCACTTATCTGGTTCCAATAAAGGTCCAGATCTTGCAGATTAGTCAAATATTGAGCACCTTCTATGCTAATAATATACCGCAACCCTGCATATAAGTATCCTGTTAATCCTTGTAGGTCTGCGATTGTAGGATGATAGTCAGAGGGTTGACCTAAGGCACCATTGATTGCCCTTCTAAAATTGTCATCAGGAATATAGGCAATAGGGCTGTTAACTACATATTCCAGATGAACTGTGATAAGAGGTGAGACAGGATCATTGGATGAGAGCTGAAGTTCATAGTTATAGGTGCCAGGTGTATCTCCAGCAATGAAAGTCAGGATGCAGGTTACAGAAGAATTGGGTTCTATAGTTCCGGAATAAGGCGAAAGGTTAATATCCGGCATAGTGAATGTGCTATCTCTATCATTATCTTTTATATTTGCCTTTCTGCCATCACTATCCATTCCCTCTAAACCAAATTTATCAGACAACATTCTTTCTCTACTTACACTATCAAAATACCTTTTTTCTGCTTTTATTCTTTCTATCTCAGTTTTCTCATCTATGCCATATTCACTTAGAGGATTTACCAGTTTACCATCTCTCCTTAGCATTTGCCTATCTTCCTTGCTCTGCCTCATTCTATTTTCTGCTGTGTTTTCCCTTCCCGCGTTTAGTTCCTTGCCTATATTTGCTTCTTTGTTAATGCAAGGATGAGTTTCTGTTTTCTGTTCTGCTCGAATTAATACAATATTACTATTCCAGTTAAGGGGAGCAGTGCCATTATTGGTAATAGTTATTTCAATTTGGCTGGTTTCTGCAGTAGTTAATTCCTGATAAATAATGGTTGGAGTAACGGAAATAACTGGCTGGTAGTATCCTTCCCCGGTAGTAAAACTCCACATTCCACTCCAGATTTGTTCTGTTGCCGAAATAGCTTTCACACGCCAATAGTATTGAGTGTTTACTTGCAGAGTTATATTAAAGGAATATTGATGTTCCGTAGTATTTACCATTTGAGTTACAACACCTTGATAGATAAGTGAATCAGGGCTAATCCCTAACCAGACCTCATAATATACATCTGGGCTATT
>Ga0302237_1001972_pt1 | contig 13278 bp, 10 predicted proteins | sample AAG_UR_Ala_MG_FD_193530 | JGI IMG/M metagenome (GOLD analysis project Ga0302237, IMG submission 193530) | Enriched activated sludge microbial communities from anaerobic digester in WTTP, New Holstein, Wisconsin, United States - AAG_UR_Ala | ecosystem: Engineered > Bioreactor > Anaerobic >... | reverse complement strand
AAAAAATAGAGTTTTTGCTATGATTTTAAATGTTATGTTACTGATTATTAAATATTTAAATTTTTAATAATTTTTGTAGTCCCAGAAAGTTTGCCTATTATTTGGTTCTTATCTTTCCTTGTTATATCTTTGCCGCATCTTTATCAAAATATCTTTGTAACATGTTTATCAAAACAGCAGATAAGAAAGATAAAAATACCGGCAAGGTTTACCACTACTACAAGCTTTGTGAAAGTTACCGCATTGGCAATAAGATCCGTCACCGCATTATCCATATATTGGGTAAACTCGATGAGATTCAGTCGGATAAGGGGAAAAAAATGCATGCTGACCGCATAGAGCATTACCTGAGCGGCGGTTAAAGAATATTCGTAATGGATGTACCAGATCGTGTAGAAAAGCTATTTTTCCCCTTAGTCGTGCAAAATAATTTCTCTTTATCTCTTATTTCCCCTGAAAAAGTTGCATTAATTACTTTAATTTACATGATGCCATTTTACAGGAAAGAATTTGTGTTCCCCGAAAGTTGAAATTCAAAAGGTCAACTTGCTGTATACAAGGAAGTTACAACCCTAAGGCGCTCAAGTTGGGTTAAGACAGGTCTGGAAGAGATGAGTCCTATTAATGTCAGAAAAGAAAATAGAACCCGAGGACATGTGTTTATATGCATGTTGGCTTATAAACTTTTATTCCATATCTGGAAATACTTTGAAGAAGATTTGTCAACTTCCGATAAATTTGGTAGCAGATCTACTCAGCAATATATTTTGGATTGCTTGGACGAGATAAATTACATCGAATATCAATTCGAGAATACAACCATAAAAATATTACCCAAAATTTTTAATGATGATCAACAATACATTTTAGACAAATTAAAGATAAAGTTGCCACAAATATTATAAGCAATGGATTTTCTCATTAAAATTCTTTTAAATAATTAACATACAAATTATTTAAAGCTAAATATAGAAGGAATATATAGGAAAATTTGATGAAAAATTGAAAAATTCAGTACTCCAGATTCTATAATTGCATATCAATATTTTAAAAAATAATATCCTATTCTAAATTGTCGTATTTTCTGGCAAAAATTTTCTAATATGTAAACCTAACAGATCTTAAAAGCACTCAGAAAAATCGATTCAATCCTCGGTGTCTTTATGCCTATGCGCGAATTCTTTTCTCGCCAAGATGCCAAGAACGCTAAGAAAAATCATTTCAAATCCTTAGCTCCGCTTGCAACCCATTTCTCGTTAACAAGCTAAGAACCATTAAAATTATCACGTCAGGAAAAGAAATTTAAAAAAAGAATTAATGGTGGTAGATGATGGAAGTAATCCTCAAGAGTATGATAAGAGTGGTGATTAAAGGAGGTAATGCTGTCACGCAATCATCAAAACCACGATAAGCTGATTGAAACCGAATCAGGTGTTATGAAATTTATTACACTATCATTCATCGAAAGACAGTGCAAGATGAGGATGGTCCTTTGTAATAATTTTTTATGAAATCATTACTCTTATTTATTAATAATTGAACCTGACAAATAACAAACATTGAAATGGTCGTAATGGGAACTCGGTTACCAGATTAACATAACTGCCAAGCTGATTGTAAGTGTATTTCCCTGCATCGAACAAATTGTTGATCAATAAGCCTGTTTCCATTTTCGATGATAAAATCTTCTTTATTTTATAGCGAATACTTAAATCAGTAAGAAAAATACGGTTTTTATTCAAATCATTATAAATAAATGAAGCCGTTACAATTAAATTTTTTCTACTAAAATTTCCGGTAATGGAAAGCTCATGACGAAACCAATCGCTATTTTGCTTCTGACTAGAATTGCCGAGTTCGGTGTCAATGTTCAACCAACGGAAAGCATAAACCAGATCGAATACCGAAAAATAATGATAAATAGTTGGGTTTAGGGTGATGTAATGTGTTTTGCTGTCATTTAACTCTCCATTGACTAAGACCTTTCCTTTGTCGGATTGCAAATTCAAATTGATGGCGAAATTGGTTCTTACATCGGGTAAGGATTTGGAGATAGAACCTCTGAGCGAAGCAAGTTGACGGTTGTTTGCATAATTTTTTATAGTGTAAATACGGCTGCCATTGAGGCCAATAGAATCAGACCTTAAAAAATCGAACTGCTGGAGAGAGTAACCAACACTGCCATAAGCCGAAAAACCCGTTACAATATTGTTATATTTTATGGTGGCATTGGCGTGGTTTACTGCATATAATCTACCGCTAACGAGGGGTTCGTTCTTCTTCAGCAAATCGGGGCTTGCCAAAATATAACCATAAAATATTTCGGAAGAAGCAAAATATTGATAATATCTTTTTGCAGAAGCCGTTACATTCCAATTATTTTTTATTTTTTTGCTGTAAAGCAGAGAGGGTTCGGCAACTATTTTGGCATAATTCTGAGAGACCATATGTATGTTCGACTCTTCCGTCAATAAAAGCGAACTTAAGGGTATTTGAAAATTCCATGTCGTAGTAGCCGTCCTTTTCATCAAGGTTGGCCTGAAATATATCCTGAACCTTTTCTGAACATTGTCATTCCAATAGTTTGTATCCTGCCCCGTAAAATCGAAGTTAGCTTCATAAGAATGCAAATTGGATTCTATATGTAGGCGTTGATATGAAAATCCTGCGTCCATCCTTAAGCTGAATGATTTCAAGCTGGAATACAGTGAAACATAATTCTCACAGGCAAGCCTGTTTCCCGAAAAATACTGAATGACAGAATCGGAGGTTTGGTTTAAATGAATGTATCCGGGAAATGTTCGTAGTGATAGGTCGGGATTGTAATGATAGTCAATGAAAGAATAGACTTCTATGAGTTTTTTTCGGGTAGGGAAAATCCAGCGACCATTCCAGTCCAATTTTTGTGGTTTTTCAGTAAATGATTCTTTATAGGCAAAAGAATTTCTTGTAAATATTCCGCTTTGCTTGGCTGGCTCGAGTGAAAAACTCAATCTGTTGTCGGCATAATATTTCTCGGTGTTGTGTCTTAGATTAATTTCTGCCGTCCATATTTTACTCTTCGAAGTAAAAGCCGACGTTTCGTCGAACATTAGCGTATCAGTAGGCAATAAATAAGATGTTCGCCCCGACCAGTTTTTATCTATCTTATCGTTTTTATACGAAATTGAAGTTCGCCATTCCCATTGATTTGTGGAACGCGTAAGTATATAAGCCGATGTCAAGAGGGAGGAATTATCGATATAAGATTTGGGAGGTAGGTCGGCTACAGGAATATTTCGTGGCGAAGGTGAAGGTATGGAAACGGGATCGTCGAAGCGAAGATTTGGCTGGTAAGTGAGCATGGGGCCAAATGTCTCGACAAAGGGTTCGCCACTGTTGTTCGATTGAAAGCTAAAAAGTGATTGTAACGTTGGTTGAAATAAAATAGGTGTCAGATTGACTTTATGCGTAAAATATGGAATGCCACCAGCCAGCTCGGCATTGCCTGTGAGGGTTGTTTTATTCCTTAATCTCAGATTGAGAGCAACTTTCCCCGACGTTGAATATTTCTGAAGAATTTTTACTGGCTCATGATTAGTAATCACCTCAACGGTAGAAACCTTATCATAAGGCAGATTGTCCGTTAGAAGAGAATAACGGTCTTCCATCAAATCCATGCCTTCTACATAAAGATTCGATATGGGTGTACCCTCGTAAAGTATCTTACCGGAAGGCTCTACTTCTATTCCGGGAATACGGCGGATTACCTCGTTAATCGTCCTGTCCTGTTCGCGTGCAAAAGGTTTTACCAGATAACTTAAGGTATCGCCTTTTTTAATGACATGCTTGGCTTTTATGGTAATCTCCTTGAGGTCTTTCACCGACTCTTTCAGAATGATATCAAGATGCTTACTTTTACACTCTATTGTAGCCTTAAAATCTTCATGACTGACCGAAGAGGTTTTTATACGTACAGAATCTCCCACACAACGCAGATTGATACGAAATTGTCCCTCATCAGTGGTAATATCGAAACCAACGATATTATCGGAATGTAACATAGAAACCATTACATGAATATCGCTCAAGGGTTTATTTTGCACGTCCTTGACTTTCCCTTCGATTATTACCTGCGAAAAAAGAGGTAAAAAAGTCGTTAGACAAAATAAGAATATAATAAGCCTGCGCATTTTCATAATGTGGAGGAAGGCTTATTATTTAAGCTCTATTGGATTGTTATGCGAACGCATATTTCGAGCTGCAGTTTGCTGTGCTCCGGCATCCAAACCAGCTTCCTGTGCCCTGTTGATGATGTCGAGACGTAAATTGCGATTGGCTTCCAGAAATTTCTCTCTGGTGGTTTCTATGTATTGATTCTCTTCGTATGTAATATTTTCTCCCTCGGCTGGCTGTTCTATGGCAATAGCCTCGAATATATAATGCTGTTTCGAATCCTCGACCTTTAGAATGAGGCCGGGTAAACCCATGAATTTATAGGGACCATCGCTGATGGGAATGGCAGACGTAAACCATGCATGCCAAATGCGACCGCCATAATATGTCCAGGCATGCTGTGTGGTATATCCAAGAATATTGGCCGTATCCGACTCGAGTTTCCAGATTAGATGTGGAGTTTCTTCATACCTGTAATGCCCGCTCATCAAAATATAATCGTAGTAAGTAAGTCTCTTTAATTTTCTGTTTTTAATGATAGTAAAATTTTCATGAACCATCTTTGCTGTATTTTTATATATCCAGTCCTGCAATTGTTGTTGGGAGTTTATTTTACTCATTTCATCCTTATACCACTTTTTTTTAGGATCTTCGAATGAGGAGTAATTATCGCCTATCAATAACCATATCGTTCTTTTCCTAATCTCGTCTGGATTGGTAGAATCAAGCTGGTAATGATAGCGATAAATGACTTTGAGCTTTGGTTCTTCGACAAAGATATCTTTTGGGATGGGAAAGATTTGCGAAAAGCCCAGATAAGAAGAGCTACCCAACAGAATGAAGAAAAAGAGTTTTAATTTGTTGTAATTCATTTTGTTAATATTGAAGTTAGAAAAATAGCAAATTTATAAACTGATACAGCAGAGCCTTTAATAGCTTCATGCTATCGTAAGGCTCTGCTAAATTAATTGAATTAATTTGGATTAGCTCCGCATAGCTCAGCTATCCAAACTTCTAGATCTGTCATATCACAAATAATAGCATATCCTGCTATGGTTCCGTCATCGGGACATACTACAATTATAGTGCGACAGGCATCTTCCTCAGGGGCAGCATTTATTTTATTTGGCTGTCCCATTCCAACAGAGGAGGGCAAACTCAGGTAAATTTTACATGGAATCCACGAATCTTTTAGATTTTTTAGTTCCAATCATACATTTCTTCTTTGTTCGCAGGGAATCGTATTTTTGACTCCATTCATTGAAAGTTTTCGCAAGTGCTGAAAAAATTTATAAGTTTGTCCTTTCCGAAAATATAAATACCATGTTAAAGAAGTACACATTTTTTATGATGCTTATTATTCTAACCTCCATTGCCAATGCACAGGGATTCAGTACAGTGGGAAAACTCAAGAAAGTTAACTACACCTCCAGTTTCATCGAATTATTTACGACCAATGGTCAAGTTAGAATAACTCCATATAGCGATAATATCTTCCGGATACGAATCGTAAAAGATGTATTCGGACCTGATGTTGCTTATGCGGTAATTGCCCAACCCGAGGCAGTAAAATACAGTCGAAATGAAGATGCCGAAAACATCATTCTGAAAACTTCGACTACTATATTGAAAATCGGCAAGAACCCTGTAAGATTTACATTTCTGACCCTGGATGGTCGAATCATCAACGGGGATGACCCTGCATTAGGGACAAACTGGAATGGCACCGAGGTAACCACCTGTAAAATTCTGCAAGCAGGGGAACATTTTATTGGTTTAGGCGAGAAGACAGGAAACTTCGACCGCCGCGGGAACGCCTATTGGCATTGGAATACTGATAATCCTCGTTATGACGAATATTCCGATCCCTTATATTCCACTATACCTTTTTACATTGGGCTGCATTCGGGTTTGACCTACGGTATTTTCTTTGACAACACCTATAAATCCTATTTTAATTTTGGAGCTTCGCAAGAAAGGTTCTCCTCTTTTGGGGCCGATGATGGAGAAATGGATTACTATTTCATCAATGGAGAAAATGTAGCCGAAATCATCAAGAATTATACATGGCTTACCGGCCGTATGGAGCTTCCTCCTATCTGGGCCCTTGGCAATCAGCAATGCCGCTGGAGTTACTACCCCGATACCGAAGTACTCGAAATTGCATCTATGTTTCGTGATAAAAAAATCCCTGCCGACAATATCTATCTCGATATTCACTACATGGATGCCTATAAGATATTTACATGGCATCCTCAGCGTTTCCCTCATCCGGATCAGTTGGTCAATAATTTGAAAAAGATGGGATTTCATACTACCGCGATTATAGACCCAGGAATTAAAGTAGAAAAAGGATATACTGCTTATGAAGACGGTTTGAAACAGCACATGTTTATCAAGTATCCAGATGGTGAGCCTTATCAGGGGCAGGTTTGGCCGGGATGGTGCCACTTTACCGATTATACCAAACCAGTAGCCCGTCAATGGTGGGGTAAACAGTTTGCCAGCCTTGTCGAATTGGGTATAGATGGATTCTGGAACGACATGAACGAGATTGCTACATGGGGTTCGGCCACCCCGACTTTTATACAGTTTGATTGGGAAGGATATAAAACCACTTATCGTCAGGCAAAAAACATTTATGGAATGCTAATGGCACGCAGTACTTACGAAGGAACCAAGGAATTGATGCATGGGGGAAGGCCCTTTGTTCTCACTCGCTCGGGTTATGCCGGAATGCAACGCTATACCTCCATTTGGACAGGCGATAACCAAGCTAACGACAATCACATGTTACTCGGAATCAGGTTGGTAAACAGCATTGGATTATCTGGCGTTGCTTTTACGGGATACGATATTGGCGGGTTTGGAGGTGATGCCTCGCCAGCACTTTATGCCAGATGGATCAGCTTAGGAGCTCTCTCTCCCTTTTGCAGAACTCACAGCGCCTATAATACCAAATCTTCCGAACCTTGGAGCTATGGAGAAGATGTAGAAGATATTGCCAGAAATTATATCAACTTGCGCTACCGACTCTTGCCGTATCTGTATAGCCAGTTCTATGAAGCATCACAAACCGGTATGCCAGTTCAAAGAGCACTGGCTATTGAATATGCACAAGATCCTCGCTCCTTGCATACCTCATACCAGAATCAATATTCTCTTGGACCCTCTCTTTTGGTAGCTCCTTGCAAAAGTACCGACGAATATGTAAAGGTATTTCTGCCTCGTGGCAACTGGTTCAATATTTATAATGATGAATTTTTAAACGGTGATAATGAAATCATTGTAGAATCGCCTCTTCAGCGGCTACCCGTATTTGTGAAGGCGGGCTCTATAATTCCAGTACATCCTGTACGTCAGCATACGGCCGAGGATCCCGGAGATACGCTCGAACTCCATCTTTTCTACGAAAAAGGACTTCATGAATTTATTTATTACGAAGACGATGGATTAACCTACAATTATAAAAATGGTGAATTTTACAAACGCATTATCCGTTTTAATGGCGATAGAAGAGAATTAACCCTATCGTCCAAAGAGGGATCATTGCCTTCTCATTTTCATAGTCTCAAAATTGTTTTGCACGGATTCGAAAAACTCGACTCCAACTTTCAAAAAAATATTACTTATCAAAAAATTTCAGTCTTACCCGATGGATTTGGCTACGATATCAAAAATCCATGCATTACACTTACTTTCGATGAAAACGAAATTAAAATAAAACTTTAAGTAAATGATGAGACTCGATTCTAAGGTTGCAATAATTACAGGTGCATCATCGGGTATTGGTAAAGCCATTGCCCTCGAATTAGCCAAAGAAGGTGCAAAAGTGGCAATTGCAGCACGTCATTTAGATTTTCTCTATAAAGTAGAAAAGGAAATTCTACAATCAGGTAAAGAAGCTATTGCCTTTCCGATGGATGTGAGCAATAAGGACAATTGGAATGAATTTATCCATAAAGTCATCGAAAGCTGGCAAAAAATAGATATACTCATCAACAATGCCGGGATTATGCCCTTATCATTTATTAGAAATTTGCGGGTAGACGAGTGGGAAAGAATGATCGATGTGAATTTGAAGGGAGTATTGTTTGGAACGGCAGCTGTGCTACCATATATGCGTTCTCAGGGTTATGGCCATATCGTTAATATTTCGTCAACTGCAGGTCGTTGGTTATTCGATGGGGGTGCGGTTTACTGTGCCACAAAATTTGCCGTCAATGCTTTTTCGGAAGGATTCAGGCAGGAAATTACATCGACCGAAAACATCAGAATGACTCTAATAGAACCAGGTATTACGGCCACTAATCTTCCCAGCACAATCAACGATCCCGACATCAGAGCCAGCAGTGAAGACAATCCTCCCATTATGCCTTTGCAACCCAGTGATATTGCAGCTGCAGTCATTTATACGCTAACACAACCTCCTCAAGTCAATGTGAACGAAATTCTTGTCATGCCCACACAACAAAAAATTTAAAAACAGTTCAAACGATGTTTACACCCAACGATTTACAACAATTAGCCTCCAAAGGTATTAGCAAAGAAACCGTTGAAAAACAGATTCAATATTTCAGGGAAGGGTTTCCATGGGCTGAACTTGTAAGACCTGCAACGGTTGGAGATGGAATTCTCAGGTTCGATGATGCGCAAATTTCCGAACTTGAAAATTATTATGAAAAGAATCGTCATGGATTGGATATTCTCAAGTTTGTACCTGCATCTGGCGCAGCTTCGCGGATGTTTAAACATCTCTACGAATTCAGGGAACAATATGATGGTTCGGAGGATGCACTGGCAAAATTAGAAAGCGATAGAGGCTTGCAATCGGTTTATACTTTCATTCATCGGATTCGCGATTTTGCATTTTCCGAGCAGTTGGAAAACATTTTTCATCAGAAAGGCACGTCTATCGACAAAGTTTTAGAAAAGAAAGATTACAATTTGCTTATTTCATGTGTACTCGAACCTTGGGGACTCAATTATGGAAATCTACCTAAGGGTCTTATTCTTTTTCACAAATATCCCGAAGGGCCACGTACAAGCATAGAAGAACATTTAGTAGAAGGCGCACAACACGCAAGGAAAAACAATGATGAGGCAAGAATACATTTCACGGTTTCGCCCGAGCATAAAGAAAAATTCGAAGAACTCATCACAAGAAAAGCCCCTTTTTATGAAAAAAAACTGGATGTGCACTTTAGAATAGAATATTCCATCCAGAAGTCATCTACGGATACCATCGCCGTCGATTTGAACAATCAACCTTTCCGAAATAAGGATGGAAGCTTACTCTTCAGACCAGGTGGTCATGGCGCCTTGCTCGAAAACCTGAACGAACTGGAAGGTGAAATCGTTTTTATCAAAAATATCGACAACATTATTGGCGACAGGCTCAGAAGTGAGACTATTAAATATAAGAAAGTCATAGGAGGCCTTTTACTTAAGATACGTAATCGAGTCGATGATTTTTTGCTACACCTCGAACATACAGCCGTAGATAATGAGTTATTAAATGAAGTCGAAAAATTTGCTTCCGAGACTTTATTTATTTATTTACCCGATGAATACAAAAACATGTCCAATCATGCGAAAGCTGCATGGTGGAAGGATAAGCTCGATCGCCCTGTAAGGGTTTGTGGCATGGTAAAAAACATTGGAGAACCTGGGGGCGGACCTTTCCTGGTGAAAAATCAATCGGGCGAAATCAGTTTACAGATTGTTGAATCTTCACAAATCAATTTAAATGATCCGAAGCAAAAAGCCATAATGGCCCAATCCACTCATTTCAATCCTGTCGATCTGGTTTGTAGTCTCACCGATTATAAAGGTCGTCGATTTCATTTGCCCAATTATGTCGATCCTTCCACGGGCTTCATCTCTATCAAGTCAAAAGACGACCGCGACTTGAAAGCCTTGGAACATCCGGGTCTTTGGAATGGAGCCATGGCAAAATGGCTTACCGTTTTCGTCGAAACTCCTCTCATTACCTTCAATCCCGTGAAAACTATCAACGATCTTCTACGTCCCGAACATCAATAAACAAGAAAAATTATGAAAATATTAATTTCAGGCTATGGCCGAATGGGAAAAGAAGTCGAACGATCTGCCCTGGAATCAGGCCATCAAATTATTGGAATTTACGACAATGCAAAAGATTGGGACGATAAAGCCGAACTCATTCCACAGTGCGATGTCGTCATAGATTTTAGTCTTCCTGCCGAAGCACCACGAAACATCATTCGTAGCATCGATAATCATAAACCCATTGTTTGTGGAACAACGGGATGGTACGACCAATTGTCGTTCATAAGCAACTACGTTGGACAAAAACATGGAGCCTTGTTTTATGCGCCTAACTTCAATTTGGGGGTTAATATTTTTATGAACTTAAGCGAGATTTTGGCAGATATTATGAAAGATTATCCCCAATATGAACCTGCTATTACCGAAATCCATCATACCCGGAAACTCGATGCCCCAAGCGGAACAGCCATTGCATTGGCCGAAAGATTAATCAAAAACTTGCCGCAAAAATATGAATGGACAAAATGCAAAGAAGGCGAGCAAGCCCTGCCACATCAAATTCCTATTACTTCTATACGTGAAGATGACATCACGGGCATTCACACACTGGAATTTCGTTCGAAAGACGACAGGATAACCCTCACCCACGAAGCTTTCGACCGCAGTGGATTTGCCATTGGAGCCATCATGGCCGCACAATGGCTTTTAGGTCGCAAAGGCATCTTCAATATGAACGACCTCCTTAAAAATCATCCAACGATAACCGACATCGCCTAATCACCAACCTCCATCCACCAATCACCATCCTCCGTTTTTTAAAATCTCTTTGTTTTTTAAAATTTTCGAGGTATCTTTCTCCTATAAATAGTACCAAAAAATTATCACCTTTGGTGTTGCGAGTTTCTCCTGCGAGTTTGGTCCAGCCCAGTATGCTGAACATTAACTCATGTCTATGTTCTTAAAGTCCTTTTCAGGACAAGTTGCATTGGCCAATTCGAAAACGGGGTTTTACCCTCCATAAAGATGGCCGTCCTTTGCGCATTAGTTTTCAAAAAGGTTTTCCAAGCGTTTGAACCTTTTTGATGGTAATCCATTTTTGCTTGGACCTTCCCCGGTTCGTACATGATTAACTTTTGAGGATTGTACTTTTCCTTGCAGCGTTCCTTCTGCCTACACAGCAGCTAATATTCCTCCAGCGATATTCTAATAGAACAAGATGCTACGAGATGACATGTCCTCTTAAAGATTCTACTATTGTTTTTCTTTTATGCTTATTGACTATCCGACCATGGATATACCCAGCAAAAACCTCAGGATCGTTTTCTCCTTCTATGAGTGCATGGATGACCTTCATAACACTCTTCCCAGATATGTTGCTCACAAGGCTGGTGATCCGAATGCTACACACCTCCAGGGTTCGTTCCATGTCCTGCAGTATGGAGGTCAGCCGTTGCTGAAGCCTAACATATTTACGGCTATATGTCCTCAGCTCTCTGATTTCCTGCATGGGATCAAGCTGCCTTGAACCAACCCCTTATGCAATAAGGTTGCCATCCATTGGGCGTCTTTTACATCGCTTTTGCGTCCCAGCATTTGTTTTATCAGATAGGGGTTTACCAGCGTCAGGCTAAAGCCCATCTCTTCCAAAATGTTCCAAACGGGTATCCAGTACATTCCCGTACTCTCCATGGCGATTTCCTTAACTTCCTCTGCAAGCAAGGCTGCGCCCATATTCCGGATGGAGGTGGTTAGGGTTGAATACTCTATCACAGCCGCGTTTCTTTGCATCGTATGTTGCATAAAAAATCTTTGTACTGGTGCTGTCCGCATGTTCGTTTCATAAACCAAAAGTTTAATTAATTATGCGCTAATATACGATTGTGCTTCGAGCACGTAAAGCACTTCGGACATGGACTGGATTTTTATTCGTCTGTGTGTCAATCGAAAGTTTTTATGAAAATTTGTCAACCATAACAACTATTAAGCCTATGTCAACCATAAAAATAGAAAAGATTCAGCACAAAGGCTCTGAAAAAATCAGAATTGAGTTTGGGTACGATAAAGAACGCATTGAACGGGTTAAACAAATACCCGGTGCACAATGGAGTCAGTCGCAAAAAGCATGGCATATTCCGGACACCAACGAGGACGTGGAAAAATTTAACCAGCTTTTTCCCGACAGCCCCATTGTTCAACCTACACCCGAAATACCCCCCAAGGCTGAACCGCAGGAACCACAAAAAGCAAGAAATGAGATTGTGGTCGAGGTGTCGGCAAAGAATATATGGCTAAAAATGCCCAAAAACACAGCAGATATTGCCTTTGTCAAGACCATAAAATTTAGTCGCTGGAATCCAAAATCTTACCGGTGGGAGATGCAAAACTATGCCGATAATCTTGACCGGATTAAGCAATATTTTGGCAAACGGATAACCCAAATTGTGACCATTGACGAACCAAAGAGAAAAACAAACCTGGCAGAAACCACCAAAATCAGCCTTTACGACAAAGAGTTGCCACCAACCACCAAAAATCAGATTAGACAGTTTGAACAATGGATGATTCATAAACGATATTCGGAATCGACCGTAAAAAACTATATATCGGCACTTACCACTTTTTTGCGATTTGTTCTGCCCAAAATACCCGAATCTATTACTGACGAGGACTTTGTGCGGTTTGTCAACGAATATTTAATACCTAACAATTTGGGAAATACCACGCAAAACCAGACCGTAAGTGGAGCAAAACTCTTTTTTAAGCAAATAGTAAAGACTCAATTTGACCCCGAAGTATTAGAACGACCGCAACGCGAGCATTTGCTTCCCAAGGTTTTGAGTAAACAAGAGGTAGCTGTCATTATAACAGGTACTGCCAATTTGAAACATCGTACCATGTTGTCGTTGATATACACCTGCGGTTTACGACGGAGCGATGTACTGGGCCTGAAAATTGAACACGTTGACAGCAAACGAGGCCTATTGTCCGTCATGTAACCCCGCACTGTTTGCGTCACAGTTATGCTACCCATTTGCTGGAGGCCGGCACCGATTTGCGTTACATTCAAGAGCTTCTTGGACACCAAAGCAGCAA
>Ga0302237_1001971_pt1 | contig 13279 bp, 15 predicted proteins | sample AAG_UR_Ala_MG_FD_193530 | JGI IMG/M metagenome (GOLD analysis project Ga0302237, IMG submission 193530) | Enriched activated sludge microbial communities from anaerobic digester in WTTP, New Holstein, Wisconsin, United States - AAG_UR_Ala | ecosystem: Engineered > Bioreactor > Anaerobic >... | reverse complement strand
GGAAAAAGCGTCATATTATTTCCAGTCGTCCCCTTCAATATTGGACAGAGGTAGGCAAAGGGGAGCATCCTGATAAAGAAGAGTGGGACGATATTGATACTACTCTTAGACTAGAAGCTGTTGAGGGGAAGAAATATTCCTCCCATTTTATTGCAGACAAGAACAACTTTAGCACAGGATATAGAGCCGATGGAAGTAGTTACAAGTTTGCAGGTTTTCGATTAAATGAAGCAAACCAATACGAGACAACTCTGCATGCTGTTTATCTAGATGGAGTCGAGATACCTATTCCTGAAACTTTCATCATCACTCAAGCAGAACAAAACGTGTTGGAGCACGCGATCAGCGAAAGTGTAAAGATCTGGAATGTAGTCCATCCCCGTTATGTACGGGACGCAATTAAAACAACTCAGTATGTTCAGGACTTTAGGATTGTTTATAAGGTTCATCTGTCTGGTTTTACTATACTCAACAGTCATACTATTGTTGATGGAGTTAACGAGTATCAACCGAACACAGAGGGGAATTTTGTTCTCCAGAGCGATGCTTCGGCAGGAGAAAAAATTGTTACTATTCCCAAACCCATTATGTGGACGGACGATGTTGACTCACTGAACCGTTTCTGCTCAGAAATAAACCATCGCCTTTATGAACAGGATGGGGTGCTCTACTATGAAAAAGCTCCGAACAGCCTCGGTAGGGATTGGCTACTGGCAAACAAGCCCACTCTCTATATTGATGGAACAGCTTACTACGGCGCCTCAAGCAATGATGCAGTTTTAACAGGAAGCGGTTCCCCGTGGGATAATATTCATGATGCAACGTCTGGTACTGTGATAACAAATAATAGCGCCGGACTTTTTGGATCATCATATAGCAAAGGTACATATACTATCTATCGCCAATGCCATGAATTTGACACGTCTGGAATAGCTGATGACGCAACAATAACAGCAGCATCATTATATCTTAAATGTGCTGTCGTTACTTATGCTAGTACAGTCTTAAATGTTTTTCAGGGTTCGCAGGCAACTCCGCCAACCGGAGGAGATTATGACGCTTTTGGCTCTACTTCCTTCGGAAAATCTTCTGGTGATTGGGCAAATGATACATATAAAAGTATAGCTTTAAATTCGAGTGGTATTTCTGCAATCAACAAAACTGGTTCAACTAAACTATTTTTTCGAGATGATTATGATTTAAATGATGAGCCTCCTTCTGGTCAGTCATATATCTCGATATATATGGCAGATCAGAGCGGTACAGGTAGCGATCCGTATTTAGATGTTACTACAGGTGCGGGGGGCACTCTCTCAATACCTGTAGCAATGCATCACTACAACCTATTAAGGAGCGCATAATATGCTCTACCTGAAGCAATCAACAGCGGCAACCATCAAGCTCGGGCCATTCGTTGACGACTCGGACGGCAAGACAGCCGAAACCGGGCTCACCATTTCACAGGCCGATATCCGGCTGTCGAAGAACGGCGGGGATATTGCCCAGACGCACAACTCAGCCGGAGCGACGCATGACGAGCTTGGGTATTACAACGTCCCGCTCGATACCACCGACACCAACACGCTCGGGACGCTCAAGGTGATTGTCTCGGAGAGCGGGGCGCTCCCGGTTTTTGCCGACTTCATGGTTATCACCGCCGAGGCGTATGACACGCTCTGTGGCACGGACCATTTCACCGTGGACCTCAACGGCACGCCAAGCGTCAATGTCGCACAGATATCCGGCGACTCGACGGCAGCCGATAACCTCGAATCCTACTGCGACGGCACGACCGCGCAGCCGGTGAATGTTACGCAGATAGGCGGTACGGCTCAGAGCGCCATCGACCTCAAGGACTTTGCAGATACGGGATACGACCCCACCACGCACAAAGTCCAGGGTGTTGTCCTTACCGACACCTGCACGACCAACACCGACATGCGGGGCACGGACAATGCATATACCGGAACCCCGCCGACAGTGACGGCTATCAGGCAGGAGATGGATACCAACAGCACGCAACTCGCGGCAATCCTGACCGATACGGGGACCACACTTGACGGAAAACTGAATGCGATTGCAGGCTACCTTGACTCCTGGGATTCCGAGGTAGCGGCTATCCTTGAGGACACCGGGACCACGATACCGGGGCTCATAAACGCGCTGAATGATCTATCGGCACAGGATGTATGGGAATACGTCACCAGGACTCTGACCTCGGCAGGCTCCGGCGGTGCTACAGCGCAGGAAGTCTGGGAATACGCAACCAGGACGCTCACAGCCAACACCAACCTGAATATCCCGAGTGCCGCAGATAATGCCGATGCCGTGTGGGATGAGGCTATTGCGGACCATACCGCCGGGACCACTTTCGGCGGGAAGAATCAGAGGGTTGTGCCGTCCGAAACGCTCAACGACTATAAGGCCGATGTCTCGGGTCTGGCTACCTCGGCGGCGCTGGCAACCGTTGACGGCAATGTGGACAGCATCCTGGAAGACACCAACGAGCTACAGACCAATCAGGGCAACTGGCTGACGGCGACCGGGTTCAGCACTCATAGCGCGGCGGATGTCTGGAGCGTGGCGACCAGGGCGCTCACCGACAAGGCGGGCTTTACCATCTCCGGCACCAAGACCACCCTGGATGACCTCAACGATATTTCGAGCGGGGATGTATCAACGGCGTGCGGGACTGCCCTGACAAGCTACGATCCTCCTACGGCCACCGAGATGGCATCGGCGTTCACCGAGATAAAGGGCGCAACGTGGTCGAGCGCAACGGACACTTTGGAGCATATCAGGGATAAGCAATCTGATATCGAGACAGACACGCAGGATCTCCAGACGCAGATCGGGACCGATGGCGCAGGGCTTACGAATATCCCCTGGAACTCGGCGTGGGATGCCGAGGTGCAAAGCGAATGCACTGACGCACTTAACGCCTACGACCCGCCCACGGCCACCGAGATGAACGCCAGGACTCTCCCGTCAGCGAGCTACGCCACGGCAGCGGCTCTGTCTACCCATGACGGCAAGCTGGATACGGTTGATACGGTTGTGGATGGAATACAGGCTGATCTCAGCAATGCGACGGATGGGCTTGGGGCGCTGAAAGCCCTACTGGACCAGATAGTCTCCGACCTGGAGAGTGCCTATACCGACGCGACAAGCCTCACGACCAATAGCCTCAGAGACAGGATCAGGACGCTCGGCTGGATCATCAGGAACAAGATGGAGATCACTAACGCGAACGGCAACACGGTGATCTACAAGGATGATGGAACGACATCCGCATTCTCGGTCCCGAGCGCCATCACTGATGATTCTACGACCACGACAAGGAAGCGGATGGAGTAATGAATTACCTCCCCTCGGTATCCTACGGCGTGTACGGTGGCGCTACATCCACCGAGAAGGCCGCGTACTTTGCATCCTGGGGGCTGATGTCTCTCGCTGTAGAATTTATGGTGAATCTGTCCGGTATTATAGAAGCAGGAGGAAATGTTGCAGGACAGATAAAAATAGTCAAAGATATATCAGGAAATGTTTCATCTACCTCATCACTAGCGGGTGTAGTCAAACCCTTCCGTGGAATGGACGGAAACATATTAATTCCTTCCTCTTTAAACGGAACATCAAAAGCTACGCGGAATCTCATAGGAGCATCCGAAACAGTATCTGACCTTGCTGCCTCTTTAAAGCCTATTCGTGGGATTTCAGGCGTTATAGATTCGAGGGCTGAAGTCGCAGGTTTTACCAGCATTTTCAAAACCATCATTGGAGCTATTACGGCTAAGGCTGATATCTCTGCTATGCTGGAACTTTCTGGAACCGTTGAATTTTCTGGCTCCATCAGTACCAAAGGAGAAATGGCTTCAAACCTTCGGCTAAACCTTTCCCTTTCAGGAGAGCTCGCTACAGCTCCTTCCTTAAAAGGAAACATTAGAACCTTCAAAACCCTCTCTGGCGCCTTAGAAACAGTGGCATCCATCGTTGGAGATGCTATGCGTATCCAGGGCTTTTCGGGGGACATAGCATCAGCTACAAGTATCGAGGGATACCTTGTCAGAGACATGGTACTCTCAGGTGCTATAACAAGCAGCATTGACGTCAACGGAAAAGTAAAGATTATCCTTTCTTTTTCTGGATCAATGGATTCCTTAGCTTCCCTTATTGCAAGCCTTAGCACATTCATCCCATCAACATTGGGAAATCCTATAGACGTTTCTATTGTAAGTGTGTCAACACAAAGAGAGCTTTATTCCATAACAATAAAACGAACATTAACGGAGGTGTAACATGGGAAATATAAGTAATTATCTGGCAAATGAGCTTCTGGATCACATTTTCGGCAAGGGGGCGTACACGCCGCCGACGAACATCTACGTGGAGCTGTCCACCACGGCCCCGACCGACGCCGGCACGAACGTGACTCCGCCCTCGGGCGGCGGATACGCCAGGAAACAGACGTCGCCCTCGGACTGGAACACGGGATCGGGCAGGATCATCGACAACGCCAACGCCATCGAGTTCGCCGAAGCGACCGCATCCTGGGGCACGCTCTCTCACTTCGCCCTCTTTGATGCGGCCTCAGGAGGTAACTTCCTGGGCTGGGGCGCGCTGGCAACGTCCAAAGCCGTGGACTCGGGCGACACCGCACGCTTCGCTGCTGGAGATCTTGATGTTTCCTTCACGGCCTCGTAAGGAGCTTTTATGGCTATTACTGAAAAGGTCCAGCTAGGAAAGGACAATAGAAACGATATTATTCTTGTTGCAGATGGAAGCGTTCCCTCTCTCGCCAGCGTTACTAAGATGACGCTTACTTTTGAGGATGGGACTGTTATCGACAGTAGCAAGGATGAAGGCGTCTTTGACTGGAAAACATATAAAGTAACTGCTGCTGAAGCAGAAAAAACCTCTGTTGCGAAGGAGGGAGACGATAAGCTTGTTCTAAAGCTAGGAAACTCCTTCTCTGCAACGGGGCTTTACCATGCTGAACTTTCCGCCTATGATGATGAACACACTGATGGTATTGACTGGGGTTGGATAACCTTCATAGTTGAGTAAGGGGTTTCATGAGAAGCCCCTTCTTCTTACATAATTGTAATTTACAACTTGCTCATTTAAAAACCTTTAACATGGCAACCAAACCATTGAGACAACGTATCTAAGGATATTGAATCAATGGTATTTTTTGGGGCGTATGTTAAAATTAGCTATTTGCGAGCAATGTGGTGGCTGTTTCCAGCTCAAAGGTGGAGGAAGGCTTTGTCCTGACTGCCGCCGTCCAACGGCTATGCCGTTCAGATGTGTTATAGTCGAAGCCCCCGGAAGATGCGAAGGTTATATGAAAGGCGTCTGTGAAATGTGCTTAGACTACTGTGCAGAGCATGATTGGATAGGTTGGAAAGCCATTGGTTGCGAATGGTGGAAAAAAGGGGCTGAAGAATGTTGCACAGTCACGAAATCATCCGAAAATACATCTTTAATAAGCTTGGGTTAGATGAAGGAATTCGAGCTTCCCTTGAAGAAATTTTCAAGTTCAAATGGGATTATTCATTCCTAGTCGGAATGGCAAACCGCTTTCTAGTCGGCGGCTACAGGCATGGGCTCGATGAAACTAAAGATGCTGATGCCTTGGCTAGTGAAGCTATCCGAAGACTCAGAAAATTCAAAGAAACCAAAAACCCTGAACTTCTCTATGATGTAGGAAATTTCTGCATGCTTATTCACAAGTTCGGAGGTCTGAAAGATCCTGAAGTTATTTCGTATGACCACTATGAAGACTTATAAGGAGAGATAATGAGCTATATCTACAACCCTAAGACAAAAGGAAGTGGCATCATAACAGCAATTCCTCAAAAAGGCCGTTGTCCTAACAGCTGTGAAGATTGCTTCTTTCAGAACGGTAGAAGCTACTTAGAACCTCTTGAGGAAAACCTCCCGAATATGCCCTCTAAGGAGCAGGCCAGAGGCATGATTGTTCGCGTCAATGACGGGAACGACAGCAATAACCAGCAAACATTTGTTATCGAAGCCTGCAAGAAATACGAACATAAGTTTTATAACACTTCAATGCCTATACACTTAGACCATTTTGATGCTCCCGTTGTTTTAACAGTAAACCCTGGAAACCTTGTTGACAAAAATTTTTGGAAGATTGATACCCCACCTAAAAACTTAATGTATGTTCGTGTTCTTACAAACACATGGAATGCAGAAAATGTAAAAAATGCAGTCGCTTTTTACACCAAAAAAGAAATCCCCACAATCCTTACCTTCATGGCTTACCATGATCATCTTACCATCCCCTTCGAGCACAGAACGCATTACATCCTTAGAAAAAGAACCATAAATGAGTATTTTGCGATAAAGAGAAGCTCTTTCCTTCGGATCATGTCTCAGTTTGAGGAAAACCCTCTTGTTTTCTCTTGCGGTAACGAGGGTATTACATCATCTTGTAGGTTTTGTGGGAACTGTCTTAGGGAGTATTTTGCCACCGTTGAAAGGATGAAAAAATGATCTTTGCTAGTTTCTACACAGTAAACTCTCCTTATGAAATAAGCATTAAAAAACTTCGTAAAAATCTTATTTCTTACGGCTTTGAGTGCTTCATTCAAGCCATCCCTGCTGAGAAATCCTGGAAGGAAACTTGCGGAAACAGAGGAAACTTTATAGCAGATATCATGGATCGCTACAATGATGATGTGGTTTGGATTGATGCAGATGCAGAAATCTTGCAAAACCCCAAAGAACTTTTCGAGGTTCCTAAAGAAGTTGATATTGCAGCTTTTCACAGGAAAGACCAGATCCTCCTAGGAACTTCCCTTTTCCGCAACCGCCCCCACGTTAAGGCTTTTTTACGTAAGTGGTCAAAAAAAGTCCCTTCATCATCGAGGACTATCTCACAGATGGTCTTTAAAGACCTGCTCTTGTCACATCCCGAGATCAAGATCATGGATCTTCCCCAGAGGCTTTGTCAGGTTTTTGATCTTCCCATAGAGGAAGAGCCTGTTATTATTCATAAACAGTTTTCGAGGATGAAAAAAGCTGATGGAAACATCAAAACATTGCTGGATCGAAAGCGGGTGTTTTTACCCGTGAATTTGAACGGTTGGGCATTCGATGTTCGTTGTAATGCGTTACATTCGTTTTTATCCCATGCATTCGACATATCTATCATTCCCATGAAAGAAATGGCATACAACGCGAATAAAGCTGATTTAACCTATTTTTGCACCTATGAATCAATACGACACTATGGAAGTAAGTGCAAAAACGTTTGCGCTAGCGTTGCGGGGCTTGTAGTTAATAATCTTAGAAGTTCCACAGAGTATTTTAAAAACGCTAAGGCTATTGCTGTTCCTAATGTGGAGTGGTTTGAACAGTACAATGAGATGGCTTTAAGGCAAAAATTCTTCTACATCCCTAACTCTGTTGATCTCAGCCTTTTCAAGAAAAAAGAAACAAATGAAAGACCATTTACAGTAGGATGGGTCGGAAACGATCTTCCAGCGAGGGAACACATAAAAAGGGTAAGCACCCTGCGTTCTGTCTGCAAAAGGCTAGGGATTCCTCTCCTAGAACAAAATTACTTGCATAAGCAGATCCCTCACGAAGACATGCCAGATTTTTACAACAACATAGACCTTTACGTTAATGTCTCCACCACTGAAGGGTCAAATAACTGCCTCTTAGAAGCAGCTGCTTGTGAAGTACCAATCGCAGGAACGCCCGTTGGGAATATGCCAGATCTTGCGAAAAAGGGAGCTTTTCTCATAAAGAATGATCTCTCAAACCTTGAGGAAACCATCCTTTCAGTAATGTCTATGACTAAAGAAGAAAGAGAAAACATCGGAAGAGGGATGAGGTTAGCTATGTGGAATCATTATAGCTGGTACTATGGGGCAAAAAGATTTATGCAGATGTTTGATTACTGTCTGGAGGCAAAATGAATGTTCTTATCTTAGGAGCGTCTTCTTCGGCGCAAGGAAGAACCCATTTTTCAAACGCAGTAGGTCACAACCTTGCCATAGGGTTTAAAAACATTGGTTGTAAAACTTTCATGATTGAGGGGACGGATTACTTCTCCGCCGAGGGGCTTAACATTATCCCAAGGAAGGCTTTCGATGAAAAAAAGATGAAGGAAATGCATCTTATCATTTTCACGAGGGAAAACTATATAAAGAGGTTCATTATGGAGTTTCCCTTTCTAGGAATCGCCTTAAAAGAAATGGAAAGGAAGGAAACTTTTCCAATTTTCGCTTTCCGCTTTGGAAAACCAGGATGGTACAAGGAATTTTTCCAAAGCCCTTCAAGTTTTTACTACAGCACTGGGATATTACTTCCTCAAACTTTCGGGATAGCTAAAGCCCTCATAAACATTCTTCCTAATGGCGATGATATGAGGAAAGTTTGGGTTTCGCCTATGGGCGTTCCCTCCACCCTTCCCCCAAAACCAAAACATAATCCTTTCCCAAAGACAGATAAGGTAAACCTTGTTTACATGGGAAGGCTTCGGCATTCTCCCTCCAGAGAGGGATTTATAATGAAAGTCATGAGCCTTTTAGAAGAGTTCAGGCTTTATATCTTCCCTGGTTCTTTCTCCATAGGGACGAGCTCTAAAAAGTATAATCCTCTCATAGAAGAAGACTTTTCTCTTTTGAAGAAGCTCTTCGCTCCCGCAAAAAACATTTTTATTATGAATCCAGTTCCTTATGGAGAACATTGGGGATATTTGCAATGGGCAGATCTAGGCTTTGACCTTGCACCCTCGTTCAATCGAAAAGGGAACGGTGGCGGAAACGCAAAATTGCTGGAGAATATGCGCGCAGGGCTTCCTACAGTGACAGAAATAGGGATTACAAACCCCACCGTGGGAACGCAGGTTGATGGAGTCGTTTTCGCGAAAAACGCTAACAGTCCTGAGTCTTATGCTAACGCAGTGAGGAAAGCATCTTCTAGAGTTTGGAACAGAAATTATATCGCCCTTGGAACAACTATGATGGAGTCGTATGAACGCAGGGCGGCGGAAATTATAGATAACATAGGAATGACAACAGGAATAAACCTTTGGGGGATATGATGACGAAAGAGTTTATACGCTTAGGGCACGCGGAGGTTTTAGCTTTCGAGGAAACAATGCGGGTGCAGAAGCATCTTGATAGATATTTCACCATTAGACAGTTCTGTTATGGGCGCGTTCTCGATATTGCCTGCGGAACAGGCTATGGGAGTTATATTATAGGAACGAATCCTAAGGTTTTAGGCGTCCTTGGAGTTGACAAAAACGAGGAAAGCATAGCTTTCGCTCAGGAAGAATTTTCTGAAAGAACCGAAGGTTGTGAGCATATTCATTTTTCGAGGCAAACAGTAGAAAACTTCTATGAAATGTCTCACCATTATGATTTTGAAACCTTGGTTTCCATCGAAACCATAGAGCATTTGGAAGATCCAACAATCCTTGGTAGGATAGCTAAAAGAACAGGGGTGAAAACAGCCATTATCTCATACCCTACGAAGGAATCAGTGTTTTATAACTCTTTTCACAAATACGACCTCTTGAAAGGGGATATTGAAAAGATTTTCAAGGGTTTTAGCGTGTTTCATGCTTTTGATTTAGGCAAAGAGGTCGAGATTTTGATCTTTTCACGAAGGTACGATGTAGACACAAGAAAATTTTATGCGGAGGAATCATGAAAGTAGCTATTTTGTATGATGTTGATGGGTGGGCGTTTCATCATGAGGCACTGGGAATGCAGAAATACCTTCGTTCCTTAGGGATCTATGCTGACATAGAGCGATATCCAACGTTTTTTGCAAAAACGGCAGACTTTAAAAAGAGATCAAAAGCTACTCTTCCCTATGACTGCGTTTTTCTTTACCCAAGGCAAGCAAAAGGAATCACCTTTCCTCTTGAAAAGATGGTGGTGAAGATTTCTTCCTACGGAAAGTTTAACTACCAGGAAGAAAATGGAGCCACTTTCGGAGCTTGCCTCTGCACTTCCAGAGACATCATGAAAGAGGCGGTAAGGGAGCTTCCGAAACATCCCTTCATAGTCTTCTCTCCCCTTTCGGTGGACACGGAGGTTTTTTATCCCTCCACAGAGAACCTTCTTAGAAAGGATGGACCTCTTCGAGTAGGATTCTCCGGGAACACTGAAAGGCCCGTTAAAAGATTCCATATCTTTGAGGAGGTAATGCAGAATCATAAAGGTTTTTCCTTTAAGGTTTCTTCCTTTAAGAAGGAAGGAAGGCTTCCGTATGAGGAAATGCCTGAGTTTTATCGCTCCATAGATGTTTTGGTTTGCACCAGCGCACAAGAAGGTGGACCGCTTACAGCATATGAAGCTGGAGCATGTGGAACGCCCACAGTTTTCCTTTCAGAAAAAACGGCGATAGCGGGGGATTCAACCCCTGGGTATAATAGTTTTAAAGCAACAGAGGAAACCTTAGGTGAAACGTTGGAAATGCTTGCTTTCAACCGGGATTTGCTCACAAACGCTAAACTAGCTATCGCAAACACCATCCATGCAAATCACTCATGGAGGAATAACATTTTTTCTTATGTAGGAATTTTAAATCTTTTGTCACAGAGGTGAAATATGAAAATAAGAGACAAAGTAGGGAAAACCCTCTCCGAAGGGTGGAATGATCCTGCGGAGATTAGAAAAGTTATTAATATCCTCCCAGGGCATAAATACCTTAATAGGAGAGAGCAGATACAGAGGAAGATTCTTTACATCGAGAAACATCTTCCGGAGCTTCAAGAAGTCTCACGGAAAAAAGGACAAGAAAGCAGGAAAATCCTGGATGTTTCCTGCGGAGCGGGGACGCTCATTGAGGTTTTCAATGCCTTAGGGCATAGAGCCCAGGGGACGGAGCGGCCAGCAACACCCTTCAAAGGATTTCATAGAAGCCAAGGGATAAAGGTTTCTTACTTTGATAGTGCATGTATTCCCTTTCCCTTCAAAGACGCGTCTTTTGATGTTGTTACCTGCATAGGGGCTATAAACTTTTATAAGCCAATCCCTATGTGGCCCTACATTGTGGGGGATTTTTTCAGGCTTTCGCGGGAAATAGTACTTGTTCATGCAAACATAGACATTGTGTGGAACACGAATAAAGGTTTTTTAACACGGCTAAGTCCTCCTAAAGGGTGGGAGCTTGAAATTGTCATCGACGGGCTTTTTAAGTGGAGAAAGAGATAATTGTAAATTGCAATTTGCAAAAAGAAGAAGGGAAGGAGAAGGAATGTATTGGAAATACCTGAAATACGTTATCCGGCATAAGTGGTACGTTTCAATCGAGTGTTTCAAAATGGGGCTTATCTGGAGGGGAATCACCCATGACCTAAGCAAGTTCAGGCCGAGTGAGTTCATCCCGTATGCCCGGTTCTTCTATGGGAACTACCCGAGCCTTGAGGATGTTCACGGCGATCCCCGAAACAAGGTGTCCAAGTGGAAGGAAGATGTGGAGAGGGACTTCGACTTTGCCTGGCTCCTGCATCAGAAGAGGAATGACCATCACTGGCAATGGTGGATTCTGCCGGAAGATGATGGCGGGACAAAGATACTTCCCATGAGCAGAGATGCAAGGCTGGAACTGATAGCCGATTGGATAGGCGCAGGCATGGCGATCTCTGGCAGGAAAGACCCGTGGCCCTGGTATCAGGAGAACAAGGACAAGATGCGGTTGCATCCAGAGACGAGGTGCATCATTGAAGAGAACCTGAAATATATTAGCAGATGCCCAGAATGGAGCGTGAAGTATTTTGTAGCCTAGCCCACGGCGAAAGGAGAGAGGATATGAAATCAAGCGAACTGAATGGTAAGAGGATAGACCAGGTCATATTCCCGAACGGCGAAGTGCTGTCCGTCAACGAAGAAATGAGGCTGCGCTATCACTTTGAGTTTCATGGGGAATATGACGATGCGTGGGTTATCCAGACCGATAACGATGGAAATGAGGTAGCGCGACACAACGTGAAATTCATCGAGTCGATTATCTGGTCGGCCTAGCCCCAGCGAAAGGAGATAACATGATTCTTACAGACGGGATTCATCTTGTAACGGATGGAGAAATGGAGGAGCTTCATGCTTTCGCATCTGAAATTGGATGCAAAAGGAACTGGTTTCAAAACCATCCTCGATGCCCCCATTATGTGATCTGGGGGGCGCGGCTTAAAAAAGCCTTTGAAAAGGGAGCGAAGCGAGTTTCCGCAAAGAATCTTATTAAGGTCGTAAGAGGGGAGATAAGTGCTTCGCAGGCGACAGCTTCTTCCTATAAAAGAAAGGTTTTAACTTTCGGGGATTCCCTTGACTGAAAAAGAACTTTTTAAATGGCTTTTTCTTTTAGCCAAAACTGTCTCCAAGGGGACTTTTTATGATCCAAATGAGCTTATCGGGGAAGGTTACAAAGGCTTTTATGCTGCAAAAATGCGATGGGACCAAGGAAAGGCTAAAAACTTAAAAACTTACGCACAATATAGAGCCCAAGGACAGATGAGAGATTTTATCAGGAAAGATACTAACCAATGCAGGAAGTTTTCTGAAAGAACTCCTTTCTTTGTTCCCATTCCTTCTGAGGATGATGTAGAAAAATCTGCGGAGGCTTATGAAATAGAAAGAAGTCTTTCAGCAATGCCGGAAGAAAAGGATGTTTTTGCTATTAGCCTTCTTATGGAGGCTTTAAGCTCTTTAAAAGAAAGGGATAAGGAGATAGTGAGGCTTTATTATTGGGAAGGTCTGAAAATGGCCGAGATAGCAACCATAATGGGCGTTACCGAGGGTTTTATTTCGATGAGGCTTAAGGAAAGCCGGGAAAGATTAAAAGGGAAGTTTTTATCTTTAGAGGAGGATAAAATGAAGCTTTCACAAGAGGAGTGGGAAAGGACAAAAAAGGCATTAAAGGAAAAACCTACGCTGAAAGAGGCTGCCGAGGAGCTAAGCATTCCTGTGGGAACATTAGCCGCAAGAAAATATGCATTAAAAAGGCAAGGTAAAGGACCGAAGGCTGAAAGTAGCTACGTTTTTAAAATCCCTTCTTTTTCCTTCGAGGGAAAGGTTAAGGCCGGGGAAAAAACATACGAAGTAAACTTTAACGTGAAGGAGCTAATATGATAGGAAAGCTCTTCGTTGAAAAGGATTCCTTAAAGGAGGTCTATAGCCCTTGAAAGATATGCTATAGGCTGGTGCCCTTATAGTGCACGATTTTTCACGATGTCAAATATATAACTCTTATGGTATGTTTAAAGAAAAGTAAATCATATCCGGAGACA
>Ga0302237_1001963_pt1 | contig 13295 bp, 14 predicted proteins | sample AAG_UR_Ala_MG_FD_193530 | JGI IMG/M metagenome (GOLD analysis project Ga0302237, IMG submission 193530) | Enriched activated sludge microbial communities from anaerobic digester in WTTP, New Holstein, Wisconsin, United States - AAG_UR_Ala | ecosystem: Engineered > Bioreactor > Anaerobic >... | reverse complement strand
AGACGATCGCCGCGGCGGCGTTGGATCGCGATGTCACCATCGCGGTCGTGAGCGTACCCAGTGGTTGCGAATACAACGGCCACAAGCAGGGGCGTGACGCGGCGGCGCTGTACCGTGGCAAGGAGGCGGTCGCCCGCATAGAGGCCGATCCGCGCCGTGCGGTTACGCTGGCTTACCACGATGGGGTGAACTTTGCTCCGCGCATCCAGTGCGACATTTACGTGTGTACGGGCTTTGCCGATGAGCTGTGCACTCCCAGCAGCGTCTTTGCCTTCTACAATGCGCTGCCCGCCACGACCAAGAAGTTCATGAGCACCAATCCCAGCACCGGCCACTACGGAACCACGAAGAACACGGCCGGCGACAAGCGTCTTTCGGACATCTTCCGCTCGGTGACCGTACTTCAAAATGACTGATCGGCCGAAGCATTTTGTTCTGCACGGTTGGCGAGCCAGGCCATAATGAAGATCAGATCCGCGACATCTTCGGGCTATTGGACTGGATGATGCACCTGCGGGTCGACCTGGAAAAACAACTGACGCGAGAAATCGTCGAGTCTGAGGAGGCACGAAAGATGCCGTACATTACGTCCGTAGAACGTTTTGCGGAGGCTCGTGGGGAGGCCCGCGGCAGGACGAGCGTCGTGTTGTCGCAGTTGGCCGAGGTTTGTGGCCCGTTGCCGCAGGACGACGAGGACCGCGTGTATGGCTTGCCCGCCGCGGCCCTGGAGAAACTGGCCAAAGCCCTCCTGCGGTTCCAATCGCTCGACGACCTGCACGGCTGGCTCGACCGGCACGCCGCCTCGGATGTGTAATGCTTTTCAAGGCGGCCGAGCGACCGAAGCCGCGGGCTGCACAGCTTGACAGAAACAATCGCTGGCGGAATGGCGGGGCGAAGCAAAATCGCTGTTGACACCTTGGCCGTTGCCACGTTGGCCGAATTGGGGCGAGCACGTCAACCAGCCGCAGGGCGAGGCGGAGTTAACGGCGTCGCGTGTAGCGCGGCTATCCTAACTCAAGGATTCAGCGATACTTACAATCAGTCGGGGTGACTGGCGCTCGTTTGAACCGTTTATCGCCGCCTGGGTCGACGCCGCGCTATCCCCGACCGCCGAAGCCGTTGTGGCAACACGGGTTATGCGGCTGTCGGCGTGATTGCCGGCCAGATTCCTGAGCCGGCGACCCGCCCCGCGGCGCTGGAAATCCGCGCGCTCGCTTGGCCGCGGGCGATCACGGACATTACGGACATCGGGATCACGGACATTACGGACATCGCCGTTGGACGGCATGTCCGTGATCGGCGTCAAATTCTTCTGGCTGGCCTGCTGGACAGTTACAGAATCTTACAGAATCTGCAAGTCACGGTCGAGTTGGGCGGGGTGCCAATGTTGCGGCTGGCCCAAGAAAGGTGGATAATCTGGAAAGCTTGATTCGGTTCGCCAGGGGGGACCAAAGCTTGCGGCTCGACATCGCCGACCGGCTCACCGCGCACTTCGGGCTTGAACTGCAACCGACGAAGGCGAGCATGGAAGGGAAATGACATCCGAACCAAGGGGACTGCGGAACAGGCGTTTAGGCGGGGCAGATCCTACCACGAACAAGGGGATTATGGCTGGGCTATCTTCGCGTATACCGAAGCCGTTTGGCTCAAGCCGGACTGGGCTGAGGCGTACAACATCCGGGGCGATGTTTGCGTCAGCAAGGGCGAGATGGACAGGGCGATCTGCGACTTCACCGAAGCCATCCGGCTCAAGCCGGACTATGCTGAGGCGTACTACAACCGGGGCGATGTTTACGTCGGCAAAGGCGACCTGGACAAGGCGATTGCCGACTACAACATAGCAATCCGGCTCAAACCGGACCACGCTGGAGCGTACTACATCCGGGGCGCTGTTTACGCCAGCAAAGGCGAGATGGACAGGGCGATCTGCGACTTCACCGAAGCCATCCGGCTCAAACCGGACCACGCTGAGGCGTACTACAAGCGGGGCGCTGTTTACGTCAGCAAAGGCGAGATGGACAGGGCGATTGCCGACTACACCGAAGCCATCCGGCTCAAGCCGGACGACGCTGAGGCGTACTGCAACCGGGGCGCTGTTTACGCCAGCAAAGGCGACCTGGACAAGGCGATTGCCGACTACACCCAAGAAAGCCTGCTGAAACTTGCTAAGGAGTGCTACGACCAGGGCATTGCGTACCACAACGAAGGCGACACGGACAAGGCGATTGACGGCTACACCGGAGCTATCCAGATGAAGCCGGACTGGGCCGAGGCGTACTACAAGCGGGGCCTTGCCTACGGCTGCACGGGCGACCTGGACAAGGCGATTGCCGACTGCACCGAGGCTATCCGCCTCAAGCCAGACTGGGCTGAGGCGTACTACTACCGGGGCGTTGCTTACGAGGACAAGGGCGACCTGGACAAGGCGATTGCCGACTGCAACATAGCTATCCGGCTCAAGCCGGACTACGCCGAAGCGTATTACAGCCGGGGCCTTGCCTATCACAGCAAGGGCGACAGAAGCAAAGCAGACGCTGATTTTGCTAAGGCGAAAGACCTTGGCTACGAACCAGATTGACGTGCCGCGAGCCGTATTGAAAAAGGAAGACTGACGATGGGCTCACTACGCCGCAAGACGTTCACCAAGCCGCTGCCGGCTAGCGCCGAAATCATCACCCGCAAAGGTACGCGGCTCGCCAAGTGGAAGGACAAAGCCGGCAAGACCAGAACGACGCCGATCACCGTGGGGCGGAACGGGATTGAGCGAATCACGGTCACCGCTACCGGCATCATCAGCCGTCAGCCTTTGGCGGCTGGCATAACTGGTAGGTGCCTTTCCGGGGATCACCAACGTACTCGATCCTCCCCGCGTTTTTCAGTGCCGCGAGGTCGCGCTGGGCAGTCTTGACCGAGCACTTCAGTTGCTTGGCGACCGCAGGGGCCTGCAGTCGTTCTCCGCTGGCCAGACGCTGCAAAATCCAAGCTCGGCGCTCGGCCGCGGGGCCATCGCTGAGATCGTCGCGGACCTCGACAGGGGGTTCATCGGCCTCGCTGGGCGTCTCGTCGACATCAGCGCTCGCCGGTTGTCCCACATAGCGGACAGTCAGGGAATCCGCGAACCGGTATCCTGGCCCCCCGCTTAGGATCACGTCCTTGCCTTCGCACGAGATGCTTGCCGCACGCAACGACTCCTCGATGCGATCCCGTGCGTCCCGAATCCAGCCAACAGCCTCCCTCATAACCCCCATCCGTTGGCCTGCGTTCTCCAGTTCGTCGCCGCCGTATGCGACAAACTCACCTCCCTCGCGCTTTTTGCTGAGCAATTCCAGCAGAATTCGCCGCGACTTGGACCTGCGACCACTGCAGATGTCGACCCCGCACAGCTCGACGCGATCGGGGTAGAACACGATTTCGCCCCCGGCGAATGACGGGCGTGGCCCGTTTGGTGTGGCACGGCTCACTTTGTCAGCCGTGCCTGAGCGAAGCGCGAAAAGGACAAAACGAAAAGGGCAGGCTTTTTTTGCGGAGACCCTGGATCTGCCGTATCACTGGCGGATCGAGGCCGCTTCTCTGGGCCCCGGCGAAGGCGGTGTGGACGCGAGCGGCTCAGCGGCTGGGCTCGCGGCTCCCGGCACGTCCGCAGCCTGGGTTGGGGACGCGTCGGCGGTATTTGAACTCGTTGTGCTTTCCGTCGCCGCGTTCTCGTTCTGCCGTCGGGACCTCTGACCGGACTGGCCGCCGGAGGGAAAGACGGAATCGGCGGGTGAATTGGACCGATGTTGCTGTCCGTGCCCGGCAGGAAGCGGCGCCATCAGGATGGGTGCTCAGGCTCATTGTCGTACGTAATTGTCGGTGCCAGTCTGGATGGCCGACGGCTGAGGAAGGGCGTACGCGGCTGGCGTGATCGCCGTCTGGCCGTGTGTGTCTGGCGAGCGTATACTAACAGCGTTGCGCGATCCAATTCGTTCCAGGGAGAAAGAGCAACCATGACCGTGTCGAATGCCGAGTTGGCGGTCCCGCTGGAAGGTGTCGTGAGGCGGCTGGAGGGCCGAGTTCAGGCGTTGGAAGAGCGGCTGGAACCGAATCGTTACGACCGGGAAATGCCTGCCGACGTTTCCAGCCTCTTGGCTGACGTGACGCGTGTCACCCAAGAGCTGTTTCCGGGCCACGTCTCGGTCCATGTCATGACCGATCCGGAGTATCCGCAGGACCGGTTCACCGTGATTGAGGCCCAGGCGAGCGGCAATGTACTCGACGTCGTGGACCGCCGGGCGGAATGGCACAGGCGTGTCGTGCGACTATCTCCTTCCTGCGCGGCTTTGCGACTGACGTTGGACTATCAAGAATGACTGGCCCGGACTACATCACCTTCGCGGCCAAGCTCGCCGCCACCTACACCGAAGCGGCCAGTTGTCGTTCGGCGATCAGCCGAGCGTACTACGGCGCGTTTCACCTGGCGAAAGCGCTGTTCGACCGACTGGAAATACGCCCACCGCGGAATGCGAACGTCCACGTGTTCATCCAGCATCGGCTCATGAACTGCAGATACCCCCTGGCGGTCGAGGCGGGCCGGTTTCTGGCGGATCTGTACGCCGACCGGCTCAATGCCGACTACGACTTGGGCAAGAAGCAGGTCGAAAGCGTCGGCTACGCCAGGACCAGCGTGGAAACGGCCAAGCGAATTCAGAAGGCGTTCGCAGCGTGCGACAGCGACCTAGCGGCTCTCGATCAGATCAAGGCTGGTGTCGCCGAGTACGAGCGAAAGATCGCGGGCTCGTGACACGGTACACGACAAGGCCAGGCTTTCGAGTTCCCTCGAGAACAACGCGCGTCCGCAGCGCAGGCACGGCTAACATAGTAAGCCGTGCTTGCGTTGCGGATGGCGTGTCGCTGCGTCGGAGCTTCTGTCGAGTTGGTTCCTCGCGCGGCCCGGTGCGGCCGGACGTCCCCCCATGGCGATCCGGGCTGTTCCCTCCGCCCATCACCAACAAGCGGGCCGTGCCGCACGAGGCCGTGCCACACCGCGTGAGGCGGCCCCGGTCGGGGCGCCGCGCGACGGGTGGCTGACCCCGGTGGAACTGCAAGGAGAAGCGATGGCGGAGTCGCAGCCAGCCGAGCGTCGGGCGTCGAACGAGGGCTTTCTGCCGCTGAGATTGGAGCAGTATACCAATCGCTATGATTCAAGGCCTAGCCTGGAAGTTCACGAACCACTGTGTTGCCGCCACCTTGGAGCGTGAGGCTGAGTGGGGGATTCGTACTCCAGGCTCCGCAAGTGAAATCCGGAACGTCGATCGGCGTCGAGCGGTTCATCACCGACCAAAGGGTCAGCGGCGTGATCGAACTCCAGAGCGCGGCATCGTAAACGTCGACGTCCATCGGGCGGCCGTTCCGCAGATTGTCGACCAGCCGCCAATCGACGGTGAAATCCATGCCGCCGTGCCCGCCGAATCGCTTCGCGGTTTTCTCGATAAAGCGGACCAACTCCGGCGTGTATTGGTCCTCGAAAGCCTTCATTTCCGCTTCGCCCGCGAGATGCTCGCCGTCCGGATAGATACGCGGCGGAAGCGGGTATTTCTGCGCAAATCCCTTGCTCCCTGAAAGTTGGAAGATGCGCGAATAGGGTCGTGGGTTCACGGCGTCGAACTCGACCAGCAGCGTCTTGCCCTTCACGGTGCGGATCATCGTCGTGTTGACGTTTCCCGCGTGCCGTTTGTTCTTGAACTGCTGATGATAGATGCTTCCCGACGCGGCGAGATCGTTCGCGGTTTTCGCGCGGATGAAGTCGTCGGTTTCCATGGACGTCAGGTAATCGAGGCGGTCGCCCCTTCCGATCTTCATTGCCTGACAGATCGGCGCGGTTCCGTGCGTCGGAATCCGGTTCCCCGGCGCCAGCGCCAGAACCGAGCCGTACCACGGAGCCGACTCCTTGCTGTGTGGCGGTTTCGGCTCTTCGAAAAGCGGACGTTCGGGGTTGATGTACGCCCCTTCGGCGTGAATGATCTCGCCGAAGACTCCCTGATGCGCCATGTTGATCGCCATCGACTCGAAGAAATCGTAAACACAGTTCTCCAGCAGGACGCAATGCTTTCTCGTTCGTTCCGAAGCGTCGACCAGCCGCCAGCAGTCGTCGACGCGCTGCGCCGCCGAGACTTCAACCGCCGCGTGCTTGCCCGACGTCAGCACGTGAACCGTCATCTCTGCATGATAGAACGTCGGGGTGAGCACATAGATCAAATCGAGGTCGTCGCGCTCGCACATTCCTTTCCAGGCCTCGTTCGAGCCGGTGTAGACCGCCGGTTCGGGACAGCCCTTCGACTTGAGGAAGTCTTTCGCTCGCTGAATCGGATAGTCGTATACGTCGCAAATCGCGCGGATTTCGACCGCATTCATCCGACCGAGTCGCTGGATCGACGCGTAGCCGCGATTGCCGAGGCCGATGTAACCCACTCGCAAATGTGGAATCGCCGGCGCCGAGTATCCGCACATATTGAAGACCTGTTTGCGGTCCCTGTATTGCGAGGTCGTCGCCTCCATCGTTTCGTAGAAATCTTCGGGCGATCTGTATCCTGGTGGCAGTAAGCCCAGGAAGGGCAAAACGCTCGAACGGGCGAGAAACTGCCTTCGCGACGATTTCATGAGAATACCTGCCTTTCTGTTTTCACTTGATGCTCGTTTGGGACGGGAATTCGATAGAGCCCGTTCGCGTCCGGCCCGGCGACGGGCATGTCGAACGCCGGGTGGCCATGAACGAGTTGATCATCGCGCGCTCCGAAGGTCCGAAAGGAATTCCAATGGCCGACAGATCTCGAAGTGGGCACGGTAGTCCTCCGCCAGCGACAACAAGTCTTCGTCGTAGCTGACCAAGTGCGTAGCCAACCCGTTCCAGGCGCACCGCAGAAATGCAATGTCGTCGGGATCGTGCGGATATCGCGGCAGATGAAAGAAGCGGATCTCCACTTCCGTGCCCAATGCGCTCAGCAGCGCGAGAAAGGCCACGACCTCTGCGCGGGCGATGCCCAACGCCAGCAGTTTCTCGGCATACTCTGCCAGTGTATCCGCCGAATACAGAAAATCGTACTCGCCCTGCCGCCAACGCTCGATGAATTCCCGATTGGAGCTTTGGGCGTGTGTCGACCGCTGCGCCGCAATGATCACGTTGCTGTCCGCGACGGCGCGGCAATTATCGGGGCTGCGGGCCATGGAAGTTGCTTTCGACGAGCGTCAACAAACGTGCGAACAACGTGTCGCGGTCGACACCGGACGCCTTCAGGGCCGTTCCGTCACCCATGGCCTCCTGGACGAGTTCCGCGACTTCGGGCCGGAAACGTCTCGCACGCCACTGTTCGAGGGCGTATTGCTCGTCGATGAAACGCTCCAAGCGGACGGCGATGTCGGGAATCTGTGCCGCCTTCGCCTGCGTCTCAGGGCTGAGTGCGATCGACATGGTGTCCTCCTCGGTAGGTTTGAAGAAGCCTTGGTGCTACCACGCTGTATTGTAGCCTTCCGCGGCGAAGGCAGTAAGGCCCGCAGGCCTCGTGGGTCTTCACCGATCAGCTCACGGATCATGCGGGTCAGCTGCCTGACGAACCGAGTGGGCAAGTCACGGTCACAACCTGCCAGGACGGCGCTTGCGGCTGACGCCCGCGTTGGTTCAAATAGTCCCAAGTCAGACACGTTGGTTCGGAATACGAGGACGCCATGCGCACGCCGCTTGTCTTGCTGAGATTCCTTGCCAAGGCCGCGTTGAACGCCGTCGGAGGAGGCGTGCTGGGCGACTTTGTCGTCGATGTCCCGCCCGCTATGGCCCAAGACATTTGGGACGAGTGATCCGCGGGAAGTTCCGAAGCGGAACGTAACGCCGAAGTCCAACCGCTCGCTCAAGCCGCACCTGGAGAACTGCGGCAGGCAGCCGAACGGGTGGCGCGCGAAGTGGCCGGCGACCGTCCGGAACAGGTCCAAAGCGAGTTGGCGGCGTACCTGACGTTGGTCCAGTCGATGGCTCGGCGCACGCTTCGCCGCCCGAGCGACCCGACGGGCACAAGTGTTCCCGGCGCCTTCTCGATGCGAACGCCTCGCGACGTCCTGCGGCTGCTGCCGGACCGGCCGGCGAGGTTTCGACCGGGCGACCGGCCGATCCCCAGCGTCGACTTGGAGCTGGTCGAACTTCTGGGCGCCGGTGGTTTCGGCGAAGTCTGGAAAGCCGTCAATCCGCACGTCCCCAATGCGCCCCCGGTGGCTTTGAAATTCTGCCTGGATGAATCGGCCACGCGGATGCTGCGACACGAGGCCACGATCGACGACCGCCTGCTGGCCTTTCATGCTCCCGGAATTGTGCCGCTGCTGCGGACCCGAAAACGACAGGCATTACTTGCGGAAACCGTGCATCTGTTGCACCGCTGGCGGATCGAGGCCGCTTCTCGGCGATTCGGCGGTGGGCGGGGCGGGAACGGCTCAGCGGCCAGGCCGGCGGCTCCTGGGCCGTCCGCAGCCTGGGTTGGGGGCACGTGCCTGGTGTTTGAACTCGTTGTGCTTTCCGTCGCCGCGTTCCTGTTCTGCCGCCGGGACTTCTGATCGGACTGGCCGCCGGAAGGAAAGACGGAATCGGCGAGCGAATTGGGCCGGTGGTGCTGTCCATGCCCGACAAGAAGCACGGGGGCGGCCGGAACGCGCTGGCCGAGTCGGCCTTTCAAGGTCGTCTACCGCCGGATGCCAGCCGATGCCGAGATCGATCCTCCGCAGCGTCGTTCCGTCAGCGTCGCGTCATCGCCTTGCGAAAGGCTTCCAGATCGGGGCACGAACCGGCCGACCGCACCAGGCCCCGCAGTTGTTTCTCGTCGTCGATCGACTCGATTTCTTCGACGAGGTCTCCCGGAAGATCGCCAAATCGAGCTTCCAGGAACGCGACGATGTACCGCTGAGCTGTCTCACAAGCCGTCGCGCGGGTCTTCTCCCCAACGATTTCGTCAAGAAATGGCACTTCAAGCATGACGTTTTTGCCTCCCAGAATCGGAACACGGCAAGGTTGAATTCCGCTGTGTTGGCCCAGCGATTTGCTGTACCGCTTGTGAGGGGGAGCCTAGCCGCGGTTTCCACGCGCCAGCGGCCATTCTACGCAAAATCCGAGTGCTGCAATAACATCGGGAACCCGCCCGAATCGCTGCCCCGTCCCCTGGGGGCACCCGGGCTGAGCGGATGGACCGACGCGATCCGGGGCGGCCCGGCGCCGATGTGCGACTTCGTGGACCTCAGCGGCGGGTTCACCGAGTGGTATCTCCTGGGCAACTTGGCGTCGCTCTTCCCGAAGCAGACCCTGGAGTATGACCCCCTCGCCGGCTGAATCGTGAACAACGAAGCGGCCGACCAGGCCGCCCGCCCCGCGTACCGCGAGGGATGGCAACTCTAGTTTCGTGAAAAGGGCAACGCAAAGGAAAAGACGGAAAGGCCTCCACTGAGAAAGATATCCTCCAGGGACCGTCGCATTAGCGGCGGCGCTGATTTTCGGCATCCGGCTGCCGTGTTCAGTAGCCGACGGACGCCAGGGCGGCGTCGCCGATGCGGGCTCGCGCCCGATACTGGTCGTCCTTTCGCGCGCCGCCGACGAATTGGGGATGGTTGCGGTTGGTCAACACAATCACGTACACCTGCCTCTCCGGGTCGATCCAAATCGATTGCCCGGTATGGCCGCTATGACCGTAGGCCCTCTTCGAGAGACGCGTGGGCCGGTGCAGCGAATTGACGTCGAGTTCCCAACCGAAGCCCCGGGCCGGTAGCGGCGGGGCCAACAGATTGCCGGTCATCAGGCGGTGCGATTCGGGCGACAGGACGCGAATCTCGCCGATCCGGCCCGCGCCCAGCATCATTTCGCAGAACCGCGCCAGGTCGGCGGCCGTGCTGAACAGTCCGGCATTGCCCACCGGGCGGCCGGCGAGCCGGGCCTGGGCGTCTTCGATCTGGCCGATTTCGGACGCTCCGCTGGGCACCACGCGCGGCGACGGCGGCAACGGTCCAAACGACGTGTCGCGCATGCCTAGCGGCTGGAAGATTCGCGATCGGCAAAACTCGTCCAAACGTTGGCCGCTGGCTTTCTCCACCATCCGGCCCAGCAGAATCATGTTCTGGCAGGAGTAGTAATAGCGGCTGCCCGGCGGCCACTTCGGCGTGACGCCGAGCATCAGCTCGAGCAGCGCGTCGCCTTGCGCCCGATCGTGATACTTCGTGTTGTCGAAGCCCGAAGTGTGCGTGGCCAGTTGCGTGACGCTGACCGGCTCGATTCCGCTGCCCGAAAGCTCGGGCAAGGCCTGGCGAATGGGCATGTCGAAACGCAAGAGTTTCTCATCGACACAGACGCCAAAGGCCGTGGCCGTGGCCACCGGCTTGGTCACGCTGGCCAGATCGAAGATGCAGTCTTTGGCCATCTTCACCTTGTCGGGCACGATCCGCGCGTGGCCAAAGGCGTCGTGATACAGCACTTTCCCCGGCCTTCCCACCAGCACCACGGCTCCGGGGAACAGCCCCGCGTCGAGTTCCCGCTGCACGGCCGGCGTGATGCACACGCGGGCCAGGCCAACGCGAAGCGCGTCTGGTGGTGCCGATTCGCCGCCCGCGGCGTGACCGCACCACGCGGCGAAAATGCCGAGCAAAACGGCAATCCAAGTGCGAACCTCTCTGTCGGAGAACAACTTTGAACTCATGGTTCCCATCCTGTCTGAGTAGTTCTACCAGGAATACACATGGACGGCGTACGGGGCGAAATCATCCTCCCATCCTCCGGCCTGCGCCGCAAGCCGGCGGTCTTCGAACATCACTTGCACCTGGCCGGCTGCGACGCCGGCGTTGACCCGCGCACGCAGGGCCCCACGGGAGGAATTGGCGGCCAACAGGTAGCGCCGGCCTTGATGCTCTTTCAACAGCGTGCTCACGGCCGGATAGCCGAGGCCGTCGGTCGGCGGGCCGCTGAGGATCTGGATCTGTTGCTTCTGCGGCGGGTCGCGTTGGGCCAGCACGTCGTGGAGATCGGCCAGTTGACGCGAGAGTCGTTTCAGCGCGGCCCACACCTGCGGATCGTGGGTCACGCCGTGGTTCTTGCCGGTTCCGCCGTAGGTGTAATAGGTCATCCCGGTGGCCCCGTGGATGATGGACAGGTAGGTCATCACGCGGGTTTCGGCCTCCGTTGGATAGCGCTCCCAACCCCAGCCTTCGAAATCCTGGATGATCGCCCAGATCGGCGCCTTGCGCCCGGAGCGGCGCAGGTCGTCGGCGATCAGTTTCATGTCGCGCGTCACGTGGGCGACCTCGCAGTCCTTGTCGGAGCGGATGGGATAGAGTTCCGGCAAGAAGGCGTCCGTGGAGTCCACGTAGTCGGTGTACCGCGAGGGCCGAGGGCCGCCGGCGAACACAGCATCGGCCTGGACCGTGACGTGGAACGGGTCGACGTCGCGGATCGCCCGATGCACGCGCCGCAGTTCGTCGGCGCTGATGTGGCTCGCCGTGTCGTCGGCCAGATACCAGGCCAACAGGGCCGGCTGGCGGCACTCTTCGATCACGGTGCGGACTGCGTTCTGCGGGTCGCGGCTATTGGCCCCGCCGCGCGGGGCAATGATCACGCGCAGCCGATGGCGCTCGGCCGCCGCGTAGAATTCCGTTAAGCCGGCGTCGCGCTGCGCGTGGTACGTGTGGATCGTATTGAAGCCCGCCTCGCGCAGCTCGGTGAAGCAACGGTTGAAATCGTTGCCGTTGTGTTCCCGCTTCCACACGGAATACAGCCCGATGGGAAACAGCGGCTGGCCATCGACGAGGATCACGCCGTCGTCGCGCACGGTGGTGACGCCCGACGCCGGCGGCGGCTGCACCGAGATCCACCACAACTGCTCGCACGCATTGCCGGCGAAATCGCGAGCCTTGACGAGCACGCGGTGCAGATTGGGCCGAGTTCCCGATTCCGGGTGCGGGCCGTCGAACCGCGGATCGGCGAAAGCGGCTTCATCGCCGGCGACGATGTCTGGGTAGTCCCAGCCGAGCCGCATGACGGCAGACTGTGCGCCTGGCGGGGCCGTCAGCTCGAGTTGCGTCTGGCGCCACTGGGGGCTGGGGCCGCCCAGGTCCAGTCTCACGGGATCGCCAAGCGGGTGGCCCTGGTCGTCGAGCCAGCGGACCGAGCCGCTCGGACCTTCCCCGCTCCCGGCACCGCGCAGGTCCATGGTGTGACGCGACCAGATCGCAACCTGGTACGTCGCGCCTGCTTGCACAGAAACGGCGGGGGACGCCAGCGTGAAGGACGTATCCGTTTTCTTGCCCTGCCGACGGACCTCGATCGATGTGCCGCCGCCCGGTGCGCGCGGCGGCCCGTGGCGAATGGTCAGGGCCGAGTTATAGTTCGCAATCGACCAGTCTTCGATCGCCGCCAAGCCGCAGACCCGCCTAAGCGGCTCGCGCGGCTCGTATCGAAACGCGGTTCCGACTCGCTGTAGCTGCGCGGTGATCGGCGTGCCGTCCAAAAACGCCTCCACCGAATGGCGATCCACACCCACGCCGTCGGGGCCATCGGACAGCGAGAACACCAAGGGCTGGCAGGCATCGTCCGTACGCCGCGGCGAGTAGTCAAGCAGTTGAGGGGGCGAAGTGTCGGCCCCCGTCCAGACGCGGTCCTCGATCCACCGTTGTTCGTCGCCCAGCCGCACCTGCCGGACGACGGGGGTGACGGCGGTGCGGTTGGTGCCAAGAGTCAACCGGTACTGGAACCAGTGGTGCCCCGCGTGGTTGGCCGGCAAGGGGGTGCCGCTGGAAGTGAACTGGGATTTCGGCGTGCCATCGGGACCGGCCCACGGCGTCCACTCGTGCGGCCCGCCGTCGCGGTCCACCCCCGAGCGAACCTGCAGCCCGACGCTCGTGCCTTCCGGCGTGTCGGCCTGCCACGAGACCCGACCTTGCTCGCACGGCTCTGTCATTCGTTGCGGTCGCGAGATCATCTCGCCTTCGGCCGCGTATTGCGGCGGATCGGGTTGCGCGAACCAGGCCACGCTCCGCAGCCGGAACTGCCGCGAACTGAACAGGTTCGGCGAATCGAAGCCGATTTGCACGACAGCCGTCGCTGCGCCGCGAGGGGCCCGCGACTCGACGGTCACGTCGTACCAGGCGTCGCTGGGCGCGGCGAAACGGAAAGGGGTTGCCTCCAACGCGCGGCCGTCGCCATCCAACCAGCGGATCTGGTTTTGGAACGACTCGTTGTGGCCCTGGGCCATCGACAAGTCGAGCGTATGTGCGGCGGCGATCGTCAGCCGGCACAGCGTTCCCGCCGT
>Ga0302237_1001961_pt1 | contig 13297 bp, 9 predicted proteins | sample AAG_UR_Ala_MG_FD_193530 | JGI IMG/M metagenome (GOLD analysis project Ga0302237, IMG submission 193530) | Enriched activated sludge microbial communities from anaerobic digester in WTTP, New Holstein, Wisconsin, United States - AAG_UR_Ala | ecosystem: Engineered > Bioreactor > Anaerobic >... | reverse complement strand
AGCGCTGCCAGACCTTTATGGGAAGTATATATAGTTTTTTGTCGCTTTTGAAGACATCAATGACTACCTGGGCAGTCTTATGAATGGCTTCAATTGCAACCAGGGTCTGATGGTTCCTCAACAGAAGGAAATATGCGACTGTTTCCAGATCATACAGGTAAGGACATGTCAACATGAAGAAATTACCCAGCATCTGGTCGCTGTACCAGTCTACTGCCAAATCTGAGAGGCAGTCGAAGACATAGCATGCACCCCTTCCATGCTTTTCTACTATCCTAAATATCTCGGAAATGAACTGCTCAAAGCCGAGTTGAGGATTCAATTCATAGCATGTAGCCTTGAAGTCCTTCGGCAACAGTCTCTTGTGCTGTGCAAACCTTAGATAGACGAGATCCTTTCCTTCAGCTACAGATATCTTGCAGAATGGGAGGACGAAGGAAATATAATCATCAACGGAATCAGCCTGCCAGACAACATTATCTCCTGCAAGAATACCCTGAAGAATATGATCCAGCGATTGAAGTCCCGAACTGAATCTCAAATCGTTATTTTTCATGATCATGCTCCGGAAAATTGAATTGTATTTAAATTTAAAACTACTTTTAAAATGGCAAATATTCAACAGAAAGATGCACTTATCATTTTACTTGAATTTTATTGACGGGAAAACTTGATAAAATCTGCCTCGAGTGTAAGCTAACGGACTTCAACAAAAACATCCAAATGGACAATTGATTCAATGCCTTTGAAAGAAAATATAAATTCTTGTTATCCTGCAAGGACAGGGCTTTATGACTTTGCGAATGAACATGATTCATGTGGGGTCGGTTTTGTCGCGAACATAGATGGAACAAAAACCCATAAGATAGTGGAGCAAGGTATAGAGGTCCTGGTGAAACTGTTGCATAGGGGAGCGGTTGGGGGAGATGCAAATACGGGGGATGGAGCAGGAATACTAACACAGATACCTGATGACTTGTTCAGAAGGAAGATGGGGGAGCAGGGCATTGAACTTCCCCCTGTCGGTCAATATGGGATAGGAATGGTCTTCCTTCCAACTGATCAGAAAATCTCCAAAAAATGCATTGGTGCCATAGATAAAAGCATCAAGAGCGAAGGCTTCGAGGTATTGGGATGGAGGGATGTTCCTACCGATGACAGTTCACTTGGAAAACTCGCTAAAGATACCCAGCCCGTAGTAAAACAGGTTTTCATAGGGAAAAAAAAAGATACTATCGATATTGATGCGTTTGAACGGAAACTCTTAGTAATACGTCGGCAGGCCGGGAAATTATGTTCAGAAGGAAATAGTGCTCAGGAACCTTTTTATATCACCAGCATGTCCTGTAGGACTATTGTCTACAAGGGACTTCTTGTTGGTAGTCAACTGCCAAAGTACTATCCTGATCTGACAGAAAAGGATTTCAAGAGTGCAGTAGCCTTAGTCCATCAGCGCTACAGTACAAATACATTTCCCACATGGCCGCTTGCCCAGCCATTCAGGTATTTAGCCCATAATGGTGAGATAAATACCCTGAGGGGAAATATAAATCAGATGAGGGCAAGGGAGAATAATTTTGAGACTGAACTATATGGAAATGACATAAAGAAGCTGATACCAGTGATTCAGGAGAACCAGAGCGATTCAGCTTGTCTTGATAACGCCCTAGAGCTTTTTTATTCATGCGGCCGTTCCCTTCCTCACTCAATGATGATGCTGATACCTCAGGCATGGGGAGAAAAATACAGGCTTAGCCACGATTTAAAGGGATTCTACGAATTTCATGCCGGACTTATGGAACCATGGGATGGTCCTGCAGCAGTAGCCTTTTCCGATGGGAAATCCATAGGAGCCATGCTCGACAGGAACGGACTCCGTCCTGCAAGATATACTATTACCACCGATAATTTCATAGTACTTGCATCTGAGACCGGGGTACTGGATATTCCCAATGCAAAGATACAGAAAAAAGGGCGCCTGCGTCCTGGTCAGATGATATTCGTTGATCTGGACAGGAAAAGGGTAATGTTTGATCCGGAGATTAAGGCACATGTGGCAAGGCGTCAGCCATATCGTAGGTGGGTAGAGGAAAATAAGATTCTCCTTCATGGTCTTTTTGACTCCATTGTACCGGTTAAGGTTGACGAAACTACCATTCTCGAAAGAGAGATGCTTTTTGGATATACCCGCGAGGATATCGGCATTATCCTCAAGGAGATGGCAGAAACAGGCCATGAACCCGTAGGATCAATGGGAAATGATGCCTCTCTGGCAGTGCTTTCGGAAAAACCCCAGCTTCTTTTCTCTTATTTCAAGCAGCTTTTTGCACAAGTCACGAATCCCCCCATAGATTCAATCCGTGAAGAGCTTGTGATGAGCCTGACGACATTTTTAGGAAACTGCGGGAACATTCTCAAGGAAACACCACAGCATGCTCATCTAGTAAAACTTAAGAATCCAATCCTTACGAATGAGGATCTTGAAAGGCTCAGGATGTCCCAGGAGCCTTCATTCAGATCAGTAACACTCAAGATTGCCTTCCCTATTGGAGGAAATGAAAAAGAACTTGAAGAATCCTTGGACAAGCTTTGCGTTGATGCGGAAAATTCTGTGAAGGATGGAAAAGCCCTGCTTGTCCTTAGTGACAAGGATCTTTCCAAGGACAAGATCCCAATGCCGTCTCTTCTTGCAGTATCAGCAGTGAACCATCATCTCATACGATGCGGACTTCGCACGAATACAAGCATAGTCATAGAGACCGGTGAAGCCAGGGAAGTTATGCATTTTGCCCTGCTTCTTGGATATGGTGCCACTGCAGTGAATCCATACCTTGCCCTTGAAGTTATCGGAAACATGGTCAACAAGGGGCTTATTGAGAATGTGGATGTAACCAGTGCGATGGAGAATTACATAAATTCCATCTGCAAAGGGTTACTGAAGGTAATGTCAAAGATGGGGATATCCACTCTCAGAAGCTATCGAGGAGCCCAGATATTCGAGGCAGTGGGAATTGAGAAGAAACTGATAGACAAATATTTCACGGCCACATCTTCCAGAATAAGTGGAATAGGATTGGATGTCATTGCCAAGGAAGCTAATTCAAGATATAAGAAAGCATATCAGCCGATAATGGGATCTATGAGAATACTTGATGCCGGAGGGCAGTACCAGTTCAGACTGGGAGAAGAAAAGCATCTCTGGACGCCTGATACTATAACCAAACTCCAGCAGGCCACAAAGGCGAACGATTTCCAACTATACAAGAATTATGCATCTCTGATCAATAATCAGGAGAAACATCTCTGTACCCTTAGGGGATTGTTCAGGTTCAAGAAGGGAAAACCAATAGCTATAAAAGAAGTTGAACCGGCTTCGGAGATAGTAAAAAGATTTGTGACTGGAGCAATGTCTTTCGGTTCAATAAGCAAAGAAGCCCATGAGACACTTGCAATAGCCATGAACAGGCTTGGAGGTATGAGTAACAGCGGAGAAGGAGGAGAGGATCCAGCTAGGTATAAGCCGCTTCCGAATGGAGATAGCCTTTGCAGTGCAATCAAGCAGATTGCAAGCGGGAGATTTGGAGTTACGATTGAGTATTTGTCCAATGCAAGAGAACTTCAAATCAAGATTGCACAGGGTGCCAAGCCCGGGGAAGGAGGTCAACTCCCAGGACATAAGGTCAACAAGGTGATAGCCAGAGTAAGGCATTCTACACCAGGAGTGACTCTCATATCTCCTCCCCCGCACCATGACATATATTCAATTGAAGATCTGAAGCAGCTGATATATGATCTCAAGAATTCAAACCCATCAGCAAGAATTTCTGTAAAACTTGTATCGGAAGTAGGAGTAGGTACGATTGCCGCCGGTGTTGCAAAGGCACATGCGGATATGGTGCTGATAAGCGGACATGACGGTGGAACAGGGGCATCTCCTTTATCTTCAATAAAACATGCCGGACTTCCTTGGGAACTGGGGCTTGCTGAAACACAGCAGACACTTGTACTCAACCATCTTAGGGACAAGATAAGAGTGCAGGCTGACGGACAGATGAAAACGGGAAGAGATGTTGTCATAGGTGCAATACTCGGAGCCGAGGAGTTTGGGTTTGCCACAGCTGCCCTTGTTGTCTGCGGCTGCGTAATGATGAGAAAATGCCATAAGAATACTTGTCCTGTAGGAATTGCAACCCAGGATCCCGAACTTAGGAAGAGATATACCGGAAAGCCCGAACATGTCATAAATTTCTTCATGATGATTGCAGAAGAAATTAGGGAATATCTTGCAGAGCTTGGATTTAGGAAGCTGGAAGATATCATAGGAAGAAGCGATCTGCTTGAAATGAATGAGGCGATAAATTTTTGGAAATCCAAAAACCTTGACTTTTCTGCGATATTTGCAAGACCGTATGAAAACAATATGCCGGTACGTTTCCTTACAAAGCAGGATCATGAAATAGACAAGGCATATGATGTCAAAATAATAGACAAGGCAAGAAAATCCATTGTATCCAAAAATCAGCTCGAATTGGAACTGCCGATTTGCAATGTCGATAGGACTGTCGGAACAATGACGTCTCATGAAATTGCAAAACTTTATGGAAATACTGGACTTCCCGATGATACAATCAAAATTAACTTTAAAGGTTGTGCCGGTCAAAGTTTTGGTGCATTTCTTGCTCATGGTGTGACGTTTACATTGATCGGAGAAGCAAACGACTATCTCGGCAAAGGCTTATCAGGAGGTAAAATAGTTGTAAAGCCACCTGAGAAAATAGCTTACGATCCGGCAGAAAATACAATTGCCGGAAATGTTCTGCTTTATGGTGCAACAAGCGGAGAGGTCTACATCAATGGACAAGTTGGTGAAAGGTTTGCCATCAGGAATAGCGGTGCATATGCCGTCATCGAGGGGGCTGGGGATCATTGTTGTGAGTACATGACCGGTGGTCGCGTAGTTGTATTGGGATCTGTAGGTGTTAATTTTGCGGCTGGGATGAGTGGCGGGCTTGCCTATGTATTTGACAAGGACAATACGTTTGATGAGTTTTGCAACTTGGATATGGTTGATCTTGAACAAGTTGTCCTTTCGGAAGACATATTTGAACTTAAAAAGATGATTGAAAACCACTATAAGATTACTGGCAGCAGAAAAGCTGAAGAAATCATCAATGACTGGGAAAATTGCCTTCCACTTTTCGTCAAAGTATTCCCCATGGAATATAGAAAGGTCCTTGGGCAGATGATGAAAGAAGATGAACAAATAAGACGAGTTGTAAAACAGGAATAGAAGTAACACAGGTTTTCAAACCTGTGTAATAAATAGGTGGACAATGGGAAAACCAAGAGGATTCATAGAAATACCCAGGAAAGAGCCCGGATATAGGGCGAAGGAAGAGAGAATTCTCGATTACAATGAGGTTGAGAAAAGGCTCAACGATGAGGATATTCGGGAACAGGCCGCACGCTGTATGGACTGTGGAATACCTTTCTGCCATGGTTGTGGATGTCCTTTAGGAAACATTATTCCAGAATGGAACGATCTTGTATATCACGGCCATTGGAAAGAAGCCCTTGATCTGCTTTATGCTTACAACAATTTTCCGGAATTTACTGGCAGAATTTGTCCGGCACTTTGTGAAGCAGCCTGTACTGTAGGGTTAAACAGTGAACCGGTATCTATCCGTCAAATTGAAATCAGCCTCATAGAAAAAGGATATAAAGAAGGATATATAAAACCAACCCCTCCGAATAAGAGAACTGATAAAAAAGTTGCAGTTGTGGGTTCTGGCCCAGCTGGACTTACTATTGCTGATCAATTAAACCATATGGGACATAATGTCACTGTCTATGAGCAGGATCAGAAAATTGGTGGAATTCTAAGATATGGAATTCCTGATTTTAAACTGGATAAGAAAATCATACGTAGAAGAATAGACTTGATGGCTGCCGAAGGAATTATTTTTGAAACTGGAGTTACCATAGGAAAGGACATTTCAGCAAACTATCTTCTTAGTCGCTTTGATGCAGTCTGTATCGCCTGTGGGGCAAGGGAACCCAGGGATCTTCCAATACCTGGAAGAGATGTCGATGGGGTTTATTTTGCCATGGATTTCCTTACGCAGCAGAACAAACGAATAGGAAGGGAAAGTTTCGCCTGCAAGGAGATTACAGCCAAAGCTAAGAAAGTTGTAGTCATAGGAGGAGGTGATACCGGATCTGATTGTGTTGGAACATCTATCCGGCAGGGAGCAAGTTCCGTGGTACAGATTGAAATCATGCCTAAGCCTCCCGAAACCCGTGATCAATCTACTCCTTGGCCGCAGTGGCCTTATGTCATTAGATCCTCCAGCAGTCATAAGGAAGGATGTGAGAGGATATGGAATATAATGACAAAGTCCTTTGAGTGTGACAAGGGTAAGCTGAAGGGTTTGAATTGTGTGAAAGTGGAATGGGAGAAAGACCTTCTCGGGAGACCAAAAACTATGAAGGAAGTTCCGAATTCCAACCTTAATATTCCTGCTGATCTTGCACTTATAGCCATGGGATTTACCGGAGTGGAGAAAAAGGGGATGATCTCTGACATAGGAATTAAGCTTGCAAAGAATGGATCAATAGCTGTTGATGAGAATGGAATGACAAACATAAAAGGGGTGTTTGCAGCAGGAGATTCCGTCGCCGGAGCATCTTTGGTTGTAAGAGCAATTGCCGCTGGTCGTGAACTGGCTGCAAAGGTAAACGATTTTCTAAAGAAGTAAAACCCCCTTTATTATCTTTCCTTGAATTCCCCTGGGGTTATTCCTGTTCGGCATTTGAATGCAGTACAGAAAGCCCTTTCATTGGCGAATCCACACGACTCTGCAATCTCTTTGTGCCTCATCGGGGAATGCAGAAGCAGCTCCTTTGCCCTTTCGATTCGTTTTTCAAGTGAAAACTCCTTGATTCCCATCCCGAACTGTCTTTTGAAGAGGTGCCTTAAATATTCTCCGCTTATTCCTATCCTGTGAGCTATCTCGTCCACGGACAAGGATGAACTTATCTCAGATGAAATTATATTTCTTGCTTCAGAAACGAACCGGAATCCCGGATCGGGATTTTCCTCCTTTTTCCTTTCTGATTCCCATATAAGGGAATAAATCAATGATGAAACCCTTAAATTCCTTGCTTGTTGTGAATCTTCGTCCTGCCAATGAGACATGTCATCAAGATCCTTCAATACCGATCTCGAGCGTATGCACTTGACAGGATTGCACATGACTATTTTTTCAGCAAGTTCCTTATCGTTGACGTGGAACTGTATGCAGTGATCTATCCCATCAGTCTCCATCCTCTGATCATGCATTTCATTGCTGCCATATATTACGGCATCTCCTGGTCCAAACTCGATTGTTTTTCCATCACTTAATTTTGTTATGCCTTTTCCTGAAGGATGGAATACTATTTCAAAACGATCGTGAGAATGCATGGAGCAATAATAACCGGCCTTCAGCCTATGAGGATATACGAGCACAAATTCGACAGGGAACCTCATATTCTCTCCTTTTTAACCGTTTGAGAGAATTTATAACCGAATATGGGAATTGCAAATATATTTGTTTACTACTAATGTTTGATATAAATAACCGATAATGAAAATATATAGGAGGAATGATAAAATGAATAAAAGACTGGTTTTCACAGGTAAGTGTCAAGTTGTGATTGAGAAATTTGATCTGCCGGAGCCAAAGGAAGGAGAGGTAGAAGTTAGGACTCTTACAAGTCTTATGAGTACCGGAACGGAAAATATCGTTTTCAACAGGAATTTTGATCAGGGAACCCACTGGGACAACTGGGTCAAATATCCCTTCTATCCTGGATATACTTCATGTGCCGTGGTTGAAAAAGTTGGAAAAGATGTGAAGAATGTGAAGAAAGGAGATCGCGTGGCTGTCAGAAAAGGGCATGCATCAGGACATGTCCTTCCTGAAAGCGAATGTATACCGGTCCCAAGCCAGGTTTCCGATGAAGATGTTCCATGGTTCAAGCTAGCTAAGATTAGCGCTATGGGTGCAAAAGTGGCAGATCTTTCACTTGGCAAGTCAGTTTTGGTTGTTGGTGCTGGCCCTATCGGGCAAATGGCGATAAGATGGTGTTCGGCAGCCGGATCATATCCTATCATAGCAGTAGATTCCATCAAGATGAGGATAGAAATGGCTGAAAGGGGAGGGGCGACACATGGCATAGTAAGACCACTTGGTGAAGCAATAGAGGAAATCAATGGAATTTGTGGAGGAACAGGGCCGGAAACGGTAATTGACAGTACAGGGCACCATCAAGTGTTTATCGACGTTCTCAAAGTAGCAAAGAAGTTTGGAAAGGTTGTAATTCTCGGAGATACAGGAAGTCCTGCAAGTCAACATCTCAGTTCAGATGTGATGTCAAAGGGACTTCATATTGTTGCCGCCCATGATTGTCATGAAACGCCGGACTGGGATTTCAGGAAGATATCTAATCTTTTCTTTGAAATGGTTAGGACAAGGAGATTCAATCTTGACAGTCTTAATACGCACAGTTTCTCTCCGGAAAAATGTGTTGAAGCCTACAAAATTGCGAATGAAAGACGTGGAGAAACCATGGGAATTCTTTTTGACTGGAGATAAATTGTACTGAAATTACTGTATCATATTCCTGTAAAGTATAAAAAATGGAGTGCAAAATGAAATTAAAATTGAGCGTAGCCGATTGGGCTTTCTTCGGAAAATCCGGACTTGAGCCCGAAGAGTACTATGGCAAATTGAGAAAGATGGGATTTACAGGTCTTGAAATGGTTCCAAGGGAAAGGGTAAAAATTGCGAAATCCGCTGGATTCGAGATACTTAACGAGAGCATTTTTCCTGACTGCATACCTCATGGGCTTAACAGGAAGGAAAATCATGGGAGATTGATTCCAAGAATCAGGGAAAGCATAGATTCAGCAGCAGATGCAGGAATAAAGGCAGTAATCATATTTAGTGGCAACAGGATGGGGCAACCTGACTGCGAAGGTATTAGAAATTGCAAATCTGCAATTGAACAGGTCATTCCAGATGCTGAGAAAAAGAATGTTACACTTCTGTTTGAAGTATTCAATATATTTAACCATGAAGATTATCAAGCAGATAATTCCCGATATGGGTTCAGTATTGCAAGAGCTATAGGATCCCCTTGCCTGAAAGTGCTTTATGACATCTACCATATGGAAATGATGAGTGAAAATTCCGCCGAGATACTTCCTTTTAACATACCATATCTAGGACATCTTCATGTGGCTGATATTCCAAAAAGAGACAAGCCCAAGAAAAATGGAAACATAGATTATGGAATGATAGTTAGAAAAACTATGGATGCAGGATATGATGGGTATTGGGGAATGGAATTCATACCTTTAAAAGATCCTATGAGGGAACTTGCAGAAGCCAAAGGACTATTCGACACTTTTGTCAGTTCATAGATATTACCGTTGCTTCCACAATCTAAATCCTTGTTATTTTCATTTTTGCCGTAGCAACAGGGATTTTGTATGTCCTATGTTGAAAAATATGGATTTGGCTGTCTATTATTTCTCCCTACAAAAAAAGTGGCGAGGTAGCTCAGTCGGTAGAGCAGAGGACTGAAAATCCTTGTGTCGTCGGTTCAATTCCGACCCTTGCCACCATTTTCCGTATTAGAAACCCCAGCTCATTAAACACTTTACTTCAATTTTTCATAAGATCTCTATTGCATTTCAGATGATTTTATGATATAGTATTTGTCTCAACTATCGGAGTATGAATATGGGTTTCTTGGACATGTTATTTGGCAAGAAGAAGAAGGAGGATCAGACCTCACCTTCCGCAGTGAGATTCCTGGATGATGAGAAGGGCGGGAAAACTGTCCAGACGCTACCCATTTCGGTTACTCCTCCCAAGCAGCATTACATTATCAGGAGTGAGGGGAATTATTTCATATACGATTCCCTCTCTGAAATGGATGTAGATCTTCGAAAACAGATTGAAAGTTTGGAAAAGATAGATGAGATGAAGAGTACATATACCGTATTTATTGATGGCAAACGCACCATTTATACCCATTTCAACGATATTCCGAACGATATCCGTGAAGCCATTACAAAAAAGAAATAGGGTTGAGATTTCCCACTCAAATCCCGTTAATCCACCCCAATCCATGCCAGAGAAATCCCAAAAAGAAGATCCTGTTGGAGATCTTGTCTCCGTGATGAGGAAACTCCGTTCAAAGGACGGTTGTCCGTGGGACCGCGAACAGACTCACAAGTCCCTTAAGAAATATCTGATTGAAGAAGGGGCTGAACTGATGGATGCTATTGATGATGGAGACAAGGATGGTATCTGTGAAGAACTTGGAGATCTTCTCATGCACATAGTCTTCCATTCACAGATAGCCGAAGAGAAGGGGGATTTCAAATTCAACGATGTGGCTAAACGAATTACGAAGAAGATGATAAGAAGGCATCCGCATGTATTTGCAGACACTAAAGCCGGTACTTCTGAAGCAGTTGTTAAAATGTGGGAGGATATCAAAAAAGGGGAAGTGAAGATAAAGAAGAGAAATTCACTTATGGACGGTGTTCCAAGACATCTTCCATCCCTTATAAGGGCTCATGAAGTACAGAGAAAAGCTGCAAAGGTTGGTTTTGACTGGAGCAATTCGCAGCAGATCATAGAAAAGATAGAAGAAGAGGTAATTGAACTCAAAAATGCAATCAAGTCGGGGAATGGGAAGGAAATAAACGAGGAGATAGGGGATATTTTATTTTCTGTTGTAAACCTGGCACGCTACAGGAATACTGAATCCGCCGAGGATATTTTGATTGGAACTATACAAAAATTCGAACGAAGGTTCAGATATATTGAAAAGAGGCTAGCTAAATTGAAAAAGAAGCCTGAATCAAGTTCTCTTGAGGAAATGGAAAAATTATGGGGTGAAGCCAAGAAAAAAGGGCTTTGAAGCAAAAAGCTTGTCAAAGAATAGATTTCGAATTATATTTATTTTTCGTTAAAATATTAATAAAAACTAGGGAAAATATAATGTCTGACAAAAGCAGCAAATTTAAGGTTAATATATATGATACAACACTCAGGGATGGGACTCAGGCTGAGGGAGTCTCTTTTTCTGTCTATGACAAGATCAGGATAGCCGAAAGACTGGATGTCCTTGGGGTGAATTATATAGAAGGTGGATGGCCAGGTTCGAACCCAAAGGACATGGCGTTTTTTGAGGAAGTAAAAAATAAAAAATTTAAAAATGCCAAAATAGCAGCATTCGGAAGTACGAGGCGTGCAAGCGTCAAGGTTGATGCTGATGACAATATCAGAAAGCTTCTTGAGGCAAATACACCGGTAGTGACCATATTCGGAAAAAGCTGGCTTCTTCATGTGCATGAAGTGCTTAGGATAAAGCCTGATGTAAATATAGAAATAGTTTCTGATTCATGTTCCTATATCAAAAGTCACAATAAAGAAGTTATATTTGATGCAGAACACTTTTTTGATGGATATAAGGATAACGCAGAATATTCTCTTGATGTGCTTCTTGCAGCCTGCAAAAATGGAGCATCCAGCATTGTTCTGTGCGATACAAATGGCGGAACAATTCCGTCTGAAATATCGGAAATATGCCGGAAAGTCAAATCTATTCTTCCAGAAGATGTTATATTGGGGATACATTGTCATAATGACGGAGAAATGGCGGTTGCTAATTCTCTTGTGGCGGTTGAAAGTGGTGCAAGGCATATACAAGGAACGATAAATGGGTTCGGGGAAAGATGTGGAAATGCAAATCTTTGCTCTATAATTCCTGCTTTAGAGCTTAAGATGAAGGCAGCTGCAATAGATAAGCATCAGCTTAAACATTTAAGGGAAACAAGTCTTTTTGTTGATGATTTGGCCAACTTGAATCCAAACAAGAGGCTTCCTTACGTTGGAGAAAGCGCTTTTGCTCATAAGGGTGGAATGCATGTAAATGCTGTCAGTAAAAATCCGACTACATTTGAACATGTAAATCCAGAATTAATAGGAAACAGGAGAAGGGTTCTTATTTCTGATCTTTCAGGTAGAAGCAACATAATGCTTAAAATTGCCGAGCATAACATCAATGTGGATGAGAAGAGCGATGAGGTCAAGGAAATCCTTCAGACATTGAAGAAGATGGAAAATGAAGGTTATGAATTTGAGGCAGCAGATGCTTCATTCCATCTTCTGGCAAAAAAAGTCCTCAAATCACATACGCCATTCTTCAAGCTTAATGGATTTCGTGTGATAGTAGAAAAGCGAGGAAAGGACGAACCATGCCTTTCAGAAGCTACTGTCAAACTTGAAGTGCTTGGTCAACAGGAACTTACTGCTGCTGAAGGGGATGGTCCAGTCAATGCACTTGATTTAGCACTGAGAAAAGCTCTTCTGAGGTTCTTCCCTGAAATTGAAGATGTTCATCTGAAGGATTTCAAGGTAAGAATTCTGGACAGCAAGGATGGAACTGCAGCCAAGACAAGAGTACTTATTGAATCCGGGGACAGCAAGGAAACCTGGGGAACTGTAGGTGTAAGCGAAAACTTAATAGAAGCTTCCTGGGAGGCCCTTGTTGATTCTGTTGAATATATCCTTTTCAAGAAAGCCAAGCAGCCGAAAAATAAGAAGAGCTGAAGGGATTAATTACTTATTGACAAAATCGGTCATAATGGTGGAGTATGAGGAAATTCATTTTAACTCTTCTCGTATAACAGGTATTTCCCATACTTAGGGCAAAGACAAAGGATCATGTGACTATAGAAATACTCGATTCCTGGCTTCTTTGTCTTTATAATCGACAATGACAAAGAAAAACAAATTAATTTCTTTATCGAGGAAGGATTGGAGAAGATCCGAATCCCTCCCTTCTATTCTTGAAGATTGGTATGGCAAGGAAGAAGGCTCTTCCGAAGTCATTGCTCATCTTCCAGATACAATCACCATCCAGGATGCCATAAAAGAAGTGTTCTCTGGCTCAAATGATTCGGGCAACGAAATTCTGAATAAAATAAGGGCTGAATGGAGTGATCTGGTAGGAGGAGATATTTCATCGGTTAGTTCTCCAAAGTTTCTTAAAGATTATGTTCTTTATGTTCAGGTTGAAAACAGTTCATGGCTTATGGAACTGAGAAACGGAGGGAAAGACATTCTAAGGAAATTACAGGAAATTTACGGTAAAGATTCAATAAAGAGAATCAATTTCATCCTTTCAGGCTAAATGGTATGAAGGATCTATTTTTTAAGAAACTACTTGA
>Ga0302237_1001957_pt1 | contig 13304 bp, 8 predicted proteins | sample AAG_UR_Ala_MG_FD_193530 | JGI IMG/M metagenome (GOLD analysis project Ga0302237, IMG submission 193530) | Enriched activated sludge microbial communities from anaerobic digester in WTTP, New Holstein, Wisconsin, United States - AAG_UR_Ala | ecosystem: Engineered > Bioreactor > Anaerobic >... | reverse complement strand
TTTTTTGTCTCCGCAAGCCAGACCACGGCCTACCACCCGATCCACCATCCCAATCCCTCTCATCCGACCCGCCAGCTCGCCTAGCCCCACTCTGGCCCCCCGCTTGCCGCTAACCACCCCTTCCGATCCAACCCCCCGGCTCCGAAAAACTGGCTCCCTCTTCCGCCGGGCGCCGCATCACTCGCAGCGGCCAGTCGCTTGAACTCGCCGCGGAGCCTGGGAGTCGCACTCGTGTCGGCGGGGAAGGTGTGAAGGTTACGAGAGTTTCCACGGCGCCCGCATGGGTCGCTGCAACATGCGGTTGACGTCCTCGTCCGCGCTTCGCTCGGCAGCCGGGTCCCAGGCGAACTTGCGTTTCAAGAGCTGAGCGATGTTGCCCAGGATGCAGAGGCTGGCCGTGCTGTGGCCGACTTCCACCGGATCGATCGGGTCCTTGCGGGACTTGACCGCGTCGAGGAAGTTGGCGACGTGATCGGCGTCGATGTCGTTGCGGCGGTTGGTTTCGCGAATCGGGTTGCTCCTGGGCAAATGGATCTCGTTCGGGCCGATCACCGAGTCCTTGATGTTGGTGGGGAAGGTTTTCGGCACGCCGCCGAGGCTGATTTCCAGCCGCCCCTCCGTGCCTTCGAACTTCGCGTACGAGGCGGGGTTTGTCTCGCAAGTCAGCTCGATCCCGTTGGCATAGCGGGCCCGGAAGGCCGTCTTGACCGCGGTGTCGAACAGGCTCCCCTGCGGCAGGAATTCCGACCCGTTGTCCTCGAATTCCACCGGCGTCGTGCCGTCCATCCCTAGTGCCCACTGGGCCATGTCGTTGGTGTGCGCGCCGAAATTGGCCGTCTGCCCGTTGGAATAGTCGAGGATGTAGCGCCAGCGGTGGAAGCAGCGTTCGATGTGATACGGGGCCTCGGGGGCCGGGCCGAGCCAGAAGTCGTAGTCAAACCCCTCCGGAACGGGCTGCGGCTGCCAGCCCGGCCCCGGGCTGGGAAAACTGTTGGGTGCCGTGGTAGTATGCACGCGGCGGACCTCGCCGATCCGCCCGTTGCGCACCAACTCGCACGCTCGGCGCACACCCGGACAGGAGCGGAACTGGGCGCCGGTCTGGAACACCCGGTTGTACTTGCGGACCGCCTTGACCATCTCGCGTCCCTGGTGGATGGTCAGCGACAGGGGCTTCTCGCAATACACATCTTTGCCCGCCTGCATCGCCGCGATGGCGATCAGCGCGTGCCAGTGATCGGGGACGACGATCGTCACCGCGTCGATGTCCGACCGCGCGAGCAGTTCGCGGAAGTCCTTGTAGGCGTCGCAGCCTTTCCCCCGGCTGACGGAAACCTGCGGCGGGGTGGGCGCGACGGCCCCGGGCTTGGCCGTCCCTGGACCCAGAATCCGATCGTAGACGGTTGCTTGCGGGTCGCCGCCGGAAGCCTTCTCAGCGTAGTACTCGTCGATCCATCGCTTGGCGGTTTCGCGACCGAGGACGCGCTCGGGGTAGTAGTAACCTCGGCCGGCCCGGTTCACGTCGCAGACCGCCACGATCTGGACGTCGTCGTGAACCAGGAACGAGGGGACGATTCGCTGGGCCTGATGCCCACAACCGATCTGCCCGACGGTAATCCGGTTGCTGGGTGCCGTGGCACCGAAGACCGAAGCGGGTACGATCTGCGGCAGACTCACCGCGGAGGCGAGGGCCGCCGCGCTTTGAACGAAGCTCCGCCGAGTGCATCGGACCGATGGACGATGGCGTTGGTTCATCATGACTCCTTTGGCTAAAGTCCCAATTGTAATAGTAGCGGCATTCGGGCTCCAGGCTGCCCGGATCCTTGTCGACATGCCTGGTCCGCGGTCATTGCCTTCCTCCTTGGATTCCAGACAATAAAACCGTCGTGCCAGTGTTCCTGTGTAGACTTCTTCGGCAGGATTGCAAGCGGGGTGCCGAGAATCCTGCTCGAAGAATTCCTGGTTCCGTTGGGGATCAGCCACGACGCCTGAGCGTCCCGCCGACCGCAACGGTTCTTTCGCGGCTCCGCACAGTCCGCTGCCTCCTCCCGCGCGCCGAGCGCGCTCTCTTGGTTCTGGGAGCCTCTTGTCAACCTCTCTATCTCGCCTGTCCATGTCCCATCCCCCATGTCCCATCCCCATCGTTCGCACCCCCTACTCGAGCACATGTACCCGCCGCTGCCTTATTCATGTGTGCGTTCTCCAGGGTATCCGCAGGCGTCTGGCGGCGGACGGGGCCGATTTGGCACCCGGTTTCATGGAAGCGCCGGCCCAAATATCCTGCCACGGGGAATTGAATGAATGCGAGTTCTGGTATAAGTTTAACGCCAGTCGGAGCTTTGGTTTGTGGGATGCGCGCCGGGTGCGCACATCTTCGAGTCGTTTAACCGCGCCCCAACGGGGAGCGCGCGGCTGGCCCGCTGTCAACGCGCTCCCCGTTGGGTCGCGGTTAAACGAGTTTAGTTGCGGCGACAGGCCGCTTTCCGCCCTCTATCGACAAGGAGAATTCATTCATGGCTCGAACCACTCGTCGTCAATTTCTGCAAACGACCGCCGCCGCGGGCGTCGGCTTCTGGGTAGCCGCTGGAAACCGTGTGGCGCTCAGCCGGTCCGCCAGCGAACGTCCCAACGTCGTGTGCATCGGCGTCGGCGGCAAAGGAGGCAGCGATTCCAGCAACGCCGCTCAATTCGGCAACGTGATCGCCATCTGCGATGTCGACCGGAACACGCTCGAGAATAAAGGCAAGGCCGACGCTTTCAAAAATGCCGAAAAATTCACGGATTATCGCGAGATGCTGGCCAAGCACGGCAAGAAGGCCCAGGTCGCGACCATCAGCACGCCTGACCACATGCACGCCCCCGCCACGCTGGACTGCATGCGGCTGGGCATCAGTTGCTACACGCAGAAGCCTTTGACGCGGACGATTTACGAAGCTCGACTTCTCGCCCAGGTGGCCAAGGAAACGGGCGTCTGCACGCAGATGGGCAATCAGGGGACGGCCCTGGATTCTTCGCGCGAGGCGATCGCGCAACTCCGCTCCGGCGTGCTCGGCACGTTGAAGGAAGTCTACGCCTGGTCGAATCGCCCGATCTGGGCTCAAGGTCCCGGACGCCGCATGACCATGGAGAAGTTTGCCGCGCAGGCTAAGAAGGAGAACCCGGAAAAGGCCGACGAGATCATCGAAGCGAAGAAGAAGGAAATCGAACGTACGCTGGAACGGGTCGACTGGAAGAACTGGCTGGGCGTCGCCCCGTCGCGGGAATTCTGGCCCGGTCTGTACCACAGCTTCCAGTGGCGCGGCTGGTGGGATTTCGGTGCCGGTGCCCTGGGCGATATGGCCTGTCACCAGCTGACGGTTCCGTTCGCTTCCTGCGGATTGCAGGATCCGGTCTCGGTGCAGGCCAAGAGCAGCGGCCACGACTACGACAGCTTCCCGGCCAGCTCGATCATCAAGTTCGAGTTCCCGGAGACGTCCGAACGGCCGGCGATTCCATTCTGGTGGTACGATCGCCTGGGCAACAAGCCGCCGCAGGAAGTGTTCAGCAAGTGGGGCATCGAAAAGGTGTCCAACAGCGGCGTGATGGTGGTCGGCGAAAAGGGCGCGTTCTACAGCAGCGACGACTATTGCGGGCGCTACGAGCTGAAGGGCGTCGAGAAGAAGACGGTCGAATATGAAAAGGCCGAGAACAAGGGCAACAACGACGTGAACAACATGTACGAGTTGTTCCGGGCGCTGGCCGCCGGCGATCCGATGATCTGCCACTCGAACTTCATCAACCGAGCCGGCCCGCTGACGGAAATGATCCTCCTGGGCAACCTGGCCGTGTGGGCCGCCGCGACGGGCGGCGCGAACGGCGAAATGGGCGACTGGGGCGAGAAAGTCGAGTGGGATGCGAAGAACCTGAAGGTGACGAACCTCGCCTCCCTCAAGACGCCGGGCGTGGCCGACCTGGTCAAGCCGAAGTATCCGGAGGGGTATCGGCTGGATTAGAGGGGCAGGCGACGAACCAGGATGATGTGCTCTCCACCGAGTTCTTCTCGGTGGAAGCACGCCTGGTAGCTACGCGCGGCGAACCAGGGGGGGAATTTGCTCTCCACCGAGTTCATCTCGGTGGAAGCACGCCTGGCAGCTACGCGCGACGAACCAGGATGATTTGCTCTCCACCGAGTTCGTCTCGGTGGAAGCCGTCAGGCAGAACGCCACCGCGGCGAACTCGGTGGGGAAATCTCCTTTTGAGAGTTGGTAAGTACGATGAACAGTGTGCTCTTGGGTCGTGGTATCCTCGTTGGTTTGGTACTCAGTTTGGTCTGTCTGGCCGGTTGTCCTGCGCCCCAAGGCGATGGCGGCAGCGTCGGTCCGGGCGCGAGTGGCGGCGGCGCGACCGGTACAAGCCAGGAGTCGGAGCCCACTGCTCAGGCTGGAACGGCCAAGGGCGAGGACGTGGACGCCGCGAAATCGCTGCTGGACGGCCTCGGCGCCAACGCCAAGTACAAGCTTCTGCCCGGCGGAGTACTGACCGAGATCGTCATTCAGGATGGCTCCGTGCTGTCCGCCGAGAACATCGCCCTCTTCGGAAAGCTCACCGATCTGGAAAAGCTCCAGATTTACAACTTCCGGGAGTTGAACGACGAAATGGCGGCGCAGTTGGCGGGCCTGCAGAACCTGACGACGCTGGCGCTGACGAACTCCGTCATCAATGATCCGACGGTGGAGATGATCGCCAAGTCGTTTCCGAAGCTCATCGATCTCGACCTGTCGTCGAACACAAATCTGACCAATAGCGTCCTCAAGGGCATCTGTGAAATCGGGAGTCTCCAGCGGTTGGCGCTGGCGCAGAACAACTTCAACGATCTGGGAACAAGCCATTTGTCAAAGCTGAAGGAACTGCGAACTCTGGACCTGCGCGGCAACATGGAAGCGGGCGATATGACCATGAAGGTCATTGCCTCGCTGCCAAACCTGACCGCGCTGAAGCATCGCAGTGTCGCAGTCACGGAACTCGGCATGGAGTACTTGGCTCAGAGCAAGACGCTCGATTCGTTGCTGATGCAGGACTTTGCCGCCACCGGCCAGGCCGGGCAGCACATCGCCAAGCTTGGCAAGTTGAGACAACTGGAGGTCTTCCGCTGCCCTGGCTTCGGTTCCGACGGCGTATTGGCCCTGAAAGGCCTGAAGCTTTCACGCCTCACGCTGCGCGACCTGCCCGCCATCGATGATTCCGCGATGGAGGTGTTCAGCGATCTGCCCGAGCTGAAGCGGCTGTATCTGCACGAACTGGCATCCGTCGGCGACTCGGGCCTGGCGAACTTGGCAGCTCTCAAGTCGCTGGAAGTGCTCGACATCTGGACCGTGCCGCAGATGACAGACGCCACCGTCGAGGTGATCGCCACCTTGCCGAACATCAAGGAGCTGTCGATCAGAACGACGGACATCACCGATGCGGCCGTGGACAAACTGCTGGCCATGCCGAACCTGCAATCGTTGACGTTCAAGGAAAACGGAAATGTGACGGCCCAGGGACTGAAAAAACTGGCTGGAAAGAAGTGGGCCAAGCTGCATATCGGCTCCGCCGAAACGGGCGACTCGTCGCCGTGATTCGTCCGATGAGGATCGAACGCCAAAACAGCTTGAAGGATCGCGGCATTTCGCAAGCACTCGTGGATTGCCCTTGAGGCTCGTGGAATTGCACGGCAAGTCGTGCGGAGCGTCCCCGAGCAGCGTCCGAGAAATAACTGTCGCCTCGTCAAAGTAGCCATCACACTCCGTGCAAAGTAGCCATCACACTCCGTGTGATGATCGCCAAGAAACACAAGACCGTTATTTCTCAAACGCGGCTCAGGTCTGTCACAACATGTCCTTTGCTGAATTCGGGCTCAAGAGCCAAGGAGGATACGATGCGTTTAGCTGCCACGATTGTCTTACTGGGGATGCTGATGTTGCCGTCTTCTGCCAGTGCCGGTGCCGCGTCGGTCCGTGAGACCACGCTGGCGATTCCCACGTACTTGATGGGGCCGGAGGACAAGAATCCCTCGTTGTGGAATCTGAACGTCTACCCGTATCCGATGCAGACGGACATTACTCGAAACAAAGCGGTCCAGTCGTACCGCGCGGTGGTTCTGGAGAACGACTACATCCGCGTGATCATCCTGCCGGACGTGGGCGGAAGGATCTTTGCCGCACACGACAAGACGAACGGCGATTTCGACTTCATCTACCACAACCACGTCATTAAACCCGGCTTGGTGGCCCTGCGCGGCGCGTGGCTTTCCGGCGGGATCGAGTGGAACTTCCCCACCCGGGGCCATACGGTCAACACGTTTTCGCCGGTGCAGTATCAGATCATCCAAGGCGACGACGGAAGCGTGACTTGCGTGGTGGGCGCGCGGGAATGGGTGCGGCGGATGAAGTGGGCGGTGGCGACCACGGTCTACCCCGACCGCTCGTGCTTCCGAAACCGGATTCTGCTGTACAACCCCACGTTGACGGACAACAACGGCTACTTCTGGGCCAACGCCGCCGTCCACGCCTGGCCGGACACCAAGGTAATTTTTCCGCCGGCCGACTACACCTACGCTGGGCGGCGCCGCAATCCGCAGCCGTGGCCAAACTATCAAGGCCAGGACCTGGGCTGGTACCGGAATACCCCCCACGCATTCGATTATTTCTGCGGCACGCCCGCCGACTTTGTGGCCGCCTACAACCACGAACGCCAGTGCGGCAGCGTCCATTTCGCCTCGCGGCACGACAGCTTTGGCAAGAAATTCTGGACTTGGGGAGTCGCTCGCAGCGGGCTGATCTGGGAAGACATTCTCACCGACCAGGACGGGCAGTACATCGAGCTGCAGTCGGGCCGACTGCTGACCCAGGGCGACAGCTGGATCTTTGAGCCGCACCTGCAAGAAACGTGGGACGAGTATTGGTATCCGATCAAAGGCATGGACGGATTTGTCACGGGGAATCCGGATGCGGCGGTCAATTTCGTCGTCCGGGATCAGAGACTCCTTGTCGCGATCAACGTAACCAAGCCGTTTCGCAACGCCATCGTCAGAGTGCTGGCGGGCGGCAAGGAGATCCACCGCGAGACGCTGAGCGCGGCGCCCGGCGACAGCTGGCGCAAAGAAATCCCCTTCACCGCAGCCGAGGAGGCGGGGCAGGTGATACTGCTCGACAGCGACGGCCGCGAAATCCTCAGCTACAGCCCCAAGCGCGAAAAGATTCCGCCGCCGGAACTGGAACCGGAACTGCCGGCAGGCGACACGGCGACGGCCGAGCAGTTCTGCCTTGCCGGCTACTACACGATGAAGCATTGGAATCTGCCAGGGGCGGTGGAACTGTTCGGCCGTGCGCTGGAAAAGGACCCCGGCTTTACGCCCGCCTTGCGCTGGCTGGCCATCATCCATTACAAGACGGGCCGGTTCGCCGAAGCCCAACGTCTGGCCGACCAGGTGCTCCGCCGCAACGACGACGACCACACCGCACGCTACTACCGGGCGTTGAGCCGTATCGCGCTGGGCAGTTCGGAGCGAGTCGAAGAGGACCTTGACCTGGTGGGACGCCGAGCCGCGTATCGCCACATCGCCCCCTTCGTCCAAGCGTCCTTGGCCGTCGCCGCGGGCGATTTCAGCCGGGCCGAAGAACGGCTCCGGCGCACGCTGCGTGAGAATCCGGGCGACCTGAAGGCGCAAGCCATGCTGGCCGGCGTCTTGCGGCGCCAGGGACGTGGGGAGGAAGCGATCCGGATGGTCGACCAGGTTCTGGCCATCGATCCACTGGACTGCCTGGCGTCGCTGGAAAGAGTCTTCCTCGGCGCGGCGAAACGCGAATCGCTTGCTGTTCTGAGGAGCGATCCCCAGTACTATCTCGAGGCGTGCTGCGACTACCTGCAGATGAACTTGCACCAGGACGCCGCCGCGGTGCTGGACCAATACGCTCAGCAGCCCGGCGCGGTGCCGCATCCATTCGTCTGTTTCTATCAGGGTTACCTGGCCGAGAGAGCGGGCGACCCGCAATCGGCCAAGGCGCACTACGCCCAAGGTGCGAAGCTTTCGCCGGATTACGTCTTCCCGTTCCGCACCGAAAGCCTGGCCGTGCTGCAAGCGGGCTTGCGCCACTTGCCGGACGATTGGAAGCTGCGTTACTACCTGGGCACACTGTTGACGGCCAAGCTGCAGTGGCGCGAGGGGTTGGATCATCTGCTGGCCGCGCGCAAGGCGGAGCCGGATTATCCCGTCCTGTACGGCAACCTGGGCGAGATCTACTGGCACAAATTGAACGACTACGCTCGGGCTCAGGCGGAGTACGAAAAGGCACACGCCCTCGATCCAAACGACAGCGCGTACCACCTTGCCCTGGATCGTGTGTACAGTCTCCAGGGTGACCATGCGAAGCGCGATCGCTTGTTTCAGCAGGCTGTCCCGAAGGTCAAGGGCGACTTTCAAGTATTGTTGGCGCGCGCGGCTTACCACACCGACGTGGGACAATACGACGAAGCCCTGGACATCCTGCAGCGTCACACGTTTCACCCGTGGGAAGGCTGGACCGGCGCCCGGGAACTCTACGTACGAACCCTGCGTCTGCGCGTGGGTCGGGCCCTCGAACAAGGCGATTACAGCAAGGCCGTCGACGATTTGCGCCTCGCCATGGAGTGGCCCGAAAACCTGGGCACCGGCAGGCCTCCCAATCCCGACCACTCGTGGGAGAACTACAAGCTGGGCCTGTGCTACAAAGGCTTGGGCAAGTCTCAACTCGCCGAGGAACATCTGACGAAGGCCATCCAGAGTCCGGTTTCGCAGGACACCGCTTGGCGGGCCGACGCGGAGAAAGAACTGAAGGCATTGAGAAACGGGACCCCGGCAGGGAAAGAGTAGAGCTGCCGGCTTTGCCGTAGGAAAGCCAAAGCGAACGCGAACCAGTGGGAGGTGATCCATTTCAATTTCGGCATCCACGACCGCGGCACGCCGCTGGCGGACTACACACAGCGCCTGGAGCGGCTCATCGAGCGCATGCAGAAGACGGGCGCCAAGCTCCTCTGGGCCAGCACGACGCCGATCCCGGATGATCCCGCGCGGAACCAGGCCGCCGCCTCGATCGCGGAACGAAATCGAGCCGCCGCCGAACTCATGGCCCGGCACGGCATCGCCGTCGACGATCTGTTCACCGCCGTCACGCCGCACCTGGCCGAGATGCAGAATCTCCACCACGGCCAACACGGAGCGATGGTCGGAGGCCATGGGCCCGACGATCACCTCGGCTTGAATCAGGCGGAACCGCGCCTCCGGCCGGTAAGAGATGAAATCGATCCGTGAAGTCGGCTTGTCCGACGGCACGGTGGGGGCGGGCGGGTCGTCGATCGCGCAGGTCCACCGCTGCTGCAGGATCTGCAAAGGCTCGTCAGCGGGCACCGCGGGGATACGTGACGCGTTCTGGCGTACTCTCGGTATAGGGCAACGGATGAATGACCACGTCGAGGATCGGCAGTCCAGCACCAAGGGCCACGACGACGGCCAGCCAGCGACGCCGGTCCATGCCAGATTGAAAGATGCTTTGTAACATCGTCGTTATCTCCTGTCGGACGGAAGGGGGTTCGCGGGATATGCGTCATCTTACGATGGTTTATCCGGCGGCGAAAGTTCCGACCTCGGGTGACGGCGTTCGTCACTTACTCCTTCTCCGCCTCGACAATTGGCGGCTTGTCTTGTCTCCGCTCCCGCCAACTGACCAGCCACAGCAACAGGGGTAGAATCACCAGATTGCCGGCTAGTCCGCCCAGCATCGCCAGGCTGACCAAGACGCCGAAGTAAATCGTCGGTACGAACTCGCTGGTCGCCAACACCGCAAACCCGGCGACCAGGGCCAGTGTGGATAAGACCATCGCAAAGCCGACTGTCCCCTGGACTTCGGCGATCGCATCGACGACCGTCTTCCCGGAGTTCCGAGCCCGCCGAAACGCCTGGAGGTAGTGAATCGAACTGTCCACCGCCAGCCCCATCGACACGGCGGCGATCATCGCGGCGCCCATGTTGATCTTGAAGTCCAACCAGCCCATCACGCCGGTCACGGTCATGATCGGCAGCACGTTGGGCACCATGGCGATGATCGCGTACACCGGACGGCCGAAAGCAATCAGCACGCACAAGCAGATCCCGCTGGTGGAAATCAGGAAAGCCAGCCACTGGTCGCGGAGGATGCTCTGGATCAGATTGGTGAGCAGCACGAAGAAGCCCGTCACCTCGGCTGCGGGGGCTCCCTCCGCCTCGGGGAATTCCTCGCGAGCCAGGCGTGTGACTGTTTCGATCAGGTGCTTTTTCTGAGCCGCCGACTGGCGTTCGGCCGAACGCAGCATGATGCGATAGTAGTGTTTTCCCGGCGATTGCGGATCCTCGGAGTGCAGGGCCGCGGTAAAGGTCGGCATGTGAGTCCGCATGGCGGTCACCGAGGCTCGAACGGTGGCCGTGCGCGTGAAGGGACGTTTCCGTTCGAGTCTCGGCGATCCCGCCCAGACCGCGTCGGCGATGCTCACGGTCCGTACGGCCGGCCCCTGCTGCCCGGCGTCCGCCGACACCTCCTGTGCAATCCGCTGCTCCAGTTTCCGCACACGTTGCAGATAGCCAAAGTCCAATGTCGGCGGCGCGGGCAGAAAGATGTCCCAAATCCCGGCGCCCCCCAGGTCGGTCTCGATGATTTCGTAGGCTCGGACGATATGGCTGCCGGACCGGAAGTTCTTCGTAAAGTCGGTCTCCAGTTCCAGCCGGTAAGCGCCGGCCGCACCGGCTCCGCACAGGGCCAGGACCACGAAAAGAATGGTCTTCGGGCGACGTTCCAGCCAGAATGCCGATCGCATCAGCTGCTGTCCGAGCAGACCGTCGATGCGGGCTTGGCCCACGACCTGCACGGGGGGACCGATCAGCGTCAGGCCCGGCACGACCAGGATCGCGCTGACCAGCACCAACAACGACCCGATGGCCATCATCAGGCCAAAATCCCGCACCGGACCCACGCCGGCTACCAGCAGCGACGAGAACCCGACGGCGTCGGTCGCAATCGCCCAGAACACGGGAAGGATCAGCACGGCGACGATCAGCAAGAACGATTCGTGCGGCGTCTTGCCCTCTCGGCGCGCCTCTCGAAAGCGGACGATCACGTGCATCACGGTGGCTACGCCTACCACGGTCACGATGGCCGTCAGCATCGAACTGACCATGCTCAGGCGCGTTCCGGACACGACCAGCAGGGCTCGTGTGGCGAGCAGTGCCACTTGCACGACGACGATGCACAGCACCATCCACCTCAGACTGCGGAAACAGATCAGCAGGACCACCGAGAGCAAGATCGTGGAGGCCCAGCCCAGGCGCCGGCCGTCTTCTTCGACATAGCGAAAGCCATCGACGACCATCACGGGCTCGCCGGCCACCGTGCCGCCCGCGAGCCGCTGGATCTTTTCCCGCAACGCGTTGACCGTCTGTTCGCGAGTCACGCCGCCAGACTCCTGCGGCTCCAACATGCAGATCACCGCCGCCGTGCGGCCGTCGCTGCCGTGCGTGTACCCTTCGAACAGCTTCAGAAATCGTTTGGCCAACGGACTTTGCGTATCGACAATCCCATACTCCGGGGCGTCCTCGGACTGCAGTAACCCGGCAGCCAAGGCTATCTTGTCCAGCACCACGTCGACTTCCGCCAGACTGAGCACGTCGCGGACGCCCGGCGTGCCCTTCAACTGGCGGCTGATCTCGGTCAGACGCTCGATTCCCCGGCGGCTCTCGTCCAGCAGTTGCGGGTCGGAGTAGACGGCCAAGACGACCTCGTTGCCGCCAAAGACGCGTTTCAGCTTCGAGTAAGGCCGCAACAGGGGATCATCGGGCGAAAACATGTTTTCGATCGAACGATCGAATTTGACATTCCGAGCCGGCAGGAAGCAGACCGCGGCCGCCAGCACGGCCAGCAACAAGAGCGGCCAACGGCCGGCCAACAGCCAAGCTGCGATTCGTTGGCTGAGCGACGTGCGCATGGTTCGAGGGTCCTTTCGCCGAGCGAAAGACGACATTGCTCGTGGACGAGCCCCCACGTTCGTCTCGGCCGCTCGCCTAACGGGTTCTCAATTGTACCCGCGCCCGCAGATTGATCCCACCCCAAGCAAAGTTGCTCAAATGGGCAGACCCCAGCGTCTGCGACGAATACAACAATTACACTCGTAGAGCTAAGCTTGGGAAATAAAGTCGACTTTGATCGGGATTCAGCCGATGCTCTGACGAACAAGGACGCTTGAATGCGATCGCGGTGCGCGGTCCACAGGGGACGGAGCCCGGATTACAAACGGCATCGGGTTTCCAAGATGTTGCTACACTGGATGCAATTCGTGATGGGCCTCCTGTTCGTGGCCGTGTGGTGCTTGATCGGCCAGATCATCGTCGGCCAACGGAAGCAGCCCCGTGCCCGAATCTACGGCGCGAAGAACGCGTAGTAGGGATCGCCGCAAGCGATCCGCTGGACATACAGGCCGGCCTCCCGCAGATGATAATCGCCCCACATGCAGGACTCGCCGCAGGGAATGCTGTGGCCGGGTGGGATGTAATCCCAGCCGCGAGGGCGATGATAGACCGTGTGCAGCAGCAATCCTTGATGCTCGTCGCGGACCGACAGATAAGGTTCTTCCAGCAGCGTTTTCAGGACGGTCAACCCCGCTTGCCAATATCGTCGGCCCCCGTGCGCGTCGCCTGCAGCTTCCAGATAGCCCCCTAACCGCAGCAGTCCCTGGACGGCGATCGCCGCAGCCGAACTGTCGACCGGTTCGTGGCCATTGAAGGGGTCCGCCGGACGTTGCTGATAGTCACCTAGTCGCTGCAGCCCCGGCGCTCCCGTGTCCCAGTACGGCACGCCGTCGGTCGGCGTACTCTGCAGGTAGAAGTCGCAGGCAGCCAGCGCCGCTGCCCGCATCATCGCTTCGATGTCCGTGCGTCCGCCCAGGGGCTCCAAGGCATCGTCTGAGACCGTGGCCAGGAACTCCAATTGCTCCGCATATCCGCACATGACCCAAGCCAGCCCGCGCGTCCACGTGCTGAAGGGACTGAAGCCTTGCTGCGTGCTGGGACAGCGATACCGGCCGTCGTTGGTGTTGAAGATGCTCTCGTGGGCCACGCGTCCGCGCATATCGTACGCATCCCGGCCCTCGCCGTAGTAGACGTTGTACTTGGCGGTGGTCCGAGCGTGCTGCACGAGTCGGTCCAAGAGCGAAATCGCGGCGTCGTTTTCGGCCATCAGCGCGTGACCGAGGCGATGCGCCAGGGCCAACGCACGCAGCGAGCGGATGGT
>Ga0302237_1001956_pt1 | contig 13306 bp, 7 predicted proteins | sample AAG_UR_Ala_MG_FD_193530 | JGI IMG/M metagenome (GOLD analysis project Ga0302237, IMG submission 193530) | Enriched activated sludge microbial communities from anaerobic digester in WTTP, New Holstein, Wisconsin, United States - AAG_UR_Ala | ecosystem: Engineered > Bioreactor > Anaerobic >... | reverse complement strand
GCGGCGTTCGGGTGCCGCCTTCGAACACGCTGTACTTGCCCCCGCGATACGGACCGGCGGGCTTGTGGTCCCCCAGTTTCTCGACGGCGCCGTCCTGGTAGCCATCGTCCAGCACCGGGCCGTTGTCGGAACAGAGCACGACGAGGGTTTTCTCGGCCAGGCCGAGACGGTCCAGCGTCGCCATCAACTGGCCGACGGACCAGTCAAACTCCAGGATGGCGTCGCCGCGGAAGCCCAGCGCCGTCTGGCCCTGAAACCGCTCGTGCGGCATGCGCGGGACATGGATGTCGTGCGAGGCAAAGAACAGGAAGAACGGCCGCTCCCGGTTTTCCTCGATCCAGCGGGCGGATTGCGTCAGCCACTGGTCGGCCAGGTCTTCGTCGCGAAAACGGGCCTTGATGCCTCCCGTGTAGAAGCCGATCCGGCCGATGCCGTTGTGGATCGTGTTGTTGTGGCCGTGCGACCAGTCCATCCGCAGCAGGTGCCGGTGCGTGATGCCGGTCGGATGATCCTCAGAGGGCTTCTCGTCGCCCACCCACAGCGGATCGGACGGGTCAAGGTCGCGGATGCGATGGTTCTCGACGTACACCTGCGGCACGCGGTCGTTGGTGGTCGGCAGCAGGAAGCAGTGATCGAAACCGATTTCGAGCGGGCCCGGTCGCAGTTCGCCATTCCAGTCCGGCGCTTCGTCGCCCAGGCCGAGGTGCCATTTGCCGATCACGGCCGTCGCATAGCCGGCGCGTTTCAGCAGCGAAGCGACGGTTTCCGTGCCTGGCCGGATGATCGCCGGGCCGTTGGGCGGAGCGATCCCGGTCCGCGGCGCGCGAAACGCGTAGGTCCCCGTCAGGAACGAAAACCGCGTGGGCGTGCAGGTGGCGGCGGAGCAGTAGCCGCTGGTGAACCGCAGTCCTTCGGCAGCCAGCTTGTCGATGTTCGGCGTCTTGACCCCGCCGGCCCCGTTGCAGGAGACATCGCCGTAACCCAGATCGTCCGCCATGATCACGACGATGTTGGGCGTTGCCGGTGGCTCGGCGGCGACGGCGCTGGCGGCGAGCAGCCCCCATGCCAGCACGATGGCGATGATTCTGTTATTCATGAGCAACTCCTTGCGGTAACGCGGATCGCGTCTTCATCTTAGACACCGAGTCTGACGCGGCGAAAGACTTCAGCGGGCGGAGCCGTTGCCGCCGCTCAGCAACTCGTCGATCGAAATCTTCTCGAACACCAGGTGCGCCCCGCTACCTTCGTACACGATGCCGACGTGCCGGTCATCGACGCGGCTCAAGCTGGGATAGCCCGCGCCGCGGCCTTCGTCCAGCAGCAACCGGTGCTGTGCGGGCCACGTGCGCCCCTCGTCGAAACTCACCTGAATACTATGGTGTGTCCGCGCCTCCTGGGAATGCGGATTGGCGAACAGCAGTACGGATCGCATCCGGTCTCCTTCGCGGTAGTCGAATCGGTACAGGCTGCCGTTGCAGTTCGGCTCGATCAGACCGTTGCGGTTGGTTGGATGCGGCGTCCAGGTCTGGCCGAGATCGCGCGTCACGGCCACGGTTCGGAACTTCGTCGGGCTCTCCGTGCGGCAGTTCAGCATCATCGAACCGTCGGCCAACTGCACGGCCTGGCACTCGGTATTGCCGAGCGACGCCGCCGGACTGACCGTCCACGTCTTCCCGTGGTCACGGCTGATGAGCAAGTTGGAGAAGAACCGGTCCTGCGCGTCGCGCCCCTGCGTGGGCATGACCAGCGTGCCGTCCTGCAGCGCGATGCCCTGCTGCGGCGACGGCGCGTACAGGATCCATTCCGGGGCCTTCCAGACGCGCGTCATATTCTGCGGTTTCGACCAGGTTTGCCCGCCGTCCGCCGAACGGACCATCATGAATTGCGCGCTCTTGCCTATCTCGAAACCCGGCTCCGAACCGCCCTTGTTCCACTGGTGCATTCCGGCCTTGCCGTTCATCCAGACGGCAAAGCAGAAGACCTCTCCCGTCGCGGGGTCCACGAGAATGCCCGGATCGCTGCACCCGTTCACTTCTTGCGGCAGTCCGCCGAAAGTGCCCATGTCCATGATGATCTGTTGGGCGCCCCAGGTGCACCCGCCATCCGTGCTGCGCAGCAGGCCGATGTCGATATCCTCTTGCAAATCGCGCCCCATCCGCCGCCGCATGTCGTACACGCACAGCAGCGTGCCTGGAGGCGCCGTGGCCAGAGCCGGAATGCGGTAGGTATGCACGCCGTCATCCCCATGCCGGCGCAGCGCGATCCCGATGCGTTTGCGCACCTGAGGCGTCTGATCACGCGGCACGATGCGACCGGCCGAGGTCTGAAGGCTCGTTATCGACGCATCGACCCGGTGCGACAAGTCCGCCTCCGCCCGGACCCGGCAGGACAGCCAGAAATGATTTGCCCCGGCCGCCAGCCGCGCGTGGCCCTGAAACACCACGGTCTCCGCCGGCCGCAGCCGTTCGCCGAAGGCCTGTTCGCTGGACGTACCGGTTTCGCTGCCCGTGAAAAAGAACTGGAGCGATTCGAGATCGGCGGCACCTGCCAGCGACACGCTGATGGACTCGAGTTGCACGAAAGGCTTGGCCGCCGTGACGGTCAATCGCAACAATGTGTTGTGTTCGTTGCGAATCAGCACCGGCCCCACCGCTTGCTGCGTGACGGCCTCAATTTCCGCCGCGCGCGCCAGCCCCGATGCCAAGACCAATCCGACAAGGAGAATTCTCTGCATCACGATGCTCCCAAGGGACAAGGGAGAACCAACAGCACGCAGTGACGGGTTCAAGTCTCCAACAGAGCACGTAAGAAGTCAAGAATGCCTTAGGCCCCGTCATCGCCGGACGCGGAATTCTCGTGGAGGCTCCGGCAGGATCGTTTTCTGCTGAAGTCCGCAGGCAATTTCAGCCCGCGCAGCGACACGCCACACTATACCTTTAGTCCCCGCAGATTCACTTCGCGGGTCTTGCCTTCCTTGATCAATTCGTCCATCGTCAGCCACGTTTTTCGCAACATGGCCTCGCGGCCGAGGATGCCCGTCAGGGTGCAGTCGACCGAACGGTGCGCGGTGGCGTTGTCGAATTCCCCCTGCGTGATGCAACGATAGAATTCGGCGATGTTGGCTTTGGCTCCGTCCTCATAGATGCCGCCGGCCGCGGCGCCCGAATAGTGCTTGGACCCGCCGCGGATGAACACCTGGCCCGTGTAAGCGATGTGCGCGGTGGCCTCCAGTCCCATCAAGTCGGCGGCCAGGTTGTACATCACCGCGTTGTTCTTCAGCAGCTGAGTGTGATGAGTCCAACAGGTTCCATCCGGCAGTTCGAACACGACTCCCCCGCAGTCCGTGCGGTCGCCGTGCGGATCGGGACGGACGATGCGCGCGGACCCGCTGGCGGCGGCGGCTCGTTGGCCGAGCACCCACGTGATGCCGTCGATGATATGAATGTCGTACAGCAGCAGCAGATCGCCGCTAAGCGCGATGTGCGAGCACCAGGCCCGCTTGAACAGGTTTTCGATGGTCGGCCCCACCGGCGGGTCGGGCAACTGGCCGCAGGTCCCGCCGGAATAGATGTGTGCCAAGCCGCCCAAGGCGTTTTCGGCGATGCGTTGCTTCACTTCCTGGTTCGCCGCGTCGGTGGGCAGCTGGTAGTCGACGCGGAAACACAACTTCTTCTCCGTCGCCTTCTTGGCCAGGGCCTGCATGGCAAAGACGGCCGGCACGTCTACGGCAAAAGGCTTGGCCATGTACACGTGGCAACCGGCGTCGATCGCCGCGGCGGCCTGTTCGGGATAGAAGTACGGGATGCCTTCCAGCACCAGCGCGTCGACGCCGCTGTCGAGCGCCCGCTTGTAGCCCGATAGGCCGCTGAAGCGTTTTCCCGCCGGAATCCCCAGCTTGTCGCCGACCGTATTGGCGGTGTCCTCGAAGTAATCGACCGCCGCCACGATCTCGTATCCGGGGTGCTGCTTGAACAGATTGGCAATCCAGCTGCCGCGGCTGCCCAGCCCCACGAACCCGATGCGCAGCTTGCGCTCGACGTGGACGTCGGCCGCGGGCTTAGCGCCGGTTTCCTGGGAGCGTGCGGTGGACGCGGCGGCCAACAGGGGGATGGCGGCCGCAGCCGCAGTCTGCTCGACGAACTTCCGCCGTGTCAGGGATCGACCGGTGATCATGGCAAGTGCTCCTGTAGTCTGTGGTGTTTCTCGGACGATGTTAGTTGAAACCGAGATCGCGCGCCCCGTCCAGTTCGCGTTCGATCGTGGCCGCGTCGAATGTGTCGGCTTGCCACATCTCGACATCGTTGACCGCCGTGCTGGGCAGAAAATCGCAGCCCACCAGCCACGGCTGGGCGGCACACCAGGTGCGTGCCTGTTCCGGCGACCACGGGCCGCAAGCCGGCTCGCTCGATGTTTCCGCTGCCAAGGCAGTCCCGCACAGCCAGAGCCACGCGGCGACGAGTGTTAAGTGGCGTTTCACAGGTTGGCGCTTTCACGTCAGTTGCAGGAGGGATCGTCCGGGGCCGCCGCGTCGTGGAGCAGCAGACTGGTGATCTCCTTGCCGATCTCCTGCGAAGCCTGCCGCCACATCGTGTCCGGATCGCCGAAGACATAGTCGATGGTCGCGGGTATGACCATCCAGCCGCCGGCTTTCAGTTCGTTTTCCAGTTGGCCGGGCGCCCAGCCCGAATAGCCGTTGTAGATGCGGAACGGCAGGTCCGTTTCGCGGACGATTTCGTTCAGCCGATCGCGGTGCGTGGCGAAGAACACGCCCGGCAGGATCTCGGTCTCCGAGCAGTCCGCGTTGGTGTGGATGGCCATCAGCGGCCCGCTGACCGGGCCGCCCACGTTGATCGGCTCGTCACACTCACAGGGTTCATCCGACAACGCATCCCAGACCTCGCGGATCGTGCTGCCCGTGGGACGATTCAGCACCACGCCGATGGCGCCTTGCTCGTTGTGGTGGATGATCAGCACGACCGTGCGGTAAAAATTCTCGTCCGGAAGCCGAGGCGATGCCACCAATAAATGTCCTGCCAGCGACGTCATGGTTCTGCTCCGCTCGTGTACGTTCCAAGGTTATTGTACACCGCCGCCACGAGCAAGGGGAGTATCCCTGTCAGGGCCGCTGGAATCGAGCCGGTGCCGTTTCCAGCTGCCGGATTCCCCGCCGGCGGCGAGACGGCAAGCAGGCCGGAACAAGTCCGCGAGTTCCGCCAGGAAGTCCAGCGGTTTTGGGTACTACCCGTTCCAGGTCTCTTGCCAGACACAGCCGGCCCAGGACCAGCCGACGCCGAAACCGACGAGCAGGCTGCGCGTGCCGGGGCGGAGGCGGCCCCCGCGGCGCAGGTCGTCGATCAAGATGGGAATCGTGGACGACACCGTGTTGCCGCAGTGTTCCAGCAGCAGCGGCATGCGGTCGTCGCCGATACCCAGCCGCAGCTGCAGTTGCTCCAGCATCTTCTTGGTGGCTTGGTGCAGCAAATACAGGTCGATGTCGTTCCCGTCCAGTTGGGCGACTTCCAAGACCTGCTCGATCACCCTCGGGACCTGGGCCACCGAAAAGCTGATCAAGCTGGGGCCGTCCATGTACAGGGGGCTGGCCCAGCGTTTGCGATGCCGCGGGGGAATGGCGTCCTTGGCGGGGCGGAGTCCGCCTTCGGTCACCAGCAGGGTATCGGCGCCTTCGCCGTCCGTGCCGTACTTGAATCCGTACAGCGTCGGCGCATCGACGGCTTCGACCAACGTCGCCGCCGCGCCGTCCCCGAAAATCGTCCGCAGGCTGCGGTCCGACGGATGGATGTACTTGGAGTACGTCTCGGCCGTGATCAACAACACGCGGCGGCAGGATCCCAGGCGGATCAAGCCATCGGCCAGGGCCAGGCCGTAAACGTAGCCGGAACAGCCTAAATTGAAATCCAAAGCGCCTGTCGAAATAGGCAACCCCAACCGAGTCTGCATCAGGCAGGCCGTGGTCGGCAACGGATAATCCGGCGCCTGCGTACACAACAGGAGGAAGTCGATGCTCCGGGGGTCGATGTCGTATTGGGCGAACAACTTCTGCGCGGCGGCGACGCCCAAGTCGGACGCACATTCATCCGGGGCCGCGATGTGCCGGGCGGCGATCCCCGTCTTCTGGTAGATAAGATCCATGTCCCAGCTGGGGAACTCCCGCTGGAGATCTTCGTTGGTTTCCACCTTTTCGGGATAGTGGATCGCGATAGGACCGATCGCTGCGTACTTCACCGGCCATGCACCTCGATTTTCAGACCAGAAACAGGAAGTCAACACGATAGCGACACAAGCGAAGGTGGTCAATGCGGATGATCGAGGGCAACATCAAAGAATATCAATTCCGACATCTCCTCGCCGGCGAGCGTCACCGCCAGCCCCTCCTCCATCAACTCCGCCCTCCGCGATTTGCTCGTAGAGCGGACTTCAGTCCGCTCGGGCGGATTGAAATCCGACCTACGAAGTTGCTGGACGGGTGCTTGGTTTTCTGCCTACGGCGCGGGTCGGATCGTCAGCCGCACGGTGGCGGTCTTAGCGGGCTGGTCCAAGGCAATCCCCAACCGGGTCGGCGGAGGCCCGCCGCGGTCTTCCTGAATCTCCTCGGCCCGGATCGTGAACGCGGCTTCGCCCGTGTCGATCTCCACCTCGACGGTGCCCTCTCGATCGCCGACCGTCAGCTTGTTGGGCGTCGCTTGCTTCCACTTGCCGAAGGTGATCAGCGCGGTCTCGAATGCCTCCGGCTGCGCCAATTGCGCTTCGTCCATGACTTCCAGCGAGCCCCTACCCTGACGCGAGAAACGAAACGTCCGCTGCAGCTTTTCCAGCCCCTTGACGGCATAGGCCGAGCGGAGGTCGAGGACCAGCGTATCCGCGGCGTCAGTCCATTCGGTCTGCAGCACATCGGCAACCGCCTTGCGGCCGGTCCGCTGCAACTGGCCGGCGATTCGCGGCACGGGATGGCCCAGCGAGTTCAGCAGGTTGCCCTCATAACGGCGCCCGCTGAACGTGCGGGCCGTGTAGACTTCGGCGCCCGGATCGACCAGCGGCGTGCCGCGCTCCAGCGCCACGACGAACGAACCCGCGTCGTTGTGGTTGTGGTGCTCCGCATTGTGGCCGCCCTTGAGCGCGGCTCCCAGTCCGCCCTTGGCGGCGGGCCGGCAGATCAGGATGCCCGCGTCGGCAAACCAGTCGCGGGGCGGCGGTGACGCGGCCTGATCGGCGGCCGGTCGAGCCGAAGCCGAATTGGGGAAGGCGTACAGGCCCAGTTCGAACAAGCTCCCGCTCGGTCCGCTGGCCGCCAGCAGGCCGCGCCGCTCTTCGTTCTTCAGGCCCCAGCCGAAACGCCGGCTCAAGAAAGCTGTCAGCACCGTGTCCGGCTCGGCGCCCACGTGGCAGTCCGCAAAAGCCGGATAGATGCCGGGCACGATTTCCATCCGCCGCCCGAAACCGGCGATGGGCTCGATCCGCTCCTCGGCCAGCCAGTCGATCCGCTCGCCGGTCGCCTGGTACAGCGTCTCGGCCAGCGAGACGTAGTTGCCAAACCCGTAGTTCCAGTAGCCGATCCCCTCGGAGCAATAACCGTCGGGCGTGAAGCCCTTCAGGAAGAACTTGATGTAGTGTTCGGCGGCCGCCACGTAGAACGCCCGCCGCTCGGCCGGTTCGATGGCGGCCAACGCCGCGCCCGTCACGCCGGCCAGGCACACGGCATTCCAGTTGTTCGTGCCGGTAGCCCACCACAGCTGCGGCTGGCCCGTTTTGACGTAACTCTCGAAAGGCTGGAAAGCCCGCCGTTCCAGCTGCGCGGCAACCAGCTTCCGCACATCTTCGTTCAGTTTATCTCCCAGCCAATAAGACATCGTAGCCAGACTCCAAGACACGGCGGCCGACGCCAAGTCGATCTCCACTACTTCGCCGCGGAAGTTCCTCAAATCGCGGTCGTGGGCCGGCAACAACCAGCTCTTTTCCGCGCACGTGGCCCGCACCGCGGCCTCGATCGCCGGCAGGAATCGGCCGCGGTTCTCCAGGCATTCCGCCAGGACCAGCGTTGACAACCGTTCCCGCCGCTCGCGCCATACTCGCTGGTAGTGCGTGCGGTTGCCGGTGCGTGAGAATTCGAGATACAGTTCGTCCGTGGGATCCGGAATCGCCTGCGGCAGCAGTTCTTCCGCCTTCGCGATCACGTCGCGAAACTCGCGGGCCTGGGCCAGCACGTCCCAAGCCGCCCGATCCCCCACAGGCCGCCCCACGCCCACAGGCGTCTTGGGCAACATCGCGGTCAACTCGGCAATCCGCCCCGCATCAAGCTTCTCCGCAGACCAGGCAGGCGTGGATGCAATAACCAACAGCAGGCAAATGACCATTCGCTTCATCAGTCGGATCTCCAGAGGTGTTTCGCTGAATCGTAACCCGGCGTGCCGCGACAGGCAACGTAGGGTGGCCAATTCCGCGAACGCTGTCCAACGCGGCCCGCGGGCCCAACCGGAGAAGTCCGGCCTGCCCGCGCATCAGTTCCTTCGACGCGCTGAAACGACTGCGTGCATGCCTTCGTCGCGGCGGATCAGTTGCACGTCTTCAAAGCCGGCGGACTGCAAATCGTCGCAGATCTCGCTTAGCGTGTAGGTGCCGCCGCCGGGGGTGGCGACCAGCATGTTGACGGCGAACAGGGCGCCGGCCAGCGGCGCGGTGCGGGATTCGTCCATGACGGTGTCGCGGATCAGAACGCGGCCGCCGGGCTCCAGGGCCTCGGCCACCCGGCGGTACAGGGCGCGGTTCTCGTCCGGCGAGTTCTGATGGATGATGGCGCTCAGCCACACCAGGTCCGCGCCGCGCGGCAGCGGGTCGGCGTAGAAGTCGCCAGGGACCAACTCGACGCGATCGGCGACGCCACAGGCGGTCAAGCGATCGCGGGCCATGGGGATCACCGCCGGCAGATCGAACAAGATCGCTCGCGCCGCCGGTTCGGCGTTCAACCAGGCCAACGTCCAGGTGCCGGAACCGCCACCCACGTCCAACACGCAGCGGAAACCGCCGGGATTGATTTCGCGGATCAGCGGTTCGGCCACTGAGTTAGAGACGTCGTGCATGGCGCCGATAAACGACGCTTGATCGGCCTCCGGCCCGCGCACGCTGGTACCCGCATCGGCCGGGCGGCCGGTCTGGACCACCCACGGCAATCGCGACCAGCGGCGCAGGCAATTGGCCTGGTGTCGCAACATCGCGGCCACGCTCGGCGGCGGGCCGTCCACGACCAGCGGGGCAACGGCCGGCGCCAAAGCGTAACGATCGTCCGTCTTGACCAACACGCCGATACCGGTCAGCGCGTCCAGTAGGACCGTCATCGCCCGCAGGTCGCAATGCAGTTGTCGGGCTGTCTCGGATGCCGAAAGCGGCGCAGCGGACAGCAGATCAAACACATCCAAGTCGGCCCCTGCGGCCAACACGCAGGGCACCTGAAAGCCTCGCATCAAAGCCAATAATTGATCGCTATTTTGGATTTCCATGAGAGTTACTTGTCGGTCGTGAGTACTCACTGGACCGTGAATTGTACCGTCGCCGTTCTCCCTGTATACAACTCGGTCGCGTTCACAGTCCAGGTCCCCTGGGGATCGTTGAACGCCACCGGCACGTCCACAACTGCGCCTTGCTGGTCCACCACGACAACCTGATCCACCCAGTCCGCCACGGCACCATCGGGCAGCTTCACCTGCAGCTTGACGGCCTGCCGGCCCTCCGGCAGGGTCGAAGTCACCGTGACTTGCTGCACGCTGCCCGGCGACACCGGCGGCGCGGTCTTCAGTCCCACCGCTTGGAGTGGCTGCGGCGAGAGCGCATAGAACAGCGCCCGGTAGGGCGTGACCGTCAGGCTGACGGCCTGTTGCCGGCCGCAGTCCTTATGGGCCTTGAGATCGTACACGCATTGCGGCTGCGGCAGGTTCAGCGTCGCTGTTTCGGGCACTCCCTGGTGGCGGAACACCGAGACGATCTGCACCGGCCCGTTCATCCAGCGCGTGATCTCGACGTTGCGCAGACGCTGGCCGTTGGCCCCAGTCAGACGCAAAGCCGGGGAAGCGCCACCCTGGCCCAACACCTGTTGCAGCAGGCGAGCGGCCGTTTCCGGCGTGCCCTCCGCGCTCAGGGCCGGAAAACTGCTCATCGCCAGATTCAGCAGCACGGCCCGTCCTTGGCCGAAGCGGTTGCTCAGAACCAGCGGGGCCTGCCCGGCGGAACCGGCCGCCGGCGCCTCGGCGGTCTGCACCCCCGCATCGGCTCGCACTTTCGTCAACTCCAGCGTCTCCGTCTTGCCGTCTGCCGCGGGCACCTGGATCACTCCGTCGTCCGTGTAGGCCGCAGCCAAGCCTGTCCGTTTCACTCCGAACACGTCATCCAATTGCCCCGCGGGCAACGGCTTGACGTGGCCGTCGTAGATCGTGGGACGAACGTCCGCGATCAACATGCCGCCGTTGCGAACGTACGCGCGGAGCATCTCCGCTTCCTGCCCGCCCAGCGCCTGGGTCATCGGCAGAATGATGACCTTGAACTTGCTAAGTTCCACCTCGCCCAGCCGCATCTGCCGGTCGGTGAAGTACAGGAAATTGAGTCCCAACTCGCGCAAGGCACTGTGGAAAGCAGTATGGTTGCCCTCGTAGCTGCCGTACGACGGCGAAACTTGCACCTTGGCGGCATAGCCCGAGGCAAGCGAGTACAGGATGCCGATGCCGTCGGTCTGCATCTGGGAATCGAGCAGCAGATCGCCCAGGCCGTCGCGCACGATCTGGGTGTCCCGCAGGATCTCCCCGACTGTGGGATACGGGTCCAGGTTGGGCGAGAGCCAGCCGTGGAAACGGCCCAGGGCGTCCCAACGCCACCACCACACGCTGTCGCATCCGCGAGTGATCATCCGCCAGTACTTCTCCAGCAGCGAGTCGGGATCTTTCGTGTAGCCCATCCAGTTCGAGCGCGGAAAGTCGCGGGGGGCAATGGAACGTACGACCTCGTCGGCCGTGCCTGGATACGGCGACCAGAAGGTGTTCGAGCGCACGAAGCCGTCCAGGTCGTCGGCGCGGCCGAAAGTGCCGGCGCCCTCGAACCCGCAGCGACTCGCCGGATCGATCCCGCGAAAGCTCTTGCCAAATCGCTCGCAGAGTTGGCAGAAGTTGTGGGACTGGTAAGCCTGGCGATCGAACCAGCGGGGAAAGTTGCCGGTCCGTAGCGATTCCGCCTCGTCATTGTCGTCGGGCTTGCTCAGTTGCACCTCGTCGAAGCTGGCATAGCTGCTGCCCCACGAGGTGTTCAGCGCGGCGATGTCCGCATACTGCTCCTGCAGGTACGTGCGATAAGCCGCCAGGCACGAGGGACCCAGGCACGAACCGCGCACCGCGATCTCGTCGCCGAGCGAATAGGCGAACACGCCGTGCTGTCTCGCCGGGATGTGCTTGTCGGCGATGGCGACCACGTGCGACTGGATCTTGCCGTCGTCCGCCCAGCACACCGGCTGGCAGGCGGCGCCGATGTGAGTCGTGTACGGAATCCAGGCCATTTCGTAGGCGGCCAAGTGAGGCCGCGGCGAGCCGTGGGCCAGGTGTACCGTCACGCCCGTGTCGGCCAACGATTGTTCGGCCCAGGGCGCGAGAGTGCCGTGCGGGATGTCCCACATGACGAAGTTGAACTGGCCGCGATGGCGTTTGACGACGCGGGCGAACTGCCAGACCGACTCGACCTCCGCGGTTCCATCCAGCAGCGTGGCTCGGACCGTCAGCAGCATCGGAAACCAGGGCTGGACGTCGAAGCTGAATGCCTTCTCCGCCGCATCGGCCGGAGGCATCTGCCGCGCGATTTCACGGCCTCGCCGGTCGAGCAGACTGACGATCAAACGCTGGCCGGGCCGGCCCTCGCTCGCCGGCTGAACCTGGCCTTCCAGCGATTGGCCGACCTCGGCCCAGTCCTGATCGAGCTTCAGCCCCAGCACCTGCTGCGGGTTCACGACGGTGAAACGCACGCTGCCGAAGCCAGCCACGCGGTCGCCGTCACGAGCTACGACATCAAAGTAGTAGTCGCCGGAACGTATGCGAGGGATCTCCAGGTCCAACGTGCCCTCGGGCTGGTCCAGTGTTTGCCTGGTCGTGACGATGACTTGACCGTCGTCGCGGCGGAGCCGGATGTCGGCGACGGCGCCGGGCATGGCTCCCTGCCACTGCGCGCTCGCCGCAGCGGCCGGCAGCGTCGCCCGGTCCAACTCCTGGCTCTTTGTCTGCACGGTCAGGCTTAGCTTCGGCTCCTTGTCCGCCGCCCACAGGATCGCCTTGCCGACCCGCATCGCCCACTGGTCATAGTCCACCTCCCAGCCGGGCCGATACTCGATCGCCGGGCGTTTGGGCAGCCGCACGCCTCGGCCCTTCACGATCGTAAAGGCCGCCGCGCCGTCCACGTCGCACAGCAGCGCCGGCGGTTCCTGGAGTTGGTTCTTGTCCTTCAGCACGCGTTTGTCGTCGCTGCCGATGAGGACCAGGCCCGCGCCTTCGGTGACTGCCTTGAGCATCGCGAACTGCTGCTCGACCGGCAGCATGTCCGGCATCAGGTCCCGTACCCCGGACGATTCCGGTGACAGAAACACAAAGGCGTCCCATTTCTGAGTCAGCAACCGGGCCATGCGCTGGATCCCACGTTCGTCGCCGTGCCAATGCTCCTGGGTGCTGTCGATGATGCGCGTCCAGAAGACCATCTGCGGGTCCAGGTCGAACCGTTGCACCAGTTCGATGACCTCGCGCGGTTCCGTGTCGTGGCCCCGCAGGAAGAACAACACGCGGGTTTTGCCCAGCGCATACGGCACGGCCCAATCCGTGTGCGGCGTGGTGAACTCGGCGCGGACATTGTGGTCGACATCGAGTTCGGCCATGTCCTGGGCCAGACAGACCCCGGCAAGGAACACAAAACTCAACAGCAGACAGAATCGCATCATGACGGTTTCTCTCGTTATTCCCCTGGCATGATGGTCAGATCTGGATCGTGACAACAGGCGTAAACCAAATTGTCATAGTTGCACACAAGGGTTGAGGCAACCGACTTGGGTTGAAGGTGATCGATGCTGAATGCCTCATTCCCGTCGGGGAACCAACGTTCGCGGCACAAACAGTAGACGCAACGAAACTGGAATTCGTCGCGCAGCCAGGGTTTGAAATCGGCGTAATTAAGGTAGCCGTTCGGTCCATGCCGTCGGACGTGAACGGTGCGGGGATAGGCAAACAGCCGGGGAGTGCTGGGATCATTTTCCATCGTCGCGCAGACTCTCGACAGCTTGCTC
>Ga0302237_1001954_pt1 | contig 13313 bp, 8 predicted proteins | sample AAG_UR_Ala_MG_FD_193530 | JGI IMG/M metagenome (GOLD analysis project Ga0302237, IMG submission 193530) | Enriched activated sludge microbial communities from anaerobic digester in WTTP, New Holstein, Wisconsin, United States - AAG_UR_Ala | ecosystem: Engineered > Bioreactor > Anaerobic >... | reverse complement strand
ATCATCAAGCACAACAACCCCTGCGGGGTGGCCCTGGGGGACGACATCGCCCATGCCTTCCGCCGGGCCTTTCTGGCGGACCGGCTGGCCGCCTTCGGCGGGGCGGTGGCGCTGAACCGGGAGGTGGACCGGGAAACCGCCCTGGCCCTGACGGAGAACTACGCCGAGGTGGTGGCCGCCCCGGAGTACGGGCCCGGGGCGATGGAGATCCTGGAAAAGAAGAAAAATCTCCGGGTCATGCGGATCCGCAACATGGCGGACCTGGGCTCCTGGGAGGGCCGGGTTTTTCTGGATTTCAAATCCCTCCTGGACGGGGGGCTCATCCTGCAGACCTCCTACGCGCCCCGGACCCTCGCGAAGGAGGATTTTCTTCCCGCCGAGACGGTCCACCAGGGCGCGACCCTCAGGGTCCTCCGGGAGCCCACGGACCGGGAGTACCGGGACATGCTCTTCGGCTGGCTGGTGGAGACCGGGGTCACCTCCAACTCGGTGCTCTATGTCAAGGACGAGGCCACCCTGGGCATCGGCGCCGGGGAGCAGGACCGGGTGGGGGTGGCGGAGATCGCCCGGGACAAGGCCTACCGCAAGCTGGAGGACCGGCTGGCCTGGGAGAGGCGCGGGAAGCCCTTCTCCGCCCTGCCGCCGGGGGAGGGGGAGGCGATCCGGGAAGAGGTCCGGGCCCTGAAGGGGGGCCTTCCCGGAGCGGTGATGGTCTCCGACGGGTTCTTCCCCTTCCGGGACGGGATCGATGTGGGGCTCCGGGAGGGGGTCTCCGCGGTGGTCCAGCCCGGGGGCTCCCTGCGGGATTTCGAGAGCATCCAGGCCTGCAACGAGGCGGGGGCGGCCATGAAGTTCACCGGTCAGAGGAGTTTCCGGCATTGAAGCTTTTTTCCCCTTCAGTGTATAGTGGGGGCCGCCTATGATCGGAAAATCCTTCCTTTCCCGGTTCACCTTCCCCCGGGGCCGTCTGGCCCTGGGCGCCGTGGGTCTTCTCGTTCTTCTGATGTACCTCGTCTTTTCCGTCCGGGGGCTGCGGAACTCCCTCCGGGAGGAGGTCCGGGACACCCGGGTCGCCTTGGACCGTCTCGGGGAGACCGTGTCCCTCCTGACCCAGGACTCGGAAGACCTGCGGGAGGCCCTGGGGCTGCCGGTCCGGGTCTATCCCAGGCTGGAAAGGGAGGAAGCCGCCGCCGAAGGCGCCCGGGCGGGGGAGAAGGGGGGGAGCGACATCCTTTTCTACCACGCGGTGGAGAATCTCCTCTCCCACAACCGGAGGCTGGAGCAGGAGAAGAGGTTCCAGGACATCATGGAAAGCCCCCAGATCTCCGGGGCCGTGGGGAAAAGCGGCCTCAGGACGGTGAAAACCGGGGAGGGGACCCTCCTGGAACGAGACGGGAACCCCTACATCAGTATCGGCTTTTCGGGAGGCTCCGGAGCCTTCGAGGCCCGCAGCTTCACCGGCGGGACCCTGCGTTTCGACGCCCCCTCACCGGAGCTGGCGGCCTTCATCACCGACGAGAGCCGCCGGCTGGACGCCCATTTCGCCCTGCTGCGGCGAAAGACCCTGGCCCTCCAGGAGATCCTCCGCAGCCCCGGGGTCCGGGACAGACTCGCCGGCTCCGGCTTCGTCCTGGAGCCCCCCGTCCAGACCCGGGACGCCCTGAGCTACCCGGTGACCATGAAGGTGGAGCGGGACGTCGTCAAGCTCAAGGTCGGGCTGGATCGCAGAACCGGACGCTTCTTCGTCGGCTCCCGTTCCGTGGACGATGAGGCGGGCCTGGAGCCCGCCCTGGCCGATGCCCTGGCCGCCGTGGATACCCGGACGGTGGAGGAACTCCGGGTGGAGGAGGTGGCCCGGCAGATACAGGAACTGTCGGAGGACGAGGGGTTCCGGGCCTATCTTAAATCGAAAAACCTCCGCCTCTCCCCCCGCCCCCGGGAGGACACGGACTACCTCTACTTTGACTTTTTTTCCCCCTCGGGAGAGAAGGCCGGCGCCTTGGGAATCCAGAGAAAGGTGCAGGGAGAGATCTACCTCTTCGACGCCGACGATGTGGCCCTGGGGGCCCTGAAAACCTTCGGCCTGGCGGAGGAAGGGAAAAAAAAAAGAGAAAACCCCCGGATAGCCCCGGCGGTCTCCGGTAAAGCCCCGGCCTCCTCCCGGACATTTCTGGTGGTGGGGGCCCACGAGAAGATGACCGACGCCATCATGCTGGCCACGGTCAACGAAAAGCGGAACGACATATCCCTTCTCAGCCTGCCCCGGGACCTTTTTTTCCGGGGACGGAAGATCAACACCCTCTACGTCCGGCACGGACCGGAGCTTTTCGTCCGGGAACTGGCGGCCATGACGGGCCTCCCGATCGAAAAGTACATCATCATCGACATGTACGCCTTCATCGACGTGATCAACATCCTGGGCGGCTTGGACATCACGCTGAAGGAGGATCTGGTGGACCCCACCTACCGGATCAGGGTCGGGGGGCACTGGACCACCCTCTTCTATCCCGCGGGGACCCATCACCTGAACGGCATCGAGGCCCTCCGGGTGGCCCGGTCCCGGCACTTCACCTCGGACTTCGGCCGCGCCCGACGCCAGCAGGACATGGTCATGGCCATAAAAGACAAGCTGGTGGGGCTGGGGCTGAAGGACCTGGGCAAAGCCTACGAACTGATGAAGTCCCTGGTCAGATATGTGGACACCAACATCTCGCCGCTGGAGATGGTGGACTACTTTTTCCGCTACTCCGACGCGGAGTTCTCCTCCCGGACCGTCATCGACACCGACAACCTCCTGTACCACTCGTACACCAATCTCCGGCACCTGAACCTGAAGGAGGAGGAGGTGGACGAGGATTTCGACAAGGGGGCCTACATCCTCCTGCCGCTGGAGGACGACTGGGAATCCTTCCGCGCCCACATCCGCCGGCTTCTGGACAGGGCCGCTGTATGAACCGCTACTGGATCGAAACCTACGGCTGCCAGATGAACAAGGCCGAATCCACGGCCCTGGAGAACGGGATGCTCGACCAGGGCTGGTCGCCGGCCTCCCGGGCGGAGGAGGCGGACCTGGTTATCCTGAACACCTGCTCGGTCCGGGAGACCGCCGAGGAGAGGGTCCGGGGCCGGATCGGCAGCTACCGGGCCCTGAAAAAAAGACAGCCCTTCACCCTGGTGGTGATGGGCTGCATGGCGGAGCGGCTCAAGGACCGGCTCCGGGGAGAGGCCCCGGAGGTGGACCTGGTGGTGGGGACCTTTCAGAAACAGTCCTTCCTGCGGCTCCTCCGGAGCCTGAGCCCCGATCCCGCCCCCCCCCCGTCCGAGGCCCCCGTCGGCTCCGGAGAGTCGGCGCCGACCGGCTCCGCCGCGCCCGGCCCCGCCGGGACGCCGGCCGTGGAGGGCTGCTACGAGTTCGCCTCCCTTCACGCCAGGGAGGGAGACAGCAAGGCCTTCGTCCCCATCATGCACGGCTGCGACAACTTCTGCTCCTACTGCATCGTTCCCTATGTCCGGGGCCGGGAGGTTTCCCGGGATCCGGAGGAGGTTTTCGCCGAGCTGGAACAGCTTTTCTCCCAGGGGGTCAGAGAGGTGACCCTCCTGGGCCAGAATGTCAATTCCTATCGTTTCCCCACCCGGAATGGGGTCCTGGATTTTCCCGGCCTGCTGGAGGGCCTGTTCCGCCGGTTCCCCCACGCCCCCTGGGTGCGGTTTCTCACCTCCCATCCCAAGGACTTTTCCCCCCGCCTGATCCGGACCATGGCGGAACACCGGTCCCTGTGCCGCCACATCCATCTGCCGGTCCAGCACGGCTCCGACGCCATCCTGGCGGCGATGAACCGGAAATATACCCGGGAGGAGTACATCCGGCTGGTCCGGAGCATCCGGGAGGCCCTTCCGGGGGTTTCCATCGGGACCGACATCCTCATCGGCTTCCCCGGGGAGACGGAGGAGGATTTCCGCCTGACCCTGGACCTGATGGAGGAGCTCCGGTTCGACGACGCCTTCACCTATCACTACAACCCCCGGGAGGGCACCCGGGCCTTCGGCATGCCCGACACGGTTCCCCGGGAGATCAAGCTGGAGCGCCTGGACCGGGTTATCCGCCTGCAGCGGAAAACGACCCGGGAGCGGCGGAAAGAGCGCCTGGGGGGCGTGGAGACCGTCCTGGTGGAGGGGGTCTCCAGAAAAAGGGAAGGGGAGCTCCTGGCCCGGACGGAGAAGGACGACATGGTGGTCTTCCCCGGCCGGCCGGATGCCATCGGCGGCTTTGCCCGGGTCCGGCTGGCGGAGCTCCGGGGCAACACCTTCAGGGGAGAACCGGTGGGGTGAAGAACATGACTGCCGTGCTTCTTTTCTTTTTCGCCCTGAGCCTCCCGGCCTTCCCGGACTCCCTGACCGAGGCCCGGGACTGGGAGAAAAAAAGCGACTACCCCCGGGCTCTCGAATCCTACCGGACCTGGCTGACGGGAAACCCCGCGTCGCCGGAGTTCCGGAGGATTCTTCTCCAGGCCGCCCGGCTCTGTCCCGATCCCGGGTCCGCGGCGGCGCTGCTGGACGAATTTCTCCCCCGGGCCCCCCGGGGGGAGGCGGCGGGGATCCTGGCGGAAAAAGCCTCCTACCTGGAGGTGAGGGGCGACTACGCGGAGGCCCAGGCTGTTATGGAAGAGGCCGCCCGTCGGAGCGACGGCGAAGAGTCCCTCCACCACCTCCTGCGGTCCGCCGAACTTCTCCTGGAAACCGGGGATCTGGACAGGAGCATGGAACAGGCCCGCGCCGTGGCCGGCGGAAGCTCCCAGCCGGCCCTCAAAAGGCGGGCCATCTTCCACCTGGCCCGGCTCTTCGCCGCCACGGGCGACCTGTCCGAGGCCTGCCGGCTGGCTGCGGCCCTTCTGGAAGAGGGGGCCAGGCACCGGGGCGACGAGGCCATCCTGCTGTTTCTTTTCGAAACCGCCGGCCGCCTGGGGCAGGAGTCCCGGAAGAAGGCGGCTCTGGACCGGCTCGCCGCCGAGTACCCCGAGAGTCCGGAGTACCGCCTGGCACGGCTCGCGGCGGGCTCCCCGTCGGGGGTGAAGCCCTTTCCCTCCCCCTCGTCGCTGCTGAACCCCCCGGCCGAGGGGAGTCCTCCCGCCGCCGGGGCGGGGAAAGCCGCGGTCCCGGAATCGGGGGTTCCCGCAGCTTCGGCCCCTCAGATACCCTGGGCGGTGCAGACCGGATCCTTCTCGGTCAGGGAAAACGCCGAGTTCATGGTTCTGGACCTGAAGAAAGCGGGATTTCCCGCGGAAATCCGCGAAGAGACCCGGCCCGGCGGAAACAGGATGCACAAGGTGGTGGTGCCCCTGCCGCCGGACGCGAGGACCGACCAGGGGACGCAGAACCTCCTGATCCGCCTGAAGGAGAGGGGGATAGAAGGCTTTCTCATATTTCCGCCCTGAGGGGACTCTAACCCTCCGGCTCGGTGATCTGCTGCAGTCGCAGGGGCGGGCCGCCGGAGGTCCGGATCTCCACCCCCCTGCCGGTCACCCGGGCGGGCTGCAGGGTAAGGTTCCGGAGGATCCGGTTTCCCTGCCGCTCTTCCTGAAAGAGAAGGCGGTAGGTCCGGGTGGAATCGACGATGCCGTTCTCCTTCAGAATTTTCATTTCCATGATCTCCCCGTCGAAGCTGTACAGGGCGAAGCCTCCGGAGAACTCCCGGCCGTTTTCCCGCATGGTGAAACGGGGCGGTGTGAAGTAGACTTCGACCCCGTTCTCGTTTCGGTACAGGCCCGAGAGCTCCAGGGTGGAGAGCCGGACCCCATCCCCCCGGGACGCCAGGGTGGCGGCCTGAAGGTCTTTGCCCAGTCTTTTATACTGCCCCTCCCAGCCCTCGCCGCCCTTCAGAACCAGGTCGAACTCGTCCAGTCCCGTCACCGAGACGCTGAGCTGTTTGGTGATGTTGCCGATGGCTTCGTTGACGCAGTTGATGTAGAGCCCCTTGTAGATGGTCCGGTAGGAGGTCTGCCACAGAAAGATCTCCTGAATTTCGCCGTTGTAAAAAACTATCCTCCGGTTCTGGGGATCGAAATGGATGATTTCCCCCGGGCCGGCTTTTCCCGCTCCTCTGGTCCGGTACCAGGGGCCGGACAGGAAGCTCTCGAACCCCTCGGCATCCCGGGAAAAAAGGTCCGCCAGCCGTTTCTCCACCCGCCCCTGTCCGGCGAGCTTTTCCGTTTTCCCCGCCTTGTACCTGCCGTCCTGGTAGCTCCAGTAGTGGGTGGTTTTCCGCAGATCGTTGATGTTCTCCGAATCCGGGTCCTTGTCGTAGACCGCCAGAGGGAAACTTTCGTCGTTCTTCTGCAGCAGCAGGTAGGCTTCGGAGCGGGGACGCTCCTCCACGACGATGGAGCCCTGGGACGCGATGGAGGCGATGGGGCTGTAGTACACGCCGAAACCCTGGGGGGAGGGGGTCTTGCGAAACACGTCCAGGGTTTGTTCGCCCCGATTGTTCCGCCCGAAGCAGAGGATCTCCAGGATATGATCCCCCAGGAGGTCCATGATCTCCACGTTGAAGGAGCGGTTGTTGGTCCCCTGGGTTTCTCCCTGCCAGGAGACCACATAGGAGTTCCGGACATTATCGAAATCCGCCACCAGCAGGCGGATCCTGTCCTCCGGGTCGTTTTTTTTCTTGAAGACCACGATCTGCTCATCCAGCTGATCGATGTCCAGATTTTCGTTCAGCACATTCAGGAGGTAGTCGTCGGGGCTCATGGGGACCCGCACCTGGGACAGGAGACTGTTCACCCGCTGCTCCAGCGATACCGCCTCGGCATCCCGCCGGCTCCCGTCCCCCTCGTCGGGGATAAGGCGTTCCACCTTCGGGGGGAGGTCTTCCCCGCCGCTCTTCCGGGAAAACGGCCTGCAGGACGAAAAAAGAAGGGCCGCGGACACGACGGCGGCGATGGGAAAAAAGGAACGCATGTCCCCGAGTATAACCCGGAAAAGCCCGGCGGTTCTACCCGTCGGGCTTTGACAAAAAACGCGATTTCCTGCATGATGGTGTATGGAATCGGAAAAATCCCATCCCCCCCGGACGCGCAGCGTCTTCCGAAACATCTCTCCCCTGGACCACCGCTACTATCTGGCCAACGAGGAGACCTTCGAGGCCCTGTCGGACTATCTCAGCGAGGAAGCCGCGGTGCGCTACCTCATCCGGGTGGAGGCCGCCCTCCTGAAGGCCCACCTCTCCCGGCCCGGCGCGGAGGGGGCGGAATACCTGAAGGACATCGACACTCTGGAGGAACGGGTCAGCCCCGACGAGGTGTACCGGGAGGAGGAAAAGACCCGGCACAATATCCGGGCCCTGGTCAACGTCATCAAGAGAAAGGTCCCCCCGGCGGTCCGGAGCCTGGTGCACGCCGGGGCCACCTCCGCGGACATCCTGGACACCGCCCAGAGCATGCGGGTGCGGGACGCGGTGCGAGCCGTGGCGCTGCCCGAACTCCGGCGGCTTCTGGAGCTTCTCATCGATTTCACCCTCCAGGAGGCGGAGACGCTGCAGGTGGGCCGCACCCACGGCCAGCACGCCGTCCCCATCACCGTGGGCTTCTGGTCCGCGGAGTATGTGGCCCGGCTGGGGAAATCCTACCGGGAGATCATGCGCCTGGCCGGCGATCTGCGGGGGAAGCTCTCCGGCGCGGTGGGGGCCTACAACGCCCTGACCCTGATCGTCCCGGACCCCCAGGACTTCGAGGAGAGGTTCCTGGCCCATCTGGGCCTGGCCCCGTCGGAGTATTCCCATCAGCTGGTGGAGCCCGAATACCTTCTCCGGCTTCTTCTGGAGATGAACACCGCCTTCGGCATCGTGGCCAACCTGGCGGACGATCTGCGCAGCCTCCAGCGCTCGGAAATTGGCGAGATACGGGAGTTCTTCGGGGAGGACCAGGTGGGCTCTTCCACCATGCCCCAGAAGAGAAACCCCTGGAACTCGGAGCATGTTAAAAGCCTCTGGAAGGCCTTCTGCCCCCGGGCGATGAGCTTCTACATGGACCAGATCTCCGAACATCAGCGGGACCTGACCAACTCCGCCTCCAGCCGGTTCACCGCGGAGTACATCGCCGGTTTCACCGCTGCGGTCCGGCGGATGGCCCAGGTCGTGGAGTCCCTGCGGGTGGACGGTGCCATGCTGGAGAAAAACCTCGGAGCCGCCGGGGATATGGCGCTGGCCGAGGCGGCCTACATCCTGCTGGCCGAGAGCGGAGACCCGGAGGCCCATGAAAAAATACGGCGGCTCACCCTGGCCTGCGAGAAAAGCGGCGGGAGCCTGCGGGAGGAGATGGAAAAGAACCCCCCGATCCGGGAGGGGGTGGCGAAAAGCCTGGCCCGGTCTCTGGGGATCACCCCGGAGGAGTTCTTCTCCCACCCCGGAATGTACCGGGGGCAGGCGGCGGAAAAGGCCCGGGCCCTGGCGGAAAAATACCGGGGCATGCTGAAAGAAACCCAGGAGACGACAATATGACCGTGAAAGAATCCCTCAGTTACGACGACGTCCTGCTTCTGCCGGGATACGCGGATTTTCTGCCCAGCCAGGCCGACGTCCGTTCCCGGCTCGCCCGGGACATCTATCTGAACGTTCCCATCCTCTCGTCCGCCATGGACACCGTCACCGAGGAGGCCATGGCCATCGCCCTGGCTCTGGAGGGGGGCGCCGGGGTCATTCACCGCAACCTGAGCCCCAAGAAGCAGGCGGAGCAGGTCAATGCGGTCAAGAGGTATCTCAACTGGATCATCGACTCCCCGGTGACGGTGGAAAGGGAGCAGACCCTGGGGGATGTGACGGAGCTGATGAAGCGCTACCGGGTGTCGGGCCTGCTGGTGGTGGACCCCGACGGGAAGCTCTGCGGGATCATCACCAACAGGGACATGAAGTTCCACAGCGACCCCGGGCAGAAGGTGAGGGAGGTCATGACGCCCGACCCCATCGTTGAGGACGGCGAGCCGGACCTGGGGCGGGCCCTGGAGAAGTTCGCCCGCCACAAGGTGGAGAAGCTTCCCGTGGTGGATGCCCAGAGGCGGGTGCGGGGGCTCATCACCGTCAAGGATATCGAAAAGAAGCAGAAGTTCCCCGCCGCGGCCCTGGACGCCGCCGGCCGCCTGGTGGTGGGGGCGGCGGTGTCGCCCAACGATTACCTGACGCGGATCCCCCTCCTCCTGGAAAGCCGGGTGGACTTCGTCGTTCTGGACACCGCCCATGGCGACACCGCCGGTGTCTGCGCCGCGGTGCGGGACATTGCAAAGAAGTTTCCCATCCCCGTCATCGGCGGCAACGTGGCCACCGCGGAGGGGGCGCGCCGACTCATCGAGGCCGGGGCCGACGCCATCAAGGTCGGCATCGGTCCGGGCTCTATCTGCACCACCCGGATCGTGGCGGGCATCGGGGTGCCCCAGTTCAGCGCCGTCCTCTGGTGCGCCGAAGAGGCGGCGAAAAAGGACATCCCTGTCATCGCCGACGGGGGGGTCAAGTTCTCCGGCGACATCGTCAAGGCCATCGGGGCCGGAGCCTCCACCGTCATGATCGGGAACCTCTTCGCGGGGCTGAACGAGGCCCCGGGGCGGGAAGTCCTCTACGAGGGGCGCATCTTCAAACAGTACCGGGGAATGGGCTCCATCGGGTCCATCCAGGAGGGCTCCGGGGACCGCTACCAGATGAGTCAGGGCGAGGACCCCGTTCCCGAAGGGGTGGAGGGCCGGGTTCCCTACAAGGGGCATCTCAAACCCTACCTGTACCAGCTCGTCACGGGCCTGAAAAAGGGCATGGGCTACTGCGGCTGCCGCACCATTGCGGATTTGCAGAAATACAAAAAATTCATTAAAATCTCTCAGTCGGGACTCCGGGAAAGTCATGCCCACGATGTGACCATCACCCAGGAGCCGCCGAACTATTCACGATAAAGGAAAACCCGGCATGAAACTAGTGGTCATCGGCGCCCAATGGGGAGACGAGGGAAAGGGAAAGATCGTCGATTTTCTGGCGGAGCGGGCGGACGTGATCGTCCGTTTTTCCGGCGGGGCCAACGCGGGGCACACCATCGTCCACGGGGACGTGACCTACAAGCTGCATCTGGTGCCTTCGGGGGTCATCTACCCGGACCGCAAGGTGGTTCTGGGCATCGGGATGGTCATCGACCCCGAGGCCCTGTTCAAGGAGCTGGCCACCCTGAAGGAGCAGGGGGTGGACTGGGAGGGGCGGGTCTTCGTCGCCGATCGCGCCCATCTGGTGCTGCCCCGCTACCGGAGGATGGATGTGGAGATGGAAAAAAACCGCCGCCGTCCCATCGGAACCACCGGCCGGGGGATCGGCGTGGCCTACGCCCAGAAATCCTCCCGGGAGGGAATCCGGGTGGCGGACCTCTACGATCGCGAATCCTTTTCCACCCTCCTGGAGGAGGACCGGGTCTTCCTCGAACCCTATGTGGACATGATGCGGGACATGGTGGTGGACCTTCCCTCCTTCATGCATAAGCACAGGGAACAGATCATGCTCTTCGAAGGGGCCCAGGGGACCCTGCTGGACCTGGACCTGGGCACCTACCCCTTCGTGTCCTCCGGGATGAGCGCCGCCGCGGGGGCGACCGTGGGCAGCGGCATCGGCCCCAGACAGCTGGACCGGATCCTGGGGGTCTTCAAGGCCTACACCACCCGGGTCGGCAACGGGCCTTTCCCGTCCGAGTTCCGCCGGGACATCGGGCAGGACATGGAGCACAAGATACGGGAACTGGGGCGGGAATACGGCGTCACCACCGGCCGCCCCCGGAGACTGGGCTACCTGGACCTGGTGGCCCTGCGCTACGCCTGCCGGGTCAACTCCATCGACGGTCTGGTGCTGACCCACATCGACGTCTACGACACCATGGACGAAATCAAGGTCTGCGAAGCCTACGAGCTGGACGGCCGCAGAATAGACACCTTTCCCGCCTCCGTGGACGCCCTGAACCGGGCCGTCCCCGTCACCCGGGCCTTTCCAGGCTGGAAGACCCCCCTGGGGAAGATCGCCTTCTACGACGACCTGCCGAAAGAGGCGCGGAATTACATCGAGTTCATCGAGGACTTCACCGACACGCCCATCGACATCGTGTCGGTGGGGTACGAGCGCAAGCAGACCATCGTCAGGAAAACCCCATGGACTCTATCCTGATCCTCGACTTCGGCGGGCAGACCTCCCGGCTTCTGGCCCGGAGGTTCCGCGAACTGGGGATATACAGCGAGGTGGTTCCGGGGGATTTCACGCCCGGGCCGGGTTCCATGGCCGGGGTCAAGGGTCTCGTTCTCTCCGGGTCCCCTGCCTCGGTCCGGGATCCGGACGCGCCCATGCCCCGCCCCGAGGTCTTCCGCGGGGAAGTTCCGGCGCTGGGGATAGGTTACGGCCTCTATGCCATGACCCTCGCACTGGGAGGGGATGTGGCCGATCCGGAAAAACGGGAGTACGGCGCGTCGAAGCTGCAGTTCACCGCCCCCAGCCGTCTCTTCCGGGATGTTCCCGACGGCTTCCTGTCCTGGATGGGCGCGGACATGGGAATAAGCTCTCCGGCCCCGGGCTTCTCCGTGGCGGCGGTATCGGAAAAAGGCCTTCCCGCGGCCTTCCAGGACGAGAGCCGCCGGTTCTACGGCCTGCAGTTTCACCCCGAGGCGACCCCCTGCGAATACGGGGCGAAAATCCTGGAGAACTTCGCCCGGGGCGTCTGCGGGGTCTCGGACCGGTGGTCCATGGAGTCCTATCTGGACACCGCGACGGAGAGGGTCCGCCGGGAGGCGGGGGACAAAAAAGTACTTCTTCTGATCTCCGGGGGCGTGGACTCCACCGTCGTCGGGGCCCTGCTGCTGAAGGCCCTTCCGCCGGAGAATGTCCATCTCATGTACATCGACACCGGCCTGATGCGCAAAAACGAATCCGTCCAGGTGGCCCGGGAGCTGCGCTCCCTGGGGGCGCGGAACCTCCACCTGGTGGACGCCTCGGAGCGTTTCCTCACCGCCCTGCGGGGGATCCAGGACCCGGAAGCAAAGCGCCACGCCATCGGGGACACCTTCATCCGGGTCCAGGAGGAGGAGGTGGCGGGGCTCCGCATCCCCGACGCCCTCCTGGCTCAGGGGACCATCTATCCCGACCTCATCGAGTCCGGCGGCGGCGCGGGAGGCACGGCGGGGACCATAAAGTCCCACCACAACGTCCGCTCTCCGCTGGTGGAGGAGAAAAGACGGCGGGGTCTCCTCATCGAGCCCCTGGACCGGCTGTTCAAGGACGAGGTCCGCGAGCTGGGGCGGCGGCTGGGTGTTTCCCCCGCCGTCCTGGGGCGGCATCCTTTTCCCGGACCCGGACTGGGGGTGCGGGTCCTGGGGGAGGTGACCCGGGAGAAATGCGACATCCTCCGGGAGGCCGACGCGGTCTACCTCCGGGAGCTGGAGAAAAGGGGCCTCTACGACCGGATCTGGCAGGCATTTTCCATCCTCCTCCCGGTCCGGTCCGTGGGGGTCGTCGCCGACCGGCGGGAGTACGGGCACGTCCTCGCCCTGCGGGCCGTGACCTCCCAGGACGGCATGACGGCCCAGGTCTTCGATTTTCCAACCCGGGACCTGGTGGCCATCGCATCGGAGATAACCGATACGGTCCGGGGGATCGGACGGGTGGTCTACGACATTTCCAACAAGCCTCCCGCAACCATTGAATGGGAGTAGGGCCGGCGCAAGGCATCAAGGAGGAAAGCATGGAACGGAAAGAACTGCGGGAAAAAATCGCGACCTACCTGGATTCGGAAAAACACCCGTTTTTCCGCAAGCAGATCGAGGATCTGGAGGGCAGGGGGGAGTGGGACGAACTGCAGGACCGGTTTTACCGGGACCTGGAGTTCGGCACCGCGGGCCTCCGGGGGATCATCGGCGGGGGCTTCAACCGGATGAACCCCTTCGTCGTGCGCCGGGCCACCCAGGGTCTGGCCAACTACGTGCTCCGCCACTCCGGGTCGGCCCGGCCCACCGCGGTCATCGCCTACGACACCCGGAACTATTCGGACCTCTTCGCCCTGGAGGCCGCCCGGGTTCTGGCTTCCTCGGGGATCGTCACCCGCATCTTTTCCGGCATCCGGCCGACCCCGGTTCTCTCCTTCGCGGTCCGTTATCTGAAGGCCTCCACCGGCATCGTCGTCACCGCCAGCCACAACCCTCCGGCCTACAATGGATACAAGGTGTACTGGAACGACGGCGGCCAGGTCACCCCGCCCCACGACACGGGCATCATCCGGGAGGTCCTGGCGGTGAAAGAGACCGGCCGGATCCTCCCCGACGAAGAA
>Ga0302237_1001953_pt1 | contig 13318 bp, 20 predicted proteins | sample AAG_UR_Ala_MG_FD_193530 | JGI IMG/M metagenome (GOLD analysis project Ga0302237, IMG submission 193530) | Enriched activated sludge microbial communities from anaerobic digester in WTTP, New Holstein, Wisconsin, United States - AAG_UR_Ala | ecosystem: Engineered > Bioreactor > Anaerobic >... | reverse complement strand
TGGATCTGAAAAAAGCGGAAAAGGCCCTGACCAGGGGCAAGGACTCCAAGGGAGGCCGGGGGGCGGGAGGGAAGATCTCCGTCCGCCGGAGGGGCGGCGGGCACAAGAGAAAGTACCGCATCGTCGACTTCCTGCGGGACAAGGAGGGCATTCCCGGAACCGTCGCCGCGGTGGAATACGACCCCAACCGGAGCGCCAACATCGCCCTGGTGGTCTACGCGGACGGAGAGAAGCGCTACATCCTGGCCCCGAAGAACCTGGCTAAGGGCGACAGGGTCGTCAGCGGCCCGGGGGTCCCCCCCACCAACGGAAACGCCCTTCCTCTGGAAGATATTCCCCTGGGGATGAGCGTCCATAACGTGGAGCTCACCAAGGGAAAGGGCGGGCAGATCGTGCGGTCCGCCGGCTCCTCCGCGGTGCTGGCTTCGAAGGAGGGAAACTACGTCACGCTGCGTCTTCCCTCCGGTGAAATGCGCATGGTTTTCAAGAAATGCTATGCCACCATCGGTGTCGTGGGGAACGAGGACCACATGAATATTTCCCTCGGCAAGGCCGGTCGGGCCCGGTGGCTGGGCAGGAGGCCCAAGGTTCGGGGCGAGGCCATGAACCCGGTGGATCATCCCCATGGCGGGCGGACCAAGGGTGGACGGCACCCGGTGTCGCCCACGGGAGTTCCCGCCAAGGGGTACAAGACCCGCCGGAAGGGAAAGCAGTCCAACGCCTTCATCGTAAAGCGACGGAATCAGAAATAGGAGTTATCAGTGTCCAGGTCCATCAAGAAAGGTCCGTTCATCGAGAAGAGTCTGTATTCCAGGATCATCACGATGAACAAGTCCGGAGAGAGGCGGATGATCAAGACTTTTTCCCGCTGCTCCACCATAATCCCGGAAATGGTCGGAATGACTATCTCGGTTTACAACGGCAAGAACTGGGTGCCCGTGTATGTGACGGAAAACCTGGTGGGGCACAAGCTCGGCGAGTTTTCTCCCACCCGGATTTTCCGGGGACATGCGGGATCCGACAAAAAGGCCGGAAGAAAATAAGGTGAATGCCATGGCAGAGAAAAGCGGTTACAGGGCGGAAGCCAAGTTCCTTCTCATATCCCCCTCCAAAGTGCGCCGGGTGGCGGATAACATCCGCCGGAAACCCTATGTGGAAGCGGTGGCGCTGCTGGAGACGCTGCCCCACAAGGGCGCCAAGTTCCTGCGCAAGGTCGTCAAGTCCGCGGCGGCCAACGCCTTGTATCGGAACAAGAATCTCGACGAGGACATGCTGTACATCAAGGAACTTCTGGTCAATGACGGTCCCCGGATGAAGCGCATGTGGCTGCGCGGCCGCGGCAGGGCGGATATGCTGCTCAAACGAATGAGCCATATCACGGTGGTGGTGGACGAAATTTCGAAGGCGGGGGCGTAAGGTGGGACAGAAAGTAAATCCTAACGGGCTGAGACTGGGCATCAACAAGACCTGGAAATCCAAATGGTACGTGGATCCCCGGGAGTACGCGGCGACCCTGCACGAGGATCTCCGGCTGCGCAAGATTCTGGACGAGTGTCCTGAATCGAAGAACGCCGAGATCGCGGAGGTGGAAATCATCCGTCATCCCCAGAGGATAACGCTGGTCATTCACACCGCCCGGCCCGGGGTCATCATCGGGACCAAGGGCGCCACCATCGAGAAGATCGGATCCCGGCTGCAGAAGGGAGCGGACAAGAAAATCCAGCTCAAGATCAAGGAAATAAAGAGGCCCGAGGTCAACGCCCAGCTGATATCCGAAAACATCGCCCGGCAGCTGAAGGCTCGGATGTCCTTCCGCAGGGTCATGAAGATGGCCATAAGCAACGCCATGAAAGCCGGGGTGCTGGGCATCCGGGTCCGGGTTTCCGGGCGTCTGGGCGGCTCGGAAATGTCCCGCACCGAAGGGTATCGGGAGGGGCGTGTCCCCCTCCACACTCTGCGGGCCAACATCGACTACGGTTTCTCCGAGGCCTACACCACCTTCGGGGCCATCGGTGTCAAGGTCTGGGTTTTCGGCGGTGAAGTGTACCGCCGGGACAAGAAAGAGGACGCCGGGGCGCTGGTGAGAAAACGCAGAGAACGCGACAAGGTCGAGGCGAGGAGTTGACATATGCTGAGCCCGAAGAGAACCAAATACAGAAAGCGGATGCGCCTGGTGAACAAGACCCTCCGGGGTCCGGCGACCCGCAACAACAGCATCGAATTCGGAGACTTCGGCCTTCTGTCCATGGATCCGGAATGGATCACCAACCGGCAGATCGAGGCCGCCCGGGTAGCCATGACCCGTCACATCAAAAGGGGCGGCAAGGTCTGGATCCGCATTTTTCCCGATGTTCCCTACACCAAGAAACCGGCGGAGACCCGGATGGGAAAGGGAAAGGGCAGTCCCGAATACTGGGTTGCGGCGGTGAGGCCCGGGACGGTGATGTTCGAAATCGCCGGAGTTACCCGGGAGCTGGCGGAAGAGGCCCTGCGTCTTGCGGGAAGCAAGCTTCCGGTGCGGTCCAAGTTCGTCGCCAGAAAGGAGCAGGGATAAGGGCATGAAGGAATCATACAGGGAGCTGACGCCTTCGGAGTTGCAGGCGAAGCTGGACGAGCTGAAGAAAAAATATTTCAAGCTCCGTTTCGACAAGGTCATGGGCCATCTGGAAAATCCGCTGGAGAAGCGGGTGCTCCGGAGAAGGATCGCCAGGATCAACACCTTGATGCACCAGAAGTCGGGGAACTAGGCGGAAGAGCGAGGAGATTGCGGTGGATACGGCAAAAGAGCGAGACAAGGTCGTCCGAAGGACCCAGACCGGAGAGGTCGTCAGCGACAAGATGCAGAAAACGATCGTGGTTCAGATTTCTTCCCGGCAGCTTCACCGGCTGTACAAGAAATATGTCACCAAGACCAAGAGGATCAAGGCCCACGACGAAAACAACGAGGCCCGAATGGGTGACCGCGTTCGGATTGTGGAGACCCGGCCATACAGCCGGGACAAGCACTGGCGGCTTGTCGAAATCGTCGAACGGGCGAAATAGGGGAAGGTCATCATGATTCAGATGCAATCCTTCTTGAATGTGGCCGACAACAGCGGCGCCAAGATCGTGCAGTGCATCAAGGTCCTGGGCGGCTCGAAGCGGAAATACGCCGGCGTGGGGGACATCATCGTCGTTGCGGTCAAGGACGCGATTCCCAATTCTCCGGTGAAAAAGGGAACCGTGGAGAAGGCGGTCATCGTGCGGACCCGGAAGGAGTACCGCCGCCCCGACGGGACCTACATCCGGTTCGACGACAACGCCTGCGTCATCATCGACACCGGGAACAATCCCAAGGGCAAGCGGATCTTCGGGCCCGTGGCTCGGGAGTTGCGGGAAGTGCGGGAAGGCTCTTTCATGAAGATCGTTTCCCTGGCGCCGGAAGTCCTGTAGGGGGATGGGGTTATGCGGAAAACGAAAAACAATGCGACCTACCGGGTCAAAAAGAACGACGACGTGAAGGTCATGGCCGGCAAGGAAAAAGGAAAGAACGGACGGGTGCTTTTCGTCGATCAGTCCAAGGGTCGGGTGCTGGTGGCGGGCGTCAACATGGTGAAAAAGGCCGTGCGCAAGAAGCAGCAGAACGACCGGGGCGGCATCATCGAGATGGAGGCGCCGATACACGTTTCCAACGTGATGGTGGTCTGCAAAAAATGCGGCCCCGTCAGGACGGGTTACCGGTACGATAACGAAAAAAAGATCCGATTCTGCAAAAAATGTGGAGAAGCAGTCTGATGGCCAAGGATAAGTACGAACCCCGGCTCAAGAAACTGTACCGGGACAAGGTCGCCGGTGAACTCGCCGAGGATTTCGGGTACAAGAGCCCGATGCAGATCCCCAGGATCGAAAAAATCATCGTCAGCATGGGCGTGGGCGACGCAGTGGCCAACAAGAAGCTGCTGGAGTCCGCGGTGACCGAAATCGGCCAGATCACCGGTCAGAAGCCCATAAAGACCAAGGCGCGGAAATCCATCGCCAACTTCAAAATCCGCGACGGCATGGAGATCGGCGTCAAGGTGACCCTCCGGGGGACCCAGATGTACGAGTTTCTGGACCGGCTGGTGAATGTGGCCCTTCCCCGGGTAAAGGACTTCCGGGGCGTGAACGCCAACGCCTTCGACGGCCACGGCAACTTTTCGATGGGGATTACGGAGCAGATCATTTTTCCGGAAATCGACTACGACAAGATCGAACAGGTGACGGGGATGAATATCGCCGTGGTCACCACGGCGAAAACCGATGCGGAAGCGAAGGGCCTTCTGGCCAAACTCGGCATGCCGTTCAGGAAATAATGGGGTGAGGGATAGATGGCAAGAAAAGCGATGATCGTCAAGGCTCAACGGAAGCCTAAGTTCAGCACGAGGAAAGTCAACCGGTGCAAGCTCTGCGGACGGCCCCGGGGTTACATGCGGAAATTTCAGATGTGCCGTTTGTGTTTCCGGAAGCTTGCGAGTCAGGGCATGATCCCGGGCATAACGAAATCTAGCTGGTAGGGAGAATAGTATGAGCTGTTCCGATCCCATTGCGGATATGTTGACGAAAATACGAAACGCCGGCATGGCACGGTTCGAAAAGGTTGATATAGCCACCTCCAAGCTGAAACTCGAGATCGTCAAGATTTTGAAGAATGAAGGGTACATAAAGAACTTCAAGAAGGTGAGTCAGGACAATATGAATTACATCAGAATTTTCCTGAAGTACGACGAAAAGCAGAACCCCATCATTCACGGTCTCGAGAAAATCTCCAAGCCCGGCAGGAGAGTGTATTCGGGTTACAAGAACATGACCCGGGTCCTGAACGGCTTCGGCACGCTGATCATCTCCACCTCCGTGGGGGTCACCACCGGGAAGAAAGCCCAGGAAAAAAAAGTGGGCGGCGAACTCATTTGTTCGGTATGGTAAGGGGAATAACATGTCGCGTATAGGAAAAATGCCCGTGCCCATTCCGTCGGGGGTCAAGGTCAGTGTGGCCTCCGGGATCCTGTCCGTGGAAGGACCCGGGGGGAAACTGTCCCAGACCTTCCATCCCGACGTGGATATACGGGTGGAGAACAATCAGGGCCTGGTGACCCGGAAAAATGAAGCGAAAAAGACCCGGGCCATGCACGGGCTGTACCGCAAATTGTTCGACAACATGGTTGTGGGGGTGACCCAGGGTTTCCGCAAGGTCCTGATTGTAAACGGCGTGGGCTACCGCGCCGAAATCAAGGGCCGCAGCCTGATCATGACCCTGGGCTTCTCGAACCCGGTGGAATATCCCATTCCCGACGGGATAAAGATCGAGTGCGAAACCCAGAGCAAGATCATCGTCAGCGGCATCAGCAAGGAGCGGGTGGGGCAGATCGCTTCGGAGATCCGGTCCATCCGGCCGCCCGAACCCTATAAGGGCAAAGGGATCAAATACGAAACGGAAACCATCAGACGGAAGGTCGGAAAGACCGGTGTCAAGTAGGTGAGCCATGAGTAGACTGAAGTTGAAACAGGCGCAGAAAGCGCGACGAAAACTGCGGGTCCGGAAAAAGGTTTACGGCACTCCCGAAAGACCCAGGATGACTATTTTCAAAAGCGACAAGCATACCTATGTCCAGGTCATCGACGACACCACGGGACGGACCCTGGCGTCCGCCTCGAACCTGGAAAAGGAACTGAAGGGCGTCAAGAACACCGTCGCGGAAGTGGGGAAGATCGGATCCGTGGTGGGTGAACGGCTGAAGAAGATCAGCATCGCCCGGGTCGTCTTCGATCGCAACGGATATCTCTATCACGGCGTCGTCAAGGCCGTGGCCGACGGAGCCCGGGAAGCGGGGATCGAGTTTTAGGGGGGTCAGGTGAATCAGGATAGAGTCGATAGAAGCAGGGACTTCGCGGAAAAGCTCATCGCCCTGAACCGGGTCGCGAAGGTCGTCAAGGGGGGACGGAGGTTTTCCTTCTCCGCCCTGATGGTCGTGGGGGACCGGGAAGGCCGGGTGGGATACGGATACGGAAAGGCCAACGACGTGGCCGAGGCGATCCGCAAGGGGATCGACAAGGCAAAGCGGAGCATGATCACCATCCCGGTGAAGAAAAACACCATTCCGCACCAGTATGTGGGCCGGTATAAAAGCGCCGAGGTCATCATGAAGCCCGCCGCTCCCGGGACGGGAGTCATCGCCGGTGGTGCGGTCCGGGCAGTCATGGAGGCGGGAGGGGTGAACGATATCCTCTGCAAATCCATCGGGTCCCGGAACGTGATCAATACGGTGAAGGCGGTTTTCAACGGACTGGAGAGCATGATGGAAGCCCGGGTCGTGGCCAGGAACAGGGGCAAGACCCTGGCGGAAATGTGGGGTTGAGCCATGACGGAGAAAATTGAAATTCGCCTTGTCCGCAGCCTCATCGGACGCAAGCCCGCGCATCGGAAGACCGTGAAGGCCCTGGGACTCCGAAGGATCAATTCCACGGTGATTCAGGAAAAGAACCCGGTCATCCTGGGAATGGTCCGACAGGTCCAGCACCTGGTGGAAGTCAAGGAGATGAAGTGATTATGGAAAGCTTTGTTGTAAAGCGGCCCGCGGGCGCCACAACCAGAAAGAAAATCGTCGGTCGGGGCCCCGGGTCGGGATGGCGGAAAACCTCCGGACGGGGCAGCAAGGGGCAGGGTTCCCGCGCCGGAGGAGGGGTCCGACCCGGCTTCGAAGGCGGACAGATGCCCCTGTTCCGCCGCATCGCCCGACGGGGTTTCTCCAACTATCCCTTCAAGAGCGAGACTGTGGTCGTCAATCTGGACCGGATCGAGGCGAAGTACGCCGAGGGGGAAACGGTCAGCCTGGAAACCCTGAAGGAAAAGAAACTGATCAAAAACCGGGACCTGGACGTGAAGATCCTCGGCCGGGGGGATTTGACCAAGAAGCTGACCTTCGCGATGAAAAAGATTTCCGCCTCCACCAGGGAGAAAATCGAGAAAGCCGGCGGAACCGTAGTCAGCGAAACGGAAACGGAAAAGGAATAGGTGCGGCTGCATGGCGGGTAACGTTCTTTTCGATATTTTCAGAATCAAGGATCTGCGGGACCGGATCATTTTCACTCTGGTGATGCTGGTGGTCTTCCGGCTGGGGGCGACCCTGCCGATCCCGGGGATAAACGTCAATGCGTTGAAGCTCTATTTCGTCTCCCAGGAGAACACCGGGGGTATTTCCGTCACGGAATACCTGGACTTCTTCGCCGGCGGAGCGTTCAAGAACTTTTCGATCTTCATGCTGGGCATCATGCCCTATATCTCCATGTCCATCATCATGCAGCTCCTCCTTCTGGTTTTTCCCGGCTTGAAGAAACTCTCCGAAGAGGAGGGGGGACGCAAGAAGATCCAGCGCTACACCCGCTATGGGACCGTCGCGGTCTGTCTCATCCAGTCCTATGCCGTGACGGTGTACGCCGACCGGATACCCGACGCCATAACCATGGGAAGGCTTTCCTACACCCTCATCGCCATGATGACGGTGACCACCGGCACCCTGTTTCTGATGTGGATCGGCGAGCAGATAACCCAAAGGGGCGTGGGCAACGGCATATCCCTCATCATTTTCGCCGGCATCGTGGCGCGGATGCCCGATGCCTTCTACGCCTTGCTGAAAAAGATTCAGACCCGGGAATTGAACCCGGTGTTCGTCATGGTGGTTTTCATCATGTTCATCGTGGTGGTGGGGCTGGTCATTCTGGAGCAGCAGGGTCAGCGTAAAATTCCCGTCCACTACGCCAAAAGAGTGGTGGGCCGGAAAATGTACGGCGCCCAGAACACCTATATCCCCTTCAAGATCAACCCGTCGGGGGTCATCCCGGTCATTTTCGCCTCCTCGGTGCTGACCTTTCCGCTCCAGATCGCCGGCAACATGGGGGCCCGGGTCAAGTGGCTCTCCGATTTCGCCTACTGGCTCAGGCCCAACGGGATCCCGTACATCATCCTGTATACCCTGCTCATCGTGTTTTTCGCCTATTTCTACACCCAGGTTTCGCTGAATCCCATCGAAATATCGAAAAACATCAGGGAAAACGGCGGGTCCATTCCGGGCATCCGCTCGGAAAAAATGGAGGAATACTTTACTAAAGTATTGAATAGGATTATACTGCCCGGGTCGCTTTTTCTGGCCTTCATAGCGGTCATTCCGACGGTGGTGCAAAAGTTGTTCGATTTTCCACAGGACCTGGCTTACCTGATGGGAGGCACCTCGCTTCTGATCATGGTGGGCGTCGACCTGGACACCATGGCTCAGATCGAAGGACACCTGAAAATGCGCCATCATGAAGGACTCGTAAAGCGCGGGAAGATTAGATCGCGAAATCTGTAAACGGGGAATAATATGAAGGTAAGGGCAAGTGTTCAGCCGATTTGCGAACGATGCAAGATCATCAAACGGCGGGGCGTGTTGCGGATCATCTGTAACAATCCAAAGCACAAGCAGAGACAGAGGTAGGAGGAACTCATGGCTCGTATAGCTGGCGTAGACCTTCCGAATAAAAATCTGGAAATCGCGCTGACATATATTTTCGGAATAGGCCGCACCACGGCGCGGAAGATCTGCGAAAAAACGAAGATCGATCCCACCAAGAAGGCAAACGACCTGGTGAGCGAGGAAATAAACGATCTTCGCCATGTCATCGAAAACGAATACAAGGTCGAGGGACGCCTGCGAACCGAAGTGTCCCTCAATATCAAGCGGTTGATGGATATCGGCTGTTACCGGGGACTGCGCCACCGAAGAGGACTGCCGGTCCGCGGTCAGCGCACCCGCACCAATGCCAGGACCCGCAAGGGCAAAAAGAAGACCGTGGCCGGAAAGAAGAAGGCCGTTTAAGGAACGACGGAGGGCTATTCAGTTGGCGAAAGCTAAAAAGAGAAAAGAGAAAAAGACGGTATACGAGGGCAAGGTCTTCATTCAGGCGACCTTCAACAACACCATCGTTACCATTACCGATATCAACGGAAACGCCCTGTCCTGGGCGAGCGCCGGGGGCCTGAACTTCCGGGGGGCCAAAAAATCCACCCCCTTCGCGGCCCAGACAACCGCGGAAACCGCGGCCCAGAAAGCCATGGATTTCGGGCTCCGGGAAGTCCATGTTCTGGTGAAGGGGCCGGGAGTGGGGCGGGAATCCGCCGTGCGCTCCCTGGGAGCCCTGGGATTGAAGGTGAAATCGATCCGAGATGTGACCCCGATTCCGCACAACGGATGCAGGTCGAAAAAGACACGACGAGTTTAAGGGAGATAGCGAGGAATGGCTAGATATACGGGGCCTCAGTGCCGCTTGTGCAGAGCGGAGGGAATGAAGCTTTTTCTTAAAGGCGACCGCTGCTTCAGCGACCGTTGCCCCATTGCCAAAAAACGCCCGGCCCCCGGAAAAGGACCCCGGAGCCGACAGGGGAAAAAGTCCGACTACGCGATGATGCTTCGGGAAAAGCAGAAGATGAAGAGGATCTACTGCATGCTGGAAAAGCAGTTCAAGCTAACCTTCCAGAAAGCGGCGCGGATGCCCGGAAAGACCGGCGACTCCCTGATAACCCTTCTGGAAAAGAGGCTGGACAACGTGGTGTTCCGGATGCGCTTCGCCTGCTCCCGAAACCAGGCACGGCAGCTCGTTTCCCACGGGCACGTATTTGTCAACGGGAAGAGAGTCACCATACCGTCCTTCCAGCTCAGAGTCAACGACAAGGTGGAGCTGGGGGAGAAGGGAAAAAAGCTCCTTTCGGTGAAGGAGAGCCTGAAGGAGTTTACCCGCTCCGGCGTCTCTCCGTGGCTCGAGGTGGACCCGGACGCCATGGTCGGGTATTTCCGTGCCCTGCCGCGCAGAGCCGACGTCACCGATCTCTCGGATCTGAAGGAGCAGCTGGTCGTCGAGCTTTATTCGAAGTAAGGAGAGTAAATGGCGCGCAAGAACCTTCTCAAGGGATTCAAGAGACCCAAAGGCATCACCTTTGAGCACAGTGAAGTAACCCCAAACTACGGGAAATTCTCCGCCTATCCCTTCGAGCGTGGATTCGGCACGACTATCGGGAACACTTTGCGGAGGGTCCTGCTTTCCTCTATTCAAGGTTACGCCGTAACCGCGGTGCGGATAACGTCCTTCGACAAAGACGGCACTCCCCATGTGCTTTCCAGCGAATACGAATCGATCCCCGGAGTGGTGGAAGACACTCCCGATGTAATCAACAACCTGAAACTCCTGCAGCTGCGTCTGGATGACGACCTGGATCAGATGACCCTGCTTCTGGAGGTCAAGGGGCGGAAGGAGATACGAGGCGCGGACATCGCCATAAGCACGGGAATCAAGGTCATAAACAGCGACCTCCACATCGCCAACACCATGGAGGACGCCAATTTCGAGATGGAAATCCAGATCGATCTGGGCAGAGGCTATGTTCCCGCGGAGCTCAACGAGAAATATATCGAGGTCATCGGGACGATCCCTCTGGATGCCTTCTTTTCCCCCATCAAAAGGGTCAAGCACTACATCGAGGACACCCGGGTGGGCCAGCGTTCGGATTTCGATAAACTGACCCTGGAGGTCTGGACCGACGGCTCCATCTCCCCGGAGGACGCCGTGGCGGAGGCGGCGAAAATCACCAAGGACCATTTTTCGATCTTCATCAATTTCGACGAGGACGAGCTGGACAGTGATTACGATATGGACGAGGAAGAGGAAAGCGTCCGTCGCCTTCTGGAAACTCCGGTGGAGGAGTTGGAGCTTTCCGTCAGATCCAGCAACTGTCTGAAAAACGCGAACATCCGGACCATCGGAGATCTGACCATGAGGACCGAGGACGATATCGCAAAGACCAGAAATTTCGGGAAAAAGTCCCTGCTGGAAATCAAGGACAAACTCAATGAGTGGAACCTCAGTCTGGGTATGACCGATTATGGCGCTTTGAAAAAGGCCCTGAAGACCGGGAAAAAGAAAAAGGAAGAAGACAATGAGGCATAAGATCGGTTTCAACGCCCTGAGTAGAAGGGCCGGTCATCGCAAGGCGCTGCACCGCAACATGGTCATTTCGCTCTTTCGGCATGAAAGGATAACCACCACCAAGGCGAAGGCCCTGGAAATACGGAGGACCGCCGAAAAACTGATTACCCGGGCCAAGGCCGATTCGGTCCATAACCGGCGCATCGCCGCCAGGAAGGTGCATGACCCGGAGATTCTCGCCAAGCTTTTTACCGACATCGGACCCCGTTTCGTCGATCGCCCCGGTGGATACACCCGGATACTGAAGCTCGGTTTCCGGTACGGCGACGGGGGCGAAATGGTCCTTCTTGAACTGGTGGATCGAAAGGTAAAAGAAAAGAAAAAGAAAGTAACCGCCAAGGAAAAACAAAAAAAGGAAGAGGCCAAGACTCCCACCGCGTAGACGCGCATGGAGGACTTTAACCGCTCACCAAAGGGCATCTCCCACCGAGATGCCCTTTTTTCGTTTTAGGTGTTATATTTGATAAAAAAAGGGCCGCTTGAAAACCCCGGCCGAAATGTCGATACTGTAGGGAAGCGCAAAAGTTGTCGGGAGCCTGATGGGTGGAATGAATACGGTTCAGAAGTTATCCCTGAGTTTGCTCATTGCGGTGATACTTTTCAGCGCTTTCGCGCTTTTCGCCTTCTCCGGCCTGTTTTCCATCGTGGAAAACTCGTTTTTCGACAGGAAGGTCCGCAGTGAAATACAGGAGTCCCTGGGGGTCACTGCCGGCCTCGTGGACCGCTTTCACGAGCTGAATCTGCAGAAATATCAGGCCGTTCTGAAGGACGACTCCGTCCGGACCGTTTTCCTGTTCAATCAGAGCCAGGAAGACATCTATGGCAGGGTAAACATCTTCGGAAAACTTCTGGAGGAGACGCCTCAACTCGACCTCGTCCGTTTCGTGGACCTGGAGGCCAAAAGGATCCACTTCAGCACCCGGGAAGACGATCTGAAACAACGGACCCGGGACTCGATTTCATACAAGAACTTTCCCGAGGTGGAAGACAAAGATTTCATCGACGAACTGAAGGCCGGGGCGTCGGAACGGCAGCTTTTTTTCAATCCTCGAAACGACGGTCCGGTCTATGTGTACAAAGTGTCCGATCTGTACGACGCCCCCAAGGGATACGCTCTTTTTTATGTGTCCAAAAAAGGTCTTGCCTCCTATCTGACGCAGAACAAGGCGCTGGGCCAGAGGGAGGATCTGGATTTCATAGGGTCCCGGGGCATCCTGCTGCGGGGGAATCTGACCCGCAGCGAGGAAGCCAGGAAGGAGATGCTGGATTACTGGAGCGGACAGATTCCGTCGGCTCCAACCTTCACCGACGACCAGGGCAGAAACTTCGTGTTGTTCGAAACCGAGTCGGCTCGGGGCGGCAGGATCGGGACCTTCGTCGCGCAGGACCGATTCCTCATCGACAGCTCCATGAAGGGCATTCTGCTGGCATTGGTGTTTCTGTCCTCCTTCCTTCTCATTTTTCTCCTGATGAACATCCGGCAGGACGCGGGAATAATCCTTTCCGAAAGGGTGAAGAAGTTCCAGCTGAGTCTGATGCGGGAGTATCTGGACAGGAAAGCGGAGATAGACTGGCAGAATTGGCGCAACGAATTGGAGGTCCGCCGGGAAGACGTGAAAAAGGAGATGACCCGGGGGATCCGCCGGGTCAGAAGGGGAGAGAAGGAAAAACTGAACCAGCTTGTCGATGAGAGCTGGGAGGAAATAATCACGGTTCTGGGCCGGCAGGCGGGGGATCAGGCTCCGCCGCTGGACCTGTCCAAAATCGAAGGAATCGTCGAGAGAGTGGTTTCCAACCTGAAGGCCAGGGACGGAGCCGGTCTTCCTCTGGGGGACCGCAGTATCTCATCGCCGGGATCCCTTTCCGGAGCCATCCCGGCCCGCCCGGTTGAGGTCTCCGGGGTGGATTTCACCTCTATGCACGCATCGGAAAAGACGGCGGTAAAAACGGAGGTCCCGGCAGCGATCATGAATCTGGAAGACGCGGAAGAACTGGAAGAGGTGGAAGAATCTGATGGGTTGAGTCCCGCCGCCCCGCCTCCGGCGCGATCTCCCGCGGCGGCCTCACCGAGACAGGCGCCCGCCGCTCCGGCACCGGGACCGGCGTCTGCGACCCCGCCTCCGGCGCGAGCCCCCGCGGCGGCCTCACCGGAACAGGCGCCCGCCGCGGCCGCCCCGAGGCAGGCTCCCGCCGCGGCCGCCCCGAGGCAGGCTCCCGCGGCTCCGCCGCAGTACAGAGGGCCTGCGGCTGCTCCACCCCCCCGGCGCCCGATACCGGTGGAGGAGATCTC
>Ga0302237_1001951_pt1 | contig 13342 bp, 7 predicted proteins | sample AAG_UR_Ala_MG_FD_193530 | JGI IMG/M metagenome (GOLD analysis project Ga0302237, IMG submission 193530) | Enriched activated sludge microbial communities from anaerobic digester in WTTP, New Holstein, Wisconsin, United States - AAG_UR_Ala | ecosystem: Engineered > Bioreactor > Anaerobic >... | reverse complement strand
AGGTCCGGAAACAAAAATCTCAAAATTTGATTTTACCGGCCCCAGGGACCCTTCTCTTATCAGGGGATTCAATTATACTCCTGCCAACGTTGCAGCTCCACGGCACCATGTGGATTGCTGGGTAAAATACGATTCAGCAACAGTAGAATTTGATATGGATCTTGCCAAAGGTCTTAATCTTAATCAGGTCAGAGTTTTTGTCCCTTATCAGGCTTATACCGAGGACAGCGCTGCTCTTCCGGCTAAACTCAGGCATTTTGTACGCACATGTCATGCAAGAAATATAGGAGTCATGCCTGTTCTCCAGGGCGGACCCTGGGTGAGGGATACATCACTGCGTTACCAGGCCAGGAATTGGGCCCGCTTCCTTGTTAATGCTATTTCTGAGGAACCCGGACTTGCAATGTGGGACGTAATGAATGAACCAAGACCAACGTATTTTGAGCACTGTAAGTTCATGTCGAAAGTATTTCATGAACTCGACCCGAATACACCGGTGACAATAGGTATGGAAAAGGTTGATGGGATGATTGAAATGGCTGATTATGTGGATGTACTTCAGTTTCATGATTATCTGCAAACCCGCGAGCAGATAAGGAATAGCATAACAAGGGCGAAAGAATTTGCGGCAAAAGTGAACAAACCTCTTATTAATGGAGAGATTGGTTGTATTGCACGTGCCAATCCTTATGATATTACTCTCCAGGAACATATGAACGCAAAAGTGGGATGGTATATATGGGAACTGATGATAGTCAAGCAGGGATGGGGGACTGTTCATGGTGTATTTTATGAAGACGGGAGTGTCAGGGATCCCTCAATTGCTGCCGCGATCATGGGATACTTCCGTAAACGTACAGCAGACATAATGCCTGCTGTTCCCGATCAGGAAGGCTGGGTGACAAGGATAACTGACCGCAGTGATCAATGGCTTAAAGATCCGGCAGCTACATGGAAAGATGGACTTGATATTGCTGAAACATCAGCCCACCTTCTTGAAGCAGGAGAGCTTACCGCGATGAGAATACCTCCCACATGGGAAGTAGAAATGCTCAGAAAAGGTGAACCCGACATGAAAGCACTGAAAGAACTGATAATCAGATTCAGGGATCAGCTTGTCCCTTTTATAAAACCTCCCGTACAGAATAAGTGATAACCTATATCTGCTGGTTTACTGTTCTGTCTAACCTAAATCATCAGAAAAATGGGATATAAGAATTTGAAGCGCAGTTATTATTCAATATTGCTGTTACTGCTTATCTCTTCGTTTCCCGGCATTCAGGCCCAGGATGTTCAGAAAAGCAGGGTGATCATCCTTACCGATGTTGAGAATGAACCCGATGATTCCCAGTCTCTTGTCAGACTTGTCCTGTATTCAAATGTGATTGATATCAAGGGGATTATAGCCACTACTTCAGTTCATATGAAAAGTGATGTACACCCTGAAACGATCCGGAAGGTCATCCTTGCATATGAAAAGGTACAGCCAAACCTTTTAAAACATGAAGCAGGTTTCCCTGATGCATCGTCACTGTTAAGTATCGTAAAACAGGGTATCCCTGAATATGGAATGGGAGGTGTCGGAGAGGGAAAAGATTCAGAGGGTTCGGAGTGGATAATTAAGATCCTTGATGAGAATGATCCCCGTCCGCTCTGGGTATGCGCCTGGGGTGGTCCCAATACTCTTGCCCAGGCATTATTTAAGATCAGAAAAACAAGGTCAAAGTCAGAGGCAGACAAAATGATCAGGAAACTTAGGGTCTATACTATATCTGACCAGGATGACAGCGGTAACTGGATGCGGAAAAATTTCCCTGACTTATTTTATATTGTCAGTCCGGGAGGTTATGATACCTCAACATGGGGAGCAATAAACCAGTTCGTCCCGGGGATCGATAACGAAACTGTCAGTAACACCTGGCTGGCAAAAAATATACAGCAGAATCACGGCCCGCTGGGACAAATTTACCCCGATGTAGCCTATGGAATGGAAGGTGATACTCCGTCTTTCCTGCTCCTGATCCCAAACGGGCTTAATGATCCTGATCATCCCGAATGGGGCGGCTGGGGTGGCAGATATGAGCTCTACCAGCCTGATTACAGTTCCCTGAATACAAAAGGATTTACAGGAGGTGTGCCGGTCGAACCTGAAACCAGACCTATATGGACCAATGCAAATGACCGTTATACACCTTATATCTTTAGCAAATACGGACAGGCAACAAGAAGGGATACGATCACATTCTTTAATAACAAAGCCACCCTTTTCCGCTGGAGAGATGAGTTCCAGAATGACTTTGCTGCCAGGATTGACTGGTGTACGAAACCTTACCGGGAGGCCAACCACCCGCCGGTCCCGCTGCTTGAGCAACCCGATCAGATTACTGTTAAATCAGGTGATGTTTTCACTCTCCGGGCCAGCAGTTCAACAGATCCTGACAATGATAACCTCAGCTATCTCTGGTTCCAGTATCCCGAAGCCAGTACTTATAAAAAAACTGTCCGTTTTTCACAGGTTGAGAATATCTACAGGGTTATCATCACTGCTCCTGAAGTAGATAAGAAAGAAACCGTTCATTTCATTTTAAAGGTAACCGATAAGGGCGATCCGCCACTTACAAGATATAAAAGGATAATCGTCAATATCACACCAGAATGACTTTAAAAGCATTAAGAAATACTCATGAAGCCAACTTTTCTTTTATTCTTGATTTTCATATCTTCTCCGGTTTTTGGACAGCAATTCTCTAAAAGCTGGAAAGATGTTAACTACGCCGGCGATGACAAAACATATCATCTCCTTGATATTTACCTGCCACTTATTGAAAAGCCATCCTATCCCGTTGTAGTGGTTATCTACGGCAGCGCCTGGCGCAGCAATAACCTTAAGGGAACTGATCTGAATACCCTTGGTAAGGCATTGCTGAATGCGGGATTTGCTGTGGTGATGCCGAATCACCGTTCAAGTACAGATGCAAAATTCCCGGCTCAGATAAACGATATCAAGGCTGTTGTGAGGTATGTAAGGGGAAATGCCCCGGTGTATAATTTCGACACTTCATTTATAGGTATAACCGGGAGTTCTTCGGGAGGGCACCTTGCATCACTGACCGGGACCTCCGGATCAGTAAAAGAATTTACCCTTCGATCAGCCACAGCTGATCTGGAGGGTGATATAGGACAATTCGGGGCTTACAGCAGCTCAGTGGATGCAGTTGTTGACTGGTTTGGGCCCACTGACTTCCTGACAATGGATTCCTGCGGCAGCCAGCAAGCTCATAATCCTGCGGATTCTCCGGAATCAAACCTTATCGGCGGACCAATCCAGGAAAACACTGATAAATGCGCTCTTGCAAATCCGATGACTTATGTTGATGCTGATGACCCGCCATTTCTGATCTTCCATGGCGATAAAGACCCTCTGGTCCCATTCTGTCAGAGTGAAATGTTCTTTAAGGTTCTGCAAAATGCAAAAGTCCCTGTCCAGTATTTCCTGGTGCCGGGTGCCCAGCATGGACCCGGATTATTTGTTGAGAAGTATTTTAAAATTATGTCCAGTTTTTTCGAAATACAAGTCGAAGTAAAAAAAATTAAAAAATGAAAAGGATCATATTATTTCTAATGTCGCTTACAGTCGTTTCTGTATTCACATCAGCTCAGGAATTGATCAGGTTATATTCCGGAGCCATCCCGGGCTCAACAGGTTCAACAATTAAAGAACCCCCGGGCACTAAGCCAACACCTGGCATGATCTCACTGGTACTTGATCCGGAACTGGAAATTTATCTTCCGGAAAAGGAGAAAGCTACCGGAGCAGCTGTTATTATTTGTCCCGGTGGAAGTTACAAAGTGCTGACCTACCAGGCAGAAGGTGTAAGGACAGCACAGGAATTTGCAAGAAACGGGATTGCGGCGTTTGTTCTGAAATACAGGCTGCCCGATGATGCAACAATGAAAGATAAAAAGACAGGACCCCTCCAGGATGCTCAACAGGCAATAAAAGTAGTCAGGGAAAATGCCGTGAAATGGGGAATTGATATTAACCGCGTAGGAATAGCGGGATTTTCAGCAGGCGGCCATCTCGCCTCAACTGCTGCCACACATTTTGAAAAATCTCTGATCGATAATCCCGGCAAAATCAATCTGCGTCCCGATTTCCTTATCCTTGTATATCCTGTTATAAGTATGCAGGATAATCTCACGCATCCCGATTCAAGAACAAACCTGCTGGGACCAAGTCCTTCAAAGGAAGTTATAGACCTTTTCTCCAACGAGATGCAGGTTTCAGACAACACCCCTCCCACTTATATAATACATGCTGCCGATGATAAACTGGTGGATGTTGATAATAGTATTTTATTTTTTGAAGCATTGAGACATCATAATGTACCGGTGGAAATGCACATATTTCCTAAAGGCGGACATGGTTTTGTTCTTCGCCAGAAACCCGAAGAATGGATGTTGCCTTTATTCAGCTGGATGAAGAATTTAAAAATCATTCTCAACTGATATTAAACCAAATTTAAAAGAATAAAAACTCTAATACCTGATCGATATGAACCAAAAGTCTGTTTTTCGCTTAACTTTTACAGGAATAATTATACTATTTCTTGTCGCCTGCTCCAGTACTGATAAAGCTGATAAAGGACAAAATCCCGAAATCGGTAAAGCAGCACGCTATTGTAATCCGTTACCAATGGTAATAGGGCCCGGTGGAAATGCATCAGGTGATGTAACCGTCATTAAAGAGGGAAGCAAATACTACATGTTCTGCACTGGCGGCGGTGCATGGATCTCTGACGATATGCTGAACTGGACCTTCCAGAGGGTTGAACACGTACCTGTTGCTCCTGATGTTATTAAATACAATGGTAGTTTTTATATGTGCGGGAATGATGGACCTCTTTATAAGGCCGATAACCCGCTTGGCCCATATGAGAGTCTTGGAGACTGGAAGAACACTCCGGATGTTGCAGGAGGATGGAACGGCGCTTTCGACATGGAAATCTTCATCGACGATGACAATACACCTTATTTATATTATCCAGGCCGGGGTGTCAGCGGTATCTTTGTTGTAAAACTCGATCCTGAAGATCTCACAAAATTCTCCGGCCCTGTCAAACATCTTTTCGGATTTAACAATTCCCACATATGGGAACGGTACGGCGAGATGAACGAATATCCGGATGTTGCATGGGTTGAAGGACCCTGGATGCAGAAATATAAAGGAACTTACTATCTGGAATATTCAGCCTCAGGAACCCAGTGGAAAACATACGCTGAAGGGTACTATACGTCAAAGTCTCCGATGGGGCCTTTCACCTATGCCCCCAATAACCCTCTTCTCCGAAAAACAGAAGGTCTTGTGACCGGTCCTGCTCACGGCAGTATAGTTGAGGGACCGGACGGTCAATTGTGGCAGTTCTACACGATTGTTCTTTCAAATCCGCCCGGAGGGCGCCGTATAGGTATGGACCGTGTTGTTTTTGATAAAAACGGCAATATGTCGGTGGAGGTTACAGACACACCTCAGTGGGCGCCCGGTGTTATAACTGATCCGGAAAAAGGTAATAGCGGTTCATTACCGGTCACTATTAACAAGCTCAATGCCATGAACTCTCTTTCAAAAGCCTCATCCCAGCAACCGGGAAGAGATGCTGCCTATGCTGCTGACAATTCGAGCGGCACCTGGTGGGAACCTTTACCCACTGATACACTGCCCTCACTTACAATAGAGCTTTCACCGGCTACCGAATTTGATGTTGTGCAATTGTTTACGATTGATGGCCTCCGTCTTATGTTTAACGGCGGCAGAAGGATGTTCGGCAGGCCGCCTTCAACACCGGCCTCTGCAACGGAAACCGGAGATAAACCAGTCACCGATGCATACCAGTACAAACTCGAAGTGTCTATGGACGGGGAAACATATAATACAGTACTTGATCAAACGCAGAATAAGATCCAGAGAAATACAATCTTCGAGGAGATCCGGCCTGTTCAGTGCCGTTTTGTAAGGCTTACAATGACTAACTGGCCAAGGACAACACCACTCGGGATCATCGAATTAACCGTATTCGGGAAGGCTTCAGGGTTTTTGCCGGCAGCCGAGCCGATTCCGGTAACAAACTAACCTGTCAGATTTCCTTTAATTCAATGGCCATTCGATGGTTATTCATGGTCATTCATGGTCATTCAATTGTAATTCAATTGTAATTCGATTGTTTGACTATGAATGACAGCGAAGCGAATGACAGCAAAGCGAATGACAGCAAAGCGAATGACAGCAAAGCGAATGACAGTAAAGCGAATGACAGCAAAGCGAATGACAGCAAAGCCAACGACAATGTTTATTACCTCCCAGTATAAGTGAGTTTTTAGATGTATTAAATTTTAAAAATATTTACCTTTTTTCTTTTATTAAAATATTTCATTATATTTGACGATACTAACCAACACTGATCACTTTTTAGTAAATAATTTTTTATTCTTGTGAATAAATAATAACAAATGTAAAGCAGGAGGCTGTTTTTTACAGGTCTTCTGAAAATTTGTGTTTTTTATTAATTTACATAAACAACTAAAAATAAATGAAAGCCTATGGTACATAAAAAGAAAAGCAAACCCTAAACCCCCTGATAATTTATTAATCAGGGTATTGTTTCAAACAAATTATTCCTTTACCATCATTCGGAAAAACTTGTTTTAATCTAAAAAATTCATTTAATTATGAAACAAAAACTATCTAACCTTATTCCTTACTGTGTACCAGGAACGAATAAACCTGTTTTTATAATCAGGTTAATTCTGGTCGCAGTATTTCTCAGCACCATCCAGATAAATGCGGCAGGTGCAGGAGATAAGAAAAATTCAAAATTCAATGATCCAAATTCAGCTGCTTTAGCCGATTTTCAACAGATTGTAGTAAGTGGTACTGTAAAGGACGAAGCAGGACAGCCAATGCCTGGTGTAAACATACGGGTTGAAGGAACGACACTTGGAAGTATAACAGATATTAATGGTAAATATTCCATTTCTGTGCCTAATGCAAATGCCACACTTATATTTTCATTTGTAGGTTATAATGAACTAAAAGTTCCTGTTGCCGGCAAATCAGTAGTTGATGCCGTACTTCAGTCATCAACTGAGAGCCTCGATGAGGTTGTTGTTATCGGTTATGGCACGCAAAAAAAGAAGGACCTTGCTTCGGCTATTGCGGTTGTTAGCACGGAAGAAATTTCAAAACAGCCTGTGGCTAACATTGGAATCGCGCTTCAGGGGCTTACCTCGGGTGTTAATGTAACGGCCACACGAACCGGAGAACCTGACATTGTAATTCGTGGTTTAGGTACTACCAGTGGTAATAACAGTCCTTTATATGTTATTGATGGTATTCCTTCAAACAGTTCGAATGTTAACCCTTCGGATATTGAAACCATGCAGATTTTGAAGGATGCTGCATCAACAGCTATTTACGGTGCACGTGGTGCTAACGGTGTAATTCTTATTACTACCAAAAGCGGTAAAAACACAAATATCGGACAACCAAAGGTAAGCCTTAGCAGCTATTATGGCTTTGAAGAAGCATGGAAATTGCTCGATTTGACAAATACTGAAGAATGGGCATCGATTGTTTACGAAAGTAATAAAGCTGCAGGTGGAGATCCTCCGCCACTTGCAAAATGGATTATTGAAGAAAACGGCGGTAAATACGACGGACCTGAAACGGATTGGCAAGACGAGATTTTCCAGAGGGGTCTTATTACTCAAAATGGAATTAACATTTCTGGCGGTACTAATGCTGGAAACTATTATTTCTCAACAGAGCAATTTAAACAGGAAGGCATTCTTATTACAACGCCGCGTGAAAGATATTCGGTTCGTATGAACTCAAGCTGGAAAGCCGGAAAATTCAGTTTTGGCGAAAATATTAGTTTTACCTATGGTAAAACAAGAAGTGAATCAGTACCTGATGGTCGTACTGCTTTTCAACAGGCAATAAATATGGTGCCGAATATTCCTGTGTATGATGAAAGAAACCAGCCGGGCGGATATGCAGGAGCAGGCTGGACGAATCCGGATTACTCTCCAGGTCCTACAGGACAAGATGCTTCTAACGTTGTTGCATTTTTAAACAGGGTTAGAAACATGAACTTTTCCAAAAGATTTATGGCAAGTGCTTATGGTGAGTACGAGATAATCAACGGTCTTACTTTTAGAAGTACATTTGGAATTATCAGTACGGATAGTGATCAACATAACCATAGTCTGGAGACCCGTATGGGCGCGAAAGAGATTCCAAATACAACGCTTAGTGACAGTCACTCCTGGGGGTACGACTGGAACTGGGATCAAACCCTTACTTATAGTAAACGTTTTGGCCGGCACGATCTTAATCTTATGGGGACTTATTCTGCTGAGTATTCGAAAAATCGCAACTTTAATGCATCAGGTCAGGGTATCCAGACTGAAGTACATGATGTGCTTGGCAAAGTTGAAAGCAACTTTGGCGTTGGCGGCGGCGAAAGCGAACAGAGCCGTATTTCCTACCTTGGCCGTGCAACCTATAACTATGCAGGTAAATATATTTTAGTAGCCAACATTCGTCGTGACGGTTCTTCCAAATTCGCCAAGGGCAACAAGTGGGGTACTTTCCCATCAGCTTCAGTCGCCTGGGTTATCAGCGAAGAGTCGTTTATGGACGGTTTAAAAGCATCGGCTCAATTAAGCCGTATGAAACTGAGGGGTAGCTTTGGTGTTGTAGGTAACGACAGGCCAATCGGTGCATATAGTTACATACCTGTTTTGAGCGCATCGAATTACAGTGATGGTACTGCTGGCCTGGTTGGGCAAACAGTTTCAAATTTGACGAAAAACCCGGATTTACAATGGGAGGCTTCTCAGCAGCTCGATTTGGGTGTCGACTTAGGTTTCTTTAAAAATGCTTTAACGGTTGAAGTTGACTGGTACAATAAAAAGACCAAAGATATGCTTGTAGGTGTTCCGGTTCCTGGATCAAGCGGTTCAAGTGGATCAATTACCCGAAATGTAGGATCTATTTTAAACAGGGGTTGGGAATTTATAGCTACCTACCGTAAAGTCACAGGCGATTTTCATTACTCAATCAGCGCGAACTTAACCACCAATCATAACGAAGTACTCGATTTGGCCGGTCAGGTTATATCCGCTGGTGGTACTGAATTTGGTTCATCAACCCGTACAGAAGCCGGTCGTCCTATCGGTCAGTTCTATGGCTATGTAACAGATGGCCTATTCCAGTCTCAGGCTGAAATTGATGAATATGTTGATGCTAATGGAGCTAAAATACAACCTAATGCAGCTCCTGGTGATATAAAATTTGTTAAAAAACCAAATGCTGAAGGAAAATTGGTTGGAGTAATAGGTGCCAGTGATATGGATTATATTGGCGACCCTGCTCCTGATTTTACGTATGGTATTAACTTATCTGCCGACTATAAAGGATTTGATCTTACAGTGTTCTTCCAGGGTGTTCAGGGTAACGACCTTATGGGTATGTTATTAGCATGGACCGAAGGTATGCACAACAACTTTAACCTGGGCAAAAACGCTCTTAACCGCTGGACACCTACAAATAAAGATACAAATGTACCAAGGGCTGTTCGGGGCGACCCCAATAACAACGTTAAATACGTTTCGGACAGGTATCTTTTCGATGGTTCGTATTTAAGATTGAAAAACCTTACGTTGGGTTATACCCTGCCCAAATCATTGGTTAACTATGTTAAGCTTGACAATGTAAGAGTTTATTTCACAGGCCGTAACCTGTTAACATTGACCAGTTATCCGTTCTACGACCCGGAAATAGGTTCGGGAGGTGCTGGTTTGGGAGCCAGTGGTAACTCAAGTACAGCAAGGGGTATCGATCAGGGATATTATCCTCAGGCTCGTGCACTACTTATGGGTATTCAAGTTGATTTTTAACATTAAAACATTATGAAGATGAAAACCAAAATAATCTTATTCATTGCAGGGATACTGTTTTTTGTCTCCTGTTCTGAAGATTTTATAACTAAAGATTTAGATAAGTCGAGCTATGATCCCGGTTCTTATTTCACCACAAAAGCCAGGGCTGAACAAGCGCTTGTTGGAGCTTATACGCAGCTTCGCACTGAATATGGTAGTACATGGGGCGGAACCATCGTTATGCATAATATTCTTGGTGATGATCTTTATGAAACCCCAAAAGCAGCAGGATTTTTACCATGGGGCAACATAAATAACTTTTTTATTAATGGTAACGACGTTAATAGTGTGTGGAACGCCTGGTATGCAGCCATACAACGTGCAAATACTGCCTTAGATAATATGAAACTGGCCAAGGAAGCCGACCCGAATTTTACTCAGGATGATTTAGACGTTATGGAGGGGCAGGCTTATTTTCTCAGGGCGTATTACTATTACATTTTATTCGATTATTTCCCAAAAAATATAATTGTTTTGAGAAATACACAGGTTTTAACTCCCGGTGAAGAATTTATCAAGGCTCCGTCAACTAAAGAAGAAACATTTGCATTTATTGAAGCCGATTTAAAAAAGGCACAGGAGCTTTTGGTAAAGGGTACCAACACCACACCTGGTTATGGAAAATGGAGGGCAAGCCGCGGATCTGCCACAGCGTTGTTAGGTAAATTGTATTTAAATAATAAAGACTATGCAAAAGCAGCAGCCGAATTTAAAAAATTACTTCCCGGAGTGGGCGACCCTGCTTATGGCACATATACACTTGGCGATTACAGGGCTAATTTTACCAATGCCGGAGAAAATAACAGCGAATCGCTTTTCGAAGTTCAATTAACCGATGTAACTACGCCTTCAAACCAACGCGGTGGAGCAGTTCAGAACTGGTCATTTAACGATCATAATGCATGGGCAGCTATGGTTGGGTGGAACTTTGCAGTTCCTACCTATAAACTCGACGATTTTGAAAGTTGGACAGAAACCATTAACGGGCAACCCACTACTGTTTATGACTACAGAGTTTACGCAACTTTTTTGGGTGTACCTAACGGTATAAATCTCACGCTTAAGGGAAGAACAATTGATTGGATAGACCAGGGATGGTACTGGGTTGATGGAGTCGATTACACCGGCCGTAAAACGGGCAATGGTGCTGATTTTCTTAATGCAGACGGAGATAGAATTGCAACAATGTATAAAATAGGTGGTTTAGATTCTTATGGCTCTTTTGGAATTCGCAAAAGGTCGCATGAAAGCGATGTAGGTTTACCAGGTAATAATGCTACCAGTACAGTCATTAACTTAAGACTTTTACGCCTGTCTGATATTATGTTGAATTATGCTGAATGTCTTGCAAATATAAATCCTTCCAACCTTAGTGCTACCGATGTAAACAGTGGTGTTTACTGGGTTGACAAGGTTCGCGACAGGGCAAATAATGTTATGACCGGCGACCAGTCGCATCTGTATAGCGCCCGTGCGGGTGTTCGCGGTCAATTGCCACCAGTGTTAACATTAATGACCCAAAAAGGATGGACTTTAATGCAGGCAATCGAACACGAACGCTATGTTGAAGGTTATGGTGAAGGATGGAGACGCGAAGACCTGAAACGCTGGGAAAAAGGTGCCGGTTTTGTAAAAGGCAAACCGGGCTATAAAGGCTGGCAGTCGCTTATTCTTCCTGTTCCGCAACAAGAATTGGAAAGAAACCCGTTAATGCCGCGACCATAGGTTTTATGTTAATTAATAGTGAAGCCGTTTCAGAAATGAGACGGCTTTTCTGATATTATGAATTGCGTTTATGTCTTGTCCACATTTATCCAAATTTTAAAATTGTAAACTACTGCTGATGTGTTAATTTTTAAAAACTAAATACCATTCCCCGGCTTATAACATTTTTATTATACCCGCAATGAAGAAATTTTCAATTATTTCTTAATTTTACCTGTTATCCTTCACATTCAGGAAGCTATTGACAAAGTTTCAGATTTGAAGTCTGAACTTCAAAACAAAACATTGATAATCAAATACATTTTAAATGTAATATATACACTTATTAAAATTATCTGCTACCTTTATTGAAAATAAAAATTTCTGCAGGATTAATATGTTGATATTGAAGAAGTCGATTCTAATACCTTGATTGCCCGATACAAAACCTGTTAATTACAATAACAATGAAGAATCTGACTTATTCTCTCAGTTATTAAGATAAGCCCAAAAACAAGAAATAAAGTCTATTTCAATTTAAAAAGGTGAAAAAATGAAAAGAAAAACTCTTACCTCATTTTATACATTGGTAATTTTGTGTATTTCCTGCATTGCTTCAGGGCAACCGCCAACGGGCCCTCTCGCAAGGTCACCCCAGGTGAACCCCGACAAAACGGTAACTTTCCGCTACATCGCTCCTTCAGCCAAAAGCGTAACACTAAGTGCCCAGTTCGAGAAAGGACCTCTTGCAATGACAAAGGATGCTTCTGGAACCTGGTCGGTAACTACAGGACCTGTTAAACCTGATATCTATCCTTATAATTTCATCGTGGACGGAATTCAGGTAATGGATCCCGGCAATGTCGACTTTTTCCCTAATGAACGGTTTAAAGCAAGTATTGTTGACATTCCCGGTGATACACCACTGATCCATTCATTAAAAGATGTTCCGCACGGAACAGTTACATATGAGTATTATCCGTCCGTAGAAGGAACAACAGGATCTCTTGTAGTATATACTCCACCGGATTATGAAAAGAATGCCACAAAAAAATACCCGGTCTTTTACCTGATTAGCGGTACTACAGATACTGAAGAAACGTGGTTCAAAGTGGGAAGGGCTAACTTCATCCTCGACAATCTGATCTCTGAGGGCAAGGCAAGACCAATGATAATTGTAATGCCTTACGGGAATGTAGAAGGTACGATCGCAGCCCAGAAGGGCCTGCCTAAACCGGCTGCCCCGGCTGGCAGGGAAGGTACCGAGGCTGTTCAGAGGGCAAATAGCTTTGAAGATGATCTTGTAAATAACATAATACCCTATATTGAAAAGAATTACCGTGTAATAAGCAACAGTGATAACAGAGCTGTCGGGGGATTTTCAAGGGGAGGAGGACAAACACTCAGAGCCGGCTTCGGAAATATGGACAAATTCTCGTGGATATGCTGCTATAGCGCCTATCTTACAAACAAGGAGATGGAATCTTCTTATAAACATGTCTATGAAAATCCCGGTCGTACCAACAGCCAGTTAAAACTGCTCTGGGTAAGCGTGGGAAATGAGGACTTCCTGTATAAGCAGACAGTTGAATTTATGGACTTCCTTAAATCAAAAAATGTAAATTACAAGAGCTTT
>Ga0302237_1001938_pt1 | contig 13385 bp, 11 predicted proteins | sample AAG_UR_Ala_MG_FD_193530 | JGI IMG/M metagenome (GOLD analysis project Ga0302237, IMG submission 193530) | Enriched activated sludge microbial communities from anaerobic digester in WTTP, New Holstein, Wisconsin, United States - AAG_UR_Ala | ecosystem: Engineered > Bioreactor > Anaerobic >... | reverse complement strand
GCTGATGAGGATCTTGTTGATCCCCGAGTAAACCACCACCACCTCGAAGTCTGGCATGGCGGGGTTTCTCGGCTTCAGGCTGTACTCCCCGGTCCGGCAGTCCATGAACATCAGCTGGTCTTTCCGACTCAGGATATTGGCGGACTGGTCCAGAATCCCGTTGTTCAGGCCGATGAAACTTTTTTCCACCCAATGGTTGTAACCGATGAGTTCGGTCCGGTTCAGTTCGATGCCGTTGACCTCCGCCAGAGCCAGAAGATAGGCGGTGGTCACCGCCGCGGAGGAGGAGAGCCCCCCGATGGGAAGCCGTCCCCGGATGACGGCGTTGATTCCCCGCTTGAGTTTGAAATTCCGTCCCAGGGACAGGGCGGCGCCCCGGATGTAGTTTCCCCAGAATCCGGGAATCATCTCCGGCGGACGCTCCAGGGAAAGATACTCCTCGTCGGGGAAGTCCAGGCTCTGGACCCGGATGTAGCCCTCCTCGTTGGGGGCGTACATCATCAGGATGCCGTCCTCCAGGGCCATCCCCGTGACCAGCCCCTGCTGATGATCCACGTGGGCCCCCAGAGGGCAGATCCGCAGAGGGGACTTGACAATCTTTCCGGAGCCGCCGAACTTTTCGGCGAAAACCGAGTGGATGGACCGCATGTCAGGGGGCCATGAACTGGGCGCCGTTGACGTCGATGCAGACGCCGTCGATGAAGCCCGCACTTTTCGACGCCAGAAAGAGGACCGCCTCCGTGACGTCGTCGAAGGTCCCCAGCCTGCCCAGGGGCACGGTCTTCACCAGGGCCGCAACCTTCTCCGGACCGAAGCTGGACAGCATCTCGCTGTCCAGCGATCCCGGGGCCACGGTGTTGACGGTGATGCCGTGGGCCGCCAGCTGCCGGGCCGCCGCCTTGGAGAGGCCCAGTATGCCGGCCTTGCTGGCGGAGTAGGCCGGAGACACCATGATGCCGCCGTTCCGCCCCGACAGGGAGGAGATGTTGATGATCCGCCCTCCCCCGCCCCGTTTTACCATTCCCCGGGCCACAGCCTGGGTGCAGAAAAAAGCGCCGGACAGGTTGACATCGATGATCCGCCTCCAGCTTTCCACCGTCACGTCCAGGATATGATCGGTGGCGACGATCCCGGCGTTGTTCACCAGTATGTCGATCCCCCCCAGGTCCTTTTCGATCTCCCCCACCGCGACGGCCACCGATTCCGGGCTGGTGACGTCGCAGACGAAGGGCCGGGCCGCCGGGCCCAGGGATTCGGCGGCATGGACGAGTTTATCCCTGTTCATGTCCAGAAGGGCGACCCGCGCCCCGGCGGCGACGAAACTCCCGGCGATGGTCAGCCCCAGCCCCTGGGCCGCTCCGGTGACCATCGCCACCGAACCGTTGAAATCGTGCTTCATTCCTTTTACCTCACTTTCATTTCGTGCAACAGCGGTTCATCCAAGGCATACCTCCGGAGGTCCTCGGCCATCATTCGTGCCGCACGGTGTACGGTTTCCCGCGAACCTCCAGCCACATGAGGAGTGCAAACAACATTCTTCATGTCGAGAAGTTCCTCATATATCGAGAACGGTTCCTCGCCAAAAACATCCAACACGGCACCCGACACTTTACCGTTCCGAAGGGCGTCGATGAGCGCAGGATAGTCCAGCAGCCCTCCTCTTGCCGTGTTCAGGACAATGGGATGTCTCTCCATCCTTTCCAGTTCTTTCCTGCCGATCATGCCTCGAGAGGACGCGTTCAGGCGTGCATGCAATGAAATAATATCGCACTCACGTAAAACATCATGAAAGTCGGCAGGCCGGCACCCGTGCCTGCGGACATCTTCCGTATCGCGGTAAGGATCGTACACGAGAATCTCTTTCAGGTCGAATCCTCGTAAGATTTTCACTATTTTTTCGCCAATGTGGCCGAAACCGATTATTCCGAGGGTTCTGCCTTCTATTTCAATACCGCATTCGTCGTACCGGAAAAACGCCGGACTCCAGACCTTGTCGCTCTGCAAGCTGCGGCTGGATCGGGCGATGTTCCGGGTCAGCGAGAGAAGGCCGCCAACCATTGATTCAGCAACCGCTCGGGAAGTCTTGCCCGGTGTGTTGACCATCCGAACTCCCCGGCTGTGGGCTGTCGCGACATCAATGTTTTTCGGGCCGCCCCGGAGGACGCCAATGAGTTTCAGTTTTCCTGCTTTTTTCAGAACCGTCCCTGTAACGGCAGCACCATGCACGATGAGGACTTCCGCATCGTCCAAAGCTCCTTCCAGTGCATGAATGTCGCCATAGAATTCCTCTGATCCGTCACCTTTTAAAGTCGCGGAAAAATCGGTCCACGACATCCCGCTGGGAATCACAGTGTCAGGATGAAGGGCAATTGTCTCCTCCGGATATGGAAATCTGATACTCGTGAAGGAAAACCTGCAGGAGAGTTCTTCTCCCAAATTTTCGCGGATCATCTTCTCGATGAGTTTCGGCTCCATGTACATGTCCCCCGCGATCATCACTTTGATAGTTTCCCGATCTGTCATCATACCTCCTTTCATTCAGCGTTGCCGCAGATTTCGAGGTAACGCCTGTACCGACTTTCGATTTTCATTATATCTTCATGGGATGCCGTGAATACGCAGCGCTCGGATTCCAGGATCGGTTTTATCCCTGACATTGCAGCGGCAACTCCGAGAGCAGCTCCGTTTACGTTGGGGTACGCGACGACGGCATGCCCCACAGTCGCGGCCTTGAGTCGACAGAGCTTTTCGTCCCGCGCCTGACCTCCGAAAAGCAGTATGCTGCGACGGTATTTCCTGCTCGTAAGAAATTCCAAATCCTCGACAGCCCGCCGGAATTCGAACTGGGTGGACATGATGACCGCTTTCCAGAAATCGTCGAAAGTTGCTTTACAGCCGTTTCCCGGTAGAACGAACCCCCTGTCCTCGACGACGAGTCTTCGCCTGCTTGGTGCCGCGACGATCATATGCTCATCGTCCACGCAGGATCCGGATGGAAGGACACCAAAACTGCGGGCGGTGTCCAAGATCTTGCCACTCAGAGTCGGGTACGCGACCAAGGCCAGTATGTCCCTCCTCCAGGCGCTCTCGGTATTGATCCCCAGGCTCGGAGCGGTACGGACGAAATCCGTCCTGAGGTGTCCGTCGGAGCTCCATACTACAGCTGACTCGGTCGTGCCCGCAGGATTGACGAGGACATCTTCCCCTCCTGCCACGAGGTTGCCGAGAAACGCCGTGGCCGGGTGATCGTGCATCCCCGTGTAAACTCCTGCAGAATCAGGCAGAGCGAATCGCTTGAGCAGGGAAACATCGACGGAGCCAATGCGAGTTCCCGTGGTGTGAAGGTTGGGAAGATGGTCGCGTCTGACTTTAACAGCTTCGAGGATCTCATCGTCCCAATCGCAGTCGATGTCATCGAAGAGAAGACTTCGGGATGCGAAGCTGAAATCAGTATGGTATCCCCGGAAACCGGAAAAGCCTGCCAGGACATAATCGGGGAGGGATATAAAAAACGGATTTCGGACTGCGCACTTTTCCCGCATCCACGCGATCTTGAAAAGCGGGTACGTAGGAAGAAGGACCTTGCCGGTCCGGGAAACCGGATAATCACGGATTCCCGTGCCAGGGGCCTGAAATTCCCAGCTCAGAGCGGGAACAAGGACTTCTCCGTTGCTTTCCGCTGCCAGGATGGTTGAGCCCATTCCCGTTACGGATATCCCGAAGCCGTGCTGCACGTGCGTTCTGTTCTCTGGACTGGTAATTAGCGATTCCAATACAGTACAGATTTTCGAAAAAAAAGAAGAAGGTTCGATGACAACAGCCCCATCTTCGCTGGTTCGGAAAGGGGTCTCGAATCCTTTTCGGTCCAAAGGGCGCAGATCGGATGAAAAGAGATTAATTTCCGTCTTTGAAGAGCCCATGTCAACAACACAGTACATGTATTAACCTTCAATCTCTCGCCTGAAACAGATCTCTGAGCCGTGGGTACAGGGATGTGTAAATCCGGAACCTCTTTTCGTACCACTCGTCGTTCGATGGATCGGGAATGAAGATTTTTCTATTTTTTTTTGGAATCGCTGCAGCCGCCTCATGAAAGCTCGCATAAGCTCCGGCAGCAATCCCGCCGAGAAGGGCCGCTCCAGCTACAGCCGCTTCAGAAATATCCAAAACTCGTATCGTCCGCTTCGTAATGTCAGACTTTATTCTGTTCCATATGTCAACGGCTGACCACCCGCCGATGCTGAGAATTTCTCCGATTCCACCGCCGATCATGTCGGATGCTATTTCAAGGAGCTGCCGATTTCCAAACGCACAGGCCTCGAACAGTGCCCTTACCAGGTGTTCTTTTCGAGTGTGGAGACCCAGACCGAAAAAAACACCCCGGGCCAAGGGGTCCCAGACAGGGCTTCGTTCTCCAGCCATGTAAGGGAGGAAAACAGGGCAAGGACTTCCCGGGTCTGCATCCTCGGCCATTGAAGAGATGCAGGCATAATCGGAGTCGTTCCTCATGTCGAAAACCTCGTCCCGCAGCCATCTAACCGAGGCTCCTGTGGAAGACATTGCGCCATGATACAACCATCTTTTGGGAACAACATGACAGCGATTCATGAAACGTAAGTCAAACACGGGCTTTTCAGAGCAAACGGTGATGACATTGGTTGTCCCGGCACTTTCAAAAACCCCGTTATGTTCAATGACCTCAACCGCCAGGGCAGAACAAGCGGTATCACCGCCGCCCATAGCCACAGGAGTTCCGCGAGGAATTCCTGCGTCAATAAAATCCGAATCTGACAATCCGCCTAGAGATGTCCAGGACGGATATATCTCTGGAAGCATTCGTACATCCAAGTTCAGGCCTTCCAGTATCCGAGGCGACCATTGCAGACTGGCCCCGGTTTCAAACAGACCGGTATATGACGCGTTGGAATAATCAATTCCGAATTTTCCGGTCAGCTTTTTTCCAAAATATGTATTGACATGTCCATAGCAGGCGGTTTTCCGGTGGATTTCCGGCATCTTATTACGAAACCAGAGAATACTGGTCGCCGACATAGCTCCCGGCATGAGCATATTGCCGGAAATTGAAGAGATTACGTCTTCCCCAATTCGGGACCGAATTTCTTCCGCCTCCTCCATACTGCGGCAGTCCATATAGATGACCGAGTTTGCCAAAGCCCGGCCTTCTGCATCCATGGGAGTGAGGCCGGGACATAGACAACTCATTCCCACGCCCCGGACCTTACCGGCAGGTGCTGCAGTATTGCGGAAAAGCCGTTGCATCACAATCTTGGAATTTTCCCATATTTCCGCGACTGCAACCTCTGCCCAACCTTGCTGAGGGGTTTCGATTTGGTGATCCTTTTTTTCGACCCCGAGTATCCGACCGGAGATTTCCATCAGGGCCACTTTCACACTTCCTGTTCCGATGTCGATACCCAGCAGAAGGTCGTCCGGAGCGTAGTTTTTCATATCACTTTTGGGACTTCACCAGATCGTCCAGCAGCTTTACTGCGTCAGAGAACGATCCATTGTCATGGATGATGAACTTCAGAACCTTTACAAGTTCCGCTATATATTCGTACTCCCAGACGAAACGGCCATACGTGACTCCCGCCGCACCGATGTCCATGAGATCCCTGGTCATCCGCAGATAATCCTCGATTTTATTGCCCACCTCACCGCCGGCCACCACAACCCGGGCAGGGCAAGCCTCAATCACTTTCGCGAAAGTATCCGGTGAGCCGGTATAGTTGGTTTTAATAATGTCCACCCCTAGCTCCGCTCCGGCACGTACAGCATAGGCCACATTTTTCCAGGTGTACTGATCTTTCTTTTCGATGAAATCACCCCGGGGGTAGATATGAGCCACCAAGGGCATACCGAAAGACATGGCCTGTTTCGCCATCAGACCAAGTTGACGAAGTTGCTCTGGTTGTTCCGAACCGCCGAGAATGCAGCCCATGGATGCCGCATCGGCTCCCATCCGCACAGCTTCTTCCACATCGGTAACCCATGTGTCAAATCCCGGCTGGTATGGCGAAAAGCTGGAGCACTTTAAAATGAGGGCGGTTTTCCCCGCATGTGGCTGAAAACACATATCGGCAATGCCTTTGTGCATGGTGATCGCGTCGGGAGCTCCTGCGACGATCCTGTCGATGGTTTTCTGAATCGGGATGAGTCCCGTCTGGATGCCGCGAGCGATGGAATGATCCACTGTAATCGCAAGAAGCTTTCCCGATTTGCCGTTCAGCAATCTTTTTAGTCTGATTTCTTTTCCTAAAAAAGCCATAAGTATCTCTCCTTCGTTTTAAGGTGTCACAACTATTTTAATGCCGGCGCCTGATTTCGCAAGATCATAAGCCTCACGAAAATCGTCCAGTTTGAAGCGATGACTCACAAGATCCTTGAGGTTCACCATCCCACCGGCTGCCAAATCCCTTGCATGCCTGTAGTCCAGGCGGGTTGAAGCAGAGGTTCCGTTAACGACTATTTCGTTATAGTGTATGATGTTTGTGTCGATGGTCGTCGCGCCGGTATCAGGGAAACCGGCGAAAAGATTCATCGTTCCACCTTTTCGGACAAGTTTTAGAAGTTCATTTATTATCGGGGCGACTCCGATTGCCATAATAAGCCGATCGACTCCCAGCCCGTCGGTGTTGCTCCTCACAGCTTCGGCAAGATTTTCCGTTGAAGGATCCACCACGATGTCGGCTCCGAACCGGGAGGCCTGTTCGCGCCGCATGGCGTTCGGCTCACTTACAATGATTTTTGTCGCGCCGGCGTTCCTGGCTATCTGAATGTGCATCAGACCTATGGGTCCGGCCCCAACGATAAGGCAGACGTCCGCAAGACCGACGCCCGCTTTGCGGATGCCATTTAGGCAGCATGAAAGCGGCTCGATCAGCGAACCTTCCTCAAAACTCATGTTCTCGGGAAGCGCAAACAGATGGCCCGATTTCACCGCCACCGCAGGAATCCTCAGCATTTCAGCGAAGCCGCCATCGTATTCGTAACCGATAGCAGTACGGTTGAGACAGATGTTCTCCTTCCCTTCCAGGCAGAATCTGCAGGAATGGCAGGGGATCACGGGACACAGACAGACTCTGTCACCTTTGCGAACCTCCCCCGTGTCCCCGCGAGTCTCGATAATCACTCCGGCAATTTCATGCCCGATGATTGAAGGGTATCTTACTCCCTTTGTCTTTTTTCCCTCCAGAATTCGAATATCCGTTCCACAGATCGCACAGCTCTTCACTTCCAGGAGAACCTCACCTTCACCGATTTTTGGGTCTGCCGTCGTGGTTGCAACGAAGTCGTTGGGGCCTTTCAGAACCACCGCTTTCATAAACAATCCTCCTTTAGAATTTTTTTGACGCTGTGGCTTCGCGGGTTTTCCTTATGTTCTCATATGACGTATTGTAGTCGCGGAAGGCCACCGCAACCCACAGAGCATCCAGTATGACGAGTTCGGCGATTCGAGACTGGAGAGCATCGCTCTTAAATGCCGTTTCCTGAGAAGCGGTAAAAAGAATGATATCGCTGATTTTCGTTATTGGGGATTTGCCGTAGTTCGTTAATGCGATGATGGTGGCGCCCCCATTCCCTGCCAATTCCAGAGCATCCAGGATAGCCTTATTCCCGCCGGTATGGGAAATCCCGATCACCACATCACCAGGCCCCAGGAGGCATGCGGACATGGCCTGCAGGTCAGCATCGCCGTACACAAAGCATTTTTTACCGATTTTCAAAAATTTATGCTGTGCATCAAGAGCAACCGTATGGGACCCACCGGTGCCGTAAATCTCCAGCGTTTTTGCAGTCGCCACCGCTTCCACTGCTTTCAGGAAATCATTTTCCCGCAGCGATTTTCCCGTCTCAACTATGGCAGCCAAGCTGGATTCGAATACTTTATTCTTAATCGTTACGGCGTCATCATCCCTGCCGATGGACTCGTGAATCTGGTAATGCGGCTCCCGACATTCCCGGGCAAGATGAATTTTAAAATCCTGGAAACCGCGGTAATCCAAGGCTTGACAGAGTCGGACGACAGTGGATTCCCCGGATCCTGCAGCCTCAGCAACCTCCGTTATGGATTGATGGATTACGCTTTCGACGTTACCCTGAATATAATCTGCTACTTTTTTTTCCGAATCCCGGAGGTTCTCGTAGAGGCTGCCGATCCGAACCAGAGCTCCTGGCTCGGACGTAAAATCCGCAATTTCCTTTCGCACGGCATCAGTATAGCATGTGTGGAAATTTTTTACAAGTACTATTTTATTTTTGGAACTTTTTTCCACGAACGATGGTGTTGTTCTGCCCTGTCACAAGGAAAGCCTTGAAAGTTTACCGCACGATTTTTCTCACAGCCGCTTCGATGTCTGGAGCTGATGGAACGGACAGATCTTCCAGGGCCTTGGAAACCGGCATCGGGATGTCAAGCCCCGCGACCCGGCCGATTTCACAGTCCAGAAAATCGAAGAAACGCCGCTGGACCTGGTCGCAGATCTGAGCCCCCAGTCCGCCGCCGAATTGGCCCTCCTCGACGATCAGAAGCCGTCCCGTCTTCTTCAGCGACTCCCCGACGGTGCCCCAGTCGATGCACGGGTAGTCCAGGGTCCTAAGATCCACGACCTCGGCGGAGATCCCGGCGGCTACGAGAAGGTCCGCTGCCTCCAGGGACCGGCGGGTCATGAGGGACCAGGACAGGATGGTGATATCCCGCCCCTCCCGGACAACCCGCGCCTTGCCGAAGGGAATGAGGTAGTCCCGGTCCTCCGGGACCTCTCCGGTCATTCCATACAGTTCATGGTGTTCGATCACCAGCACCGGGTCCAGACTCCGGTAGGCGGTATTGAAGAGGCCGATGTAGTCGAAGGGGTTGGAGGGGGCGACGATCCGCCACCCGGAAAATAAAGCATACATCGCCGCAGGCTCCATGGAGTGCTGGGCGCCGTAGCCGGTGCCGATGGCCACCCGGGTCCGGACGATCAGGGGCACATCGAACTGGTCGCCGTACATGTACCGACACTTGCCGATCTGGTTGAAGAGCTGGTCCGCCGCCACCAGAGCGAAATCGGGGTACATTATTTCCACGATGGGACGTTTCCCGAACAGGGCCAGCCCCAGGGCCATACCGGAGAAGCCGTTCTCCGAAATGGGGGTGTCGATGACCCGTTCCCGGTGCCGGAGGAAAATTCCCCTGGTGGCCAAAAACGCACCTCCTTTCATATGGCCAACTTCCTCACCAAGGACGATCCCCGCGGGGTCCGTGTCCAGTCTCCGCCCGATGACTTCGGAAATGACATCCACATACGTTCTGGTGGTCCGGACGGGGAAATCCTCCGGCTCGGCCCATCGGGCGGAGGCGAACTCCCGGCCGTCGCTGCGAACCCCGGTTTCCAGTTCGCGCCGATGGGGGTAGAGATCCTGGGGAATGAACAGCGTCCCTCCTTCGGTTTTCACCAGCGAGGCGGCGGCCCTGTCCACCATCTCCCAGGCCGTCTTTTTCAGGGACTCAGCCCCCTCCCGGCTCAAGACCCCCGCCGTCTCCAACTCTTCCGGGAATCGTATCACCGGGTCCAGCCGGAGCCATTCTTCCTCCTCCGCCCTGGTCCGGTAGCCGAAGGCGCTTCCGGGAAGGCCCTGAGCCTGGTGCCGGTATCGGTAAGTTTTCGCCTCGATGAGGACCGGCGTTCCCGCCAGACTTGTCCGCCGGGCTTCCCGCGTCGCCAGGAACACCGCCACCGGGTCCATTCCGTCAACCACCAGGGACTCCAGCCCGTAGCCCAGGCCCCGCTGCGCCAGGTGCTCCAGATTGCAGGACTCCCGCACATGGGTGGCCACCGCATAGAGGTTGTTTTCGATGAAATAAATGACCGGGATCTTCCACAGAGCGGCCATATTCATGACCTCGTGGACCGCCCCCTGCTGGGCCGCCCCGTCGCCCATAAAGGAAACCCCCACCTTTCCCGAACTGTCCATGCCCTGCGCCCAGGCGGCCCCGGTCAGAATGGGCACCCCTCCGGCGACGATGGCATTGGTGCCCAGGCAGCCGGAGGTCCTGTCCCCCAGATGCATGGAACCACCCCGGCCTCGGCAGTACCCCTGGGCAAGGCCAAGAATTTCGGCCATGGTTTTTGTCACGATGGGAAGCATTCCCTCGGGAATTCCCCTGCCGGGATCATAGGCATCCAGATAAAAACCGAAGGCCTTGGCCAGAAAGTGATGGTGGCCCCGATGGGTGGAGCCGATGACATCCCCTCTGTCCAGGGCCATCATGGCCCCCACGGCGGCGCCTTCCTGACCGATGGAGGAGTGGACGGGACCATGGGCCAGCCCCCGGTCCTTCAATTCCAATAGTCGGATTTCGAACTCCCTGATCACAAATATCTCAAACAGTATCCGGCGGAGCAGCGATGCCTCAATTTTTCTCTCCTGAACGGAAGGCGTAAATCGATAGTACGTTCCGATAGGTTTCAATGCGTCTTTATTTCCCATGCTGTTTTCCTCACACAGTGGTTTTCAGAAATTCCTCCGGTCTTATATTGTCCACCTGACCGTAAAAGAAAAGCGCCTCGATGAATCCACCTTTGTCGAATCCGAAGACGTGCCACTCCAACTCCGGCACATGGAGGATTGTGCCTTTCTCAAGGTAAACCTTCTCACCCAATTTGCCCTTCGAGGCTCCGTACCTTACCCATCCCTTATTCACATCCAGGATGTACAAGGCCTCTTCGGCATGGTTGTGCGGTTCCATAATTCCGTATTCTTCAGAATAGCGGACGTATCCCATCGTCATCTTATTTGAAACCGACATGCCTTCCTTTCCGATCGCCTTTCGGACTCCCCGACCGGGAAGTTCATGTATGCCCAAAGAAGATATTTTAAAGCTATTCATATAAGAGTCTCCTTTCATGGATGTCTCGTCCGTAGTCCGATGCCGAACTCAACGATATCAAAGAGCGCACGGATATAGGCAGCGCCCGCGGCGGCGGCGGATCGAATATCCGGCTTGTCGTTGCATTCCACCGTAATCCAGCCCTCGTACCCAATTGCCCGGAGTGTTTTAACGACCTCAAGAAAATCAATATTCCCCGTTCCGGGAACGCCTCTGTTAGTGTCGGAAAAGTGCACATGACCGATGTGTTCTCCTGCCCTCACGAAGGCCCCCGTCACTGAATCCTCCTCCAACACCATGTGATACGTGTCCATAAGGAGCTTGACGGGTGCAGACAACGAGAGATTTATGGGTGCCAGGAATTCCATAACTTCCGAAACAGTCAGGTTGAAGTCGAGTTCATAACGGTTAAGAGGCTCCAGATTCAGGACGACGCCGTTTTTCTCTGCAGTATCCGCACATTCTAAAAGGCAGTCCCGGATTCTTTTCTTTGCCTCTTCAAAACTGTCCCCGTCCCCAGGCCTGCCTTGTATCAGACCCAGAAGAAGGCATGTTCCGAATCCTGAGGCCATCTCAATTATGGCCTTCATGCGTTGAACAGCTAAACGCCGAATACCTGTATCGGGGTCTGAAAAGGAGAGGCCCCCCTGAATGAAAACGGAACCGGTCCGCAAACCGGAAAGGACTATACCGTGTGTTTTCAGCTGTGTCTTCAGCCAGTCAACATCAACTCTAACCGGGTCATTTATAAGAAATTCCGCCCCTCCATATTGAAAAGTGGCGAGATCTTTCAAGAAAACTGAGATCTGCTTTTTCGTGAGGATGTCGATCTGCGGCAGAGCGTAGGAAAGTCTCATGCTGCCTGGATACTACCCTTTTTAAACGACAAAAGGAAGGGCCGCCCCTTCCTTTCACCGTTTTTCAATGGGTCCGGAGGCCCTCGGGGAGGGCCCGGCGGGATACCGGGGAGCCCCGGGAGGCTCACATCCCCAGCAGATTCGGGACGACGAGCGAAATCGCCGGGATGAAGGTCACCAGAATGAGAGAAATGAACATGGCCACGTAGAAGGGCATGGATTTTTTTACCAGTCTTTCCATGGAAATTCCCGTGATGGAGGATAGGCTGAAGAGGCAGACCCCGTAGGGCGGCGTGGTAAGGCCCAGGGCGAAGCCGACAATCATCAGCACGATGAAATGGGTCGGGTCTATCCCCATGTTCACCGCGATGGGCAGAAACAGGGGGGAAAAGATGATGATCGCCGGGGACGCGTCCAGGGTCATCCCGATCAGAAGAAGGAGGATGTCGATCATGATGAGGAAGCCGATCTTCCCGCCGGGGATACCCGACAGCACCTGAGCGAGAAACCGGGGGATGTTGTCGTAGGCGATGATCCAGTTGGCGATGGCGCTGGACGTGGCGATGAAGAGTATGGCGCTGGTGAGGACCGCGGTTTTCTTGAAGGTGTCGATGAAATCCGTGAAGGTGAGCTTCCGGAAAATGATCCCGTCGATGAGGACGATGTACAGCACCGCCACCCCCGCGCCTTCGGTGGGGGTGACCATTCCGGAGAAGATGCTGCCCAGGATTATCAGCGGAGCCACCAGGGCGGTCCAGCAGGTTCTGGCCTTGTTGAACACATTCCGGAAGGAAAAGGGAATTTTATGCCCGTAATTGTGCTTTTTCGAAATATAGTAGTTCGGAATCAGCAGAGCAACAGTAATGAGAACACCCGGCAGCAGCCCTCCCGCCAGGGCCCGGCCCACGGACTGATCCGTGGAGGCCGCCGCCAGAACCAGCAGAATGCTGGGCGGGATGACCACCGACAGGGACGAGGAGGTCAGGGTGACCGCGCCGGCGTAATCGTCGGGGTAGCCGTCCTCCACCATCCGGGGAACCAGAATCGAGCCGAAGGTGGCAGTGTCCGCCAGGGAGGAGCCGGAGATGCCGCCGAACAGCATGCTTCCCACGATATTGACCGCCCCCAGCCCGCCGGTGCTCCACCCGACGATGGATGTGGTGAAATCGATGAGGTTCCGCCCCACCGTCCCCCTCTCCATAAGGTTTCCCGCCAGGATGAAAAGGGGCACCGCCAGAAGGATGAAGGATGTGGCGGCCTCGCTGAACAGCTGGGGAATGATCTGCATGTTCGGAACGGGCTGAAAAACCCCCACCACCACGATGGCCGAAAGGCCCAGACCCACCGCCATGGGGGCTCCAAGCAGAATGAGAAACGCCGCCAGGGCGACCATGGAAAAACTCATCATCGGCATGTTCATTCCTCCCCGTCTATTCCAGGACGTCCACGACTTGAGTGTACATCTCTTCCCTGCCCGTACCCACCCGGGCGGCCTTGATCACCAGCCGGATGAAGGCCAGGACGCAGCCCACCAGAATGGGCAGCCGGACCCAGAACATCCCGATCTGGAGGATGGGCAGTTTGAAGGTGAGTTCCAGGTAGGACTGCAGAAGCTGGCTGGTGAAGATCCC
>Ga0302237_1001936_pt1 | contig 13387 bp, 4 predicted proteins | sample AAG_UR_Ala_MG_FD_193530 | JGI IMG/M metagenome (GOLD analysis project Ga0302237, IMG submission 193530) | Enriched activated sludge microbial communities from anaerobic digester in WTTP, New Holstein, Wisconsin, United States - AAG_UR_Ala | ecosystem: Engineered > Bioreactor > Anaerobic >... | reverse complement strand
CTCCAGAACAGTTCGTTTCCTCCCTGCCTGCTGTCCAAGCTACGGGGTTCTGACTTTTTCCCCGGCAGGCTTGCTTCCTTCCTGCTGAACATTTCCGCCTTATCTGGACGTACCGGGACCCCGCGATACTGATGAAGCTCCGCGATCGCTCTTTCTCTTTCTCAAAAACATTCCCCGCCGTCACGAAAAGAAAAAGCGCTTACGCCGCGATGGCCACCTCTCGACCCTACGTTTGGTATGTTTTCGTCATTTTTCTAATAGGGAACACCAGTCATAACTTGTCTTCCCTCAAACGCGCCCCCGTAGCACGATAATTTTCCCACTTTGAAAAAACCCGCACAATATGACGAATGGTTTATCGTTCCTTTCTTTGCTCGAATAAATGATGTATAATCGATGTAGATCGCGATCACCCCGGAAAGGAATGATGCCGTTGAGCGCGAAGCTTTTCCATTTTAATTTTCGAATGGCTAGGGCGATGAAAGATCGTCAATATTACGAGCTCGCGGGCTTCTCGGACCAAGAAATGGAAGAAATCCGCCCGGAATTGAGCGCTTACTTGAAAGAGGAATTCCTGACCCGGGGGTCGCCTCTCGAAAAGTTTAAATTCCGGGGAACCCTCTGCGCATTCCTCGTGCATATCGGGTCCAAAACCTATGAAGAAGGGAACTTTTGGAGTTCGACCTTTCAAGCGTTGGACATCCAAACACCCTCCGTAGCTTTGGAACAAAAAATCGGAGAGTTGTTCCTAAAAACCTGTCAAGATGGGCTGGGCTTCTATTTCCCTCATACCGGCTATCGGTTCGTCGTGGCCATCCTCGCTCATAGTTTCGTTCCCGACTCATACATCCCGAAATGGGCGCGTTATATCCGCTGGGCTTTTCCTGAGATCGAAAATGATCGACCAGTGAGTGACGAAAAGATCGCGGAAGAACTCCGGAAAATCAAAGAATCCTACCAGCCTGAAGTAATCGCCGGTAGAGAGAAAACCGCCCAGTTACGTAAGTCTCTGGAAAAATCATTGGCCTACTGGCCTTTAATTATGTTGTACAGAGAGGCGCCGGAAGCGGTCTCTTATTACACCGAATTTCTTGATAACCCTATGATGATGCGCGTGATAGAAGAGGAATTGCCGAATTGTTGGGCGGAAAAAGCGCGCGAGCTCTCCCGATACCAGTTGAAGAAAGAATTGGTCGCCTTTTTAGCGGACTCGCCGTTCGTCGAAGAAGATAGACATCGGACGCGCCTCGTTCGACTGAAAGACACCTATCAAAGAGCGATAGACCGATATGCCGTATTGAAAGAAGCCGTCAGCCGGGTCAATCGCGTGCGAAACCTTCTCTCTCCGGGAAAGCCGATTTCTTTGGATGACCTTCGCGCGAAGCTCGAGGTGGTACGCGAATGGAAGGAAGAGCACGCGGGACCTCTCAGTTGGAATGTCGTGAAGAACCTGTACCATTTCATAAAAAACCACTACCCCGATGCTTTGATGCTCTCAGAAACGGCGCTCTTCGATTTCGCGGATTCTCTATTCACAGACCAAGAGATTCCCACAGAACCTCCTTTCGGAGAATCTGGGGATGCTACAAGGAATAGGTTCTTGTGCGAGGGAACACGGTGTTTCCTCTCCCAATCCGGAAACGATGCGCATATTTTTATACGGTCGAGCATCGAGTATATCCGCGCGCTTGAAGGCCCCGACAAGGCGTTTCTCGATGAAGCTGACCGGTGGCCCTTACTTTCCGAAAGGCTGAGAAAAGGCATAAAAAACGAGGTAGAACACCGGACTCACATAGTTCAGACACCCAGGCAAAGCGCTCCCTACCTTGAGTTGGACCTCGATTTGGAGCGATTGCTGGTCATTATCCCCCCAATCGTCATCAATGAGATCGATGAACAAGAAAAAATCATTCTGTCCGTCGTGGAAGCGAAGACGAATAGAGAGGTCTTTGTCAGGGAGTGTTCGCTTTTTGATCAGGGCGGCTTGATCGAAACCCAGAGGGAACGATGCGAAATTCCTCCGTTTTTCGGTACACTAGAAATCCGCGCCTTAAAAGAGAACAGATTGATGAACAGCAAAGAGCCCATCCGCGAATTCTCCATAAAGCCACAGCTCTGTGAGGAGTACCCGTTACTGGTCTTCGACGAGAGCGGGGAGGCGTTGAAGAAGCGTGAGTATGCGACCGACTACCTCTACCTCATTCTGTCCGACGAGAACGAAATCACACCTGCCGAAGCGATCTCGGACAGAACTCAATGGTATGGAGCCCCCAATTTTGATTACGCCGCCCTCGACCTGTCGGATACGGACTGCTTCCAAATCAGAAGCCCGAGCGGTGGTAGCCTCGCTTTTTACCGAGCCGGTTTCTATGGAAAGCTCAGCGAAAGCCACGTCAAAGGGGTCACAGTGCGTGGAGAGAACGTCTATTTCCGTTGTCCGACGATAAGGATGCCTCCAGCAACCGGCGATGCGGACGCCTGGAAAATGGAGGTTGTTCTCGAATTAGGTCCTTCGCGCGTTTCAACCTTTCAAGTCGCCAACAACCCTGCGGAAAGCGATAGCCCGAGCGAGTCTATGGAGGTATGCCCCGCAGAACTTTTCGATTCCCCTTATGGTCGGTATCGCATCTCTATCTTCGGGGTCAAAAGGCTTCCGATCGATATGGTCTTCTGGGTGCTGCCCCGGTTTAGATTCCGTTGGTCTTCTGAGGATAGGTCCCTACACGCGCCCGGGCGCTTGGAAATAAAGGCGGAGGACGATATCCATTTTTCTTTTCCCGCGCTCGATCCTTCCGAAATCCAGTCGGAAGAGGGGGGCAGAGAGATCCGTTGTCGAATAGGCCCCGGGGTTCAAACGGTTCAAGTTGTTCTGACGCTCAACCCCTCCGGCTCGGATGGATTTACGTTCTCCTGCGATTTCGAAAGGCCATTCGTCGAAGAGGAGACCTCCGATTCCCTATCCGAGTACTCCCCGATCTTCTACGGCTATCCCCTTAAAAAAGAGTTCCGACTCCCGTACGACTTGAGGGGGAAGCAGTTCGAATGCCGGCACGATCAAACGGGGCAAATCACTCGTTGCTCCGTGAAGAAGGATCGATTAAGCGTCGACTTGCGGCCTTTTTTCGATAATATACGCGCCAGCGAGGCCGCCGAACAATCTTTTTCTATTTACGAACGGGGGCTTCGATATGCCGAGACCCCACCGATTGCGACCTTTTCCTTTCGCGTCCCCTTCGCGGATGCCGAAGTCGCGCTCCAAGAAGATGCCGAAGCGCAGGTGACTCACGTCCATTGTCGCTGGTCTCCTGAAGACAACCCTTCCGGACTGCGCTTGCGCCTATCCACTGAGGGTGTTAAACACTCGGAAGCTTTTCTTGAAGCTGGGCGGGGCGAACACAGTTTTAAGGTTCAAACGCGCGCATTTCCTTTCGGCTCTTTCACCGTCGAATGGGTTGTTGGTAACCGGATCGCGCGGGAATTTCACGGACTCTACGGACCCGACGTTTCACTTGCCTTCACAAAAGATGATATATTTGCAAAGGATGCGGGCTTGGAGATCCTCAAGGTCACCGATGAACAGGACCGAGAATACACCCTTGCCGGACCCAAATGCGTCATCCGGAATATCAGACCCACGGACCGGATCGAGGAAGGAGAGCCCTACGAAGGCGATATCGTCTGGTTGGATGACAAGGGTTATAAGAAATACTGGCTGAATACGAACCCGGTCCGCTTTTTCATAAACGAAGATCATCAAACCCTTCCGTTTCTGATAGACAAAGAAGGAGACGGCGCCTATTACGACGTGGACGAGAAACTCCTCTACTGGATAGAAAAACATCGCCGCGAAGATATCCTGGTAGAAAGGGTCTACTTCGCGTTCCGGAGGTTGACCCGTGCCGATTAATCCGATAACAATGACCAAAGACGTCTTGGAAAAGTACCATAGTTATCTCCTGACGACCTTCCATCTCTCCGACCCGGAACTACACGGTAAATTCCAAGAAGAAATCGAAAAAGAAAACGCGCTATGCAAAGGACCCTACATCGAACGTTTGTCCCGCTATAGAGCAGGGAAATCGATCGGGGAACTCGTACGGGAGGGGATCCTCTCCAAGATCTTCCTTAGGATCGACCAAGAAACACTGCCTTCCGATCGCCCGTTATACGCGCATCAAGAAATGGCAGTGAGAAAGGCGGTTGTGCAGAAAAAAAGCTTCATCGTCTCCGCCGGTACGGGAAGCGGGAAAACGGAATCCTTTCTGATTCCCGTTTTGAATTACCTTTTCAGGCAGATCGAAGAATCCAAGTTGACACCCGGAGTCAGAGCCCTTTTACTGTATCCGATGAATGCGCTGGCAAACGATCAAATACTTCGTTTGCGCAGTATTCTGAAAACGATACCGGAAGTGACCTTCGGCATCTATACCGGAGAAACCGAACAAGAGGAAAAGAGCGCGCTGAGCCGATTCGTGAGGCTTTTCGCTTGCGACCCCTTACCCAACGAGCTCATCAGCAGAGCTCGGATGCGAGGCTCACCGCCGCACCTGTTAATCACCAACTACGCGATGCTCGAATACCTGCTCCTGAGACCGGACGATTGCGTTTTCTTCGACGGAGAACATGCGCGTTTCTGGAAGTTCCTCATATTGGACGAAGTGCACACCTACGGCGGCGCGAAAGGGATCGAAACCGCCTTGCTGCTGCGGCGTCTCGCTCAACGCATCGGGCGAAGCGCGCAAGGCCAAACCTTGCAATACTTCAGCACGAGCGCCTCTCTCGGCTATTCCCCGGACGCGTGTTCGAAGCTCGCTCAATTCGCCCAAAACCTCTTTCACACACGTGTCGAATGGGACAAAGACGATCCGGCGCATCAGGATATCATCGTCGGCGAAAAGCTGCCCTACACGCCGAGAGAGCTCCAAGTCAAAGCCAGACCAATCACTATCCCACCGGAGTTCTACAACGATCTGATCGCCTATTTTAAGGGAGAAGCCAACTCCTTGGTTACTGATAAATTGAGCCGGTGGATAGGGGAGACCATCGAAAACCGCGCTCACATTCCCGACGGGTCGCCGACATCAAAAAGGATGGAAAGGCCGAATGCGCCTTTAGACCTCTCGGACACGCTCCTGGGGATTGTCGAAAACGACGAGAAGGTAAAAGAGGTCAATCGAATATTGGAAAGCGGACCTTGTGAGTTTTCCAAACTAACGGAAATCCTCTTTCCAAAAGACGCGCAACGTGAAGCGCTGTCCCACCAATTGATCCTACTGATAAACCTCGTGTGCCATCTCTTTCCCCAAACCTCCTTGTCCTCTATGAAGTACCATCTATTTCTCAAGGCCTTGGAAGGCGCTTTCGTCTCTTTCTACCCGAACAAAACCCTCCAACTCGAACGGAAAACCATAGAGAAGATGGACGACTCTTCCACAGAGCGGTTGTTTTTCGAGATCGGGTCCTGTAAAAACTGTGGGGCGGTCTATTTGACAGGAACCGTTGACAAGGACACGGGGATTTTGAGACAAACCGAATACGATCAAACTGAAAGGGACGAATTTCTCGACTGGTATCTCCTCATAGAACCCGACAGAGCGGTTGCCGAAAATGAGGATGAAGAAGATGGGGTATCCGAAGAACGGGATACTCGCAACCTTTACCAAATCTGCCCCCGATGTGGGAAGGTCTCTCAAGAAAACTTGATTGGGAATGCCTGCGATTGCGGGGTGACTCCTCTTTCCGCAAAAAAGGCAAAATCGAAGGAAGGACGCGTGAACAAGTGCTTGAATTGCGGCGCGCAATCAAGTCTAACCCCCGTTCTTTGGCGGTTTTTAGACGGTGCGGACGCCTCGGGAAGCGTTATCGCTACGGCCCTCTTCCAGAACCTGTATAGCGGCCTCTCTCCCGAAGAAAGGAAGCGGCAAAACGGCTTTCTCGTTTTTTCGGACAGCCGCCAAGGTGCGGCGTACTTCGCGCCGTACCTTCAAGAGAGTTATGACAGGATCTTCTGGAGGCGCATTTTGGTGAACACGCTCGAAACCTATCGAGAAAAGGCCATCGAGAACGATTGGATCGTCAAAAACCTGGCGGAATTCGCCAAAAAACGTGTCCCGGAAGACTACCAAATGGATAAGCAGACAGTAGAAACGACCGCTTACTTATGGACACAATACGAAGCGATGAGTTACGATCGGCGCACGGGTCTCGAAGGCGCCGGGCTCCTGGGCTTCAAGGTCCCTCTTTCCAAAGGACTCTACGAGTCTCTCGAAAAGCGAAGCCCGCTCCTGAACGCGCCTTGGAATTTGACTCCGGAAGAGACCCACAGCCTGTATCAACTCCTACTTTCCAGTTTCAGAAAGTGCGGCGCTTTGACCTACTTACCGGACATAGAACCGAAAAACGAGTTTTTCGCGCCGAGGAATTTGAAAACGTTGATGACGCTGTCGGCGCAAACCCAGGCAGGCGTGAAAAGTTGGGTCCCCTTTCGTTTCGAAAACGCGCGCTCCGATTATTTGCGCCGCCTATTTCCAAAAGCGGGAAAGGAGGAGGTCCTGGAGTTACTTCAATGGATTTGGAAAGAATTCGACCATCCGGATTGGAGGGACTGTTTCGAAACCTCATTTACAAAACGCAACCAAAGCGGGAAGCAATTGAAGATAGACGCCCTGGAAATCCTTTCGCCACTCCTGACTCCAGATATGAAACTTTACCAATGTGATCGGTGTAAAGAACTTTTCTTTTTTGCAGTACGGGGGGTCTGTCCTTCTTACGGATGTCAAGGAACGGTGAGGGAGACGAGCTTTTCGGCGTTAGGCCCTAACCACTACCGAGACTTGTACCGCACGCTCGAGCTCTCCCCGCTTAGAGTGGAAGAGCACACAGCCCAGCTTAAATATGAAAAAGCGCGGGAGTTTCAAGAAGACTTTTATCATAAAAAAATACAGATTCTCAGCTGCTCGACGACCTTCGAGTTAGGCGTGGACGTCGGGGATTTGGACACGATCTTTCTCAAAAACGTACCCCCAACCGCGTCGAACTACCTGCAAAGGGCAGGGCGGGCCGGCAGGAGAACCTCCAATCCGGCTTTCATACTCACCTACGCATTACGAAGACCCCACGACCGCTACTTCTTTAGCGACCCAGAAAAAATGATCAAAGGCGAGATTGCCCCGCCTTCCTTCGTGCTGGAAAACGAGAAAATACGCTATCGTCATATGGCCGCGATCGCATTGGCCGAGTATTGGCGTCAGCATCCGAACCATTTCAAAGACGTGAAGGACTTCTTTTTTCCGGAAACGGACGATGATCCCGAAGGGGTCGAACACTTCGAACATTTCGTCGCGACGCATCAAGAAGAGCTGGACAAAACGATACGAGAGACCATTCCTGCTACAGAACACGAACTGCGCGAAAAAAAATATTTGCCCTGGGCGTACCTCCTGTTTTCCGATTACCCGGTTACGCACGCTTCTCTCTACCACATCGGCAATGAATTGAAAGAAGACATACGAGTCTTGACAGACCTGATTGATGCTGCAGCTGCAAAGAAGTCCTACACCAAAGCCGCCATGCTCGATAGAAAGGTACAAACCCTTTTAGACCGTAATCTCTTGCAATACCTAGCCGGAAAAGGGATTCTACCTCGGTACGGGTTTCCGGTCGACGTCATAGAATTGATGGCGCCCTTCGACGAAAAGATGGACGATTTGGAGCTCTCGCGGGATATGAAAACCGCCCTTTGGGAGTATGCGCCGGACAATCCCGTCTACGCGAACAAACAGAAGTGGTCGACGCAGTATATCAAGAAAGTGCCTGACAAGGCGTTGATCGAGGAGAGTTATGCCTTCTGCCGAAAATGCGGCTTTTCGAAGGTGTCGATCAAGGAGCGCTCGACAACCAAGACGTGCAAGATTTGCGGCAGCCAGTTAAACGTTGGCGATTACCTTTTCCCCGAGTTTGGGTTCATCTCCGGACAGCCCGAGAAAGCGGGTGTGATAAAGAAGACACAGCTCTCTCAAACGCGCTGCCTACTCGGGAAAGAAGAGTACACCATCGAAGAAAAAACCCTCCTGCTGAGGTATCCGGTTCACCTGAAAACGATGTTGGGCAATTTGGTGACCATCAATCCCGGCGGCCCGCGGGGGTTCAACGTTTGTTTGGCTTGCGGTTACTCCGACGCCAAAAAGACGCTGGAAAGAGAGCACAATAACCCTCAAGGCAAAAGGTGCCCAGGAAAGATCGCCCGTAGAAAAGCGCTCGGCTACCAGTTTAAAACGGACATATTGGAGATCACCCCTCCGGAAAATAAACGGACAAACGATGAGAAAGAATACTGGCTTTCCATCCTCTACGCGCTTTTAGAGGGGGTTAGCCTGTTCCTGGATATTGACCGGAACGACCTCGATGGAATCGTCTTTCCCGTGGAGGGCAGGCCGTATCCGAATTTGCTTCTGTTCGACAACGTCGCGGGGGGTGCCGGTCACATACGGCGGTGTATGGAAGATGGAGCGTTCGAGGGAATCCTCAAGCTTACCGAGTCCTTTTTAAAGGGTTGCCTATGTGGGGGCGAAGAGGGGGATTCCTCTTGTTACGGCTGTTTGCGTAACTACACCAACCAAAGGTATCATGAGATACTAAAGAGGAAATATGCGGTAGAATGGATAGAAGAAATGCTCGAAGGAGGGCGCGAATGAATGATATCGATGGAAACGAAGAAAGAAGGCTAGAGGAGGGTTTTTCGCTGGGAAACGCGGATAACGAGCTCGTTGCCGTTTTGAACGAGTTCACGCTGTCCGTCCGAGAGCTCAACGCCAAGTACGCCGAACTATTGGAAAACACGCGCAGAATCCATACGGAAAGTGGCGAGCTTCACGCTGCGTTACAAAAAGCGACCGAAGGCGCAGCCGAACAGCGCGAGCGCAGCTGCGCGAATATCGCCGAACTTGCCGACTTGGCAAAGGAACTCGCCGATTTGATCACTTCCACACACATAGAATTGCTTGAAAACTCGCGCAAAATCAGTGAAGAGAGCGGTGGAATTCAAACCGCAATACGGCAAGCAGCTGAAAAGACCGCGGATCAACGGGAACACGACCTGGCAAAACTCGCTGAGTTGTCCGGCTTGGTGAAAGATCTCGCCGAATCGGCAGGCGTAGCGCAACTCGAACTGCTGGAGAACACGCGTAAAATCTATGAAGAGAGCGGTGGAATTCAAACCGCGATACGGCAGTTAGCCGAAGATGCCACAAACCAACGGGAGCGCGATCGCGCGGAAATCGCCGGGCTGTCCGGCTTGGTGAAGGGCTTCGCGGAATCATTTGGCGCCACGCAAGCGGAAATGCTCGAAAATACCCGTCGGGGCAATACGGAAAGCGAGAAACTCCATACCGCTATTCGCGAAGCTACCGAGGAAGCCGCGAAACAGCGAGAACAAAGCTGCGCGAATCTCGCCGAGCTATCCGACTTGGCGAAGGAGCTCGCCGATTTGATCAGTTCCACACACACTGAATTGCTTGAAAACTCGCGAAAAATCAGTGAAGAAAGCGATGTGATAAGAACCGCGATACGGAAAGTATCCGAAGAGGCCGCGGGTCAATGGGAACAGAATCGAACAGAAGTTGCCGAGTTATCCGGATTGGTTAAGGAACTTGCCGAATCGATCAACTCAAGGCAGACCAAATCGCTCGAAAAAACAAGCAAAATCAGTGAAGAGAGCGGTGAAATTCAACTTGCGATACGGCAAGCAGCAGAGGAGACCGCGAGTCAACGGGAGCACGACTTGGCAAAACTCACTGAGTTGTCCGGCCTGGTGAAAGATCTTGCCGAATCGGCAGGTGTAGCGCAGCTCGAACTGTTGGAAAACACGCGTAAAATCTATGAAGAAAACGGTGGAATTCAAACCGCGATACGGCAGTTAGCCGAAGATGCCACAAATCAACGGGAGCACGGCCGCACGGAAATCGCCGGGCTGTCCAGCTTAACGAAAGAACTCGCCGATTTGATCAGCTCGACATACACCGAACTGCTCGAAAACACAAGCAAAATCAATACTGAGAGCGGTGGAATTCAAACCGCGATACGGCAATTAGCCGAAGAGGCCGCAAATCAACGGGAGCACGACCGCGCGGAGCACGCCGAGTTTTCTGACTTGGTGAAGCGCCTCGCCGATTCGACCGGCGACTTGGGCGCACGCCTGCGCACGCTCGTTGATGAGAAAACCGGTTTATCACGGCTGGATCCCGCATTCGTGTCAACGGTTGACCGCAAGCTCGGCAACCTCATTGCGTCGTTTGGCGAAGGAAATCGGGAGACTTTGGATGCCCTGAGAGAGATGGATGAAAATGTCCACGCCTCTCTCGAGGATTCCCGAAACCTCGCGGTTTTAACGCAGAAAACCGTTGAAGCCCTACCTAAGCTGCTGAAAGGCCATTACAGCGAGTCGATCGCAACCCTGACCGAAAAAACCGCCGCGATCGAGAGCGCCCTGACCGCGCTCGATGAACTGAAAAAGAAAACGGCCGAGAAACAACAGGCCTTCGATGACCGCCTGACTGCCCTTGAGAAGCGCGTCAAAGAAAAGATGGATCGCACCTACTTCTTTCAATTGATGTTATTCGCGAGCCAATGGGTGGCTTTGATCGTGTTCATGCTCTTCTCTTTTTGGAAGGTATAGCCGGTTCCACGCTCGATAGCGGTCGAAAAGTCTAAATCCAAAAATGTCCTGCGCCAGATTGAAAACAAGCAAGAATAAGGAAACCGGGAGAAAGGGGGGAGAGCCCGAATGTCAGCGACGCTTAAAAATGAAGATATGCGGCGGTGGGTAGAGTACTGCGTAAATCAGGGGTTCAGCCTAGAAAAGACCCACGCTTTTTTAGAGAATCTCGGAGAGTACGATAAAGGGCATGCGGACGAGACGTATTTCAGATTTCGAGGCCTGGAGAAGCCCGAATTACCGCCGGCTCCATCTTATACCGTTTTCCGAGATGATCACTATCACGAAATGAAGGTTAAAACCCGTAATCATGCCCGTGTCGCTGGGGTAATCTTCTTTGTTGTCATACTAGCAGCGACCGTTTATTTGTTTATTACTAGGCAGAAATCAGATCAAGAATCAGAAAAGAAGGCTGCTTACACGATCCTGGAAAACTATTGGGACACTGCTTCTATGGCCTATAGCGATTTAGAAGATGGTATGATCACCATCTATACAGGATTCCGGGCGTTTTTGGAAGACACCTCGCGGTATAAAGACATTGATGTGTTTATGGCGAGTTATATCTTCAGGGCTCAGATTCAATGGTCTCTCGTTAAACAGAGGAAGGAGGATATGCTCGACCTGTTGAAATCATTGTCCGGGAAAGTAGAAAAAACCATCTATGAAAAGGCGGCCGACTTGTATGCTGCGATTTGCGAGTACGAAATCGCGATATCTCCCGGAGGTAAGTCCTCGAACACTTATATGGTGTATGTGAACCCTGCGAAACAGAGAGTCGCTCAGGCAAAGGCGTCGCTCAAAGCGCATATTGCAGGGTACTTTGAGTAAAATCCAATGTAGCGCTAGTCAGGACGTTGCTGGTCCGTCTCAATATATCAAAACGGGGGTAAAGGATGACACAGATATACGCGCCCGGTATGCGGATACAGGTACGCGATGAGGAGTGGGTAGTTCGGCGGGCCGATTACAACGCGGATAGGAAGTATATTTTGAGCGTGACGGGCGTTTCCGATTTCGTGCGTGGGCAGGAGGCCGCGTTTCTGTCTGATCTTGAGGAGATACGCGTGATAGATCCGGCCGATACCCAGTTCGTTGTCGACCGGTCGCCGATGTTTAGGAAATCGCGGCTCTACATCGAGAGCCTCCTACGCCGACGAACCCCGCCGGGGAACGTCTTGCGCATCGGGCACAAAGCGGCGATGAATGTGATCGATTTCCAACTGGAGCCCGCCCAGCGCGCCTTGGCCCGGCCCCGTCAACGCATTCTGCTGGCAGACGGCGTCGGCCTCGGAAAAACGCTCGAAGCGGGCGTGTTGATGAGCGAGTTGATCGCTCGCGGTAAAGGGAAACGCATCCTCGTCGTCGCGCTGAAAAGTATGATGCTCCAGCTCCAAAAAGAACTCTGGACCCGGTTCACCATTCCACTCAAACGGCTTGACTCCCGGGGGATCCAACGTATTCGCGCCAACATTCCGACAAACCATAACCCATTTTACTATTTCGATAAGGTGATCATTTCGATCGACACCCTGAAGATGGACCGCGAGTACCGAACGCTGCTCGAAAAAACCCGCTGGGACATCATCGTGATCGACGAAGCGCACAACGTCGCGCGGCGCGGCAAAACGCAAGCGCAACGTTCCCGACTCGCCGAATTGCTCTCCAAACGCTCGGACACGCTCATTCTCCTGTCGGCGACTCCTCACGATGGCCGCCCGCAGAGCTTCGCTTCCTTGATGAATATGTTGGAGCCGACCGCCATCGCCAACGAGGAAGACTACCGGCGCGAGGACATCCAAGGGATGGTCTTCCGCCGATTCAAAAAAGATGTGCAGGACCAGGTTTCCGCCCATTTCAAAGAACGTGTGATCTGCCGGGAAACGTGCGAGGCGTCCGGGTTGGAAGAGTCTTTCTACGACTTTTTCGAGACTCTCGATCTCACCTGGATCGACCGCGCTCGCGGGGAGACCATGCTGTTTAAAACGCTGCTGGAAAAGTCCGTCTTCTCCTCCCCGGTAGCGTGCGAAAAAACGGCGCAGACGCGCATCAATAAACTGAAAAAAGAGGGTGGGTCCGAGAGCGCCTCCGATATCCGCGTTCTAGAGACCCTCATCGACCATTTGAAAAGAATCACACCCGAGCATTTTTCACGATACCGCCTTCTGGTCCGCCTGCTCCAAAGCCCCGAATACGGTTGGAATCGCGAGCGCCCGGACGACCGCCTCGTCATCTTCACAGAACGAATCGAGACGATGCGGTTTTTGGCCAAACGCCTAAAAGAGGACCTCCGGCTGAGCGATGGCCAGCTCTCCTGTCTTTACGGCGGTATGAGCGATGTGGACCAACAGCAGGCGGTCGATGAATTCGGCGCGACCGACTCCCCCGTTCGCCTCCTCATCGCCTCCGACGTGGCATCCGAAGGCATCAACCTCCATTTTCTATGCCATCGCTTGATCCATTTCGACATCCCGTGGTCTCTGATGGTGTTCCAACAGCGGAACGGTCGGATCGACCGGTACGGCCAGGAAAAAACGCCGGACATCCGCTATCTGGTGACCAAAGCGAAAAACGAGCGTATTCACGGGGATATGCGCATCCTGGAAATACTCATCGATAAGGAAGAGCAGGCGGAAAAGAATATCGGCGACCCCGCCTCCCTCTTGGGGCGGTACG
>Ga0302237_1001934_pt1 | contig 13397 bp, 10 predicted proteins | sample AAG_UR_Ala_MG_FD_193530 | JGI IMG/M metagenome (GOLD analysis project Ga0302237, IMG submission 193530) | Enriched activated sludge microbial communities from anaerobic digester in WTTP, New Holstein, Wisconsin, United States - AAG_UR_Ala | ecosystem: Engineered > Bioreactor > Anaerobic >... | reverse complement strand
GCGGGAGAGGCTCGCCGGTGACGTTATGGTGCGTGAGGAACTCGTTCAGCTCGCGGAAGCCCTCGTTGTTTCGTGCTATCCCAATGTAAAGCAGCCTGTTGCCGTCACGGAACTCTATCCCGGCGGCAGGGGTGATGTCGCGGCTGCGGCACTCACGTACAAAATCGGGTATCCCGGTTGTGTTGTTGATATCAGTCAGTACCAGTCGTTCCACACCCGCAGCCGCGGCGAGCTCAGAAAGGCGCTCCACGGTGAGTGTGCCGTAACGTAAACTGTTATATGTATGACAGTTGATGTACATTACTTAAAGCTTTGGATGCCCCTATCTCTCCCGGCTAATGAAAGTGCCATCCCCGCAGCCTTTCCTCTATCCGTGATTTCTCTGCCAGCAGTTCCGACGCCTTTCTGAGCTCGCGCTCGCTCCGCTCCGCGGCGGTCATCACCCCTGCCGCCCGGCGGATGGCATGACGGCCGAAACGCCCCCGCAGCCTGTCCATTGTCATATATAGATTCACCATTTCGGGTGTGTCCTCAAACATATTCAGTTGCTGCACACCCCGCACCAGTCCGCTCACCTTCACCCCGATGAGTCTGATGAGCATGCGCCGCTGCCAGAGACGCCGGAAGAGATTCTGCGCCTCGCTGATGAGCAGATGATCAAAGGCGGTGTAGGGCACCCGCTGCTGCAGCGTGTGAGTGTCAAAATCAGAGTAGCGTATGCGCACTGTGAGACATGATGCCAGCTTCTCCTGACGGCGCAGCTCATAGGCCAGCTTCTCGGTCATGCTCACTATCATCTGGTTGAGCATCACCGTGTCAGTGGTGTCACGGTCAAACGTGTGCTCAGTGCTGACAGACTTCTGCTCTGAGTACCTGATGACAGGCGTGTTGTCAATGCCATTGGCCTTCTTCCATATCTCCATGCCGTTTTGGCCCATGAGCGACCCGAGCATCTCAGCCGGGATGACACGCAGCGTATGTATCGTGGAGATACCCATAGAGCGCAGCGTGTGATATGTCTTCCGGCCTATCATAGGTATCTTCCTGATTGAGAGCGGATCGAGGAAGGGGAGGACCTGCTGCTGTGCTACCTCCCGCTCGCCGTTGGGCTTCGCCTCTCCGGCAGCAATCTTCGAGACGGTCTTGTTGACCGACAACCCGATGGAGATGGGCAGCCCCGTCTCCCGTATGATAGTGTCACGCAGCTCATGCGACCAGCTGGCACAGCCGTGGAATCGCTCCATGCCGGTGAGATCAACGTAGTGCTCATCCACCGATGCCTTTTCATAGAGCGGCGCCTTATCGGCGATGATCTCAGTCACCATCCTTGAATATTTTGTGTACAGCTCCATGTCACCGCGGATGAATACCGCCTCGGGACACATGGCACGGGCCATCTTCATCGGCATGGCTGATCTGACGCCGAAGCTGCGCGCCTCATAGCTGCAGCTCGAGACCACCCCGCGGTCAGAGCTGCCTCCTATGATCACGGGACGGCCATTGAGCCGGCTGTCGCGAACCCTCTCCACCGATACGAAAAAGGTGTCAAGGTCAAGATGCAATATACTGCGTGTCTCCATTTGTTACGTTTATGACTCTCGACGGGGGAATCCACTACTATCCTCCCTGCAATCCGGTTCCTTCACTAAAATGATCCGCCGGATCATTTTTTTACGCCCGGCCTCCTCTTGCCTTTTTTTTCATTTTCTGCTTGCTATTTCAAAAACTTCATCTATCTTTGATTAGAAATTAATCAAACTTATGATTACAATATAATCAATTATTATAATATGTACTTCGCATCGAACATAAAATTTTTGAGAAAACGCCGCGGGCGTACGCAGGATGACGTGGCATCAGCCCTGCAGATGAAACGGCCAACCCTCAGCGGCTATGAGAACGGCGTGGCACAGCCCGGAATAGAGGCGCTGGTGGCTTTTTCCGGATACTTCAACATCTCACTTGACACCATGCTTAAGGTAGACCTGACCCGCCTCTCCGAGAGCCAGCTCGGAGAGCTTGAGAGGGGATATGATGCATATATCAGGGGGAGCAACCTCAGGGTGCTGGCCACCACTGTCACTCCTGACAACCGTGAGAACATTGAACTGGTGAGCGAAAAGGCCAAGGCCGGCTATACCACCGGTTATGCCGACCCGGAATTCATTGGCGACCTCCCTCTGTTTAACCTGCCATTCCTGTCGCCAGACCGCAAGTACCGCACATTCCAGCTGAAGGGCGACTCCATGCTGCCCATCCCTGACAGATCATGGGTTACCGGCGAGTTTATGCAGGACTGGCGTGATATAAAGAGCGGACAGGCATATATCATTCTTACGTTGGATGACGGCATCGTCTTCAAGGTTGCAGAGAATAACATTGAGAAGAGCGGCCGCCTCGTGCTCTATTCACTCAACCCGCTCTATGAACCTTATGAGGTCCACATAAGTGACATCCGGGAAGTATGGAAGTTCGTGCATTATATAAGCGACGAGCTCCCGGAACCGGTACTCCCCGAGAAACAACTCCTCCGGACCGTTGCCTCAATGAAACAGGACCTGTACCAGCTGAAAAAGAGCATGTGTCGTGATATCGAGGATGCGAAGGAACTCTGAACCAGACCGTTGCACTAAACAAATATTGATATGCCGGCACTGCAATGTAGCACGATATTTGTGGTTTATTGTACGTCCTGATATCACTCTCATTAAAGAATTGCTGCCATGAACAAAACAGCCATTATCCTTATCACCCTGCTTCTTTTAGCAGCGGGAGATACATTCTCCCAGATACCTCTGAACCTTAAAGTCAGGCATCGTACAGACGGAGACACAATTACCCTGGCCAGCGCCCTCAGATCACGCGGACTCCTTACGGTTCAGACCACCCCTGACCCGGTTACCGGAAAGAGCGTGAGTATTTTCCTTAACGACCTCAAATACTATGAGATGATTCCTGAAAACCCGGAATCACTGTGGCAGATGATACTTCTCAGATCATCCGTGTATGACAAGCTCCTGAAGTCGGGTTACAGCTATGAGACCCGCTCTGCGATGGAGGATATGATGAAGGAGTACCTGTCAAGGGCAGAACAGAACAATTCATTTTATATTGACAGTTACCTGGAAGCCAGGCTGTATGCCATCCTGCGTAAGGTCTATCCGGTCAGGCATACTGACAAGCGTCCGGGAATAGTGAGCCTCCGTATCCTGGCGGAGATTGCTCCTGATGCATGGGTGGGCCCTGATGGCACCCTGGTAATTACCACCGGAATGATTGCAGCCCTGGACAATGAGACCGAGATGATGGCTCTGATGGCCCAGGAAGTTGCCCATTTTGCCCTAGACCATCACCTTTCCAATTACTCTGCTGCTCTTGCGTTAGAAATAAACCCCGCACTGGGAAACTTAATCAGGAATACCAGGCAACAGGAAATGGAGGCTGATAATTGTGCAACTTCGGTACTCTCATATTACGGCAAGAGTTTCTCTTTCCTGGGTTCAATGCTGCGAAATGTAATTGATTACGGAGAGCTGATGGGCAGTTTTTACCTCGGATCATTTCCTGATGCCAAATCCAGGGCAGATAAATACAAGGATGCGATTATTGACAAATCCGCTGATTATGATAAACTTGTTGCACCTGTTATATCATATAATGCCTTCATGGCATACAGCCAGTCACATTACCTGCTCTGTCGCCGCCTGCTCGAACGGAACATTGCTTCAGGGTCAGCTACTGCCGATGATATTGTGTTGCTCTCACAGGCTATGATGAACCTGTCAGGCTCAGATCATGAAGATCTGGAGGCACTGGCACTGGTCCGCTCTGTGACAGAGAGCCTGCAGGAGGCTCCTCCCGGAGCATTCAGGCAGGAGGCCCTTCTTTTAATGAGACTTGGCCGAAGGGGTGAAACTGAGACAGCTCTTGACAGATACCAGGAGGCACTGGAAAGGGAAGAGATGAAATACAGTCAGAGGCCCGGCGACTGGTCCGAGGTGCTCAGCTACCTGGCATCGGAGAAGGAGTGGGTGGCCAGAACAAGAACAAGGTAAAATATAAACCCCGCACTGACGTTTTAATATTCCAGATATACATTCATCATGTCAGTTAAAGATTATAATCCTGCTATGCATACTGCCGAGCATATCCTGAACTCGGTGATGGACAAGATGTACCATTGCGGGAGATCATTCAACAGTCACATTGAGAGCAAAAAGAGCAAATGCGATTATCGCATCAGGAAAGCATTGTCTGATAAGGAGATTCGGGCAGTTGAAAGGACAGTAAATGAGATAATTAAGCTTGATATACCGGTGGGAGAGGAGCTTGTCAGCAGGAGGGAGGCTGATGAGAAGTACTTTACGGGGAAACTGCCGGAAGATGCAGGAGAAAAAATCCGGATCATCACTATCGGGAATTTCGATGCATGCCCGTGCATCGGGCAACATGTGAAAAGCACATCTGAAATTGGCACATTTTCAATAACATCGGCTGATTTCAATGAAGGTGTCCTGAGAATCCGCTTCAGGATCCGCCGGGAAGAGCCTCAATCCGGCCTCCGGTTGCGGGCCTGACAGGTATAACAGAGCTGGTATAAAGAGCTCTCATTGGAATCATAAAAGCCGCCTCACGGTTTCTGAATGCGGATATGAAATGTAACCGTAAAGCCGATATCATGAAGGTCTCTGGAATCATAAAAGCCGCCTCAATTATCTTATGAGACGGCTTCTGATCTGTCATGAAGGTAGTTCCTATTCTTTTGTGAGCTTGACAATCATTTCAATGATGCCCGGTATGTCAGCATCGGCAATCTTGCCTTTGTATATACCCCTGACAATTCGGTTCTTGTCAATAATCACAACCGAATAGCTGTCTTTGGGCAAGCCCCATGACTCATGCAGAACTCCTTTGGAATCAAACAGAATAGTAGTGTTGTACCTTTTTGCCTTCCTGCCGGCAATTGCACGTACCAGACCGTCTGGAAGCCTGGTCGACTGGAGGTCAACTATCCCGAATCCCTTGTAGGCATTCTGGTCAATAATCTTGTCAATGTCAATGGCCTTTTCAACGGCATCATTGAATGTATCATTAAGGTCCTCATTATCAGGATCAACGTAGTTTATCTGAAGAACTTTACCCGGCCAGGAGTTCATGGTGAATTCCTGTTTGGAAGCATCGGGCAGAGCCCATTCCGGAGCTTTTTTCCCAACCTCAAGCTTGCCCTGGGCTGCAGCAAACGGCAGTATAAAAGCTGCAAGGAGAAGAGTAAACAACATTTTTTTCATTTTCACAGTTTCTTAAATTTTGCTGAAAGTTAATATTTTTTACTGTTCATGCACATTATGGCGAAAAATGTGAATGCAAACGTGGTACATATTATCTGCCCGTTGTAAGGAAGTCGTTCAGCGGTTTCATTGCCCTGAAAGCACCTGTAACCACTTCGAAAAAACCGGGATCAACCACCTCGCTGTCAGTCAGCGGCTTTTCAGTCAGAAAGCTTTTCATCTTAATCAGCTCGATATGAGGATGATCTTTTGAGAATCCACGGGGAGGCAGCTTCAGTTTTTCTCCCTCGAGTCCATTGAAATACTTCCTGAATTCCCTGTTGTTCAGAATCTTCACAAGGTTATCGCCTTCTATGGCAATTCTCTCGCGGATTGCTTTCAGCCAGGGCGCAGGAGGTATGTATGATCCTCCTGAAATAAACGACTGACCTGGTTCTATGTGAAGATAATAACCGGGAAACCTGTCGCCGTTCTTTTTTCCGCCACGGACCATGAACGCTCCGAAATTGGTCTTATAAATGGTCTTGTCATTTGTGAACCGGATGTCACGGTTGATCCTGTAGATACAGTTTTTTGCCTCAAGCCCTTTGAAAATCGGATCGAATTTTACTATTTCATCAATGACAGCCTGTACAAAGAGGTACAAATCTTCGCGGGCTGCTTCATAGCGGGAACGGTTTTCTGCAAACCAGAGCCTGTCATTATGCCGGCGAAGGTCAGCAAGGAACTTAAGTGTGGAACGGTCAATAGTGTTCATATTAATCTCCGGTTAATCTGACAAAGTTATGTAATTACTTTTTTCCCCAGGCTGCTGCAGACATAATCAAAAACGATGCCGGTATTGTCCTTGCAGCCCGTAACTGATATTATTCCGACCACGCTAAGGCGTCGCGCAAGTTGCCGATGAGGCGTGCCGCAATTTGCCTTATATTTGCCTATAATTAATATTATGTTAAATAGAAGCGGAAATACCATGGTTCCCATGGCAAAATCCGGCTGATGGTGAAAAGATGCCCCCCTGCCCTCCCTGCAACCCCGGAAAATTCTGATATTATGCCAACCTCGTACAGGAAAGGCAAAAAAAGAAGGCACATCAACGTGTGCCTTCAATATTGTTCATGCAACGATTTATTACATGTTCTCAACCTTTGCCTTGTATTCCTCGAATTCAGGCATCATCTTAAGCTTGAGATAGATCTCACGAAGAAACTCCAATGTAGGAACTGAAGTCGGATTTACCTTTTCTGCTTCCAGTAAGTAAGGAATTGCCTTCCTCATTTCTTCAAATGCCTTGTCCCTTGCAATCTCATACTCCCTGTTGTCATCAATCATATTGGCCTCGTTCAGCATATTGTTTGTAATTGAAACGTAGCACAGACCGATGTTGTAGTTGCTTTCAAACTGTGCCGGGTTCTTTTCCAGTGATATCTTCAGACTCTCAATAGCCTTTTCGTAGTCTTCAAGCTTCATATAGAGGCTTCCTTCAACCAGGTAAAGGATATGATTATCCGGATCCATTTCCATGGCCTTGTGAACGAATTCAAATGCCTTCGGTGAATTGTCGGAGTCGAGATAAAACTGGGTTGCCTGGAGAATAATATCGAGAGTGTCAGGATATGCATTGTACCCTTCCATAAGAACAGCTTCAGCTTTGACGGTATCATTCATCTTCATGTAGCAGTCGCTCATGAAAATATAAGGTTTCGTATCCTCGGCGCCCGACTCGGTGCAGGTACGGAAATGAGCAATTGCTTCAGGATACATCTCACCGTTGTAAGCTGCCAGCCCGGCATTGAAGATCACCAGTGTGTCTACCATGCCTACATAGAGATCGCTGGCAGAAATTGTCACGTTCCTTTCAAACGATTCCATTGCTCCCTTGAAGTTCCTGTCATTGAACTTGTTGATTGCGTCATTCAGGAATGAGTTGCCAAGAAGTGCATATGCGTTGTCCCTGATAATGATGTTCTTAATCTTGGGATCAAGCTGAATGGCTTTCTCGAAGTTATTGTAGGCTTCCATGAGGATGTCAGGATAGAGTTCGACAAACTTCGGATCGCCTGAATCAAATGCAGCCTGGCAAAGCTTTCCCTTAACGTAGTAAGTCTTTGCAAGGCCCATTGACTTCGGGTGAGCGATGGCTGTCTCAATGGCTTCCTTAGCCTTGTCGAAAGCACCATCCCTGATAAAATTTTCGGCAGCGGTAATCTTTCCCTTCTGTGCCATTGCTCCTGCTGAGATGATTAGCGCCAGTAATAACAATGTAATCTTCTTCATGTCTGGATAATTTGCTTTTAATATTGGTCCAAAAATAAAACTTTAGAATCTATTCTTCAAATAATTTGCCAAATTACTCAGCACTCTCGGCCAACTCTTCCCCGATATCGTTTTCAGGCTCGTTATCATCCTCACTTACTTCTACATAAGCTACTGAGGCAATTGAGTCATTTTCCTTGATATCGATGAGTTTCACACCCTGAGTTGCCCTTCCCATCACTCTCAGTTCGTTCACCGGTGTCCGCAGGATGTTACCGTTCTGTGTAATAATCAGCAGGTCATACTGGTCGCTCACATCCTTGAGGGCTATCAGTTTCCCGGTCTTGTCAGTGATATTAATTGTCTTCACCCCTTTCCCGCCGCGGTTCGTGAGTCGGTAATCGCTTATGGCCGACCTCTTTCCGAAGCCGTTCTCCGAGACTACCAGCACATCTGCAGCTTCGTTCTCAACGGTTATCATACCGACTACAACATCGTCATCGCCGGAGAGGGTTATCCCGCGCACACCCGATGCAGTGCGGCCCATTGGCCTTACGGTGGATTCTTTGAACCTGACGGCACGGCCTGATCTCACTGCAAGCATTATCTCATGGCTGCCGTTGGTCATCCTGGCTTCGAGAAGCTCATCCCCTTCCCTCACAGTGATGGCATTGATCCCGTTTACCCTGGGGCGGGAATAGGCTTCGAGCGACGTCTTCTTGATGACTCCCTTGCGGGTGCAGAGGACAATGTAGTTATTGTTGATATAGTCACTGTCATCAAGCGTCTTTACATTGATGAATGCTCTGACGCTGTCATCAGGCTCAATGTTGATAACGTTCTGAATAGCCCTTCCCTTGCTGTTGCGCGTACCCTCGGGCAAGTCATAGACCTTCTGCCAGTAGCACTTGCCGTTGCTGGTGAAGAAGAGCATGGTGTTATGCATTGTTGCCACATACATATGCTCTATGAAATCCTCTTCCCGGGTGGTGCTTCCCCTCTTGCCTGTCCCTCCCCTGTTCTGGCGGCGGAACTCGGTCAGGGGCGTCCGCTTGATGTAGCCCATATGTGAAATGGTAATAACCATCTCATCATCAGCATAGAAATCCTCAGGATTGAATTCGCCTGCGGTGGGAACAATCTCAGTCCGTCGTTTGTCTCCGTATTTGTCCTTAACCTCGAGAAGTTCATCCTTGATAATCTGCATCTGGAGCCTCTGGTCTGCAAGAACCTGATTCAGGTGGTCGATGAGTTTTTTAAGCTCCTCGTATTCAGCATGCAGCTTATCCTGTTCCAGCCCGGTGAGTTGCCTCAGGCGCATATCCACGATGGCTCTTGCCTGAATATCAGTAAGCCCGAACCTCTCCATCAGCCGTTCACGCGCAATGTCAGTATTCTGCGAGGACCTGATGATAGCTATTACCTCATCAATATTGTCACTGGCAATGATCAGACCTTCAAGTATATGAGCTCTCTTCTCAGCCTGGTCAAGATCATATTTCGTCCTGCGAACAACGATATCATGCCTGTGATTCACGAAATTGCCTATTATTTCCTTTAGGGTAAGGGTCCTGGGACGGCCCTTGACAAGCGCTATGTTATTGACATTGAATGATGTCTGAAGCTGAGTTTGTTTGTAGAGACGGTTCAGGACAATGTTGGCAGGCATCTCCTTCTTGAGAATTATCACAATCCGCATCCCTGTTCTGTCAGACTCGTCATTGATATAGGAGATTCCTTCAAGCTTCTTGTCGTTGATAAGGTCAGCTATCCTCCTGATCATGTCAGCCTTGTTGACCATGTAGGGAATTTCAGTGATGACAATACACTCTCTTCCCGAATGGGTCAGTTCAACCTCCGTCTTGGCCCTGACAACTATCCTTCCCCTGCCGGTTTCATAAGCCTCTCTTATCCCCTGCTCGCCATAGATTATACCCCCTGTCGGAAAGTCAGGTCCCTTGATATGGTGCATCAGCCCCTCGGTGGTAATTTCCGGGTCATCAATGTAAGCTGTAATGGCATCAACTGCTTCAGAGAGGTTATGTGGAGGCATGTTGGTTGCCATGCCCACGGCAATACCAGCAGCTCCGTTGACCAGAAGGGTTGGTATCCTGGTGGGCAACACTGTAGGCTCCTGCAACGTGTCATCAAAATTGGGCTGGAAGTCAACAGTTTCCTTTTCAATGTCAGAGAGAGTCTCTTCAGCTATTCGCTTGAGCTTAGCCTCTGTGTATCGCATTGCGGCAGGACTGTCACCGTCTATTGATCCGAAGTTTCCCTGCCCGTCAACGAGCGGGTACCGGAGCGACCAGTCCTGAGCCATCCTTACCATGGCATCATAAACTGACGTGTCTCCATGCGGGTGATACTTGCCCAGAACCTCCCCCACTATCCTTGCTGATTTCTTGAATGGCCTGTTTGACAGTACTCCAAGCTCTGACATACCGAAGAGAACCCTCCTGTGCACCGGCTTTAAACCATCACGTACATCAGGTAATGCCCTTGACACAATGACCGACATCGAATAATCGATGTAAGCCGACTTCATCTCCTCCTCGATATTAACTTTTACTATTCTTGCCTGATCTGACATATCAGATTGATAATTAATAAGTTATAAATGCATTTTTATCATTTGAGATTAATCCACGAAAATAATCAAAATGGCTCATTTTTTAACCTTTTAAAGCCTCTATTTGTTAACATCTGATGTTAAAAATTGGGCACAATTCTTGCCGATACATTCTTACAATAGAATTAACTTTGCAATCTGGCGTTTTATGTATTAATGGCAGTTTAACTGACACAATTTCATGAAACCTGTAATGAAAAAGTAATGGACGCATATTTCTCACAGAGAGTCAATGATATCCTAGGTTATAGCAAAGAGGAGGCAATCAGGCTTGGCAACAGCCATATAAGCCCGGAGCACCTCTTCCTTGGCATACTCCGCGAGGGCGAAGGAGTTGCGGTTGATATACTGCTGAACAATGGAGTGGACCTGCTGATGCTCAAGGGATCTATAGAAAAGAGCATCAAGGCTGACAGGCCGGTAGCGATGGCAGACAATGACATCCTGCCACTGCTGAAAAGCACCGAACGGGTTCTCAGGCTTGTTCATATAGAAGCCAAGGCCCTGAAGACCAAGGTTATAGATACCGAACACCTTTTGATGGCCATCCTGCGTGATGAAAGTAACCTTGTCACCCGGTTCCTGACAGAACTTGACATAGATTATTCTCTTGTCAAAAAGGCAGTTGAAGCCAGCAATCCTGCCGCCCAGACAGATTACCCCCGTGATGAGGACGATGAAGGGATCTTTTCCAATCCCGGATCATCCGGAAAGCAGCAACATGGCGGACAGCAGGCACAGCAGAGGAGCTCGTCCGAGACTCCGGTGCTTGACAACTTCGGCATAGATCTTACCAAGGCCGCGGAGGAAGGGAGGCTTGATCCGGTGGTTGGCCGTGAACGTGAAATAGAGAGATTGGCACAGATTCTTTCAAGACGCAAGAAGAACAACCCGGTGCTGATTGGTGAACCCGGAGTAGGAAAATCGGCAATTGCAGAAGGACTGGCGCTGAGGATTACGAAGAGAAACGTTTCAAGGGTGCTCTTCAACAAAAGAGTTGTGGCACTGGACCTGGCATCGATTGTTGCCGGCACGAAATACCGCGGACAATTTGAAGAGAGAATGAAGGCCATTCTCAATGAGCTGGCAAAAAATGATAATATCATTCTCTTCATTGACGAGATACATACCATTGTGGGTGCAGGCGGAGCCAGCGGCTCGCTTGATGCCGCGAACATGCTCAAGCCGGCACTGGCACGGGGTGAGATTCAGTGCATTGGCGCTACAACCCTTGACGAGTACCGCCAGCATATTGAAAAGGATGGCGCACTGGAACGCCGTTTCCAGAAGGTGCTCGTTGACCCCACAACAATAGAAGAGACGATAGAAATCCTCAATAACATTAAGGAACGGTACGAAGAGCACCACAATGTCTCCTACACACCCGGGGCAATAGAAGCCTGTGTTCGCCTTACCAACAGGTACATCAGTGACAGGAACCTGCCTGACAAGGCAATAGATGCGCTTGATGAATCTGGTTCGAGGGTCCATATCTCAAATATTGTTGTACCGGATAAGATACTGGCTCTTGAGAAACAGCTAGAGGATACCAAGAAGGAAAAGAGCAACGCCGTCAGGAACCAGAACTATGAACGTGCCGCCAGCTTCCGCGATAAGGAACGTGATATCCTTGACCTGATAGAGGCAGAGAAAAAGCGGTGGGAAAAGGAACTTGCGCTGAACCGCGAAGTGGTTGATGAAGAAAAGGTTGCCGAGGTGGTTGCAATGATGACCGGTGTGCCCGTGCAGAGGATAGCACAGACGGAAGGGACACGCCTGCTTCAGATGGCCGAAGAGCTGAAGACCAGCATCGTGGGACAGGATGAAGCCATCGCGAGGATAGTCAAATCAATCCAGCGCAACAGGGCTGGACTGAAGGACCCGAACAAGCCGATAGGCACGTTTATATTCCTTGGCCCTACCGGTGTGGGAAAGACACAGCTTGCAAAGGTGCTTGCAAAGTTCCTCTTTGATTCCGCTGATAACCTGATAAGAGTTGACATGAGCGAGTATATGGAGAAGTTTTCGGTGTCACGCCTTGTTGGTGCGCCTCCCGGATATGTGGGTTACGAAGAGGGTGGCCAGCTGACTGAAAAGGTGAGGCGAAAGCCATACTCGGTTGTGCTGCTTGATGAGATAGAGAAAGCGCACCCGGATGTGTTTCACATCCTGCTCCAGGTGCTCGACGAAGGCCAGCTTACTGACAGCCTCGGACGAAGGGTCGATTTTCGCAATGCTATCGTGATAATGACTTCGAACATAGGTACCCGTCAGCTTACTGAATTTGGTTCAGGTGTCGGGTTTGATACCGCGGCAAAGCGAACCTCCCGCAACGAGCATAACAAGAGTATCCTGCAGAAAGCGCTGCAGAAGACTTTCGCTCCCGAGTTCCTGAACAGGATTGACGATGTCATCATATTCAACCAGCTAACCAGGGCGGATATTGACAAGATTATTGATATAGAACTCAAGGGACTTTTCGACAGGGTATCAGCCCTGGGATACAGGATAAAGCTAAGCCCGCAGGCACGCGATTTCATTGCCGACCGTGGTTTCGACGTTCAGTATGGCGCCAGGCCGCTGAACCGGGCTATTCAGAAATATCTGGAAGATCCTCTGGCTGAGGTTATTATCAAAACCGCTGTGGCCGAGGGTGCCGTTATCAGTGTCGGTTATTCAAAGGGTAAGGAGGAGCTGACCTTCAGGGTTGGCGGCAAAAAGAACCCCGGGGAGCTTCCTGAAGGTAATGAGATGAAGGGATAAGCGAACTTGCGATTTGCATGGTTGCGAATCACTGAGGTATTGTTGCCGGCATGCTCTTATAATGGCCTGATGACTGCCGGCACCTTTTGTCAGCACTGCTGTATGATTTAACAATGGTTTGATACTCAGCTGGCATATGTCGTCAACTCTACTGCAAGATTTCCGCATACAGATCGTACTCGGTTGACCCGGTTATCTTCACATCTGTGAAGGTGCCGGGTTCGATCTTTCCGGAGGCTCTGACAAGTATCTCCTGGTCCACTTCGGGAGAGTCATGCTGGCTGCGCCCCACATGAAACAGACCTTCCCTCCTGTCAATGATCACCTTCATGACCTTCCCGGTCATGGAGGCATTCCGTGCAGCCGATATCTCCTGCTGCAGCTTCATTATGCCGGCCACCCTCCTCTCCTTCGTCCTTTCGGGGATTGTGTCCTTATAATTCAGCGCTCCGTGAGTG
>Ga0302237_1001932_pt1 | contig 13415 bp, 6 predicted proteins | sample AAG_UR_Ala_MG_FD_193530 | JGI IMG/M metagenome (GOLD analysis project Ga0302237, IMG submission 193530) | Enriched activated sludge microbial communities from anaerobic digester in WTTP, New Holstein, Wisconsin, United States - AAG_UR_Ala | ecosystem: Engineered > Bioreactor > Anaerobic >... | reverse complement strand
CGATAAAGCCCAGGCAGCCGGAGTCGACGTCATCTGTGTGTTCGACGTATCGGTCACGCCGAACCCGCGAACGGGGCTGATCTTGAACGAGACGGCGATTCGCCTGCACAACACGGTGGAGCCCAAGGAGTTGTGGGAATCGAGAAAGCTGAACAACATCAAAGTGCAAATCGAGCGTGCCGACCCGAAAGGCGATCAGGATCCCGCCGACAGAGAGATCGAGGCCCTGTTCAAGAAGGTGGACGCCGACTGGCACGTGGGCCCATTGCCCTCCAGTCTGACGGCCGCGAACGTGCTGGACCGCCTGCGACTTCTGATCAGCCAGACGCACGAGAACCCCCTGCCCGTGCTGGCCGAAGTCCGCATGTACCAGACGCGCGGACTTCTGAAAGACGAGCATCTCTTGACAGCTTACCAGAAACTGATCGGCGAGTCCGGCGGCACACAGTTGGCCACGGGCTCCGAGGAGGAGAAGAAGCAAGCCATCGAGACTTGGCTGCCCAGCGAATCCTGACGCGGGCAGACGCCTTGGCCCAGGAAGAAGCCCGGCTTTTGCGGAAAAGCCGGGCTTCTTTGGTTCGGCCACTGGACAGGTATGGAAGAACACACTTGCCGACATGCTTACGGCCGCCTCACGGCAGGAACGGAAACAGCTTCTTGAGGTCTTCTTTGCTTGGCTGCCGCCCGTATTCGCAGATTTCAAATGCCTCGGCGTACTTGACCTGTTTTCCCTGCTCTTCGCCGTACAACTCGATCAGCTTCGCGCGGCATTGGCCGGCGATCTGCGCGTAGCGGCGCCGGAAGTTTTCGCGCAAGCGGGCAAAGGCGGCCTTCCGCTCTTCCTCGTTCTTCGGCGCGCGCTGTGCGCTGCCCGTCGCTCCCCCTTCGATGAACTGGGACTCGAGCGTCGCCAGCGCGTCGATCTTCTGTTCGATCACGCTGTCGATGGCCACCACCACGTCGGCCCGGAAGGGATTGGGCGTCTTGAAGTTGTCGAACGAATACAGAAACACGGGGTTCTTCTTCAGCGGCGGCGTGTCCGGGCACAGGAACGGCACGGCGACCATGTAAGCGCTGTCTTGCATCAACACGCCCGTGTAGCGGTGATCGGGATGGTAATCGTTGGGCCGGTGCGCAATCACGATGTCGGCGTTCCACTGCCGGATCAGCCGCGTGAACGTCTTGCGGTTCTCCAGCGTCGGCATCAGTTCGCCGTCGTGGATGTCCAGCACCTCGCTGGTCACGCCCAGGATCTTTGCCGCCTCCTGGACCTCGGCAAAACGGCGCAGCGCCAACGGGCCGCCGGCCATGCCCCAATGGCCGATGTCGCCGTTGGTCGTCGAGACGAACTTGACGGCGTGACCGGCCTTGGTCCACAGAATCGCCGCGCCGCCGGCCCGGATCTCGCAATCGTCCGGATGCGCGCCGAAGACGATGACGCCGAGCTTGCCGTCATCCGACCGAACCGGCTGGCCGGCAAAGGTCTTCGCCGCGGGTACCGTGCCTGCCGGTATGGCCTCTACGACGGTGCCTAGCAAGGGCACTTTGGGTGCCTTCGGCAGGTGCGGAAAACTCGCCTCCGGATTCCTCAGCGGCGCGTCGCCCGGCCAGGCAAATCCGAAGCCCGCCGCGAGCAACAGCCCCACCACAATACCACTGGAAAACAAATACCAAGGTCGCATCGCTGTGTCTCCTTGAACGAGTGAAGTGGAAAGCAACAATGTACCGCAGCGGCTGCCATCTGCCAAACCCCAGCCCCCTGCGGTAAAATCCTGCACCGACGTAGCACGCGCTCTCCGGGCCGTGCGGATTGCGCCGGCCACCTGCACGGTTCGGAGAGCCATGCTACAAGCCGTCACCGCGCCGGAGCGATGAATCAAGCAACCACTACGCCACCGAGATCAGCTTGGCCGAGAAACCTGCGGCGACTGATCCTGTTCGCACTTTCCACCTATCTGGCGATCGTCGTCATGTTGGCTTTCCTGCAACGAACGTTGATCTATCTGCCGTCCCGCCAGTCGCAGATCGAACCGCAGGACGCCGGTTTGCCGCCGGGGCGAGTACACACGATCACGCTGAACAGCGACGGCGGCTTGGAACTGCGCGGCTGGCACCTGCTGCCCGCCGGCCAATCGGCGACGGATTTGCGACAATGCGACGAGCAATTGGCTCTGGGCCGCCCCGTCGTGCTCTATTTCTCCGGCAACGCGGGCAACCGTGTCTGGCGAATCGAGGAATTCGAACTCTTTACGCAATTGGGCTGCCACGTGTTCGTGTTCGACTACCGCGGTTATGGGGACAATGCGGGGTCGCCCAGCGAAGACCGCTTGGCCGCCGACGCCACGGCGGCTTGGCGCTACGCCACCCAGACCCGGCGCATCGAGTCGCGGCGGCTGATCTTGTGCGGCGAGTCCCTGGGCGGCGGCGTGGCGGTGCGGCTAGCGGCGGAACAGTGCGCTGCGGGCACGCCGCCCGGCGGACTTGTGCTGCGGGCCACGTTCAGTTCCCTGCCCGACGTGGCCGCCTACCACTATCCGTGGCTGCCCGTCCGCTGGCTGCTGGTCGACCGTTACCCGTCGGTCGACCGGATGCCCCAGGTGACCTGCCCGATCCTGCACATTCACGGCCGGCGAGATTCGATCATCCCCATCGAACTCGGCCGGAAACTGTTCGACACGGCCCCGCCGCAATCCGCCGCTGGAATTCCCAAACGCTTCGTCGAACTGCCGTCGGCCGATCACAACGACATCCTGGCCGTGGCCGAAGCGGAGTTTCAAGCCGCCGTGGGCGAATTTTTGAAACAGCTGGCAGGATGCACAGAAATACAAGAAGCAAGGTGAAGACGGCTGGCCGCGGGATATCCGACTCTGCCGTGATGGCCCGCGGACCGCCCGTTTCAGTAGAATAGCGGGTGCGTTCTTCTGGCGACAGTCTCGCGATTCAAAGCCGGCAACCAATGGTTCAATCAACTCTTCCGTTACCCAAGGACCTGGACGAGCGTGCCGAAGACCTGTTCCGCAAGCACCAGCGGGACATTCATCGGAACACCGACCGGCTGTTTGCTGCTCTGATGTTCTTTCAGTGGTCTGGCGGAATCCTGGCGGCGAACTGGATTTTGCCGCAGGCCTGGGTGGAAGGCAGCATCCACGTGGGGCGACATGTCTGGGGTTCGGTTTTGTTAGGTGGGGGAATTGCTGCCGTCGCGATCCTGTTCGCCTTGTGGCAGCCCGGCCGGGCCGCCACCCGTCAGGTGATCGCGGTCGCCCAAATGTTGATGTCAGGACTTCTCGTCCACCAAGCGGGTGGACAGATCGAAATGCACTTCTACGCCTTCGGCTCGCTGGCCTTTCTGGCATTTTATCGGGATTGGAAGGTCTTGGTTACGGCGATTTTGGTGGCGTCGCTGGATCGCATGATTCGCGGTTTGTGGTGGCCCCAGTCGATCTTCGGCGCGGCCGAGGCGAGTTCATGGCGGTGGGTCGAGCACGTTGGGCTGCTGGCCTTTGCCAATGTCTTCCTGATCCGATCGTGCTTGTTGAGCGTCCAAGAGATGCGCGATATTGCCGTTCGCAGGGCAAGGCTGGAATGCACCAACGAGATTATTGAAGCGGAAGTCCGCAAACGTACGGAGGAGTTGAGCCGTGCGCGAGAAGCGGCCGAAGCGGCGTACCGCGCCAAGACCGTCTTTCTGGAAAACACCAGCCACGAACTCCGCACGCCCATGAACGGCATCGTCGGGATGACCGAACTGGCTCTGGATACGGACTTGACCGCCGAGCAGCGCAAGTACTTGACGGCAGTCCGTTCTTCCGCCCACGCGCTGCTTTCCTTGCTGAACGACGTGTTGGACTTCTCGACGATCGAAGCCGGCAAGCTGGTGTTGGAAGCGGCCGAGTTTCGAATCCGCGACAGCGTTGAGGACGCCCTGGATTCGCTCGTGGCTCGCGCCGAACAAAAAGGACTTCGGCTGGACTGCCGCGTCCACGAGGATGTCCCCGGACTGCTGGTCGGCGACGTTCGCCGGCTGCGGCAAGTGATTGTCAATCTGGCCGGCAACGCGATCAAATTCACAGAGCGGGGCGAAGTGGACTTGCGGGTCGAGGTGCAACGCCGGCAGGCTGACCAGGTGGAACTTCATTTCGCGATCTCCGATACCGGGATCGGCGTCCCGGAGGACAAGCTGGAGGCGATTTTCCGTCCCTTCGAGCAAGCGGACACGAGCAGCACACGCCGCTTCGGCGGAGCGGGGCTGGGACTGTCGCTCGCGTCGAAGCTGGTGGAACTCATGGGCGGCAGGATTTGGGCCGAGAGCGCGCTCGGCGAAGGCAGTACGTTTCATTTCACGGCATGTTTCGAGGTGGCCGCATCGACCGATGAGACGATCCCGGATACGGACCTACGGCCGGCGGAGACCGATCGTGGCGAACTGCCCGTTCGCAGGTTGCGGGTTTTGTTGGCCGAGGACAACTCGATCAATCAGGCCTATGCGGTCAGGATCCTGACCAAGCGGGGACACTCCGTCGCGGTCGCAAACAACGGGGCGGAGGCGATTGAGCACTGGGAACGGGAGCCCTTCGATTTGGTGCTAATGGACCTGCAGATGCCGGACGTGGATGGATTTCAAGCGACCACAGCGATCCGAGAGAGAGAGGCAAACTCGGACCGTCACACGCCCATCATCGCCATCACAGCACACGCAGAGCGCGAGCGGTGCCTGTCGTTCGGAATGGACGGCTACGTGGCCAAGCCGATTCAGGCCGACAAACTGTTTGCAGAGATGGAACGGGCAACCAGCTCGCGCTCCGTCGCTGCGCCGGCCGAACTGGAGGAGGTGGCGGAAGAATTCACGGGACCGATCGACGTGAATGCGTTGATGGAGCGGGTTCTTGGTGACCGCGAGTTCCTGGCTGAACTAATTGAGTTGTTCGCGGAGGACGGGCCGAACTTGTTGGAACAGCTTCGCGATGCGATTTCCCGCCAGGACGGCCCCCTGGCCACGAAGACGGCGCATACGTTCAAAGGCACGATCGGGAACTTCTGCGCCGCCGCAGCGCATCGGATGGCCTATGAGGTCGAACTGCTGTGTAAGGAAGGCGATTTCGTGCAGGCGGGGGAACGATGGACGGCGTTGAACGCAGAAGTCGAACTTGTGAAAGCAGCGTTGGACAAGTTGCTCCAGGAGGGTTGAGATGCGCGTTCTGATTGCAGAAGACGATCGGATATCTCGGCGCATGCTGCAGCGCCATCTCGAACGGTGGGGTCACGAAGTGGTCGCCGCGGAAAACGGGGCGGAGGCCTGGGAGCGATTTCGCGACGGTGATTTCCCGTTAGTGATCACCGACTGGACGATGCCGGAAATGGACGGCATTGCCCTGATTGAACGCATCCGGGGAAGGCACGAGCGAAGGTACGTCTATGTCATCTTGCTCACGGCCAAGAAGGACACCGGAGACATCGTTCGAGGCATGGAAGCCGGCGCCGACGATTTCCTCAGCAAGCCCTTCGATCAAGATGAACTGCGCGTGCGCGTCAATGCGGGGAAACGGATCATTGAACTCGAACAGCGCCTGGCCGATCGCAATGAACAGCTGCAGGCCATCAACGAGCACATGAAGCGCGACTTGGAGACGGCCGCGGCCGTACAGCAATCGCTGCTGCCCAGGTCCTTGCCGGACGTGCCTGGAATCCGTCTGGCCTGGAGCTTTCGGCCGTGTGAGGAGTTGGCTGGCGATTTTCTCAATGTCTTGCGGCTGGACCAGCGGCATCTGGCAATGTACGTGGCTGACGTCAGTGGACACGGCGTCGTCGCTTCGCTGCTTTCCGTAACGATCAGCCACATGTTGACCGCTCGGGGGGTCGCATCATCGCTTCTGGCGCGCGCCCAGCCGGGGACCTCCGCAATAGAAATCGTGCCGCCGAAGGAAGTGGTCGGAGAGTTGAACCGGCGATTCCAAATGGATGAGTCGGGTGGCAGCTACTTCACGCTGGTCTACGGTGTACTGGATGTCGAAACGCTTGAATTCTGCTACGTCTCGGCGGGGCACCCGCCCATCATTCGGCTGCCCTACCAGAGAGAACCGGAGTTGCTGGAAAGCGGAGGGTTCGCCGTCGGCTGGGACCCCGACTTCGACTTCGACCAGTACACGCTGAAGCTGACAGCGGGGGATCGCTTGTGCTTCTACTCCGACGGCGTACCAGAGGCTCTGAACGGCGAGCTGGAATCATTCACGAACGAGCGTTTGATCGATGTCTGCCGACAAGAGCGTTCCCGCGATCTGCGGACGGCGACGGAGAACCTGCTCAAGGCCGTTGAACAGTGGTGCGGCAAGTCCGGCCCCAAAGACGATGTCTCCATTCTGGGCGTGGAAGCGACCTGAACACGTTACGCGGAAACGACCTTTTGCTGCAGGTCTCGTCGCGTGTGCTGAGACGTCTCCGCCGGCCGTTACGCCGCCGCCAGAGCCGCCGTCGATGAAACCCGCTACCGCTGATACGCGCCCACCAATTCGCCTTCGGCCAGCACGTGGCCGCCCATGACCTGGAGCAACGTCTTCTTGTCGATGCCCGCGGTGACGTCCAACTCGCAGCCCAGCGCGTACAGCCGGAAATGGTAGTGGTGCACGCCGTGGCCGGGCGGCGGGGCCGCGGTAGCCGACCGTCCGGCCGCTGGGCCAGGAATTCCGGCCCTGCAAGGCAGCAATCGGTTTATCCAACCGCGCGCCGGTGGGGAGCCCCTGCGGCAGTTCCCGCAGGCCGGCGGGCAGTTTGTAGATCACCCAATGCACCCTGGGCTCGGCGGCCGAACGGAAACAACGTCACATCGTAGGGTCGGCCGCAATGCGGACATGTGATGGCCATGATCGATGCTCGCTTGAACGCCTCCTTGGATTCTACCATTCGACAGCGAATCAAAGGAGACAGCGGATCATTTTTTTGGCTTATTCGCGGCCGCTTTCAATTCGCTGTCAAGTGGGGCGGGGAGTGATGGTTTTGGTTGGGGCCAGCACGAAGCCTGCGGAAAGACAATCCCGTTTCCGCTATAATCGATCGCCTTGGCGGCGTTCGACAAAGACGGTCCAGTTTTTCTTGCCGATCATCACACGGAGTGTGATGGCTACTTTGATGAGGAAGTGTTGTTGCCGATCATCACACGGAGTGTGATGGCTACTTTGATGAGGAAGTGTTGTTGCCGATCATCACACGGAGTGTGATGGCTACTTTGAGGACGCTGCATAACCGTCCTCGATCGCAACTTGGAGATGACCGTATGCCCGCCTCCGGCGTCGAACCGACCGAACTCGATGGCTGTCAGACGGCGGAGCGGCGGCACGCAGAACGTCCGCCGTCGCAAACGGCCGGCACCTGCGACGTCGCCATCTTGACACCGCCGGGCCGCGGCGCGGTGGCGACCATCTCCGTGGCGGGACCACAGGCGACAGCCCACGTGGCCTCGCTGTTCCGCCCCGCCGCGGGCAGACCATTAAGTGATTTCCCCTGCGGCCGAATTGTCTTCGGTCGCTGGGCCGTGTCCGCAGCAGCGGGCGAGGAGGTCGTGGTTTGCCGCCGCGCGACGGACGAAGTGGAAATCCATTGCCACGGAGGCCGGCTTGCGGCCGGGACGGTTGTCGATTCGTTGGTGGCCAGCGGCGCCCAGGAGATTCCTTGGCAGGATTTTGCCCGGCGACAGGCCGTAGGCCGCATCGAGGCGGAAGCCCGCGTGGCCCTGGCCGCGGCGCGTACGGAACGCGCGGCTGCCGTCCTGCTGGATCAGTTGCGAGGTGGCCTGCGCGCGTCGTTGACGGAAGCGCTGACGGACCTTCGCTGCGGGAACACGGCCAAGGCGGCGGCGATCCTGTGCGAGTTGGAGCAAAATGCCCAGACGGGCCTGCACCTGGCCGAGCCCTGGCGCGTTGTTCTGACCGGACGTCCCAACGTGGGCAAGAGCAGTCTGATCAACGCGGTACTGGGTTTCGAGCGGTGTATTGTACACGTCGAGCCGGGCACGACGCGGGACGTGGTGACCGCCCACACGGCGCTGGATGGCTGGCCGGTGGAATTGGCGGACACGGCGGGCCTCCGCGAGGGCACGGAAGAGATCGAGATCGCGGGCGTCCAGCGGGCGCGCCAGCAACTCCAGCAGGCGGACTTGGTCGTGTTGGTGTTCGACCTCTCCGCACCCTGGACCGGCGCGGACGAAACGCTGCTGGCCGAATGGCCCGGCGCGCTGGTGGCGCACAACAAATGCGACCTGATACCGCCGATGTGGCCGGGCCGGCCGCCGGGCCTCGCGGTCAGTGCCGCAAAGGGTTGGGGAATCGAGACCCTGGTACACGAAGTCGCCGGGCGGCTGGTTCCCGAGCCGCCGCGACCCGCAGCAGCGGTAGTGTTCACGAAGCCGCAGTTCCAAGCCGTGCGAGCCGCCCGCTCTGCGCTGGCCTCCGACAACGGCGGCGAAGCGGCGTCGTTGCTGGCCGAACTCCTGGCGAAATGAAGGTCCACATCGCTATTCGGCCCCATTGTCCCGCGGGCGGCTGAGCCGAAAAGCAAGAACCCGCCCGAGAGCGTGACACGATCCTCTGCAAGAGACAGAAGGCAGCTCCCGCCGAGAGCAACCGCCACCGCACGGCTCCTATTTACCCCAGATTCCTGTCGGCTGCCGAGAATCCTCGCAAATTGACCTTGCCTCGCCGTCTGGACTGCTGTACTTAACGACCCGCTTCTTTTCACGTAGCTTGCCATTCGGCTTTTGGGTATGCAGCGTCTCCTGATCTTCTGCCTGCTGATGCTATTGCTGGCTGCGCCTGCGCCGTCTGCCGGGGCGGCGGACGGCCCTTCAGAGCCGGACAAGGCCGTGCTGCGCGTCGCGTTTGGGGTGCTGCAGAAGCACAAGACCAGTGAGGGCGATGATCGGTACGTCCTGGTCGACAAGGACGGCCAGATCCGCTATTCAATTGACGTCGGCGCCAGCAAGAACCTGCCGTTGGAGGCCAATCTCGGCAAAGCGGTTCAAGTCGTGGGCAAGTCCGATTCGCCGCCGACATCCGACAAGCCGGTATTGGTCGCCCAAGCGATCGAACCAAAAACCGCGCCGCCAACCTTGTACCCCGATCCTCCGGCCACCGCCGGCCAAGACTCGCAACCGCTTCCACCGCTGACCCCGATTCCGTCTCCGGAGTCGTCGAGTTCGCCGGCCACGGGCCCGCCTTCGACAAGTGGAAGATCCGCACCTCTCATCGTCTCCGAAGAGAACTTGGACGAAGGTCCGCTGCTGAATTCACCGGGCTTGCTCGACTCGCCGGAAGATCTGCAGCTGATCGCGCCGCGGCAGGACCCCTGGCACGTCGCCCCTTGCGGCCCGCCGGAATGGCTGTGGGGACAAGTGAGCGCTCTGGCATGGTGGACCAAAGGCATGCCCTTGCCGCCGCTGGTGACAACCAGCCCCGCCGGCACGCCTCAGGTGCAGGCGGGCGTGATCGGGGCAGAGGGGACCCAGGTGCTGTTCGGCAACCGCGACTATTTCAGCGACCCTCGCGCGGGAGGCCAGTTTCGCATCGGCGGCTGGCTGGGAAAACGCCGCTGGGTGGGGATGGAGTTGGACTATACGGGGTTGGAGGACGAGCAGGCGCAATTCTTGGCGGCGTCGGTGGGCGAACAGATCCTGGCGCGGCCGTTCTTCAACGTGGGCACGAATACGCTGACGTCCGATTCGGCTCTGGTTGCCTACCCGAATCTGCTGGCTGGCACGATCTACATCGAGGCCGACAGTCGGTTTCAAATGGCCGGCGCCCATTTGATCACGAACATCCTGTGCAACTTCGGCACCCAGTGCAATCGGGGTGCCGAAGCCGGCGGCTGCAACAACGGCTTTCGCTTGGACCTGCTGGGCGGCTATCGCTATATCGGCCTGGACGAAGGCGTCACGATCAGCGAATCCCTGGTGACCACCGTCACCCCGCGCACCGGGTTTCAAGCCTACGATCACTTCGCTACCGACAACGATTTCCACGGCGGCGAAATCGGCCTGGCGGCCAAGTACCGTCGCCAGCGGTGGTGGGCCGAAGCGTTGCTGGAAGTGGCCCTCGGCCGCACGCAGGCGCAGACGCGAATCGATGGCCAGACGCGATTGATTGTTCCGCCGGGCGCGGAGGATGGCCAAGCGACCTTGATGACCGGCGATCTGCTGGCGCTGTCCACGAACATCGGTCAATACGATCTCAAGTCGTTCGCCTGGGCGCCGCAAATCGCCTTGACTTTCGGCTGCCAGCTGTCACCTCAGTTGAGCATCAAGCTGGGCTATTCGGGGGTGTTTCTCAGTCGCGTGTTGCGGCCCGACGGCGTGATCGACATGGGCGTGAACGAGATGTACATTCCCGATCCCACCGACCCGGATCTCGTACCGATCGGACCCGCGCGTCCCGCCGCCGCATTCCGCGAAACAACTTATTGGGCTCACGGCTTCAACTTGGGATTGGATTATCGCTGGTAAGCACCGGCATTGGCGTCGAACGCTGCGAAGATGCCCGACTTCTCCGAAGAAGCCGGGCTTTTGATGTCTCAGCGCGCGCTGCCGGCATCGGCAAACTCAGAATCGAGTGACACTATGTTCCCATCATCCCCTGACTCAGCTGACAGGTCCGCACCTCGTTCGCGTCGCGACGCTCGGCTCTCTCGCCGAAAGACGCGGCGTCTGGCGCTGGAGAAGCTGGAGCCGCGTCAACTGCTGGCCGCGGTCGATCTTGCTGCGATCGCCGGCCGCGTGTTCCGCGATGCCACCGGGGACGGTTTTACGCCCGGCGAACAGGTGGTGGGCGCCACGCTGAATCTGTTCCGGGACGTCAACGGCAACGGGACGCTGGACGCGGGCGACGGTGGCGCGCTGCGCGGAGCCGTGACCGACGCCAACGGCCAGTACCGATTCGACCGGCTCACGGCCGGCGACTACTTCGTCCAGCAACCGGCGCAGAACGTGTCCGGCGCCAGCCTGGCCCAGATGACCAGCAGCCGCATTTCAATCAGCAGCACTGACGTACAGGGCACGCCCGGCCGGACAATCGACGGCTTCACCACGCGCCAGACGGTCACCGCGCCGCTACCGGTCGGCACGACGATCGTCTCGGCCCAGGCCGCGGCCGAGGCGCTGGGCGGCGAACGCGACATGTCCGTCACGCTGACCGCCGGCCAGACGGGCGACTTCGTCACCTTGGAAGCGGGTTGGGGACTGCTGAGCATCAATGCCGGCTTCAACGCGACCGGCCGGTACGTCGTCACCTGGGACGGTGCGGACAACAACGCCTCGTCGCTGAATCCCATCGGACTGCGCTCCGGCGGCACGGGCGTGGACCTGACGGCCGGCGGTACGATTTCCCATCTCGAGGTGGCGGGCGCCGGAGAGAAAGCCGGCGGCACGGCCCGCATTCTGGTCTATACCGATGCCAGCAACTTCTCGCAAGCTTCGACGGCGCTGGGCGTCAACGCCACGCAGAGCTATCTGCTGTCGTTCACCTCGGACTTTGCCGCCGCCGGGGGCAGCGGAGCGAATTTCGCCAACGTGGGCGCCATCGTCCTGGAAGTGGACACGACCACGGTGGCCCTGGACGGACAACTCACGACGTTCCGTACGGTTGGGTCGAAGACTTTTCCGGCCGACTTCAACAATCAGCCGGCGGCCGACCTGTCGCTGGTCAAGACCACCAGCAACCCCAACGTCGACGTGGGCCAGACGACATCTTTTACCCTGAATCTGCTGAACTCCGGCCCCGACACGGCCACGAACGTGGCGGTCACCGACCAGTTGCCGGCCGGCCTGACGTTCGTCAGCGCGACGGCCTCGCAGGGCTCCTACAACAGTGCCAACGGCATCTGGACCGTGGGGACCGTGCCCGCCAATACGACCGCCATCCTGCAGGTGACGACCACGGTGGTGGGAACCACCGCCATCACCAATACCGCCCAGGTCTCGGCGTCCGACCAGCGAGATCCGGACTCGACGCCGAACAACAACAACGCGGGCGAGGACGATCAGAGCAGCATCACACTCATGCCCCAACTGGCCGACCTGTCCTTGAGCAAGACGATTGACAATGCGAACGTGACTCTCGGCCAGCCCGTCACCTTCACGCTGAACGTAAACAACGCCGGGCCCAGCACGGCGACCGGCGTGACCGTCACCGACCTGTTGCCCCAGGGACTGACCTTCGCCAGCGCTTCGCCGCCCGGCGTGTACAACGCCACCACCGGCGTCTGGACGGTGGGCACCGTGGCCGCCGGCGCCAGCGCCAGCCTGCAGATCACCGCCACGGTGGGCAGCTCCGCCGCGATCACCAATACCGCCCAGATCTCCGCCTCCGATCAGCGCGACCCGGATTCGACGCCCAACAACAACATCGCCACGGAAGACGACCAGGCCAGCGTCACGCTGACGCCCCAGGTGGCCGATCTGTCGCTGGCCAAGACCATCGACAATCCGGCCCCGAACGTCGGCCAGAACGTGACGTTTACGATCAATTTGAACAACTCCGGCCCCGGTCCGGCAACCAACGTCGCCGTGAGCGACAAGCTGCCGCCGGGTTTGACGTTCGTCAGCGCCGCGCCGTCGCAGGGCAGCTACGATAGCATCAGCGGCACGTGGACCGTAGGCACCGTCTCCGCCGGCGCCAGCGCCAGCCTGCAATTGGCCGCGACGGTCAACACCTCGACGGCGGTCACCAACACGGCCCAGGTCAGCCGCTCCGACCAGCCCGATCCGGATTCGACGCCGAACAACAGCAATCCGGCCGAGGACGATCAGAGCAGCATCACGCTGACTCCCCAGCGCGCGGATTTGTCGCTGACGAAAACCGTGGACAACGCCGCGCCCAATCCGGGCGGCACCGTCAATTTCACACTGAACCTTCGGAACGACGGTCCGGGCGCCGCCACAAACATCACCGTCACCGACCTGCTGCCCAGCGGACTCGCGTTTCTCGGTTCGTCGCCTTCGCAGGGCGCGTACAACAACACGACGGGACTCTGGAGCGTGGGCGCGGTCAGCAGCGGCAGCAGCGCCAGCCTGCAAATCGCCGCCCGCGTCACGGGAACGGGAACGATCGCCAATGTCGCCCAAGTCACCGCGGTCGACCAACCCGATCCGGACTCGACGCCGAACAACAATGTGGCCGGCGAGGACGACCAGAGTTCGATCAGCGTGATCGTGCAGCAGGCCGATCTATCGCTGACCAAGACGGTCGACAAGGCCAACCCGCAGGTGGGCCAGGACGTCAAGTTCACCCTGACGCTGTCCAACGCCGGCCCGCATACGGCCACCAACGTGAAGGTCCATGACCTGTTGCCTTCCGGGCTGACCTTTGTGTCGTCGACGGCCTCGGTAGGGGCGTACAACAGCAGTTCCGGCGACTGGAACGTGTCGTCGCTGGCCA
>Ga0302237_1001922_pt1 | contig 13480 bp, 13 predicted proteins | sample AAG_UR_Ala_MG_FD_193530 | JGI IMG/M metagenome (GOLD analysis project Ga0302237, IMG submission 193530) | Enriched activated sludge microbial communities from anaerobic digester in WTTP, New Holstein, Wisconsin, United States - AAG_UR_Ala | ecosystem: Engineered > Bioreactor > Anaerobic >... | reverse complement strand
CCTGGAGTGTTTCCAGGCGCTGGCGGGCAACCCCGGGGAAATCCGGCTGAAGACGGAAAAGGTCCGGCTCATCGATCTCTACAACCGGATGGGCAAGCTCATGCAGGAGATCACCCGGAAGGAGCCCTCCATCCAGGTCTACTCCTTCGTGACCCCCCGGGAAAACCACGGACAGGCCTCCCGGCTCATCGCCAAGCTCCGGGACGTGCGGACCCAGCGGCACGAGTTCGTCTACTACATCCAGCGGGCCTACGAAATGCTCTTCAATTTCGCCTTCACCGAGGCAATCCGGTCCAACAAGAACCATCTCATCATAAAAACCCCCGTGACCTCCCCGGTGCAGAACTTCGCGGTCCACAAGATTCCCGATGTGGACGAGGCCATCGAGAACTCCGTCATGTGCGTCATGCTCCGGGGCGCCCTCCTTCCCTCCATGATCATGTCCAAGGAGATGCAGGAGTACTCCTCCACCGGCTACGTCACCCCCTTCGCCCTGTTCAGCATCAGGAGGGACGACCGCAAAAAGGAGATGGACATGGAGTACATCCTGGATCTGGACAGGTCCTTTTTCAGGCCCGGAGACCTGGACGGCCGGGATCTGGTGTTCGCCGACCCCATGAACGCCACCGGGGGCAGCCTGGTCACCATCGTCACATACCTTCTGGGGCAGGGGATACGGCCCCGGTCCATCAAATTTTTCAACGCCATCTCCGCTCTGAAGGGATCGCTGCGGATCGTCCGGGCCCTGGACAGGGTGCAGGAATACACTCTGTGGATGGACCCGGTTCTGAACGAGTCCGCCTACATTCTTCCCGGACTGGGGGACGCGGGAGACCGGATAAACGGTGTGGATCCCGAAGACACGCCCCGGAACATCATCCAGCTCATCGCCGATTACGGCTCCAATATCGCCGCCCTGTACCGGGCCCAGGTCCGGAAGATCGAAAAGACGGTATTGGGGGGCTAGATGCCCATGAAGGCGCACGGGAAGACCGGGCTGCGGGCCGCCCTTCTGGGTTCAGCGCTGCTTCTGGCGGCGGCCTGCGCAGGCGGCCGGACCCGCCGGGAAATCGCCGCCGAATACTTCAATCTGGGAAACGCCTTCTTCGAACTCAGGAAATTCGACCGGGCCCTGGACTTCTACGAGAGAGCCCTGGCATACAGCTCCTCCTTTCCCGAAGGGGGCTACAATCTGGCGCGGGTGTACATTCTGCAGGATCGCTTCGGTGATGCGGTGGAGATCCTGAAGGGACTCCTGGACCGGGACCGGGACAATCTCGTGGTTTTTCAGACCCTGGCCTACGCCCTGGGAAAGGCGGGCCGGGTGGAGGAGGCGGTGGACGCCTACGGCGAGGTTCTGGCCCGTTCGGAGGGCAACATCGCGGCCCTGTACAATCTCAGCCTGCTCCTGGAGTTCCAGGGCCGCAGCCGGGAAGCCTACGAACTCCTGTCCCGGGCGGTGCGCCTCAGCCCCGAAGACCCGGACCTGCTGCGCCGTATGGGGCGTCTGGAGGCCCGGCACGGCTCCCGGAGGGCGGCCATCGAGTATCTGAAGGCCTACCGGGAGAAGGGGGGCGCCGACGGGGAAACCGACCTTTTCCTGGTCCGCCTGCTGGAGGAGGAGGGGCTCTACTCCGATGCCCTGCAGGTCGCGGAGAGTCTGGCGCAGACACGGAAGGACGACCCGGAGGCGCTCTTCGAGCGGGCCTACCTCCTGCTGGCCAAGGCGGAGGAGAAGGCCCCGGGGCTGGAGGCCCTGGCCCGGGCGGCGGAGAAGGGCTATGCGGATAAAAAGCGGGTGTCCGCCCTGCTCCTGGAGGTGCCCGAGGCCTTTCTGCAGGATGTCCGGGCGGCGGTGATCGAAAAGGGTCTTCTCTCCCCGGAGGAGGCCGAAGAGGTCCTGGCGGCGCCCTTCGGAGACCCCTGAGGGGCGTTCGGGCGGCTCGGTGCGCAGCTCCGGGGCTGCCGGTACGCAGCTCCGGGCCCGGGGGATCCGACCGGGCGGCGCCCTTTCCGTTCCGAACGCCGGGGCGGGCAGGCGTATCCGCCTGCCCGGGCCGTCTCGGGGCGCTCCGCCCCGAGGGGCCCTAAACCCCCAGAGCCGTCTTCAACGCGGCGAAGACCTTTTCCGGGTCCGGCGCGGCGTCGATGTTCCGCAGAATTCCCAGATCCCGGTAATGGGCCTCCAGGGGCTCGGTCTGGGCCTTGTAGACCGCGAGCCGGTTCCGGATGGCCTCCACCTGGTCGTCCTTCCGGATGACGAGCCCGGTTCCGCAGCCGTCGCAGATGTCGGGTTTCCGGGGTGGGACGAAGAGGATGTGGAAGGTTTTTCCACACGATGGGCAAAGCCGCCGGCCGGAGAGCCTTTTAACCACCTCGTCGTCGGCGAGGACGAAATTGACGGCGAGATCCGGCGGGGACAGCCGGTCCAGCGCCTCCGCCTGGGGGATGGTCCGGGGAAAACCGTCAAGGATGAAGCCCCGCCGGCAGTCGGGCCGTCCTATCCTTTCCTGCACCAGTTTCACCGTCACCTCGTCGGGGACCAGATCCCCCCGGTCGAGGATGGACTTCACCTGTTTGCCCAGATCGGTGCCCTGGGCCACCGCTTCCCGGAAGAGGTCACCGGTGGAGATATGGGCCATCCCCCCGTGGGAGGCCAGGCGTTTGGCCATCGTTCCCTTCCCCGCGCCGGGGGGCCCGAGAAATATCAGCTTCATGACGTCGCGCTCCTGTGGTTCGATCTGGCCGCCAGAGTAAAGAGGGAACACCCGTCTGTCAATATTCCGCCGAAAAAGACCCGGATTGATTTTTAGCCGCTTCTCCGCTACGATTGAAAAGGTATCACCGACCAAGGAGCAGGGTATGGATTTCATGAAAAAGTTGCAGGATGGGCTCAACAAGGGGCTGTCCGTTTCCCGGGACCTCATGCTGAAGGCCAAGGACAAGGCTCAGGATCTGGGCGAGAAGGGAGTTCTGAAAATAGAGATCATGCAGCTGGAGGAGCAGGCGGGAAAGCTGGTGGGGAAGCTGGGGGCCCATGTCTTCGAAGCCTTCGGGGAGGGTCGGAAGTCTCTGGACAGAACCGAGGAGATCGACGCCCTCATCAGGGACATCGAAGACGTCCGGCGCCAGATCGAGGAGAAGGAGAGGCAGCTCAAACTGGGGCAGTGAAGGGCCCCGCCGCCGGGCCCTACAGGACCTTCTCGATGAAGGCCCGGGTCCGCTCGTGTTTCGGAGTCCGGAAGATTTCCTTCGGGGTCCCCTGTTCGAGGATGATTCCCTCATCCATGAAGAGGACCTCGTCGGCGGCTTCCCGGGCGAAACCCATCTCGTGGGTGACCACCACCATGGTCATGTGTTTTCCGGCCAGATCTTTCATCACCGCCAGCACCTCGCCGGTCAGTTCCGGGTCCAGGGATGAGGTGGGCTCGTCGAAAAGCAGTATCTCCGGCCGCATCATCATCGCCCGGGCGATGGCCACCCGCTGTTTCTGTCCCCCCGAGAGCTGGGAAGGGTAACTTCCGATCTTCTCCACCAGGCCCACCATTCTCAGAAGGTCCCGGCAGCGTTGGAAAACCTGCTCCGGGTCCTCCTTCTTCACGATGAGGGGGGCGCAGGTCAGATTGTCCCGCACCGTCATGTGGGGAAAGAGGTTGAAGTGCTGGAAGACCATGCTCATCTTCGCGGCGATCCGCCGCTGGTCCTTTTCCGTCGCGTACCGCCCATCCTCCACGAGGTACTCCCCCTCCACCCGGATGGAGCCTCCGCTCACCTTCTCGAGATTCACCACCGAACGCAGCAGGGTGCTCTTGCCGGACCCGGAGGGGCCGATGACGGCGATCACATCCCCCTTCCTGACGGTGAGGCTGACTCCTTTCAGCACCTCCAGTTTTCCGAAGGATTTCTGCAGGCCCTCCACCCGGAGCATTTCGGAGTTCTTCATTCGTAGTTGTACCTTGTTTCGAGTTTCTGGAAGAGCCCGGTGAGAGCGGCGGTCATGGCCAGATAGAAGATCGCCGCCACCGCGAAGGCCGCGACGTTGGAATCCCTGTTCACGGCGATCTTGGCGAAGTGCAGAAGCTCCCCCAGACCCAGGACGGTCACCAGTGCCGTGTCCTTCACCAGGGTGATGGATTCGTTGCTCACCGCGGGGAGCACCACCTTGAACATCTGGGGGATCACGATTTTCGTGGCGGTCTTGTAGCGGGAAAAGCCCAGCACCCGGGCCGCCTCGTATTGGCCCCGGTCCACCGAGGCGATGCCCCCCCGGAATATCTCGGCGAAGTAGGCGGCGTAGTTCAGCACGAAGGTCAGGGATGCCGCGGGCAGCCGGTCCAGGACGATGAGCCCCTCGAAACCGGGAAGGAAGGGGAGGCCGTAGTACACGAAAAAAAGCTGCAGAAGAAGCGGCGTCCCCCGCATGACCCAGATGTAGCCGCCCATGATGGTCCTGGGGATCCGTCGCCTGCCGATGCGGACGAAGCTGAACAGGAGCCCCAGGGGAAGGGAGAAGAGGAGGGTAAAGCAGAACAGAAAGAGCGTCAGTTTCGCTCCCGCCAGCATGGGTCCGGATATTCTGGTTATATATCCCCAGTCCATCGTAGAGTTCGGCCCGGACTTTCAGCCCGGGCCTGTCCTTTTATTTCAGATAGATGTCTTTTCCGAACCAGGCCTCGGAGATGCGGGCGGCGGTCCCGTCCCGAGCCATGTCGTCCAGGGCCTTCTGCAGCCGGTCCCGAAGTTCCGTGTCCCCCAGCCTGAGGCCGACACCGTACTCCTCGTCGATCAGGGCCTCGTCCAGGATCTTGAAGACGTCCTTCTCCTTGCCCGCATAATAGCGGGCCAGGATCTCGTCGCCGATCACCGCGTCGATCCGTCCCGCCTTGATGTCCGTCAGGGCGGCGACGAAGTCGGGGTATGTGTTGAAGGACTTGAGGGAAGCCTTGAGCGCCGGGTCAGCTTCGACGACCTCGAAACCGGCCGAACTCTCCTGGGTTCCCACCCTCTTTCCCGCAAGACCCGCCTTGCCGGCGATGGCGGAACTGCCGGAAACGATGATGACCTGCCGGTTTTTCAGATAGGGTCTGGTGAAGGACATGGCCTTCTTCCTGTCCTCGGTGATGGTGAAACCGTTCCAGATGGCGTCGATCTTTTTTCCATTGAGCTCCAGCTCCTTGGCCTTCCAGTCAATGGGCTGAAAAACGACCTCCACCCCCATCCGCTTTGCCGCCTCTCTGGCCAGATCCACGTCGAATCCGACGATCTCTCCCTTCTCATTCCGGAACCCCATGGGAGGGAAGCTCTCGTCCAGACCGACGACGAACCGGGCGGCGGGTTGCGGGGATTTCGATTCCGCCGCCCCGGATCCTTTTTTGTCGGAGCAGCCGACCACCAGGGCCAGACCCAAAACAGCGGCGAAGATTCCAGCGATTCTCGATTTCATTATCCGTCTCCTTGTTGCGGTTTTTCAATTGCAGTGCGTGGCGCCGAGCGATGGTCAGCATATACCATCCCGTCGGTCTATGGGAAGAGAGTCCCATGGGGATCGGGGATGGATCGGACCGCCTGGGGAAAAAATATTTCCTGTTTTTCTTTTTTCTAGTTGGGGCTTGCTGAACAACTCAGCATTACCGCATTTCACTGTTTTTAAAGACAATTTTAAAGAAAAAACAGCCTTTCTGTAAGAACCGAAAAATAGACAAAAGAAGAACCCGCAGGCTCTTCTCCAGATTCATCACCAGCACCGTCAGGCTGATCGATGTTTCACTGGTCACCTGCAGCTTTGCCTTAATCCGCCCGAGCCCGTAGCGGCGCTTACCCACGCCAAAGGCTCCTTCAATCGCTATCCGATCCCGTTCATCCGCTAGAGCCTGCTTCAGATTGTCCCGGTATTGTTCTCTGTCTTTCGGCGGCCGGCCCAAAGGGGGCCCTGAGATCCGTATTCCACGGTCCTGGCAGAATGCTCGATTCTCCCGGGTGCGGTAGATACGATCCGCATGCACCGATTCAGGATAGTAACCAAAACGCTTCTTGTACTCCTCGATGTGACTGATTATTTCTCCCCCCTCGTTATATGGATCCCAGGACAACTTTTCCAAAAAACAGTAACCATCAACCAAAGATACCGAGACCTTCGCGCCAAACTCCGTGGGCACTCCCGCCTTTCCACGCACAATAGGCCGCACATGGGGCTGGGCGATACTCACTATCCTGCCCGATACTGACCTGAGCCTCCTCTCATGCATCTTTCTCTGCTGGCGGTACAGCTCCGATACCACCAGCAGCTCCCTGTACAGGCCTTTACCCAATAAGCCCAAAGAGCTTGTCCTACTCAACTCCTTTATGTGGCGCAGGTTGCGCCTAATATATCCTAACTGCTTCCGTATCCCGACCCGGATCGTTTTGGCATTAGCCTTCCTCTTCTTTGCCACCTTAAGGAAATCCTTTCGGGCACGCACCCGATAAGTTCGGGGCTTTAGCTCTTTCCCCTTGCGGGATTGGTGAAGGATATCAATGATCTTTTCAGTCTTCTCTCGCGCCTGATTTAACAGTGACAGATCCGTCGGGTAGCGGATGTCCGCTGGGGTACAGGTCGCATCAAGCAGGAGCTTACCCTTGTTTTCTGTAGCCTCTTCAGCCTCAGTGCTCTTCGGTTCTAGAGGCTGTCGTTTTTTTTTATCTCCTCCACATGGAGGCGCTCGTTTATCTCCCCCAGCATCTGGGCATTTATTTTCTTCCTGAAATGCACCATCAGGGACGCATCGAAGGGCTCCTCGTCGATGAACCTGTTGTTCCCGATGAAGTACTGCAGGTACGGGTTCTCACGGATCTGCTCCACCGTCTCCCGGTCCGTGAGATTCTGCCTCTCTTTTATAATCAAAGCTCCCAGGGCAACCCGGAAAGGCTTCGCTGGGGGGCCGGTGCCGGAAGACGAAAACTGTGCGGCATACCGCTCCTCGAACTCGTCCCATGGAATGAGCTCACAGAGCCGTATCCAGCGGTTCTGGGGGTTCAGTTTTCCTCCAAAGGGGAGGACGAAGTTCTCCAGTTCCAGCTGACTTTTATCTTTCCGTCGGTACATCTTTTCTCCTAGAGGTGCACGGTTTTTTGGCCTTTTCGCCACTTTTTCGTGCACCTCACAGGAAGAATTCTAGCATTAATTCTCTACAATGTAAACATATATTTGTTATTCAGCAGGCCCTAACTAACAAGTACCATCATTTTTCACCTCCAGATATAAGCTGGATAACCATCAATATCCCCACGGAGAAAACGGGCAAATAGAATGGCTTGAGAATGGAACATTATTCCGATGTGCATTTTCTCATTCAAATAAGGATGGGTGATAACATCTTGTTTTCGTCTTTGGTATGCCGCAACAACAGTTTTACGACCGGCGTCATTCATCAGCACGGATCCGGATTCTGTTACAGAAAAGTTTTTTCCGTTAATTTGGTTCGTATTTATTAGTGACAATACCAGCCTATCAGCAAAAAATGGACGCATCTCCTCCATCAGGTCAAGTGCAAGGCTCATCCTTCCTGGTCGGTCTCTATGGAGAAAGCCTACAGCCGGGTCAAGACCAACAGTTTCCAAAGATGATCTGATATCATGAAGCAGCATGGTATAAATAAAAGAAAGAAGAGCGTTTACCCTATCCATAGGAGGCCTTCTGTTTCTACCGGAAAAGAAAAAATCAGCTTTTTGAGAAATAATCAGATCATTGAATATATCAAGGGAACCTCTAAAAACTATGGAATTTTCAGAAAGAAAATAAAATGCTAACCTCCCACCGGGAGGGACCTGAAAATGGCGAAACAAAAAGGATTTTTTGACGAGGATTTTCGGCTGGAAAAGATCAGCCGTCAGGGTGATCCTCTTTTACGATTAAAAGACCTCATCAATTGGGAGATGTTTCGCCCGGTTCTTTTTGAAGCGTTCATGAAGGAAGCGAAAGGCCCTGGAGGACGACCGCCCTTTGACACCGTGATGATGTTCAAAATATTGGTTCTGCAAAGACTGTACAATCTGTCGGATGCGCAGACGCAGTATCAGATACTGGACCGCCTGTCCTTCATGAGATTTCTCGGACTGCAAATAAACGACACGGTACCTGATGAGAAGACGATCTGGTACTTTCGCGAGAAACTTCGTGAGAAGGGAGTAATAGAGAGTCTTTTTGACAGGTTTTACCTGTTCCTGACAGACAAGGGCCTGGTAGCGCAAAACGGAACCATGGTGGACGCGAGCATCGTGGAAGCTCCGAAACAAAGAAACGGCCGGGAAGAAAACGAACAGATCAAAGAGGGAAAAACGCCGGACGGTTGGAGTGAAAACACGATGCGACAAAAAGATATCGATGCCCGGTGGGTTACAAAGGGCGGTGTTCGGCACTACGGGTACAAGAATCACATTAAAGCGGATGTGAAAACAAAGCTCATAAAACGCTACCATGTGACAGATGCGGCGGTCCATGATTCGCAAGGGATAGAAGACCTGCTCGACGAAAGCGACGCGCGGCAAAAGCTGTATGGGGATTCGGCGTACAGCGGAGAAAAAATACGGGTGATACTGGAAGAAAAAAGCATACGAAACTGCATACATGAAAAGGGGTACAGGAACCGTCCGTTAACGAAAAAGCAGAAAGAAAAGAATAAAAGGAAATCGAAAATCAGGGCGCGGATCGAACATATATTTGGCTTTATGCATACGAGCATGAAAGGTTCTTTTCTACGGACAATCGGGATTCACAGAGCACGAGCTATCATCGGGCTGATGAATCTAACCTACAATCTGAGCCGCTATATCCAATTGCAACGGGCTTAGGAAGGGGGTACCGAACGAAAAGACCGAACGATGAGACTGGGGTTTGAAGTTAATGTCTTCGAATTGCAAACATATTACCACCGGACTATAATTCTTGCAGTTGCTGGCGGTTTTTAGAGGTGCCCATAAAAACCTTTCTGTCTTTCTTAACGTGTCCAATTAATGCTTGGAGGAGAAATAATGCTGAACTACAAGGTAAACGAACCCATCGATGCGGACCAGTTCATCGATGTTCTAAGGCGGTCCACTCTGGGGGAACGGCGGCCCATCGAGGACAGAACCTGCATGGAGGGAATGGTCCGGCACGGGAACCTGACGGTATCAGCCTGGGACGGGGAGAAGCTGGTGGGGATTGTCCGCTGCCTGACGGATTTCAACTACATCTGCTACCTCTCGGAGCTGGCGGTGGACCGGGACTGGCAGAGACGGGGCGTCGGCGTCGAGCTCATCAACCGCGCCCAGGAGGCGCTGGGGCCCCGTTGCACGATCCGGCTCATCAGCGCCCCCGGCGCCGTCGCCTACTACGAAAAGATCGGCCTGGACCGGAACCCCCAATGCTTCGAGCTGCCCCGCGGCAGGCGGGCGGGGAAGGGGTGAGGGGTTCTTTACCCGTCGTGTAAAAATTTGACTTCCAATTTCAGTGTTTTTCCTTAGTAGATAAAAATCAAATATCTCTCAAATATTGACATATGATTTCTAGTGCCTATACTTAGTACTGTGGAGATTTTTTTTTATCACGACTCTGGTGAATCATCAATAGATTTTAATATTTGAGACGATGACAAAGGGGGGCAAGATGATAAGGGCAAATGAACTTCAGGATCTGGTTCGTGATGGAGCAGCCATCCGTTATGTATGCAGACTGCAACCAGCGGGAGGGCCGGGGGATAAGATTTTTCCACCCACATACAAAGACGCAAAATATGCCAAAGAAAAGCGACGAATGGGGGATGAGGTTTACGAATGTGTCCACCTCGACAGCGTTCAATCCCAGGCTAACAGGATGGAACTGGCACTTCTGGATGCTATTCGCAGTGAAAGGATTAAGATGCCTCTTTTGGAGGTGAAGTTTCCTCCAGCAGATTCTCGGTTGGAGAAGGTTGGTTCCATAAGCCTTTTGGAAGCACCGCACAGAATGGCCGATGCAATTTTTCGAGATAGTGAACTTGATGGTGTGCGATTCCGGGATTCCTCCATCGGAGCCCTGTTGGATGATGCTTCATTGGCTAACGCTACAGGGCTCTTCGAATATTCGCCCAACAGCCTGGTGTTTGGTCTTTGGGATTCCACAGGGCCAATGGGAGGCATGGGTGCAAAGTTTCAGAGAATCATCAGCAGTGAGGTTGTGGCCTTTGGTGTGGAGTATGGTGTTAAAACATCCAGCCGGATAGACCCTCTTGAGATAAACCTGAAAGCCGGTCCGGTGTATATTATCAACGAAAAGACGAAGGAATGGACTCTGAGCGAGGCATCAGAGGGCGGAAAGAAAAGAAAACCCTTTGGCAAGGACGGTAAGCCCAGCGAAATAAACCATGGCAATATAGTCCCTACCATAGAAGCAGAAAATGGAGGGGTTACCTTTGAATTTGCTCAGCAGGTTGTTGTCATTTCCATGCCTGCTCTGCGACGCCTGAGGTTTCCTGTAAATGGAAAATTAAGCATGGAATCGGATGAGGCTGCCCGAGCTGTTCTGGCGGCAATTGCCATTCTGGGAACCGCCCTGACAACGGAAAAGGGGATGGACCTAAGAACTCGGACCCTCCTTATTCCTGAAGAAGAAGGAAAATGGCAGGCCATCAAGGCCAATGGAAGAGTTCAGGATTTACAAATCAGCCCTGAAACTGCTATCGAACTTTATAATGAATGTGTTGAAGCAGCCCAAAAGATGGGATTACCCTATCATCTCGAGCATGTCGAACTGGCTCCAAGCAGAGGTCTGCTGGAACTGGTCAGAAGAAGTCAGGAAATTCAAATAACAGAAGGGGAAGAGTAGGGTGTTCGCCATTGCCTGGCAGTTCCTAAACGGCTCATACAGCGCCAGTGATTTTGCAGACCGGGAAGCTGTGGAATGGCCTCCCCATCCGGACAGGGTTTTTCAGGCTCTTGCAGCAGCCTGGGCGGAAAGAGGCGAAAACCCGGAAGAACGGGCCGCCCTTGAATGGCTGGAATCTCTGGAGCCGCCATCCCTTTCTGTCCCTGAGGTCGAAGCCCCCGGAGAGCCGGTTCGCTACTTTGTTCCGGTAAATGATGCTGAATCCTCACCAGCCGGATGGAAAAAAGGAGACTATTCGAACAGCCTTCTTCCCATCCTTCCAGACAGGAGGGGGAAAAAAGAGAGGAGCTTTCCCCGCATCTATGTAGGGGACCAGCCCTGCGCCATGGTCTGGAGAACGGGTGATTTTCTGAAACACAGGGAGAGTTTGGAGAAGCTCTGCGCTGAAGTCACGCGCATCGGCCACTCTTCTTCTTTCGTTCGGTGTTGGTTGGAGACGGATGAACTTCCTGTGAGCCATGAGCCATCGGGCAACTCCCGATCTCTGGGACCAAGATTGCGTATACCGACTCCAGGAAGGCTTAAAGTCCTTTCTGCAGTCCACCTGGAAGCGAAAAGAAAAAAAAATTATCAGGGAACTCCTAAGGCCGTACAAATCTCTTACAGAACTGTGCATCAATCTCCTGATACGGTGGGATCGGTGTTTTCGCCTCTTCTTATGATCTGGAGAAAAGTGACGGGACCGCCTTTGGGATTAGAGGACACCCTGGCCGTCACCAAGGCTTTTCGCAATATCCTTATTCCGGTTTCTCAGCCGATTTCCCAGGCTCTTCGAGAAATTATTTCTGGTCACACCTCCGATGGGGGAGTGCTGCGAAGTCATCATCTCGCTTTTTTACCCCTGGCCTTTTCGGGAAGCCCGTACGCTGATGGTCATATCATGGGAGTGGCCCTGTCTCTTCCGGCTTCGGCGAGTCCTGAGCTGGAGGATCAGTTATTCAAAGCCTGTGCGGCTGCGGCGGACGACAAGGGGCAGATATCTCTCAAGATGGGTTCGCTGGGGGTAATGAAGCTGGAATTGGCAGATCCTTTCCCAATACAGAAAACCTTGCAAAATCAAACCTGGACTGGGCCGGCTTTCACCTGGGCAAGCATCACCCCTCTTGTGCTGGATCGCATGCAAAACTCCCGGAGATCTGATCCTGATGGCTGGGCAATCCAGCAGGTTAAAGCGATGTGTGGCCGGGTAGGACTTCCTGAGCCAAAAGAAGTGTCTGTCGGACAAGTCTCTTATTGTTCCGGAGTTCCCTCAGTGCATGGCTTTCCTCCTCTGAGGAGGAAGGATGGTTCCAGCAGACGCATGGTCCACGCTTTATGTCGGTTTGATCAACCGGTGCGGGGGCCGGTAATCATTGGTTCCGGGCGTTACAGGGGTTATGGATTGTTTAAACCTGTAAGCCAAGAGGGAGCAAAAATGTGGTAGATCTGGACAGGTTTCAGGAATTTGAACAGGCTGTTTTCGGGTATTCCCCCTTTCCCTGGCAGGAAAGACTTTTAAGGCAGGTTGCCTCCGAAGGCCAATGGCCGGACATCATTTCTTTGCCTACAGGTGCGGGAAAAACTGCTGTAATAGATGTGGCTGTTTTTTCTCTTTCCTGTGGCCTGCCAGTTCCCCGGCGAACGGTAATGGTTGTAGATCGCCGCCTTGTTGTGGATGCGGCATACGATAGGGCCAGGAAGATAGCAGATGCTTTGAATGAAGCCAATGCTGATGGGGTTTTAGCAGATATGGCGCTGGCCTTAAAAAGATTGGGAGGAACACGCCCCCTGGAAGTGGCCCTCCTTCGGGGAGGGATGTATGGCGAGTCCTTGTGGGCAAGCGATCCCGCACAGGCCCTGGTTTTATGTTCAACCGTTGATCAGGTGGGAAGCCGCCTCTTACACAGAGGCTATGGTGTCTCGTCATCCATGAGGCCAATCCATGCAGGCCTTTTGGGGAATGATTCGCTCATCATCCTGGATGAAGCACATATAAGCGAACCTTTTCGGCAGACTTTATCGGCTATTAAAAATTTTCGTCGTATTGCAGCAAACCCTATTCCTTTGCCTTTTTCCGTCGTTACAATGACAGCAACGCCGTCCGATTCATCACAAAAAGTCTTTAGGCTGGAGGCGGAAGATTATCAAAATGAAACTCTGAGCAAACGGCTGAGAAGCAATAAACACCTTGAAATGATTGCTGTTCCGAAAGCGCGCTTGGATAGAACCATAGCGGAGGCTGCAATAAAAAACAGCAGCACCGGAAGTACCGTTTTAGTTGTTGTGAATCGAGTGGCTCGGGCGCGTGCGGTAGCAGCGATGATACAGGCGACGATGAAAAACAAGAAAGGGGATGCCCATGTTGAAGTGATTACCGGAAGATCAAGACCCCTGGATCGGGAGGGGATGATTCAGAAATGGGCCTGCCGGCTTTTCTCCGGCCGCGACCGGGCCAGCATGGCGGAGGAGCCACCCCTTTTTATTGTGGCCACTCAGGCTATAGAAGTGGGAGCGGACATAGATGCGGATGTACTTGTTAGCGAGGCCTGCCCTATTGACTCTTTACGCCAGAGAATAGGGCGGCTGGACCGAATGGGTGAAAGGGGAGAAAACACCGTTGTT
>Ga0302237_1001921_pt1 | contig 13484 bp, 12 predicted proteins | sample AAG_UR_Ala_MG_FD_193530 | JGI IMG/M metagenome (GOLD analysis project Ga0302237, IMG submission 193530) | Enriched activated sludge microbial communities from anaerobic digester in WTTP, New Holstein, Wisconsin, United States - AAG_UR_Ala | ecosystem: Engineered > Bioreactor > Anaerobic >... | reverse complement strand
TTCAGAGTTTTATTCAAATTTACTGAAAATCAAGTTAAAAATCAATACTTCAAAGAACATAAGTTATTAACAATCAATATGTTAATAATTATTAAGGATCAACTAATTAATTTTCCACATTTAAGAGCTAACTTCCCGGTTTGATAGAGTATGGGGTTGTTGATTTTTAAGAATCTCCCGTATTCCACTTGTTTACCCCCAAACCTGGCTTTAAATTCTCTTACACCATAAGCCTCATCAGGTTTACCGGCACCCATGAAATCAAAAAGCGGGATATTATTCTGATTTGCATATTCAATTGCTGCCCATGTAGCCATAACACTGGGATATTGCTCTTTATATTCGCCGTCCAGTCCACAAATATAAAATTCATATATCGATCTGCCTTCAATAATCGGGCACATAATACCTCCAATAATAATTCCATTATATAATACTAACAGGTATTTGCCTAAATCCGATCTAAAGAAATTTTCAAAAAATTCAAAAGGGAACAGAGGTTTCCTGATTCTTTTATTATATAAATTTGTCAGAATAGCGTAAAAAATTCGGATTTCATCAATACTATCTGCTACTTTCCACCTCACATTCTGTTTTTGTGTTTTTTTTATCTGTCTTAACCTTGATGCACTTACAGATTTACTTAAACGCTCTAAATCTGTTGTGTCAATCTGGAAATTTATGGTTGGAATTAATTTATAACCGGCTTTTCTGAAAATGTCATTATAAATTTTATAATCAGAAAAATTCCTTGTCTCGATATAAATAGCCTTTCTTTTTGTTACACATGAAATCTTATCCAAAAGAATTTCTAATGTTATTTCTTTCTGGTCATTGACTAACACACCTCCATATATTATTGCCCGTCTTGAGAAATAGCCTTTAAATCCGGATTCTCTTTGCAAAGTGATAACTGCTAATGCATTTATAATACCAGAATCATAAACAGCAATCGCATGGGCAGACAGATTTTTTACTGAATTAAATAAATTATAAAACTCAGGTGACTGAAAAGGTGTGGAATGTTTGTTCTTTAATAAAAATTCTTTCCACGCTGTTATGGGGATTGAATCATTTAATAAGATTTCCATCTTCAAATCATTTACTTTTCCCCAATAAGCACTTCATAAAGAGCAATTATCATTCTTGCAACATTGTCAGAATCCAATCTCAAATCAATAATTCTCTTCCTTCCATCAGTTTTCTTTCCAAAATCGAGTGCTGTTTTTATTTTTTGAGCTACATCTTCAGGCTCAAAAGATGTAATAAAACAGCCCTCTACCCCTTCAGTCACCCATTTTACATCTCCAACATCAGTTGATACGATCGGGCAATTACATGCCAGCGCTTCTTTTACAACATTAACACTCCCTTCTCTTGTGGAAGTTAATAACAAAACATCAGCTGCATTTAAATAATATGGAATTTCCGGATTAGGTTCATTATAAATGTGTTTGAAATCAATAGTATTATCAAGATGTCTTATTGCATCCATAGCTAAGTCTAAATTCTTTTCTGACCTGTCTTTAACTGCAATAAATATTATAAGCTTTCTATCAGATTTATACCCGATATGTTGTCTTGCGATTTCCCTGGTTATTGGTCTAAACCTTTCGATATCAACGCCATTAGGAATTGTATGAACACTTTCAATTCCTAAAAGTTCTTTCATTTGCCGGGTTTTTACAATGGTCTCCGTCCACTTATTCCGGATAAAAAACCTGATAAGCGCCCGGGAAAATCCTGATTTGTAAATGTCAGAACCCATCAGAGAAACTACCAGTGGCTTACACCCTGCCAATCCGGCTACAAATCCACATAAACTATAATGAGCATGAACCAGATCATATTGCCCGACGTTATATTTAATTCTTAGTTTGTGAATTGCAATCAGATAACCCCAAAATCCGGGTTCGATAAGAAAATACTCTATATCGACACCTGACTTTATAAGAGAGTCGCCCTGATTCTTTACTACATCTCCCGGTCGTCCTGCTCTTCCACTTGAGATAAAAAGTACTTTCATTCTTTCTTTACCGCAGAGACGCAAAGACGCAAAGCCTGCTAATTCATTCTTAGTGATCCTTGCGTCTTCGTGCCTTAGCAGTTAATACTATTAAATACAAACTCCAATCTTAAATCATAACATTCATTGTGTGCAAAGTTTCCTTCCTCAAAATGCCATTTATTCTGAATATATCTGAATCTTCCTGGTTTACCATCGAAAAGCATCTGGTAAGGATCGCTCTGGCCGAATATACATTGCATTTCGTTGACAAGATAACCTCGTTCTGATTCAAAAATGTCAATTGCCTGACTGTAAAATCCGTGTTTATCTGTAATTTCCTTAATAAAATCAAACAGCTCTAATGGAGGATTGTCATAATTCTTCAGCAGGGAGCCACTGCTCTTCTCTCCTCTCTTTAGTTTTTTATGCGCGAAAAAACTCTCCCCTATTCTTACAACCCTCCATTCATAATCATGAGGGATATACTCCTGAAAAATCACAAAGTTTTTTTGCAGATTAGAAACTTTAGTTTTATAAATATGTAACTTTTTAGTTATGTCTGAAGGATGAAAAATATAATGAATTCCCCTCTTTAGAAGTTCCCCCTTTTCTCTGTTTGGCCCTGATCGCTGCAGAGCTCCTCTTCCTCTGAAGGTTTCGTTAATATAATCTTTTGCTTCCGTAATTGATTTGATTATTATCACTCCGCTGCCTGATGCACCGATGTTAGTCTTGGCAACAAACGGGTATGCTGCTGAACGGGTGTATTCCAATGCTTCTGCATAACTATAAAACACATCCGTCATCGGGTGAGGTATATTGTTTGCATTTAGCCAGGATGCAAGGAACCTTTTATTTTCGTAGATGAATATTTCGAGAGGAGTTGGAAATATTTTGTATCCAAGCGCCACCCCTAATATATATATCCTCTCATCATAAAGCTGTTTAAAATGAGCCGTAAGTCCACCGGGTTTTGCAAGCAGGATATCAAAGGGTTCTTTATGTATTTCTTCCAGCCAGTTGTTTGAGGTTAGATTAACCACCCTGTATTCAACCTGATCATGATAATCTTCACAAGCCTTTATCCAAAGGATGTGATCATCTTCAAGTTCGTTACGGAGTATTATTGCTTTGATCTTTTTCACCGCGAAGGCGCTAAGACGCTAAGTATATTGATCAGAAATTATTTACAAACCGCCTGAATCCGGATTTCAGGAGCGGTACATTGAAGTTAATAAGAAATCCCAGACGTTTTTCTGCTAATTTCAGATATGAAATAATCTGTGCTTCATGAACTGGCAGAAGGCATTCTACAGCCTTGATTTCAACAATTATTTCTTCAGCCACAAGTAAGTCTAACCTGAAATCTTTATCAAGAATCTGATTCTTATAGAATAATGGAACAGACACCTGCTCCTGGACAAATACATTTCTTGACCTCAATTCATGAACAAGGCAATACTGATAAACTGATTCTAGTAAGCCCGGACCCATTTCTTTATGAACACTTAATGATGAGTCTAGAATTTCGTGTGACAGTCGTTCGTATTCAGATTTTAACATTCTAATTTTATTTTCACCGCAAAGACGCTAAGGCGCCAAGATCACCTTGCGAACTTAGCGTCTTTGTGTCTTCGCGGTAAAAAATCAATAATATAAGATAAACTCAAAATCTTAAATAAAATCTCTTTTGGAACAGATTTTATCATGTTCAAATCAAATAAATCACCTGAAATAGGAGTACTCAGCCAGAAGTCTTTATTATACTCCCATGCTTTGCTAACAGCATAAGGATCAAAGTCAGGCGAGGATTTTCTAATAACCTTCTTTATGTATCCTTTTGCTATGTTAAGTTTCCCTAATGGATTAATAAGATCATCTGGTCGATAACCTTTATCCGTTAGCATCTTGCCAAACTCGGGATAAGTCTTTTTTATTATATGTGCATAAAGAATCTGCCCCTTGTATCTCTTAAGTGGATTATGCTCAAAGAAATCCGAATGTATCCCGGCCAGTTCTGTTTTGAAAATTGCCTTTAAGAAATCAATATCCAGAAATGGCGTTCTGTTTTTTATATACCGGAACTGATTTACCATTTCAGCTCCGAAATATTTCCTGAAGATTTCTTCAAAAACGAAAACGTAAAATCTCTGATTTTTTGTAAGGCTACTATATGATTGATTATAGCAAGGCAAATTCAGGATATCTTCTTTTATGGCCTCCCATGAACCATTATCATTTGAAAGATTCAGGTATCTGAATTCTTCACTGTTCTCAATTGCCTCAATACCTTCGGCCGGGTTATTGGAATTAAACAAAGAATAAAGGTTCTGAGAGATTACCGTTCCTGCATTGTGCGCTGCACGAAATATTTCGCTACCGAAATTTCCTGTTAATATATAGTTATAATCATTTGACAGCGCTTTAGCAGCGTATAGATAATGAGCCCTTGCAAATGTTGCGTTACCGGATGAATTTGTGATAAACTCCCTACCACAATTCAGACTGCTTTCAGATGTATATTTATCATCCAGAGCAACTTTCACGAAAGGAATTCCCGCCTTTAAAGCTAGCTGAGAAGAGATTTGAGTATCCTTTGAATCTGCAGATCCAAAGCTGTAACAGGAAAAAGCTTTCTTATGATAAAGTCCCGCTGAAACCAGAGTACGCCCGTCAAAGCCTCCTGTTAAAGCATGAACATATTTTTCATCGGGGAAATATTTATTTGAGATTTCAAGAAAAGAATCCCGCATATTATTAAGTGATTTCTTCCATGGCTTAGGATAATTGGAGAAATACCTCTCAATATCTGTGTGCTTTATAATATTAACCTCTGATCCCGAGATCTTTAAATATGAGTTTGATGGGAGAAGCTTTATGTCTTTATTAATACTTTTATCAAAGAGAGGGTAATTAAATAGAACTGTTTCAATTATGAATCTTTGAGATATTTTGTTCAGATTAAGGTAGCTCCCCAGATTAGCAGCATTCTCAGAAAAGGCTATTTTATCATTGTTTTGAAAATAGTATAAAGGCAGAATTGAGAACATGGAATTCCCAATAATTATTTCTGCGGTAATTTCATTCAGCAGAATGTAATAATAATGTCCAAAGAGATTGTTTAGAATAAATTCAGGATTCGGATCTTTCCGCAGTCTATCTTTAAAATAAGAATCATAAATAGGATCACCCCAGACAATGAATTCATAATCCGGATCTTTAAAATGCAATTCAATTGCCGGTTCAATAACGAACAAATTAATAAGCCCGGTTAATTGTTTCTTAAATGGGATATCCAGAATAAATTCTATCATAGTTATTTTCACCGCTAAGACGCTAAGGCGCTAAGTTTTTGCTTTGCGCTCTTCGCGCCTTTGCGTCTTCGCGGTTAGTTTTTTATATTCTTCAGCCACCTGGCCCATGGTTTTGACTTCAATTTTTGTAGAATCCCTATAATTTGCAACCAATTTCAATACTTCAGGCATTATATTTTCAAGATACCAACTATCCATTGAGGGATGAAACCAGAAATGACAAACCAATCTTCTTTTGGCTGCTTTCTTAATATATGACCGTATCATCTTCAAATGAAATTCCCTTGTCCATCCATACCGATCCCTGTCAAGACCGATCGAGCTTGGGATAGCCACCAGACCATATTTATCAATTGAGGGCAGATCGATATGATACTTCATTGGTTTTCGATAGCAGGAAAATCCTCTTTCAACAAGGCTTTCATAATTTCCGGATGTGCCACCCGGGAAAACCATACTTTTCAGCCTTACATTTAAAGCTGCAGTATGTTTAATACACTCATCCAATTCTGAATCCGCCAGTGGTTTCGGACAATTCCTGTAGGTAAAATCCAGATGAGAAAATGTATGACAAGCTATCTCATGGTTTACATCTGCTTTGATGATTTTATCAACAAGGTCAGAGGCATACCAGGCAGGATCGTTAATAACATTGGTGCATGGATCATCCCAGTACCAGTCACCTGAAGTAAAATTCCAGTTACGGTTTTCAAAATAACCGGGACGGGGCAAAGCAGGATGTGCCAATCCATCAGGGCTCTTACTACATTCACTCAGAAATAAATGTCCGACAGTGGCCCAGGTAACCGGGATCCGGTACTTATGAAAAAGTTCGAGTAATACTGGTATATTTTCCCTTTCTTCAAGTCCTTTCTTAACCGCTTCATTTTGTCTGGTTTTCGAATACCTGAAAGCCCAGGCCATTTCGAAATCAGCAGAGAATACAACAATTCCTTTCTTAAAAGGCGAATTTGCTTTTCGATTTACCTTTGGTTTAAGTCCAGATGTGATCAGAAATTTCGTCAGTGAACCTTTGTTTATGTCTGACAATAAGGATCTGAGTTTTGAATAAATGTTCATGATTTTTCACCGCTAAGACGCGAAGACGCTAAGACTTTTCTTAGCGACCTTTGTGGCTTTGCGCCTTCGCGGTTAATTCCTTTTTTTGGTTACAATATCAATAATTTCCTCAAATCTTCTCACCATTGTTTCAACAGAAAACTTTCTTAAATGTGCCTGATAATCTTCCGAGTCAGGGTCAAACGATTCCTTGAGCTCCTGGGATTTCAGAAGACACTGGTACAGAGCTTCATGGTCCTTATAAGGGAACAACAATGATGAACCCGGATAAACTGTTTCCGGTACTCCGCCAACATTAGTTGCAATGACAGGTAAACCAGCGTACATGGCTTCCAAAATTGCATTTGAAATACCTTCACCACGTGATGAATGGATCATCAGATCACTGGAAAAAAGATATTCATTTACCTTTTCCGTTCTTCCAACCAGAATGACATTCTCCTGAAGATTAAAGTCATTAATTTGTGCTTCAATAGCAGGTCTCATAGGACCATCGCCAACAATAAAATAATTGAAGTACTGCTTTGCTTTAAGTTTTGCCAAAGCCCTGAAAATTGTAAAATAGTCTTTGTATGGAACAAAATTGGCAATCGAGATAAAAACAAAACCCGGATTATTGGTATAACCCGGGATCAGCAGTTTTTTTAGATCTTCTTTTTCTTTAGCAGATAAATTATTCCTGAATTTAGTTTCAACGCCATTATATAGAACAAATTTTCTGTCCCCCGGTTTTAAATTGTTTACTCTTAGTCCCGCGAGTGAATTGGAAATAACATAGGGTGACAGGTGGCAAAGTAAGCTTCTGTAAATGTGGGATGGCTTGAACAACCTTATCCCGTGGCGGATTGACCCATTAATAAATTTAAATCCATATTTTTTGTAAAGTAAAATATTATATAAAGAACTTTTTATGTCCCAGGAGACAACAACATCAGGTCTTTTTTCTTTTATGATATTATGATAACTTTTATAATCCGCATAGATATTGATCTGCCCTTCACTAATATTATACTCCTGAAAAAAATTGTTTCCTGAAATTATCCTCTTTGCTAAAATTATATGATAAATACCCCTATCCTGAATATATTTTGCCAGTATAGAAATTTGCCTTTCTTTGCCACCTCTTGAAATAGTGTCAGTTGAGAAAACTATTCTCATTCTTACTTATCGGTTGCCACATTTTTATAAGAAGAGGAGGCTGTAACATGATCTGGCAAAATAAGATCATCCCTCCCCAGAAGATCAGCCAGTTCAAAATACTGGGGTAGGAATCTCCCTTCGTGCCATTTTAAAGATTCATCCCAGTAACCGTTTGAGAACTCCGGATAATCTCCAAAACAATAACTGATCTCAACAATGACCGGCCTTCTGTTTTCATCATATATAAAATCGTATGCCATAGACTGAAATCCCAGGGTCTTTGATGCTTCAAATGCTATCCTTACGAACTCCATATTTATTTTAGCATGATCCAGTGACCAGTTATTGCTTCCGGAGGCACGAAAATCATCCGGCCTGTTGTATCTGATAAATGCAAATGCGCGTTTACCGGTTATCTGAACACGGGTATCATAATCATTCCCCGGATAGAACTTTTGAAAGTAGAAATAGTTTTTTTGCCTGGCCCATTGAGGATTCAACCTGCCGGATAGATACCGCAGATAAATCATTTTAACTATACTTCTCACGGTTTTGTAAGTGTTGTAATTATAAGTTTTTAAGGTATTATGGAGACCGTAATAATCAGGCGAGAAACCTTTAGAAAATGATCTGTTAAGATTTTTAAGAGCTGACTTTTTGTTCTTTAATAGTTTTACCTGCATTGAACCCGAACCTGACTTAAGCTTAAAAACAAGCGGATAATTTTTATATGATTCAATAAATTCCCTGGCATCAGTACTATTCCAGAATACTTTAAAATCACATGCCGGAAATCCTTTCGCTTTAAGCATAAGAGACTGCTTTACCTTATCATCATAATGCCAGCAGGTACTCCAGTTTGGGAAACATTGTTTATGATAGAATTTTTCAATAACCGGGATTATTGTGGCAGCATGCTGATGATGATAATCAGTATGTGCCCATCGGTATATGAATACATCAACTTTTTCTATCTTCGACCAGAACATTGGGTCACTGCTGTTAAGGTCAATATATTCAATATTATTTGCTTTTAGTATTTCGCGGTAAACATTGCTTATATAGTCCGGTTTCCCGGGCCAGGTATTATGTATGCCAACAATCATTGTTTTAATTTTAAACCATCAATAAGTAATTGTTCAAGTGAGGTGCAACGCAATATGTTAATAAGGGATCTGCGCTTGCTTTTATCCGAAACATATTTCTTAATAAAAGGTAATTTCAACAGAAGCTTATCAATCTTTGTAGGGTACAGAATTTTTCCTGATAATCCCTCTCCGAAATTCTGTACATATATTCTCCAGGCTTCTTCCAACTTACTGTCATCAGCAATAATTGATGACAGATCCTTTACTTTATTAATTACCGATTCCTTCCTATCACCCTCCATTAAAGTGACTTCAAATCCGTCTTTACACTGATAAAACGGAATAAGTTCAAATTGAATTGAATCGTCAATTAAACAATTAAGCAAGACACCTTCATTCCATGATTTGGGTTCTCCTTCATAAGGAAAGAAGAAATTTCCCAGACTGTAAATAAGAGGCTTGCCGTTATAAACTTCATAACCACTGAAGACATGAGTGTGATGGCCAACTACCAGATCAGCTCCCAAATCTGCCAGATAATGGAAATCCTTTTTAAGTTCTGGTCGCGGGAGCGGATAATACTCATTACCTCCATGATAGTTAACTATCAGCCAGTCGACCTTTAGTCGCAAAACCTGAATGTCATAATAAGCTTTAACCGGATCATATCCAGCGGCACCCAATAATCCTTTTTCTCTCACACTGAATTCATTCTCACAGTAATTAAGAAATCCTATCCTCTTTCCGTTGATTTCTTTTATTACCCATTTCTCTTGCCCGTTTGTTCTGTTTACAATACCTGCTGATTCAATATTTGATTTTTTTAATACTTCAAGAGTGTCAATAATACCTTTCTCTCCATAATCAAAAATGTGATTATTTGCCAGACAAGCTAGCTTAACGTTTGATTGAACAAGCAAAGAAACCGATGCTGGATCTGATTTGATACCCGGACCCGATTTTTCTATTTTGTTTTCAGAATATGTCAGAGGACATTCCAGGTTTGTGATATGTAAATCCGAACATTTTAATATTTGTAACAGATCAGCAAAATGGTCCCCGCTGATTTTTTCAGTGGGAACTAATGGCGCAAAATCACCGGAGAATATCAGATTAATTGGATCCAACAGATAGATGGTCTTTTAAAAATTCGTCTAATTTGCCGAATGTTGCTTCAATTGAGTAATTAACTCTTACAAATTCACAGGCACTCTGACTTATCTCTTTATAATATGAAGGATCTCTTAATAATCTTCTTCCGAAATTTATTAAATCCTCATCTGAGTCACTGATAAACCCTTGTTTGCCGTTTTCAAATCCGATACTGTCAAGAGCGTTATGGGTACCTGCGACAGGGATTTTCATTGCCATAAGTTCAATAACTCTTCCCCTGAAGCCTGACCCGAGTTCAAGAGGAATTATACTTAACCAGGCTTTTGCCAGCCATGGTCTTACATCTTCTACAAAACCTGTCACTATAATATCTTCACCATTATGCAAAGATCTTATGTCTTCCGGTGGATTCGAACCGACAACAAGTAATTTAAGTTCAGGAAATTCTTTCTTCAGTTCAGGAAAGATATTTTTATATAAACGCCGGAAAGCTCCCCTGTTCTGAGAGCTTCCCATTGCACCGTAAAACAATATTGTATAAGGGTCGGGGGTTGACCGAAACGAAAAATAATGATCCAGTTCTGCTCCATCCGGAATCAGAAGCATCGGTTTATCAGGTGATATTTTTAAGAATTCTGTATGATTTCTCTGCGATAATGGCAGTAAGAGGTCAGAAGCTTTTATTACTTCAAATTCTAATCTGAGATTCTTATCAAGCCGTCTCTTCTCAAAAAAATATTTAATCTTTCGATCTCTGAATCTCTGTAATACAGACAGATTTTCTCCAACAGCATAATGAGGATCCAGTATTTTGTAGACATCATTCCCGAGATCCTTGAAGAATAATGAAGCTTCCCAGTAATTGCTGATCACAATCCTATACCCTCCTTCCCGTATAATACTTATAAATTTCCTGTTATTCCTTTTATTGGTCGTCACCTCTTTATCAATCCCGAAGAGGTAGTAGTTGAGGTACTCACTTAGTTGATTTATTCTTTTCCTTAGCAGATTACCCTTATGTTTTGCTGATTTGACCGGAATGTATTTCCCCCCGGTCAATGCCATTGCTTTATTTGACTGATCAAGAGATTCCTCATCGATATAAGGGGTTAGAAGATTCACTTTAAAATCCCTTGAAAGTGTCCGGATCATATTGTGTGTACGCATCTGGTTCATGGCACGGACGGGGTAGACGGGACCGGGGTTGACTACTAATATCCTTTTATTTGTCAGCACAGGCATTTAAGCAGATATAATACGGTATTAAGAGCTATTTGATTTGTGATTTGTGAATCTAGATTTGTGATTTAAGAGTTTTACAATAAATCTCAAATCACGACTCACGACTCACAAATCTGAAATCGGATATTCACTTTATGAACCTAACAACATCCTCCGGGCCGAATATTGACACACCGGATGGACTAAATTCAGGTTTGTGCTTAAGAAAGAGAACAGGCATTATCTCTTTCCCACTTGCAAAAGGCAGATATTTCACCTTATTTAGAAGAACGAAAACTTCCTCCTGTATATCCGGCTTTTCAGTCCACTTTGATTCCCCGACCAGAAGTGTTTTTTTATCAGATGACTCTGCTATAACATCAATCTCAATCGGCTTCCTGTCGAGCCCGTTTCCCCACCAACGGCTTGCAGGTTTGAATTCCCGGTTGCGAAACATGAACGGAACAGATTTACGGCACATCTCCTCCCACGCCTGGGCGACATAAGAGTCAAGATTCTTCTTTATTTTACGTAATACCTGAGAACCAAGCCCCAGATCAATACGGCTTTTATCAGGTAACACAAACGTAAACCAGAAATTAAGGAAAGGATCGTTGATCTTGTACAGAGTCTTCCTGGTCGAACGAACCGTTTCTCCGAAAGGCAATTCCCTTCGGACATACTTTAAATCAACAAGAAAAGACAATATGCCTGACAGATGGGTGGACGGCTTCTCAGTACGGGCAGCCAGCTCTGAAAGTCTGTGACATCCTGAACCTATAAGACTTAACAAAGTAAAAGCCTGAACAGAGGTTCTGATTTCATCCGAAAAAAGCTTCTCAGGTTCATCAGCCAGAAGACCATACTGGTTTACAACATGATAACTCAAAGTTTTGTCGAGGCTTCCGGATAATTTACGAATCTCCCAGTACCGCGGAACACCTCCCCATATACTATATTCAGTTACAGATTCCAATGCGGAAAACCTGAAATATTCCATAAGACATGCCGGGGACATCGGGTGTATTTTCAAAATTTCGCCGGCGCGACCATAAAGAGGAGCATTTTTATTAAGAACCATATCGTGCATCATCATCTGCGATGAGCCACAAAGAATAAGATTGAAATTGCTGTGAGCATCATCATCATGAATATTCTGCAAGACTGACGGGAGGTCGGGAGAGTTTTTTACCAGATAAGGAAACTCGTCAATGCACAATGTTATACGGTGTTTCAGCGATCTGTTCAGACTCCTGAACAATGAATCCCAGCCAGGATAAGTCGGAACTGAGAATCCGGGCACTTCCTTTTCAATCCTTTCTGATAAAGACCTGATCTGCAGGGGCATTTCACGCATATCTGAAGAAAAATAAACAGTATCTTTATCTACCAAACGCCTGATCAATGCTGATTTGCCACATCTGCGCCTCCCATATAATACAATCAGCTGAGCCTTTTCCTGATTCAGCGCAACCTTAAGCCTTGATAGTTCCTCTTCCCTGTTTACAAACATTTTATATTATTATTTTTTACAAATATAATGTTTGTCAAACATAATTATAAATAACCTCTGCATTTTTCTTTTTGCTGTTCATCGATCAGCTGATTGTTTATTTGTGATTTTTTATTCTAGATTCTTGATTTAAAAGCATTACAATGAATTTACAATCACAAATCACGACTCACAAATCTAAAATCGGATTTCCTGGATTTTTGATTGTTGATTTGTGATTCTAGACTTTGGATTTTAAGGCATGACTATAAATCTCAAATCTAAAATCACTACTCACAATTCACTAATCTTTCATCTTCTTTTTATTCGAAATAACACTTTTTGTAAAAATACTGACAAGCTCATTACATTCCTTTATACAACTGCTCAGCAATGCAGGATTTGAAGAGAGTTTTGACACTTGAGTGATCCGCAATGCCATCAATGTTTCCCGTAACTCTTTCAATACAACCTGAAGCTTATGAACAAAATCTTTTGGTGATTCAGCACCGGCGGCTTCACCATAATTCAGAGCGGCAGAAATGCTTGAACGGGACATTTGATCGATCAATGCAAGCCCGGCTCTGTTCTTTCTTAACGAATCAGTAAGCTCAATTATCATTGCAGCAAATTGAATGAGCCGATCTTCAAGTTCTTTGGTGGTCATTTAGTTCATTAATAAATCTCAAATCGGATTTCATAAATTTGTGATTGGTGATTTGTGAGTCTAAATTTGTGATTTTCAAGCATTAGAATAAATCTCAAATCTCGAATCAAAAATCACAATTCACAAAATCCAATTCGAAATTTTTGATTCTTGATTCTAGATTTTAGAATTTTAAACCCGTACCCGTGCTTATCAATAGCCAATTCTCAAATCACCACGCAATCCCCTCATAATTCGGTAACTCCCCGAACTCAACATATCCCGCAAGGTCAACAATATTTTTATCCTTCAGCCGGTGCTTCATCTCTGTTACTTCCGAAAGCTTGTGAACAAGTACAACGGTTTCTGAATCATTTAAAAC
>Ga0302237_1001905_pt1 | contig 13583 bp, 16 predicted proteins | sample AAG_UR_Ala_MG_FD_193530 | JGI IMG/M metagenome (GOLD analysis project Ga0302237, IMG submission 193530) | Enriched activated sludge microbial communities from anaerobic digester in WTTP, New Holstein, Wisconsin, United States - AAG_UR_Ala | ecosystem: Engineered > Bioreactor > Anaerobic >... | reverse complement strand
TGATGCCCACGTTGGGTGTCAAAAGACGCATGATTAAAAAGATTATCCTGTTCATATACATTGCCTTTCTTCTCTTGTTTGCTGCTTCCAGTATTATATCTGTTTGGTTAAGTGATCCGCTAATAATATTGGCAATCGAGGTAATCACTGATTTAATAATAGTCAGTGGGGTTATATTGTTTGTTAAAAAAGTTCGTTACAAACCTTGGGCATTTATGCTTGCACTATCAATCATTTTTCAGATCTTCATATTTATTCAATATCCGTCTCAAGAAATAAGTGAATTCTTCTTGTGGACTGTAATTTTGGCGCCAGCGGTGCTCATGAACATACAGGTTACTGGGTTGTTTAACAGTCAAATGGGGCTCGGAAAAGCCACCCTACCATAGGTTCCAGCCGACGCGCTACGCGCGCGGCTGACCCTTACGTTAGCAATCAAAAGGACAAAGCATGAAAATGCTGGGATCGATAATTAAAGCTAATAATGAAGACTTATTTCCAGAGAATAAAGTTTTGGGAGTTGGGGGAAGTCCCAGAAAAAATGGAAATTCAGATGTTTTATTGAGGCACGTGCTTAAAGGTGTGAGTCAGAAAAACATCGAATGCGGTTCAATTCAATTGAGAGATATTCAGTTTCAAGGTTGTATCGGTTGTGAAAAATGTAGAAAAGATAAAATTTGCACAGGCTTAATTGATGGGATGACATTGACCTACAGTCAGATCATTACCTCAAAGGGCCTTGTTCTTGTTTCACCGACCCACAACTATAATATTACCTCATGGATGAAAGCCTTCATTGACCGACTCTACTGCTTTTATAATTTTCAAAATACCCGCCCTAGAGCCTGGTCAAGTCAATTGGCCGGTCAAGACCGAAAAGCGGTTATAGTCGCAGTTTGCGAACAAGAGAACAAGAAGGACATGGGGTTTACCCTTGAAGCCATGCGAACTCCAATTGAAGCCCTCGGATATCAAGTAATTGGGGAGCAAGCAATATTCAGGGTTTTCGATAGGGGAAAGATTAAAGAGGATACTGAATCATTGGAAAGAGTGTTTACATTAGGCAAGACTTTGGCAAAATCATTAATCTAAAGATAGATTTAATTTCAGATATCAATTGCTAACCTGCCAGTTCACCGGACGGCAAAAAGAAAGCCGCCGGTGACTGGCGCGTTGGGAGTAGAAGAATGACAATGCATCGATTGGTCGTGATCGTATCCGCAGTATTAATCTTTGGCTGTCAGGTTCTCACACCAAAGGAGGAGCAAATGAAGATGCAGGGAAACGTACAATATCTCAATCCGGCGGGATTGCACAAGAATCCCGCATATACTCAGGCTGTCGTCGTTAGCGGCAATGCAACGACAATCTATGTCGGTGGACAGAATGCTGTAGATGCTTCTGGCAACATTGTCGGCAAAGGCGACATCGGAGCGCAAACAGAAAAAGCGCTACGGAATTTGGAAACGGCTCTGGCGGCAGGCGGTGCGGGACTTCAACACGTCGTAAAGTGGAATGTTTATATCCTTCATGGCCAATCGGCCAAGGTGGGATTCGAGGCGTTTCAAAAAATGTGGGGCCAACGTCCGAATCCACCTGTCATTAGCGTGATCTTTGTGCCTGCATTGGCACATCCCGATTTTCTTGTGGAGATCGATGCTGTTGCGGTTATTCCTCAGAAATGAGTCACCCAACAAAGCAATACAGCCGATCGCTACGCTCCGGCTGATTTTTTCGTTGGGTTTAAGTTTGGAATAAGAGGAGATTCAAATAATGCCGAACCACACGCCTGATGAAATCATAAAAATCCTATCCTGCATTGGCAAAAATGTCTCTTTTAAATATCCGGGTAACGAGGGAGACAAATTTGGTGTTTTAAAAGATCGGGCTGTTGTTGAAAGCACAAATAATATCGGTGGTGTTCCTTATTGGGATGTAGTTGACCTTATTGAGTTTAAGGGTGAGAAAGAACCTCAATGGATACGTATTGGATACTATCGAAAACCTAAACAGTCACTAAATTGGGGCAGCCAAACAACTATTACTGAGCCGATTTCAATATGGAAAAAGATTTTAGTAACTGCAGCACGAGAGAAGAAATGGTTTCGCAAGTTACTTGAAGATGTAATGGATGAGTTGGAGAGTGCAAACCCAACCAGCTAATGCACCGGACGGCCTGCAGCCGCCGGTGATCCGCACGTTGGCCTCTATGGCACAGGAATGACCAGCAATAAATTATCTTGATAATAATACGCCATTGGCGTATATATAAAACATGCTGTTTATTGAAACACCGATCTTTACTTCTGAGATCCAGTCACTATTGCCAGATGAGTACTATCGCAATCTCCAAGGTGATTTGTCAATACGTCCAGATGCTGGGAATATCATTACGGGCAGTGGCGGACTAAGGAAGATACGGTTCGGTTTAAAAGGCATCGGGAAAAGAGGCGGTCTCAGGATTATTTATTACTGGGACCCGCCCGATACAATCTATATGCTCTTTGCATGCAAAAAGAATGAGCAGGAAGATTTAACAAAGTCACAAATCAAAATACTAAGCAAGCTGGTCCAGGAGTATTTAAAATGAAGAAAGACGATTTCTCCAAACTCATTGAAAGCATACGGCAAGCAGGTGAAATCAAAAAAGGTACCTGTAAGCCCAGTCGTACAGCAGAGTACAAGACGCCTAATATAAAAGATATCCGAAAAAAGCTTCGGGTATCACAGGTAGAATTTGCATTAATGATTGGCGTGAGTACCAGTACACTTCAAAATTGGGAGCAAGGTCGTCGCGAACCTGAAGGGCCGGCAAAAGCCTTGCTCAAAGTCGCAGAAAAAGATCCAGAAGCCGTTTTCAAGGCACTCCATTCGTAATTTACAATCACTTGCAAGGCCAACAAATCAATGCACCTGACGGCTTTCAGCCGCAGGTGATCCTCCCGTTGGCCGTAACTACCTGGATTCCCGCCACCTCATAACGATGAGGGGGGATCGACACCGAGGGTGGTGTAGAGTTCCTGTTGCTTCTTGGTGATTTCGCCGACACGCAAGTTCTTTCCGGGCCTGCCGAAGCATTCAATCACATCGAGTTGATCCAGCAAGCCTTGAAGCGTGTACGTGCCAAACAGGTTGTTCTTCTGCATCGCCTGCTTGATGCAGGATATGTATATCAGCGCCACGAACTGCACGAACAATTTCCCATCCAGCGACTGCTCCGAATCCCAATGAGAAATGGATTCGTAGGCATAGGTGATACCGGATCGTTTGTCATGTTGGTGCACAATAGCCATACCCACCCCCTCAATCATCGTTATGTCATAATCTCCCATAACGATGCCGAGGGCAAGGAAAAAATACATCTACTCCATATTTATTCATAGGTTATGTTGCCATGACAAAGCTTTATCGTTATGATCTTCGGGAATCCAGGTGGCGTGGCGGTTTCTTCGCACGCAGCGTCAGGGATGCGGGTTAACGCAACGTTCGGCATGTGACTAAGATGGATCTTAATCCAAATGCAATCCGAGAAAAATTTGGTGATGACTACATTGCCGATGAGCGTACCTTTATCATGGGCATCGATCAGCGTTTGACCAGACATTTCGCAGAACGATTTATCGGTCTTACTGCTTTAGAAACTTGCACTGGAGCAGGATTCACAACGATATCGCTGGCAAGAACGGCTAAGCATGTAATCACAGTTGAAATTGACGAGTCTATCCAGAAAAAGGCGATCAGTAATATCAAAAAAGCAGGACTTTCAGCAAAGGTATCCTTTTTGCTCGGCAGCATCCTTGAAACGGAGATCATAAAGAGAATACCAAAGGTTGATGCAGTTTTTATCGATCCTGACTGGGCAGTCACGGGGCCTGATCATATATATCGATTTCAACAATCAAACACCCAACCACCAGCGGATTTAGTTTTAAGGAATATGCTCAAGCTAACGGATAATGTGGCTATTGTCCTGCCACCATTTATACCGGTGGAGGAATTTGAAGGTCTCCCAAAACATGAGCTTGAAAAGATCTACCTGGGTGAAAGCCATGAACTTTATTGCCTTTATTTTGGCGACCTGATAAGATCATCGGGGAAGAGCGAGTTTCGTGTAACCGAATGACAGCCTTGCCGAACAATCGCTTCCAGACGACGATCGTACCTCGCGCGGCTGATGGGGACGTTCGCCCCAGACAGAAGCCATCGCTAAATCCATCCGATCAGAGAGCGCTTAAAGAACCGACTAGCCTCTGATAAACTCCAGCAGATCCGAATTGACCTGATCCTTAAGGGTCGTGCACAAGCCATGCGGAGCGCCCTCATAAACCTTCAGCTGCGCATTCTTCATCAGCTTGACCGTGAGCAGGGAGGAATTGGCAATAGGCACGATCTGATCGTCATCCCCGTGCAAGATCAGGGTCGGAATATCTATCTTCTTCAGATCATCGGTAAAGTCAGTTTCAGAGAATGCCTTGATGCAGAGGTAAACTGCCGGGAATCCGGCCCACATTGCCTGGAGCCAGAACGACCGGCGGACTCCATCCGAGACCTTGGCATTCAGTCTGTTGTAGCCGTAAAACGGCAGGGAAAAGTCATAGAAAAACTGCGAGCGGTCGGCATGGACGCTGGCGCGGAGATTATCGAAGACTTCAATAGGCAAGCCGCCCGGATTGGCCGCGGTCTTGAGCAACAGCGGCGGCACTGCGTCGATCAGCACGGCCTTGGCGGCACGCTTTGTGCCGTGGCGGCCTAGATACCGAACGACCTCGCCGCCTCCGGTAGAGTGGCCGACATGAATTGCATTCTTCAGGTCGAGTGCTTCGACGAGCGTTGCGAGGTCATCTGCGTACGTGTTCATGTCGTTGCCGTCCCATGTCTGGCTCGATCGCCCATGACCCCGCCGGTCATGGGCAATGCATCGATATCCGTGAGAGGCCAGAAAGAACATCTGATCTTCCCAGGCGTCTGCACTGAGCGGCCAGCCGTGGCTGAAGACAACAGGCTGGCCCGTTCCCCAGTCTTTATAATAGATCCGAGTGCCGTCTTTGGTCGTGATAGCGCTCATGGGATGCCATCCTTTCGGCTCCTTGTAATGGAGACCTCTGATTCAAAATAGATACCTTCAGGTCGAAATCAAATTTCCTGTGAATCCGTAAACCAATTACGGTCTGTGTACAAACTCATGACTGGGGTGTTGCATCGAAATAGGAATGAGCAGAAGGCATGAACTCACAGGGAAGCAGTGGCAGAAGTTCAAAGACTATCTTCCTCCCCAGAAACCTGAAACAGGACGGCCTGCGGAAGACCACCGCAAGATCATCAACGGGATTCTCTGGAAAGTGAGAACCGGAGCGCCCTGGCGAGATATCCCCGAGAGGTACGGGCCATGGGCGACGATATACAGCCGTTTCCGCAGATGGCGAGATGCCGGGGTATGGGACAGGATACTCTCGGAGCTGCAAGCAGAATCGGATACCGAGGGTCATGTGGATTGGACGATCCATTTCGTTGACAGGCTCGAATGTGCCGCGGCCGTTGTGCGCACCGCCAGCCGCGCGGCCCGGCTTCTCTTTGCACGGTGCTGATTCCGGCAAAAAAAGTGTCCGATGAAGGCGCATGCCCGCATATCATCTTCGTTCTGCAATCAAAACGAGAAGGAAGCGGTGACGGCTGAGATGTTTGTAAATTCGGCAAGGTAGCGGAAAAAGGGACGGATGTTTTATTGTTTCACGAATGCCCCTCGAACGGCTTATCTTTCATAATGGTTGCAATATATACATTTTATGAGTATATATCTAGCTACTTTGATCTAGTCTTTTAACAGCTTTGCTCTCGTTGCTTTGGCTTACATGGCAACCGGGCCTGGAGCCCGGGCATACATCACGACTGGAGGAGCAAAATGAGAGTGCATCAACCGTACGAAGAGACCACGATCCCCGGCATTTTCAGAAACCAGGTCGAGAAATCCCGTGACATAGTCTTTCTCAAGATCCGCGATGCCGACAAGAGGTGGAGAGAGTACACCTACGCCGATATCAGCAAGAAGGTGGACGCCCTGGCCTCGTACTTTCTGAAAAAAGGCGTCCAGCCGGGAGACAGGATCGCCATCTATTCCGGCAACCGGCCGGAGTGGGTGGTGTCGGACATCGCCTCCCTGGCCGTCGGGGCTGCCAACGTGACCGTGTATCCCACGAACTCAGGCCCTGAGGCCGAGTATATCCTGACCGATTCCGGATCAAAGATATGCATGTGCGCAGGGAAATTCCAGGTCGACAACCTGCTCGGGGAAAAGGATCGCCTCGGAAGCCTCCAGGAGATCATCGTATTCGACGACATCGGCTACGATGACCCCTTGGTGGTCAATTTTTCCGACGCCATCAGGATCGGCGGGGAAAACCTCGCTCTCGATGAGATCGACCGCCGCATCAGGGGGATCGACGTCGAAGAGACAGCGACCCTGATCTACACCTCGGGCACCACAGGCAATCCCAAGGGCGCTATGCTGACCCATTCAAACATGGTGTCCAACGTCATGCAGTTCACCGAGCATCACCCGTTCCCGGAGAGGGGGACCTGCGTGTCGCTCCTGCCGCTCTCCCACGCACTCGAGCGCACTGTGGGCTACAACTCCATGATGAAGGAGGGGGGCACCATCGCCTACACGAAAGGGTCGGACACCCTCATCGAAGACCTCAAGGACATCAGGCCCGTGCTGGGCTTATATGTGCCGCGTGTGCTGGAAAAGATCTACGAGGGGGTCATGGGGCAGCTGGAAAAGGCGCCCGGCTCCAAGAAGGCGCTGTTCAAGGCCGCCATGAACGCAGGGAACGCCGCGCTGCCCTACATTCTTTCCAACAGGCCCATACCCTTCCCCTTGGGCTGGGTCTACCGGGCATTCGACAAGCTCATCTACTCGAAGCTCAGAAAGGCCCTGGGGCTCGATCGCATAATCTCCCTCGGGATCGGCGGAGCTCCCCTTTCCAACGAGATCAATGCGTTTTTCCAGATCATCGGCGTGGAAGTGCATGTGGGCTACGGGCTCACAGAGACCTCTCCAATGACGCACCTGAACAGCCTGAAACATATCACGCCGATCAAGCTGGGCACCTGCGGCCCGCCGATTCCCCGCACCGAGTGCCGGATAGCCGAGGACGGCGAGATCATGGTCCGCGGGCCTCAGGTCATGAAGGGATACTACAACCGGCCTGAGGAAACGGCCAAGGTGATCACGAAGGACGGATGGTTCTACACGGGCGACATTGGCACAATCGACCAGGACGGGTACCTGACCATAACCGACCGGAAGAAGGATATCATCATCACCGCCGGAGGCAAGAATGTCGCCCCGCAAGTCATCGAGGGTATGTTCGCCGTCCACCCTCTCATCGAGCAGATCGCGGTGGTCGGCGACAAGAGAAAATACCTGGTGGCCCTCATCGTGCCCTGCTTCTCCGAGCTGACCAGGTGGGCCCAATCGAAGGGCATAACCGAGACCGACCCCGAAAAGCTCATCGCCAACCCCGAGGTGGTCGGAAAGTTCAGCGAGGTGGTCGACGAGCAGAACCGATCGCTGGGCCGTGTCGAGCAGATAAAGCGATTTACCCTGATTCACCGCCCGTTCAGCCAGGAGAGCGGAGAGCTCACCCCCACACTCAAGGTGAAGCGCAAGGTGGTCATGGCCAATTACAGCGACATCATCGAGGAAATGTATCGGGAGTAGGGCAGGGTCCCCGCTTCATGCGCCGGGGCTGCTGACTCGCGCCGCGGCGAGAGATCTGTATGGTGTGTATCGTGAGGTACCGTGGGGGCGTATGTTCATACATCGCTTCCCGGGCCTCCCGATCATCGATCGGCCCGAGGCGCCCGCTCCCGGCGATCTTTCCGCCCCGCATCACCCCAGCGATGACGGCCGGCAGGCTCGACTGTTCGAGAGCGCGAGCGTTGAAACGCTTTTTTTGCCTTGAAACGGATGCAACAAACGCTTCTGGTATGAATTCCTTCTCAATTAGGGTATAGAAGCGTCCCATGAATGTCATCGAGCTGAAAAACGACCAGGAGATTTACCGGTACCTCGATGCACTGGACGAGCGCGGCCGGAAGGTCGTTGCCGTCGATGTGGAGGCCGAGTTCAACTTGCACTGCTATGGCGAGCACCTCTGCCTCGTCCAGATCTTCGATCTCGAGAACGAGGTCATCATCGATCCCCTGAGGCTGAAGAATAGCGGGGGCATCAGGAGGTTTTTCGAAAAGCGCGACCTGCTGAAGATCATGTACGATTCGCTGGGCGATGCGGCTCTGCTCGAGACGGCGTACGGCATCAGGCTTCAGTCCGTGCTCGACCTGAGGCCCGCGGTTTCGCTGCTCGGCTACCCGAAGCAGGGCCTGGCGCACGTTCTCTGCGAGGAGCTCGGCATCGCTCCCCTGAACAAAAAGAAGTTCCAGCAGTACAACTGGATGAAAAGGCCGATCAGCGAGGCCGCCATCGATTATGCCATGGGCGACGTGAGGCATCTGTTCCGGCTCAAGGACGCGCTGTTCGACAAGCTGAAAGCCCGCGGGCTGCTGGATGATTACATCCTCCAGAACCTCATGCTCCAGGATGGGGCGGGCGGCAAAAAGAGCAAGCCGGCGAAGTACGAGAAGGCCAAGGGATACAGACAACTCGACAAGCACAGGCAGGAGCTGTTCAAAACGCTCTTTCTCGTGCGGGACGAGTTCGCGAAAAAGCTCAACAGGCCGCCCGACTATGTGTTCAGCAATGCAAAGCTCCTCGACCTGTGCAAAGCCGGCATCCAGGACCCGGCCTTCGTGCGGCAGGGCATCAACCCCGCGATCGCGCGCCCGGTGCACGACGAGATCTTCGGCCGGTTCACCGAGATCGTGCGGCGCCTCCAGGAGGGTGCCTGCTGTGGGGAAAGGGCGGCCCAGGCGCAGCGCAATCCCGGGAGAACCCCATGAAGAACAACGACATACTGAAGAAGCTCAGGATCGCGCTCAACCTCAAGGACACCGACATCATCGAGATCCTGAAGCTCGCCGATTTCGAGATCTCCAAGGCGGAGCTGTCCGCCCTGTTCAGGAAAGTGGACCATAAGAATTACAAGGAATGCGGGGACCAGATCATGCGGCGCTTCCTCGACGGCCTCATCGTCCGCAACCGGGGGAAGAGGGAATCCGGGGAGCGTCCGGGTGGAGCCGGCAGAGAATAGGGAGATGGGTATGACGTGCATGGCGCATGCGCTGCGACTTTCATCCGTATCATGCCCCATGATGTCTTGGGATGAGTGAATGAAGAAGGTCTTCACTTCCTGCTCATTGGCGGATGCATACTGTGTGAGAGCGCTTCTCGAGGCCGAGGGCATCCCGTGCGTCGTCCGGAACGAAACGCTGCTGCAGGGGCAGGCCACAGCGGACGGGCATCCTTCGGTATGGATCGTGGATGACGGCCGGCTCGAAGCGGCCGAGTCGATCGTGTCCGGATACCTGAGCGGTGAAGGCCTGTCGCGCGCCGTGGGCGGTCAGTGGAAGTGTCAGACCTGCGGCGAGCTGCACGACCCTCAGTTCACGACCTGCTGGCAGTGCGGCACGGACCGCACCAGAGACCGGTAGGGCACGGGATCGATAACGCGGAGCCGTCCTCACCTTCAGATGCCGGGAAATTCGGAGGGGCGGATCGAGATCCATCAGCACGAAACCGGATGGAATGCATCATTCTCGGGCTTGCCTGGCGTGGCTGTTTAGCGTATAAGCATTGCTTCTTTTAAAAAAATACAACAGAGGAGAATACCACTCGTGGCGGAAACAGACCTGGTGTACCGCGGAAAGTCGAAAGATGTCTACAACATCACGGAAGGGCCTCATGCCGGCAAATACCGGTTTGTCTTCACCGACAGGGCGACCGGCTACATGGAAAACGGAAAACCGGTCTTCGATCCCGGATACGATGTGGTCGTGGGCGAAATCCCCGGCAAGGGCGCCATCGCCTGCAGGTTTGCCACATATTTTTTCCGGCTGCTCAAAGACAAGGGCATACCCTCGCATTACATCGACACGGTCACGGACAACGAGATGATCGTGGAGCCCGCCATAGCCCTCTCCATGCCGGCGGAGGCGCCTGAGTTCCCCGGTTCGGCGCCGCTTTTGAACCTCGAGTTCACCTGGCGCAACAATGCGACCGGGAGCTTCTGGAGGAGGTATCCCTTCGTGAGGCCGTGCAGGAACCTGCACAAGGTGGTCGAGGCATGGACAAAGGGCGACAGCGATACCCTCATCACTCTGGAGGCGCTGGAAGAGACAGGCGCGATGACCAGGGCCGAGATCGAGGAGAGCGTCGAGCTCGTGAAGAACATCGCAGACATCGTGTCCCAAGAGTTTTCATCCAAAGGTCTGCACGTCATCGACGGAAAGTTCGAACTGGGCAGGCTGAAGTACGGCAGCGACAAGATCGTGCTCATCGACGAGATTTCTCCGGACGTGCTGCGGGTATGCAGGGGATATTCCCCGGACGCAAGCGGCGACTGCACGGTGTACGGCCGGTGCACCCACACGGGCTCCATAGACGGCAAGAGGACGATCAAGAACAGAAACCAGGTCCCGGCCTCCGACTTCATCGACATATTCCTGTAAAAGAACCGATTCCGAAGATCCCGTCGTTCGACAGGAAAACCCCGCTGCAGGCAGCGGGGTTTTTTATTTTTCGATTCGGCCCTTTACAAGCGAGATATCTGGGATATATTTCTCAGAAGGAATATTTCACCTGAGAAGGTGCGATACCAGCACATAATGATGCCGGCTTCACATGACGCTCATCCGCGCTGATGCGCACTATTTTGCACCATAAAACTATGCAAAGGAGCGTGGTATGAAAAAGTATGGCGCGGAATTTATCGGGACATTCTGGCTGGTTCTCGGCGGATGCGGCAGCGCGGTGCTGGCGGCCGCGTTTCCGGATACAGGCATCGGCTTTCTCGGCGTCGCGCTGGCCTTCGGCCTGACCGTGCTCACCATGGCGTTTGCCATCGGGCATATATCCGGCGCCCACCTCAATCCGGCCGTGTCGGTCGGCCTGTGGGTCGCCGGCCGCTTCCCGGCAAAAGACCTGCTGCCCTACATCGTGGCCCAGGTGCTGGGAGGCATTGTTGCGGGCGGCGTCCTGTATCTCATCGCCAGCGGCGCGGCGGGCTTCGACGTGGCGCAGGGCTTTGCCTCGAATGGCTACGGAGAGCACTCACCGGGCGGGTACGGCCTGTGGGCGGCCATGCTGACCGAGATCGTCATGACCATGATATTCCTCTTTGTCATCATCGGCTCAACCAGCAGGCTGGCCCCTCAGAGCTTCGCGCCGATCGCGATCGGGCTGTGCCTCACCCTCATCCACCTGATCAGCATCCCGGTCACCAACACCTCGGTGAATCCCGCGCGCAGCACCGGCGTGGCGATCTATGCAGGCGGATGGGCGCTCGCGCAGCTTTGGCTCTTCTGGGTCGCCCCGATCATCGGAGGAGCGCTCGGCGCAGTGCTCTACCGCTTTGTCCGCAGCGACCGGGAAGTCGAGGCGGTAGCCCAGGCCGAGTAGATATCCGCTCCGGCACAGGGCCGGAATCTTCAGAGAATGGAAAGCCGGAGTCCAGGATCGAGGTCATCCAGGATCGGGCCAGGATCGGGGTCAGGTCTCGACATGTGACACTCCCTGTGTCACATGTCGAGACCTGACCCCATGATTTGTGTGACCCCATGATATGTGACTCCGTTGTAATTCTTCAGCAATTTGTATCCGCATCGAAATGGCCTGGTTTCAGAAGGAATTGTCACTGCCGGGCAACGCACACTTCGCCGCGAGCGGACGCTGCACAATCCCTTGTCCTCATTGCGCCTGCATCCGCCGGGCCGCGGAATGGGGCATCACGGACGATTATTTCGAGATGCCGGGCTTGCCCAAGGGCCGACGCTGACGCCGCTATTTTTTCGCGGGCAGGAGCATGTCCTGTATGCGCATCATGAACGACCCGATGTTGCCCGCGTATTCGGGCGAGCCCTCGAGCCTGATGTCGCCGTCCGCGGTGGCGGTCACGATGTCCTTGTTCTCGGCCAGCACACGGTAGGCTCCTTCTATGCCGTTGAAGCGCATGTGCACGAAAGGCGCCTTGCGGCCGTAGTGGCCGCGGCCGGACTTGGTCTTGCCCGCCTTCACCCTCAGGTACGCAGCAGGCCCGTCCGGATCGACCGACATCTGGTAGATGCGGTCGGGCTGCTTGAGGGTCCAGGCCGCCATGTCCTCGTCGCCGCCCTTGTTGAGCTGGCTCAGGGCGTTGGTGATCATGTACATGATCATCTTGACCTTGAGCTCGCGCTTGGCCGGGTTCTTGGGATTGACGTTGGGCATGAGGATGAGCAGGCCGAGAAGGAGCATGACGAGCCTCATGAGGAGCGGGAGCTTCCAGACCCCTTTCGGCAGGCCGCCGAAGACCGGTATGCCTCCGGTGAAGAGCGCGTTCATCCCGGCCGCATGCTTGAAGAGGAGCGCAATGTCTGGGCCGGGGTGAATTCCCTGGATCACGTCGAGCCCGCCATTTTTGAACTCCAGGTAGGCGCCGATGTCCGAGTCCTTTACTGCGAGCTGGATGACGCCGTCGAAGCCCGACAGGAGCTTCTTCAGAGGGCCTTTGTCCTCCTCGTGAAGCACCTTGAAGAGGGGCATGATGGACCTGAGCACGATCCGGTTCGTGAGCATCACCTTGTCTGTCATGGCCGCCACCTCTATGCCTCGTCTTCCCAGTCTTCGTCTTCTTCTATCTCCAGGCGCATGAGCTCGCCCACGGTCTCGACGATGCCGTCGGCGTCGAATTTGTAGTGGTGGTAAAGGTCTTCGGGGTAGCCCACGATGGAGTAGCAGTCGGGCACGCCGAGCTTTCTGAAGGCGCATGCCTTGCCGTTCTCCACGATGACCTCGGCCACGGCGGAGCCGAGGCCGCCCATGACGTTGTGCTCTTCGACCGTGATGATGCGGCGCGTGTCCGTCACCGCCTTGATGATCGCGTCTCGGTCGATGGGCTTGATGGTGTGCATGTTGATGACGCGGGCACTCAGACCCTGCCTGTCGAGAACATCCGCAGCGCGCATGGCCTGGAGCACCCCTACGCCGCATGCGATGATGGCGACGTCCCGGCCGTCACGCATGGTGATGGCCCTGCCGATGGCGTAGCCGTAGTCCTGTGTCTTGTTGACGGGCGGCTCGAAGCCTCTCCCCACGCGGATATACACGGGCCCGGGCCACTCCATGGCCGCAACCACGGCGTTGCCCGTCTCGATGCCGTCGGCCGGAACGATCACGGTCATGTTCGCGAACGACCTCATGACCGCCAGGTCTTCGGTGCAGTGATGGGTGGAGCCCGCCTGGCCGAACGAGATGCCCGCATGAGTGGAGATGATCTTGACGTTCAGGTTCTGGTAGCAGATGTCCGTGCGCACCTGCTCGGCGCTGCGCAGCGCCGTGAACGCGGCGAAGGTGGAGACCACCGGCCTCAGGCCGGCCTGGGCGAGGCCAGCCGCCATGCCGAACATGGTGTTCTCGGCAATGCCCACAT
>Ga0302237_1001891_pt1 | contig 13633 bp, 12 predicted proteins | sample AAG_UR_Ala_MG_FD_193530 | JGI IMG/M metagenome (GOLD analysis project Ga0302237, IMG submission 193530) | Enriched activated sludge microbial communities from anaerobic digester in WTTP, New Holstein, Wisconsin, United States - AAG_UR_Ala | ecosystem: Engineered > Bioreactor > Anaerobic >... | reverse complement strand
CTATTATACGGGGCTTACCGAACCTGGCAGGATCCATGGATATGAGTTCGGCAAGTTCCCACCCAAGACCGTCCCGAAGCCTATGGTCAAGAAAGATGAGCTCATATTTGTTGACTGAGCAGAGTGTGGTTGCCGCCTTCACCGTGGATGCCTGTGCAACATCGAAGCAGTCCCACTTGGAAATTATGTTGACAAGAAGCAGTCTTATGCCCTCGGCATCATCAACTATGAGGATTTTTTTCATAAAAATAAATCCTTGAATAAATAAACAATTGAGAAGAACGTATTATGTGCATTGGAGATCGAAAATGAATGGATGCGTATTACAAGTTCACCAGCCTCATAAGTTCAAGGAGCTTTTCTTTTTGTGCGTCTGATGGTAGCCTGCGGAACAGTTTCAGCAGGATCTTCTCATTGTCGGTCATACTGTTGTCGGCGGTTCCGGAAGAAGAGGCGGAGAGCTTCTTGAACTCCTTAAGCTTGCATAGCCGGTCGAAGGTGTCATTGGCGATCCAGCCGTCGGATTTTCCCAGGAACTTGCCTATCAGGGTCTCATGGATTCCCGTGAAGTCTGCTACCTTCCGGGCGGATTTCAAGCGTTTCTTTGCGGCTATCAGCGCATCGGTATATTCCTTTGTCCATCTGACTGGTACACGTTTCATTGTGAATTAACCTTTCCTTTCTTCTGAATCCCTGCGCTTGGTCCTGTCCTTCCGTATTATATCAATAATCCTGAGTTTGGCGGAAGGAGACAGGCCGATATCCTCAATGATTATCTCTTCAAGGGTCTTGCTTTCAGATACGGTTTTTGCCAGATGAGAGTTTATCAGCCCCTTCAGTGCGATCCAGTGAGCTGGTTTTATCTCCCTGGCCTTGCCGTTGATCCAGCGCCCAATTGTGGACTTGTCCACCCCTATCATTTTCGCGAGGTCGACATTGGTCTGTCCGGTTGCGTCGCAGTATTCCCTTATTGCTTTCCCGATATATGCCGTATTAATCATACTATATCACATTTTTCCCCAATATAGCCGCGACTTAAGAAATTTAAAGAAAGCTTAAGCCGGAAAAGTCATCGTGGTTGCTTGAAGTGGAGTATGCACATCCATATAATAGGCTCATGAAGGGGCTTTATAATGAGCACAAGAGCTGATATATCGCATGTCGAAATCCCAAACAGGTTGCATGCAATACTGAAGAAGATATCCCTCAAGACCGGCATCAAGCTGAAGAATCTCTCGACGGATCTCATAATAGAGGGACTCCGGTCGGATTATTCCGCCAGGATGGTTGCACGCAGTGGCGTGGCAGAAGAAATCGAGGAGATTGCAGAATGAGCATCAGCCAACTTTCAAAAAGAGTGCCAGGCAGGCTGATTCTGAATCTTTTCAGACGGCTCGCTCCTGCGGAACAGGAAAGATACCTGGAAAGCCTGAAAACATGCGCGAAGCTGGAAGAATACAGGAAGTCTGGACTCGTCATCAGAGGATCGGACATCAGGCCAACAAGCGGGAAGAGAACCTCCAGAATATATTCCTTGGGAAGATAGAGCAATGCCGTGTACAAGAAAAACGGTGTTGGTTCCGAGGGACTTTGTCGTCTCTCCTCTCTTCCCAGCGTATGGACGGCCGGGGCGGAGCGTTGTCATAGCTGGAAGGAAATGGGAGTTTGGAGTTCCAAATCCTCTGAAGCCCGGCACCGGTGAAACTGTGCATCTGGACATCCGGCACGGGGCGGCATGCTTCACACTCCTGAGCTTCCGGAACATTGTGCTCGGTGGAAGCATGATTCCGTTTTCCTTGAATGAATTCTGCCTCCGCCTTTTCGGCTATAATGATGGCAGGGCCTACAAAATGGGGCGAAGCATACTCGGCGATCTCCGTGACTGCTGGATTAGGATAACCGAACAGGACGGAAGTACAAGGACATTCACCATAATTGAGTCAATCGAAGTCCAGGGCAGGGTGAAAGGCTGGAGGAACTACGAGAAGACGATGGAGCTATGGCTGGACAGGGTCAGGCTTCATCCTGAATTCTTGAAGCTGCTTAACGACATTGAGCGCATCGCAAATATCAGAATAGACGTGCTTAACAGGATGTCCAGCCCAATTTCAAAATCCATATATGCGTTCCTGCCTTCCCGCGCGGCCTTCCGGTCAAAGTCAAATCCATTCCAGATATCGCTCGGAACCCTCCTTGGGCAGATCGGCTGCAGGCCCCCTAGATTCAAGTCCCATCGAAAAAAGCTGTTCACCCAACATAGCTCTCCGGTAATATTCCAGCTCGACGGAGCGGAGATGCTATCCGGAATGCTACGTGTGAAGTTGGAGGAGACAGCAGACAAATCCGACTGGAAGCTTGTCGCCTGGTGCGAGAAAAGGGATGTTCCCGGCTGGAGCAAGATTGGCTTCGATGAATATGAAACCGGCAAGCTTGAGGCATGTGAGATATCCATGGATAAATCCGAAGGCTTCCTGAAGAAGAGTAAATTCATCCTTGGTGAATGGGCTTTCAAGGAAATCTGCGCCGAAGTTGCGGGAAAGGTTGCGGAAGGCTGTAAAATCGACAATCCCGCTGGCTATCTTGTCGCCAAATTGAGCAGAGAAATGCAATAGAATTACTCCGGGACAGTCTTCTCCGAACTGTCTTAGCCAGTCCATTCGACTCTCTCTAACAGTTTTACCGGCAGTACTTAAGAAAACTTAAGTTTACTTAAGTACTGCCTGAATTATAGTAAATTCCGAGGGCAACCAATATTGGAATCTTATCGTGAAATTGAGAAAATGAGCCCAAACTTATCGTGAAGTTGAGAAAGTCATTCGTGATTCTGAGAAAGTTTCAGAGAGACTTATCGTGATCCTGAGAAAGCGTTTCATAGGGGAAAACTCCCCCTCTCCTTAATGTATTGATCTTAATGTTGACCTAGATGGAAGATTAACCATTGAAAATGGAAGGCCGAAACACCCCCATGCCGGATCCCATGCAACTGTATCCCCTGTCAGCGCCAGGGAATGCAGATGCATGGGGTATTGACACATGCGATAAAGGACTGCCGTAAGCCGTGCAAGCACCGCTTCCGGCAGATCCTTCAACGCATGGATTTTTCTGGAATTGACGTTTGACAAGGCCTTTTGGCGGCTTATATTGCTATCATTGATAGATAGTGTTTAGGCATGGAATCACGGCAGGATGCGTGAAACATAGGCGTGTTTCACAGGAAGGCTTTCCATCACAGATGAAAAGCCTTCCTTTTTCACGACGAAAGGCGGTGCTTTCTGTTCATGAATGGAGGAGAAAATATGGAGGGAAAGAACAAAATCCAGGTGAGATATTTGGTTTCGCCTGAAACAGTCACCCGGATAGGAATTATTTCAAAAAAGTTCCGTGTTCGGCCCAACATTGCCGTTGAGATGGCGATATACGGCATGGCCAATTTTGGGGAAAAGCCGCTGGAAATCGAGCGGAGATTGGATAGGATTGAAACATCACTCGCCTTCCTGATATCGGAACTGGTGGAAAAGGATTTCCTATGAAGAAACTGTTCATACTCGTGAAGAAAAAGCCTATCAGGATCTGCCTGAACCTGAACATCAGCTATCTGGACGAGACATCTGAACAGAAGGCAAGGTACAAGGCACTCGACGAACGGATAAGCTTTGAAGCGGCGAAGAAAAAAATACAGGACTCCATCAAATATATTTCCAAGGAGGAGTGCGGAAATGTTCATGTCGCGGGCTATATGCGGGACAGGATCATCGAGTCGTTCAACTGCGTTCCGGAAAACTTAAGCAATCAGGAACGGATAAAATTCGTCACAAAACAGCTCAAGAACACCCTGCCGTACAGGGATGTCATCGCTTTCCGGTTTGCGGTCTCAATGGATACGGAAGGCGAAAAGACAATTCGTGAAAAGGGGATGAATCCGGAAAAAATTCTCTCTGATACGCTAAAGAAGATGATGACAAGGTTCCAATGCGGATTTTATCCTGGCGACAGGATTGCATACGCATATGGCTTCCACCACGACACCGACAACCTTCATCTGCACGTGATTCTCTTGGGAAGGGCTGAAAATGGGAAACATGTGTCGTTTTCAAGCCCGATTCGTGGCATGAAAAGAAAGTATTCCCAGGAGGACCATCTCGGTTTCTGCAAGAAAGAGCTTGAAAGACTGGAAAAGAATCTCCTTGACAAATTATCCGATGACAATGCCGAGAGATTCAATGTGAGGTTCCATACGGTCAGGAACAGGGAGAACATGGTTCCGGAGATGTCCGGGGGGCTGGAAAACCGGCATCTGCTCGCATATCAGAAGCTCAGAATCAAGTATGACAGTCTGGTATGTCTCCAGAATGAACTGTCAACCAGGAAATCGGTCTATCTAAATCCCCTCCTTTTCCGCCTTCAGATCCCGAGAATCCTCCGGGATGTCAACACGCTCATGATAAAGGCGAATATCCAGCGAAGGAGGCGGAAGATAAAGCAGTTCTTCGAACTCAAGCGTGAATACCTTCGGGAGTTGAGGGAATTCCGCATCGCCGAGGAGATAAGAAGGCTCCCAAATTCGATAAAGTATAACCGGGCAAACCTTTTCGGCTATCTGCGATTTTCCGGTAGATGGGGTGCTGAGGATGAACAAACGATTTCAAAATTAACTAAGGAGGTGGCAAATGCTCAGACAGCGGCATGGAGACGGAAAAATATCAGGAATCGCGGACTCGGGCGGGTTTATGGAGTATGAAGGGAAATTCCTTTTCAGGCAGAAGGACATTGATGGAGCCTGCATGGAGGTCACAGAAGCGAGCGACAAAAAATCAACGACTGTTTTTTTCGACGGCTATATGTGCTCCATGCCAGACAATGAAGGGAAGCTATACCAGTTCCTGCGGGAAATTTTTCTCAGCAAAACTTCATCTGAAAGACCGGTTTTCCATAACACTCCTGAAATTAAACCCTGAATAAATAAATTCCCGATGAGCGGGTGTTTATTTATGACTTTTGAGGGCAGGAATCACAGAATGGCAAGAACCATAATTCTCACTTTCCTACTTGTTCTGGCTTTTCCACTTGCCGGATACTCCTTCTACCTGTCGGCGATCCTGATTGTTTCCGGAGCCTTTATTTTCATATATGGTCGCCATAAGCAGAAGCCCAAAGATGCAAGAGATAAACAGATCATTGTTTCCATTGGCAAATTCACCTGGGACATCAATGATTTCTGCCGAGGATGGTCAATAACCGGAAGAACCGGCTCCGGCAAGACGGTTGGAGCGATAAAGACGCTGATGCACCAGGTGTTCAAGAACTGTCCGGACTGGGGAGGTATTGCAGTCGATGAGAAAGGTTCCTTCCATGAAATAGTTTCAGAGATTGCAGGGAAATACGGTGCTGATGATAGGATAGTCTGTTTCCAGGTAAGGCCTGACGATGCATCACTGGACTGGGAGCCAAAGGCTAAGTTCAACCTCCTCAGCTATTCGGGGATTCCCTGGAGCACGTATGCGAAGATAGTTGTCGATACGGCATCCAGTCTTGGTCAATCCGGCGACAAGGGTTTTTTCAGGACACAGGCGCAAATCCATATCGAAAAGGCAATGGAACTTCTCGAAATTCTCCAATATCCAGTTACACTTGAGAACGTCTATGACATGCTTACCGACAAGAAGAACCTTGCTGACGCTGTGGGTTCCCTTGCCGAGGAACTTGACGGGAAAAGGATGGATTTTGTGGAACAGCATCCCGAACTCAGGATGAAGCTGGCATTGATGAAGCATTTCGGAGACAAATTCCTGAACCAGCCGAACGAACAACTTGGCGGAGTCATGTCAACGATATTCAACTACCTACAGTACTTTACCAATCCTGACATTTCGGAAATATTCTGCTGTGACGAAGGCTCGGTCGACTTCTCCGAACTCGACAATGGGAAAATATTCGTTGTCTCAATGCCCCAGAAGTACCAGGTCGAACGGAGGTACGTGAACACGTTCATGAAGCTTCTTTTCTATGTCCATTGTCTCAGGCGCTTCGACAGGGCTCAGGAATACAGGAGGAACGCGAATCTCCTGATATTTTGGGCCGACGAGGCGCAGGGGATAGTCACGGCGGCGGATGACGGGTTTGCCGACTACAAGGTCGTTGACAAGATACGTGAGGCGAGGGGGACGGTGATTTTTGCCGCTCAGAGCACGACAAGCTATTATCCAGTTCTCGATGAAAAGAAGACCGAAGTGCTTCTCCTTAATCTCAGCAACCAGATTTATTTTACGCTTGCTGATCCAAAGGCGGCGAAGCTTGCGGCGGACATCATCGGAAAGCATGAATACTGGAAAAGGAGCTATGGATATTCAGGAGGGAGGGGGAATTCAAGTTTCCAGAAGGTCGAGGAGCACAGGATCAAGGAACACGAACTGATGGCGATGAAGAAGTTCGAGTGTGTCATCCGCCACTGTGAGAAAGGATTTGACAGGACGCATATCAAGCCTTTATTCTAACAAAACATCCCTCTAGAAAATCAATAGGAATGCAGACGCTTGTATTATTGACAGAGACACGATAAAGGTGAAGGATGATGACGGGAAAGAGATCTCGGTCAGGATGATTGGGATAGATGCCCCCGAATCAAGGCCGAATAGGCGTCTTGAACTGCAGATGAGGCAGCAGGACAAGGATCAGAAGACAATCCTTGCCCTTGGCGAGAAGTCCAAGATCCATCTTAAGGAACTCATCGGGGATAACAAATACGTCTATCTTGAATACGACGTCCAGAAACTCGACAAATACGACCGTATCCTTGCCTATGTCTATATCCTCGACAAAAGTGATCATCTTCTCATGCTCAACAAACAGATGCTGAAAGATGGCTTTGCCTGCCTCCTGACCATCCCGCCGAATGTAAAGCATGTAAAAATATTAAATTCATTATGAGATCTTTCAGAGATGCCAATAGCAATTGTTATAAGTCTCAGGACTTTATTGGATAGTTGCAACGGGCCGGATTTTCAGTCCGGCCCGCTGCAGATTTGGGATTGTTAATTCAGGAATTTTGTTTTTCCCTTCAGGGATTGATGGTTGCGGTACGGACAATGCGGACAGCATCCGCACAAGTTCCCTCCACTCCCGTCGCTCCGCTGTTCAGGCGGATGGTCGCAGTGCTTCCGAAGGTGTAGGTTCCCAGAAGGTTCCATTTTCCTCCATTCAGCTCCTGGTTTGCAGCCACGCTTGCGGTTCCATTCTGATGGGTGATCTGGTAGCTGGCGTCAGTCGGACGTCCCTTGACTGCGGTCCACCAGCCGTATACGGCGTACGTTCCTGGTTTCAGGGATGTGGCCTGCCACTGGAACCACTTTCCGGAAGCATTGTCTGAATACAGATAGTCGGAACCGTAAAATCCCGGATAATACGTGGAGTTGTACCATCCTGCGGACTTTGATGTGCCCGTTGCCGTGTTGTCCAGGGCAAGATCGACTGCGGTTGTGTTCACCGTAATCGATACTGTTGCAACAGCACTGTCCACCTTCCCGTCATTGGCCTTGAACGTGAAGCTGTCTTTTCCACTGTAATTCGCTACAGGCGTATACGTCCGGTTCGCGCCGGTCCCTGTCAATGTACCATGAGCGGGATTTGCTACTATCGCATATGTCAAGGCATCGCCGTTGGCGTCAGTTGCCGAAAGGGTAATCGTTTTTGCAGTATCCTCGTTGGTCGTCACGCTCTGTGCAGCAGCCACAGGTGCGCTGTTGTCTGTCGTACGAACAAGGCGGACTGCATCAGCGCAGGTTCCTTCAACACCCGTCGCACCGCTGTTCAGGCGAATTGTCGCAGTGCTTCCGAAGGTATAAGTTCCCAGCAGATTCCATTTCCCGCCATTCAGTTCCTGGTTTGCAGTTACACTAGCATTACCGTTCTGATGGGTAATCTGGTAGCTGGCGTCAGTCGGACGTCCCTTCACTGCGGTCCACCAGCCGTATACTGCGTATGTTCCGGGCGTGAGTGTCGTAGTCTGCCACTGGAACCACTTTCCGGAAGCGTTGTCGGAATACAGGTAATCGGAACCGTAAAATCCCGGATAATACGTGGAGTTGTACCATCCTGCGGACTTCGACGTGCCCGCTGCCGTGTTGTCAAGGACTACTTCAGTCACAGCATTCACGGTCACAGTCACGGCTGCTGAAGTTTTTGTGGCTCCGCCCTTGTCTGTAACTTTGGCGGTAAGGCTGTAGTTGCCGGCCGCCACGTTGTTCCAGGTGAAGTTGTAGGGAGAGGAGGTATCCTCGCCCAGCTTGGTAGTCCCCTGAAAGAATTCCACCTTGCTGATATCCGCCGCGCCGTCCGGATCGGAGGCATTGGCGTTGATCGTGATCGCGGCCGGCGCCGTGAACGTCGCTCCGCTGGCTGGACTGCTGATACTCACCGCCGGGGCATCGTTCACCGCAGATACGGTGATCGACACCGTGGCCGTGTTGGAATTCAGCGCCCCGTCGTTGGCCCTGAACGTGAATGAATCACTGCCGTTGTAGTTTGCGGCGGGAGTATATGTCGCCGTGGCTCCAGAGAGAGATACTGTCCCGTGCGAAGGATTTGCGACTATCGCATATGTCCTTGCGCTGCCTTCCACGTCGCTCGATGTCAGCGTTATCGCCTTTGCTGTGTCCTCTGCTGTCGTAACTGACTGGTTATCCGCTACCGGAGCATCGTTTACTGCGGTGACCGTGATGGATATGGTCGCAGTGTTCGATACCACGCCCTTGCTGTCGGTAGCACGAAAAGTGAAGGAGTCCGCGCCATTGTAGTTTGCTGTCGGAGTGTAGGTCAGGTTTGGCAGAGTTCCACCAAGAGCCCCGTGTGAAGGTTGGGACATGATCCCAAAGGTCAACGCATCCCCGTCGGAATCAGTTGCGGTAAGCGTAATTGCCTTCGCGGTATCTTCATTGGTGGTGACGCTCTGTGCAGTTGCCACGGGGGCGTGGTTTACTACTGCGGTGACAGTTATCGACACCGTTGCAACGTCGCTGTCAATCTTTCCGTCGTTCACCTTGAATGCGAACGAATCGCTCCCGCTGTATCCGCTTGCAGGCGTATATGTCCTGCTTGCACCTGAGCCCGTCAGCGTGCCATGTGCAGGATTCGTCGTGATCGTATAGGTCAATGCATCGCCGTCTGAGTCGCTACCGGCGAGAGTTATCGCCTTCGCCGTGTCCTGTGCGGTCGTAACATTTTGTGCGTTGGCCACAGGCTTGTGGTTCACCGCTGTAACAGTTATTGAGACGGAGGCAACAGCGCTGTCAGCCTTTCCGTCATTGACTTTGAATTTAAATGAATCAGCCCCGCTGTAGTTGGCCGCAGGAGCGTACGTCACGCTCGGTGCAGTTCCGGACAAGGTCCCGTGCGCTGGGTTTGCGGTAACCGTGTAGCTTAGCATGTCGGCATCAGCGTCGCTTCCTACAAGAAGGATCGCCTTGGACGTGTTCTCGGTAACAGTCACGCTCTGTGATTCCGCCACAGGGGCATGATTTGTTGACGAACCGCCAAAGGTCACGGGATAACCGTTTGCATTCACTGTACCTTCAGCATCTACAACGTATATATATGCGGTCGCGCCATTAGCGAAAGTGCCCTGATTCACTATGGCTGTTATGGATGACGTGGACCAAGCGTTAGGGATCAACATTTCACGAACAGTACAAGCCGAATAAGTCGCTGCGTTTCCAATGCATGCGCGTGCCAAAGTCGTATCCATATAAATATCGGTGAAATACCACCAGTCATCTGTGTTTTTAGTTCGAACATATCCTCCAAGTCCAATATTTCTGGCTGTACCAGTATATCTGTCTGTCCAATGATCTAGATAACCCCATTTGGGATTAGTAGGAGAATAATCGAATGTCTGTTTTCCATTTACCCACCACCGTATAATACCATCGTTTTCAGCTATTAGCTTCATCATGGTTTCCATTTGAATCCAATTGCCGCGAGGCGTGGTGAAATCAACATACGGGTATCGATCGGCCCACCAAACGTTTTCGATATTGAGCCAAGGGCGCAAAGATGCACCATCATCGTTAACGTTCATAGTGATTGTAGAACCACTGGTAGGAAGCCCTCCCGATCGCTCCATATACCAATTGTTCCAATCCGGTCTATCCATTGTGTAAGGAGTTCCACCGCAACTATAATCAAAAAACTTCCAGTTGTCTCCACTATTAAAGGAGGAATCGCACCTCATTCTATACGATAAAAATACATGTGTTGGATCTGAAAATGTTATGTTTTTCCAGAAAATTCCATTCCATCCATTATCAGCTCCGCCGTTCTGAAAATTGCACATGGAAAGATATCTGGTGGTATGACTATGAGGAAGAGGCTGTCCACGTTGTACAGTCCTGTAATTAGGGGCATATGACGGGTCTGTAGGCCATCCCCCTGACCATCGGGCAGATAAAGGCTGCCCATGAGAGCAGTTATCCCAAACCAAGGGCTCCGCTGGTGATTTCATGCCGAATCCGGAACCGGAAATGGTTATTGTCTCATCATGCGTCAAAGTATTGTCTGACACTCCTGAAATTGCAGGGTCGCACCATCCGTCAGATGGCGCGAAAAGCGCCAGCAATCCCCATAGCATTCCGACTTGCAGCATCATGTTCTTTTTCATGCTCGTTCTCCTTTTCTGTTTTAGACATTATATGTATTAAATATTTTGTTTAATTACGGAGCCTTCATCGGTCCTATGTAACGGGTGGATACAACAATATCGTCGAACCAGATCCTGTTTGTCTGCTGTCCCGTTGCGTATAGCATCAACCAGAAATAGTTTATCTTGAGCTGTTCACTCGTTTGCCAACGAATTCCAGAACGCTTCAGTTTCAACATGCCATTCACCCAGAATGCCTGTTCGCCATCTGCCAGATCAGGTGTATTCACCTTCACCATCAATTCAAGACAATACCAGCGCCCGCGTTCTATGTGTGTCTCGGATTCGGAAGGATAAACTTTATAGAATTCCCCATTTAGATCTTTAGATATATCGAGATGATAAGAACGGAGTAGCAAGTTTCCGGGTTGATGCAGTCCCATCGGATCAGCAATCAATTGAGCGATGAAATAATCAATTCCATTAGGTTTTGACTTCGAGATATTTACCATTCCTTTTTCCCTGACTCCGGCCAGACATCCGCCCGCAATCGGATTTTCACCCGGTTCATAGTCTTCAGCGAAGCGGCAATACCAACGTGCATAAACCTGATTTTCTCCCCGGTCAAACCACTTGGTCAGATCGACCAGCACATTTTTTCCTGGCTTTGCCGAAAACTGTGCCGCGTTCCTACCCCCATGAACCAACTTGGGATCTGTGACGATCTGATTGTCCGGGGACGGATTACCATCCTTGTCATCCCATCTGCTGAAGTCACCGGACTCGAAGTTTTCCGCAAAAATTACGGAAGGATCGCGTTCAATGCCCACATCTCCCGGATAACGTGCGGCCAAGCCAGTGATACCATCTCCGGCATCTCCAGATATTTTAGTCGCGACCAGCGGCACGGAATCCGTTGACACAACAATCGCCTGTTCCCCAGTGGAAACCAGAACACTGGCCTTGTCAGCAAGACGCTCCAGGCGTATTTGGCCCTCTTCGACCTTCAACTTCGACCTACCGGAAAGAACATCTATTTCGAGTTTTGTTCCAAGCACGATCGCCCTGGCGTTAAATGTCTGGAACAGCATAGGGAATCCTTCAGGCTGTTTTGCGACATTCGCAGAAACCGTTCCATCTACTATCTGGACTTTCTTCCCGAATTTCTGCTCTGCGGGAGCGGGATTGAGTATTATTGAAGAAGCTGTTTTGATTTCAACCTTTGTGCTGTCAGGATAGCTAACAACTGCCCTGCCACCGTTTTCAGTTCTGACACTGTCTCCGGCATAAAGCGGAGTTCCGTTGTCTATAGTATAAAGCTTACCACCCCTCTCAACTGTAACATTCCCTTGTTTTTCAGCGAGGAAGGCGATTGACACTGGAACCGTGTCCACAGCTATCCCTGTTTTTTCCTTCTGATTCCAGAACCACAGCCCCACGGCCACAATTGCAAAACTCGCAGCCAGCGCCCACCACGAGGTTCCAGCTTTGAATGTTGCCTTTTTCCCAGTCTTTGTTCCAGAGGCCAAGCGCATTCGGATGACTGTACCGGGATTTCTTGTAGACCTTAACGGTTTATTCATTGAAGACTTCAGGACGGTGCGTGCGAGCAAAGCTCGACGCAACATCTGGTGAACATGGGCAATCCTTATAAAAGTCCGGATGTTCTCGGCATCCGATTTCAGCCATTTTGCAAGCTGATCCTTGTCCGACTGGGAAAGCCTTCCATCAAGATATGCGTCAATGATGTCGTATTGATTCTTCATGCCATCCCTTCAACGAGCAGGATTTTCCGGTCGATGCAGTCCTTGAGGAATTTCCGTATGCGGTGCAACGTTACGTGTACCGCACTTTCATTCATGTTCATGCGTTCAGCTATTTCCTCGCCAGGCAGATCATCGACATACCTTAGTTCGAGAACTTTATGAATCTGTCCGTTTTTCACTTCACTGAGGCAGTCTTTCAGGAAAGAGGCTCTCTGATCCAATTCAGGTTTCATTTCATCATACATGGAGGAAAGGCAGTCCATTATTTCCGAGTCATATGTTATGAAGCTACGGGCATGTCTGCGGCGGGATGCCATGATTTCATAGCGGGCGAATCCCAGCGCCCAACCGGTGAAGGGGCGTCCGGGATCGTACTCATCGAATTTCTGCTGGAGCTTTATAGCAACTTCCTGGAGGATATCCTCGGCCTCATGGAAATTCAGGACAAGGGATCCGATATAACCGGCAAGTACAGGCTGAGTGTGCGTCCAGAGGCGTGTGAATTGTTCATTCCGGTCCATGAATACGGTTTCCTTTTAAAGATATCTCTACCGGGATAATGATTTTCTTACACATGAAAGTGAAAATTTTCCGGATTTCTGCAATTGTCCAGAATACTTATATCGAAGTTGTCAGTCTGAAATCAGGCTTGCTGTAAGGAACATCAACAGCGGAAGCATTACGGATGTGCATATACTCATACCGGCTCTGTAAGACCTGGACACGAGTCCGTCCGGAACGGTTCTGCAGGCAGCCCCGAAAAGTCACACAGGTTACAGTCCGGATTGTTGGCCCAGGCATACCGGATGGCGACAGGATGCAGTATTTGAGGGCTCCATACGATGACTGATGCTCCTTCGATCACTGCCAAGGCCCAGACGAAACGACGATCAGTTCCCGCGACTGCAAATCCCCTGACCGGTCTTCCATCGCTTGTCTTCAAAGTTGAACCAGCTTCCAGGACAAACTCAACTGTGAAGGAGTTACCATTTCGTCTGCAGCTGGAATAATGCGGACTGCGATAAGGAACCGGTTTGCCATACACTGTCGCCAGCGCGGCTGCGGCCAGGCGGTGCGCCACAATGCGTTTCTCCTTCGGATGCAAGTCCACTTCTCCGCAATCTATGGTTACCGCCATAGCCGTTGCCGGTTCCGACAGGGCCTGCGACTGGGCTTCCCGCAATTCAGCCCATTCGCTTGCCTGAGGCATCTGCGTCCTCTCCTTTGCGTTAGGTATCTG
>Ga0302237_1001888_pt1 | contig 13653 bp, 22 predicted proteins | sample AAG_UR_Ala_MG_FD_193530 | JGI IMG/M metagenome (GOLD analysis project Ga0302237, IMG submission 193530) | Enriched activated sludge microbial communities from anaerobic digester in WTTP, New Holstein, Wisconsin, United States - AAG_UR_Ala | ecosystem: Engineered > Bioreactor > Anaerobic >... | reverse complement strand
AAATCTTTATTTTAAAATGGCAACTTATCGAAATTCATGGATAGGAGATTATGCTAAATCCGTGGAAAAATACGCAAAACAAGTAAATGCTATGGCAGATGCAATGGACGCTACTATAGGGCCTATAGATGCTACATCTAATTATCGAAGCGGTGGTCACACAGGATATATGGGAGTTTCGGGGTCAGTTGGTCCTATGGGTCAACAAGGAGCTCAAGGAATTCAAGGAATGCAAGGAATAGCTGGGCAATCTGGTTATTCACATTTAGATTCAATGACTTTAAGTCAATTTGCTTCTCATATTCCGGCAGATTCAATTGAGGATGCGTTTCTTGAATTATGCAAGAAATATGGAGTACAAACACAAGAATCATCACTTGAATATTTTAACAATGCTAATGATGATTCTGAAGATTGGTCTGAGGAAGATGCAGACGTTGATGATGAAATGAGTTTCGATGAAGAAATTAAAACTTTTACACTTGATGAAATTATAAACATTATAGAATCATTATCTGTAGAAATGAATGTTAATCACGGAGGAGTTTTTGAATTCACTCATAAAGAATTAATTGATAAAAATAGACTTAAAGAAATACTTAAAAACTCATGAAACTTATAATTTTAGAAGGTGGAGATAGATTAGGAAAATCCACGCTAATTAAAGGAATATGCGAACATTATAATTATGACAATGTAACTATTCGTCATTTTGGTAAGCCACCAAAAGGAATGACGCCGGAAGAAGTTTTGAAATTTCAATTCAAGGCATTCAAAAAAGAAATGAAATTATTTTATAATGTATATTCTCGTTCAATCGATAGGCTTACATATTACAACGAAGTTATGATTTGGAATAGAAGTCATTTAGGAGAATATGTTTATTCACAAATGTTTAGAGGCGGAAATCCAGAAATACTTCGAAAAATGCTACAAAAATACGAAATAGGTTTTATAAGCTATGACGTTAGATTAATTACATTAACGGCCAGTCCAGAATTTTTTAATTCAAGAGAATCAGATGGCCACGAACTTTCAAAAACTTTAGAACAAAAAACTAAAGAACTTGAACTTTTTAAAGAGGCTCACAATTTTAGTAGAATTGCAAGTAAACTTTTACTTAAAGTTGATAAGCAGGTTGAATCTGACTTAGTATTTCCGGGGCCAAATGTATTTAGAACAAAAGAAGATATTTTACAAGAAGCTATAAACTTTATAGAATGAAAGAAAAATACACACTTGTAGCAGACAAGAAAAAATATGATTTAATGAATGAAGAACCCGTAATTCGTACATTCAAAGGTAATTGGGTTAATGTATTTAGTCCTGATATAGATACATTTGACATTGAAGATATCGCGCATGCATTATCACACCAGTGTAGATTTAGCGGGCATTTAAAGCAATTTTACAGTGTTGCAAATCATTCTATATATTGTTACCAAGAGGCGGTAAATATGAAATTAAATAAAAACGCTCAGTTAAGTGCGTTAATGCATGATTGTAGCGAAGCGTATTTAGTTGATATACCTCGACCAATAAAAAGAGAATTCTCACAATATAAAATTATTGAAATGGGATTGATGAAAACCCTATCAATGGTATTCGGGTTTATGTGGCCCTTGCCAGAATTAGTTTTGCAAATTGACAATTTAGCACTTCAAAGAGAATGGGATTACTTAATGGTTGAAAACAAAAATGCTCCTAAGGTTCCGGTGTATTCACAAGAATATGCCGAAGCATATTTTTTAGACATATATAACGAATTAAAGAAATAAAATGGCAACACTCGTTAAAATACATGAAGATGGCCACGAAGAATTCAAAGATGGTGGTGCAAGAGTAGAAGCTATCAAATATGATAATGATGGCATTTATGAAGGCGTAGTAGGTAATAAACCAATGATAGGATGTTCCTTATTGGTTGGAAGTGTAACTGCTAGAACTTATCAACACCAAGATTATTGGCTTACAACTGAAATAGTGGAAATACTTGAAGAAAACAAAAAGGAAGTTGTTTTCAAAACAAAGAACTCAAAATATAGATTAGTATGGTAATGAATAAAAACAGTCGAATTTATGTATCAGGAGCAGAAGGTCTTGTAGGATCTGCTGTTGTTAGAGAACTTCAACGACAGGGGTATACAGACATTCTTAGATCAACAAGAACTAAAGCGTGGCATAATGGCTTCATATATGAAGATGATTATGATCTTCGCTATGAAGAAAATGTTAAAAAAATATTTCAACAATTTCATCCTGAATATGTTATAAATGCGGCTGGTAAAGTTGGAGGCATACAAGCTAACAATACTCAAAGCGCAGAGTTTATACGAGATAATATAATGATGCAAACAAACATCATAAATATGTCATATATGTATGGTGTTAGAAAACTTTTATTTCTTGGAAGCTCCTGTATTTATCCTAAACTTTGTCCTCAACCTATTAAAGAAGAATATCTTTTAACATCAGAACTTGAAGAAACTAACATAGGATACGCAATTGCAAAAATATCTGGCATGGTAATGTGTCGTATGTACAATAAACAATATGGAAGCAATTTTATATCTGCGATGCCCACAAATCTTTATGGAATTAATGATAATTTTAATTTAGAGAGTTCCCATGTATTGCCGGCATTAATAAGAAAATTTCATGAGGCTAAAGTTAATAAATTGCCAACGGTTGAATTATGGGGAACCGGTTCTGCACAAAGAGAATTTCTTTTTGTAGATGATTTAGCTAAAGCATTAATATTCTTAATGAATAACTATGAAGATTATCAAGAACATATAAACATTGGCAGCGGTACGGATGTTCCTATTAAAGTTTTAGCCGAGATAATTAAAACTGTTGTAGGGTATAAAGGCGACATAGTATGGAATACAAAATATCCCGACGGTACTCCAAGAAAGGTATTGAATGTTGATAAAATTCATAAACTTGGTTGGCATCATGAAACTTCTCTTGAAGAAGGAATAGCCATAACATACAGGTGGTTTAAAGAAAATTATGATAATATAAGAAAATGAAACGTTATTTCAATACTAAAGAAGGAGCTTTAGAACATCTAGAATATAGACGTTCATGCGCGTATTCTCGTATTGAAAAACGTGGAGATAAAATTTTAGGTGACGCTTCTTTCGTATATCAAAATAATGCGGGCAAATGGGTAGTATTTATCCAGATACTTACTGAAAGTATGATGAAAGATATCGAAGATACACAAAATACATTTGAATCAATTCCTCTTATTCCTTTTACATCGGCAGAAAAAATTATAAGAAGTGAAAAACAATTAAAGAAAATAGAAAGAAAATATAAAACTCTTGACATTGAAGAGTATACAAAATTAAACAACTATGAATAAAAAAACACAAAAAGAATATTCTTCATTAATTGCTTCTATGAGTATTGATTTTCAAATGGGAAAAATATCATGGGAACATTATATGCTAACCCTTGAAATGATAATTAAAAATATTAAAAATGAATGAAATATTCTTTGGTATTTTTATGAATATATAATTTAAAAAATGAATTACCAAAAAATTTATGAATCTATAATTAATAAAGCTAAATCGGAAAATAGAAAAAAACATAATGGGACATATTATGAAAATCATCATATTAAGCCTCGTTGTTTAAATGGAGGGGAAGAAAAAGAAAATAAAGTTTTATTGACAGCTAAAGAACATTTTATATGTCATAAATTATTGTTAAAAATATATCCAAATAGTGCAGGGCTGAATTATGCTTATTATGCTATGGTGTATTTTCCTTCGAATTATAGAAAAGATAAAATTAAGTTTTCATCTAGAGATTACGAATATGCCAAAGAATTATTTATAGAAGCTAAATCTAAAACACCTGCATGGAATAAAGGATTATTTGGATTGTATAAATGTTCTCAAAAAACTAAAAATAAATTAAGCGAATTATCATCCGGAGAAAATAATGGCATGCATAATAAAAAACATACAAAGGAAGCTAAAGAAAAAATCTCTAAAGCAAATTCGGGCGAAAATAATGGCATAAAAAAAATGGTTAAAATTAACCCTGATATTATTAAAGGAAAAAACAATCATGCATCTAAGGAATATAAAATAACAACGCCTAATAACGAAATTATAATTATAAAAGGCTTACGAAAATTTTGTGAAGATAATAATTTATTTCATAGCAATATGATAAAAGTAGCAAACGGAAAACAAAAACATCATAGAAATTATAAATGTGAACGATTATGAAAGTATACAGAGAAAAATATGCAGCTGCAGCGTATAAAAAAATTTTAAATGATTTACTTAATAACCCAGAATATGTAAGTAAACCGAGAAATATGGAAGTGCGCGAGATTCTTAATTGTATTATTGAAATAGAATATCCTAATTTCAATATGTATAAAAACGAGGTTCGTTCATCCCAAGAAAAATATATCGCAGCCGAATTATTATTTTATTTTAGCGGAACAGACGAAGCAACTTTTATAGAAAGATATGCATCGATGTGGAAGTCTCTTAAAGATAAGAACAATCGCGTTAATTCAGCATACGGGCATCTTTTATTTAATGAAGAAAATGAACACGGCTTAACTCAATACGAATGGGCGATTGAAACTCTTAAACGAGATAAAGATAGCCGCCAAGCAATTATGCATTTTAATAAACCTCATCATCAACATTTCGATAATAAAGATCAAGTTTGTACATTAACTTCTTTATTTCATATAAGAAACAACAAACTTCACATGACATTAAATATGAGAAGTAATGATGTCATTCTTGGTTTTATGACTGATTTTACGTTCTTTAATATTCTTCATCAGCAGGCATATATTCATCTTAAAGAATATTATCCAGAGTTAAAAATGGGATCTTATACACATACTTCGCATTCAATGCACTTGTATGAAAGGCATTATGAAAAGGTTAAAGAAATGTTAGAAAAACCATTTATTCCCGATGGCACTCCTGATCTAAACACCTCAATTATACATGAAAATGGCTTGTATTTAGACAAATACAAAGAAATTTTTGAGCCTATTGAATTACAATGTGAAAATCCGACAGTAAAATATACTGATAATGATATTATAAATTGGGCTCTTAATAAAATACAAAATAATGATTAACAACACATATATCGCTGAAAATTGGTCTAGGATATTTAAAGAATTTATTCTGAGTGAAAAAAATTCACATTTAAAGAGTTCATACACAAAAATAGCTCAATTTGCTCAGATGCTAGCAACAGAAGGCGTTAAGAAATTTTCTGGCAATGAAGAATCTTTATTTTTAATAAATTTAAAAGTTATATCACATATTAAAGACATGTCTAGGGTGATATTTACGCTAGCGCCTAATTACGTTGAAGAAAATATTGAAGAAGAAAGAGAAAATTTTAATGTTTTAAATATTAAAATAAATAAAAACGTTATAAATGTACAAGACTTTCGTTCTGTTGTAAAAGTACCGATTGAATTACGTAATCAAAAAACACGTGCATACGATAATTTAATAGATGCGATAGAAGATATGGCAGCTAAATTTATCGCGAATCAGATGAATGAAATTTTATCTGCAGACAATGAAACAAAGTTATACATATATTATCCTATCGAACAAATTTGCGTAATAAATGATCTAACAATGAGTGCTATAAAGTATGAGATATTATCGAGATGGACACATCAAAAAAGTACTTTCATTACTTTAAATGATTTAAATAAAACTAATGAAGAAAACTTCAATATAAAATAAAAAAAAATATATGAAAAAGGACTTATGCGAACTCGTTGTTATCCTTGATGAATCAGGGTCAATGGGAATGGTAACAAATGACACAATCGGAGGATTCAATGTATTCCTCGAAACACACCAGAAAATGCCTGGTGATGCAAATTTAACTCTTGTAAAATTCGACACTAAATATGAAATAGTTCATAATGGAGTTGATGTACGTTCAGTTCAGCCACTTAATAAAAACACTTATGTTCCAAGCGGCGCAACCGCATTACTTGATGCAGTAGGTAGAGCTATCGATGAGTTAGGAAAACGTTATGATATTCTTAGCGATGAAGAAAAACCCGGAAAGGTCATTTTCTTAATTATTACCGATGGAGAAGAAAACTCTTCCAGAGAATACAAATTAGCTCAAATAAAAGAAAAGACCACAAAACGACAAGATGTTGATAAGTGGGAATTCATTTTCATGGGCGCAAATCAGGATGCTTGGGCTGAAGCTGGAAAAATGGGATATGCAAATGCAGTTAACTATTCTGTAGCAGATATGGGAAAAACGATGAAAGCTGCAGCTTATTATTCAATGAATTCACGTGGATTTAGCTCAAAAACTTCATTAGATAACTTCAATCTAACCGAAGAAGAACTCGATAAGGAACTTGGAAATTCAGGTACTCCACCTACTAACGACAATAAATCATAATACTATGACACGAACAAATATTGATTGGACACACAAGAACATAACGATTAAGGACGTAAGAAAACTTAATAAATTGTATGTTCTCAAAATAATGGATCCTATGGCCGCAGCGCAAATAGAATCTCCGTTGTTTGTAAAAGATAACATATTTGAAGAAAGATTAAAATCATATTTTCTCAAAGATATGTTACATATAACTCGAGAAGAAATTCTCAGTGTTAAATGGAACATGTATATCACAAAAGGATATTACATCAAGATCAATGAAAGAGGTGATCTTGAAAAGTATAATCACGATTCTGAAAAGTGGTATATAAGTTATCTCGAAATTGAAGGCCCATTAGGAACATTTACTTCAGTTTATCGAGATTCAAAAGAATACTCTTCAAGAGATACGTTAAGAGACAACATAAAACTTGTTTAATATGAGAATACATTTAATTTGCCCAGTAAGAGGCGTAACACCAGAACAACAAAATGAAATTGATGAATACGTTCGTCAATTAGAAGCTGAAGGACATGTAGTGCATAACCCAAAATATGCAGTTGATCAAGATGATCCAACAGGATGGCATATTTGTGAAGGTCATTATGACTCAATGGTTAAATCCGAAAGAGTAGATATATTTTGGGATGTAAATTCCAAAGGAAGTCACTTTGATTTAGGAATGGCATTTGCCTTAGGCATGCCCGTTAAGGTCGTAAAATTATACGCACCAGATACAGAAGGAAAATCGTACGTTAAAGTAATGTATGAAATGGAAAAACGATTTAAAGTAGAAGAATAATATGTCAGCATTTACACCCCCTACACCAAGACCGCAGGCTCCTCAGGTTAAAATTACTCCTGAAATGATTAAAGAATTCAAAACAGTTACATGCCCCTGTGGAGGTATGATTTTTGAAGAAGGAGTTATTTTAAAGAAAATTTCTCCCATAGTATCTCCAAGTGGAAGAGAAGAAGTTTATCCGTTGGAAGTATTAGTATGCAAAAAATGCGGAAAAATTCCTCAAGAACTTAACATAGGAAATATGCTTCCTGATGAAGTTGTAACTCATGAAAAGAAAATTACATTAGAATAATCATGGAAATCGAAAGAAAATGGCTTGTAGATAAAGCTAAAGTAAGCGAATTATTGCTTAAAGGAGCCGGTCTTCATAGAGAAAGATTAGAGCAATATTATCTAAATACAATGGATGATGAGTGGCTTATTAGAATAAGAATGGAAAGCCATGAATATTTTTTAACTCTTAAAAGCAAAGGTCTTTTATCAAGAGAAGAATTGCAAGTTCAGATTGCTCCTACGCAATTTCAAGATATGTTGAAATATGCCAAATCTGGATTAAAAAAATGGAGATACAATCTTCCTATTGATTTCGCAAAAGCACTTTATGCAGAAATAGACATATATGATGATTATGACTTTATTACATGTGAAGTAGAGTTTAAAACCGAAGAAGAATCTAAAGCTTTTATACCTCCTGAATGGTGTGTTAAAGAAGTAACAAATGATAAACAATATAAAAACGTAAACTTAGCAAAAAAACTTTAAAATTATGAATCAGTATTATCGCGCAACAATTAAAATTCAGTATGAAGACAAAAAAGGAAACCTTAAGTTCAAAAAAGAAAATTACATTGTTTTTGGAATGTCTCCTACAGATGTGGAAGCCAAATTGGCGAAACACCTCGGAGTAGAAGACTATGAAATACTTGGAATAAATCTCGTAGGAATAGTTGATGTAATAAAATAATTAAGATGTTCTTTGAGAATCAAATAAGCTCGTAATGATATATAAATAAAATAATATATCATTATGAGCAATTTTGATGCAAAAAAATTTAGATTTTCCGAAACTTTTACAAACACAAATGGAAAAACTAGTGGAAGTGGTTTCGTAGGAGTTATATTAGGATTGATCGCAGCGGCAGCGTTTACTGCAGCAATGGTTGGCTGGTTTATGCAAATACCGCAGGTTATTGAAGTAATGGGAAAAATTCTTGAACTAGCATTTGCTTCAGCAGCATTGATGGGAGTTAGAAAAGTTGCTCCAAGATTTGGAAATGGAAAAAATGAGGATCGCGGAAATGGCAATGGCAATGGTGATACTTATTTAGAGAATTCTCAAAAAGGATGAAAAGATGCCAAATAATTTTGATTTTTCAGGACTTGAAAATATTAAAACAATGCAAGTTAATCCGCAAGGATGGATAACGCCTTTGCATGTAGAATATGGAGTAGCAAATGATATTAGAAATTTTAGTGGAATTCCATCATATTTTTGGCGAGTTAAAGGAACCTTGCATACGTTTGTAATTCCTGTTGTAAGAATGGACTTTTTAAGTGGAGGAGATTATAAAAAGCACTTTGAAAATGCGTTGGAAAGTTTTAGAGAAGATTATCTCGCTTGGAAAGAAGAAGGATTCGTTACCGACTGGTCAAGAGAATATTACGAACAATATTCCCGATTCATCATTATATGAAGTCAAGATTAAAAAAATAAAAAAAGTAACAATAAAAAATAAAAGTGATGGAAAATAGATATTTCCAATGGATGAATATATAGAATAAAATGAATTATCAAAAAATATATTCATCAATAATTGAAAACGCTAAAAAAGAAAATAGGATTAAATTACGAAAAAATCAATCTTCATATATTTATTATGAAAAACATCATATAATTCCTAAGTGTTTAAATGGAACGGATGAAAAAAATAATTTAGTTTTATTAACTGCAAGAGAACATTATGTATGTCATAAATTATTAACACGTATATATCCAAACACACGAGGATTGTGGTTAGCTTTAAAAAGATTTATATTTTCAAAAAAATCTAATTTATACATTACAACTTCTCGAGATTATGAAAATATTAAAAATACTCTTTTAACCATTCCTCCAAAGTCCCGATATAATATATGGTTAGAAAAATATGGAAAGGAAGAAGCGGATAAAAGAGAAAAAGAGACAATAGAAAAAATACGAAAAACAATGACAGGCGTAAAATATTCAAAGGAAAGAATTGAAAATGCGGCTAAAGGACATATAGGAATTAAATTATCTGAAAAAACATGTTTGAAGAAAAAAGAATCAATGAAAGGAAAAAACACCGGTTCTCGTTCAAAGGATATAAAGGATAAAATTAGTAAATCAATGTTAGGAAAGAAAAACGCAAAAAAATATGAATAATGAAGTAAACAACCGCTATTTTCAGTGGGTTGCCGGAGAAAGACGCGGAGAAATAATGGTCTTTGACAAAGCCGTATCTGAAGGATCAGATTGGTATATTTCGTTTAAAGACGGTTCAAGAATAAATGAAGAATTTGTCGCTCCTTTAAATGAAACTAATCTTACAGGAAAATTGATGGCTGAAATTGATAGCCCTAAAAACTGCTGGCAATTTAAAGAAAGAGAAGGAGAAAAACCACAACGCAGAAAAGATGCAAATTCGGGAGTATATTATGATATTCCTACTGTAGAAGAAATAGCTCATGCAGAATTAGAAGGAGACAAGGGAATTATCAAAGAAACTGGTCCTAAAGCCAAAATAATCGATTTAATTCCGCCAAGACCTACAAAGAACACTTCTTCATTTGCAATTACGAACGTTCCTCCAAAACAAGAAAAACCTGTAGTTATTAGCGAAGTAGACAGGCTTCAAAAATTACCCGAACAGCCTAAACCTACTGAACATTCAACTGATCCTGTTTTCATTTTAATGTCAAAGGCAAAGAAAGAAGATTCTGACATTACAATGACGATGACTATTTCATTACCACCCAAAAGCTTATACGATATTGCAAAAGAATCATTTGAGGGAGGTGATAAAAAATTTATTGAATATATAATAGAAAATATATCTGTTAATGAAATTAAGGACGCTCTTAAAGTTGCAATAACTGAGATGTATGAAAATATAGAGCCAAAAATAAACGCTTAATATGGATGCTAATAACATTGAAAAGAAAGTAGTCGTTGAAGGTAAATTTGAAGATGTTGTTGAAATAAAAGAACATTATTATCTTATTTCTAAAAAACATCAAGTTACTGTTTTACCTTATACTATTGACGCTCGAGGCTTACTTAATAAAGTAGGTGTTGTAAAAGACTTTAATTACATATTTGAAGAATATGATTACACACTTATAAATGGCTACATTAATCAAGATGATGGAACAAATCTCGTAGCTGCAAATAGAATTCTCTATGAAGCTATTGGAATGAATCAAACAAACGCAGATGACTGGATGTATCTTGGAGGCTTATACAATACTTTAACATCAGACTCTGCAATTGATTTATATTGTGTTGACCTTACAGGTAAAGAAATTCCTGAAACTGAAGAAGTTCAGATGAATAAAGATAAAATTCAATTTAAAATGATTGATTCATCTCATGTTATAACATCTGATGACACGCTTTTATTAGCATCTTATCTAAGATTATTTAACTATTTCTATGTTAATTCATTAGACAAAAAATAATATTTACTTTAAATCCAAGAAAAATGAACAGAAGAGAAAGAAGAGCAACCGCGAAACGTTTAGGCATCATGGAATATCAAAGAAAACTTCCTATTGCAAAACGTTTTGAATTGATTCGTGAAAACATTATTGCCGGCAAAAAAATGCATGAAGAAAATGTAAATAAGGGAGTAATAACACGTGAAGAATATGAAGCTCAAGTCGCAGCTCAAAAAATGTACAGAAAAGCTATGGATTTGGCTTCAAGAACAGGCATGTCAATCGATAAAGCTGTCGATGAGGTTAAAAAACAAGAAGATCTAAAAATAGCTCAAAAAGAAGAAAGAAGAAAACAAAAACATTTGGCAGAAAAGTAATTGTATGAAGTTTTACGTAACCATAGAGGGTGTACCAAGACTTAAAAAATCCTTACTCAACCTAAAGCTATATTCAATAATATACATTCCAGAAATACTGGAACAATATGGATATACTTACTCAACTATTGATGATTATGGGTCGTTTATAATTAGTAATCAGATTACTGAATTAATAAAGACTTATGCAAAATCAAAAAGAATACGAGGGATAATTTACTCAAATCCTGATGTAAGCGAAGATGTTCTACCGAATATTTTTGATACATTAGCAGATATCGATACAATATCCGAAGTCGTTTTATTAGATGATTACAATGTTCCGAAGCTAACACATTTATACCCGATTTTTGATGAAATAGTGTTCTTCCCATCTATAAAGAAAGTAAGATTGATAGAATGCCAAAAAATTTCAAATTTACAAAATATTGAGTGGAAAACTAAATAAACACGAAATTCCGACATATTTAAGCCTGGTCAAAGTGATCAGGCTTTTTTATTTGAATATATAAATAAAAAGTATTAATATGGCTCAAAAAACTTGGGAAGACATATATCTTGAATATGTTAATAGATCTTATACTTGGGCAGATTTTGAACAGCTTGCCAACGAAAAGCCTTGTATAAAATCGCAAGTAATCGCAAAGTATAAGCAATTAAAAGCTAGTGCAGATCTTAATGATGCTGGTAAGCGCGTTTTAGAACGTTTCGATGAAAACAACATTAATAACGTACGAGATGCTGCTAACTACGTATGGGTAAACAAACAATACGATGCCATATTAAAAAATTGTGCAGCGCAAGAAGCAACTCGAATTCAACAACGAGCAGCGGCAAATAAAACGCAAAAAGACACAGAAAACGCAGATTTTGGACAAAACGTTGGGCCAAATCCATTTGATCGAAGATTAGATCGTATCGAAGTACAGTTGAATAATAAACAATTGTATACACAAAATGTTATTCCTTTTTCAACACAATTTGCAGAGGTTGCAACATCAGGATATTTAATTGGAAAAAAAGCAGTAGAGGATATTAAAGACGCCGAACAAAAAGAAAAAGCATTAAAAGCTAGAGAAACTCAATATCAACAGATGTTAGCTGATAATTTCTATAAAGGTGTTCCTGCTTTACAAAATAACTACGCGTTAATACGATTATATGGCTCAGATGGAGGCTCAAAATTGGTAAATCAAAAGAATCAGAGAAAATGGTATGAAGTTGATTCATCGCCTGAACAACCTTATAATTTTGCAAGTACTCCAACTACTTCAGCATTAATATCATGGGGTAATGGAGACCCTTATGGAAGAACTCCTTACGCATTTACTGATTTTGTATTTTCAAAATATTGGAATAAAGTTCCAAATAATAGACTTATAACTCTTAGAAGATATGCAGCTCCTATATTAGATAATTTAAAATTCCCGGGAATGCAGGGAGGTACAGATGCCGGAACGTCAAATAGTGATACAGCGAGACAAAAACCTGATCAAGGATCAACAATGGCTGAAGCAACTCCATTTCCTCCAATGGCCTCGGCAATTACATTTTTTGGATCGGAAACGGGAAATAGTTTAAATAGTCTTCTTAAATTTACAACTGGAGTTTTATGGGATGATGCTCAAGCAAGCGTTTGGGAAGTTCAGACTGATTCTGTTCCTGACAACAAATCAGGTATGGGTGCTCTTTATTCAAGTTTAGCAAACTTCGCAGAAATGTTAAACGTAGCAGGAGGACATTTTGATAGGGAATTAATTATGAACTCTGGACAATTACCACCAGATCCATATAGCGAAGGCCCTTATGAAAACAGAATTCAAGGACCAGTTAACAGAATTGATAGTGTTAAAAAACGTAAACCGGGATTGGCATTTGAATGGGGAGGATTAAATCTTGTTTTTGAATATGTTGCAAGACCTGTTGGGGGAATTAACCCTAAAGCAGTTTTGCTCGATATACTTTCAAACTTCTTAGTAATAGGATCTGCATCTGCACAATTCTTTGGAGGTGCTCATAGATTTATGGCAAATCCCGAAAAATATCCTTTCATTGGTGGTGATGAAGGTATTGAAAAATGGTATCGTGGTGACCCTATTGGTTGGGGATTAACCGCAATCAAGCAATTCTCCGGAGAAAAAGGATCTGGAAACGCAGCGTCAACTAATATTTTGGAAAGCGCAAAAGCATTCGTTGATCAATTATTAAGTGGTGATAAGGGATCATTATTTGGATCAATAACGAGTTTACTTTCTCCTGGAAGCGCCACTGGAAACATTATAAATAACGAAATTGCGAAGAAAACCGCTGGTCAAATTCCATACTTAAGAGGCCTTAAAGCTATATTAACTGGAGAA
>Ga0302237_1001886_pt1 | contig 13663 bp, 8 predicted proteins | sample AAG_UR_Ala_MG_FD_193530 | JGI IMG/M metagenome (GOLD analysis project Ga0302237, IMG submission 193530) | Enriched activated sludge microbial communities from anaerobic digester in WTTP, New Holstein, Wisconsin, United States - AAG_UR_Ala | ecosystem: Engineered > Bioreactor > Anaerobic >... | reverse complement strand
GACCAACCGTTCGCCCAACGGCCGCACGATCCGCAGCAACTGCTCCTGCCGCGGCTCCAGCGTCTGCTCGATTGCCAGATTCGCCGACGATTCGTTGAACCACTGAAAAATCAGCGACAGGTAATCCAGCTGCACGCGCGAATAGAATTCCGGCCACGTCCGCTTGATGACGGCCTGATCGGACCACTCGTAGCCGGGCACGGGCGGCTGCAGCCGCTCCTGCGCCAGCGACTGCACTTCGCCGCGCGTCGCCACCACGGGCACGCCGCACAGCAGCGCCTCGGCCACGCCCAGCCCAAACCCTTCGTGCGCCGACGCGAGCCCGAACGCATCCATCGCGCCGTAGACATCGCCGAGATAGTCGCCGGCCTGGGTAAATGCGTAGCGGCCGGGGATGCGATCGTTGGCCACTTCCAGCAGCGCCGCCCGGTGATCGCCCCAGCCGGCTACCAGCAGCTTGAACGCCGCCGGCAGCCGCGCCACGGCCTCGATCAGAACCTCGACGCGCTTGTCCGGCGCCAGCCGGCTGAAGGTGCCGAGCAGGTCGTTCAGTGCCAGGCCCCAGGTGAGCAGCACGTCGCACTGGCCGACCGCGCGACGAATCGTGTCGGCGTCGGCCCAGGTCACCCGCGCCGGCATCCGCGCGGCGAGGTTCGCGTCGAGGTGTTTGCGCCCCGTCACCAGGCAGCGCTCGAACCGCACGCGCTGGGGATCGAGAAACTTGGCCAGCGCGATCAGTTGTTGTTCGGAGCCGCCGTTCATGAAACAGGGGCCGACGTGCAGCAACCACAGAGCGGCGCTGGGCGGCGCGCCGGGCGTGGAGCGGGAAAACGCAGCCACGGAAGGCTTGCCGTACGGAGCGGCGAAGCGAGACAAACCTTCCCGCGCGTCCGAGCCGGTTGCCGGCACGTCGTCGCCGGTCCTGTCGAGATCGTAAGAAGGCCGGTCAAGATAGTCGGGATCGTCATTCGAGTCGGAGGCTGGCGCAGCCGTCGCCGAGAAACGCGTCCCGGAGTGGGGCAGGTGCGGGTTGAAGTTCATGATGCAGCTCCCAGGTGTCAAGTCAAGGTGTCGAGCAAACATGGCCGGGTGCGCCGGAACCTGGAACTCCTAATCTTTCACCTAATCCTTCACAAAATACGAATGTACCAAACGGAGCCGCTCGGCCGCGTTGCTCCAGCAAGTTCGAGGTGAATTTGATCCGAAAACTTGACTCAAATTCGTTAAGTTTGGCTGTATAAGCCGTCTAAGCGGCCACATTCGTCCTGCCTAGCGGTCACCAGCCGTCTGCTGCGCCACCAAGGCCTGGAATTCCGCCACGCCGTAGATTTTCTGGGCACCCTGAGGATCTTCGACGACGTAGACCAATTCCTTCTCGGCCTCGGGGCTGCTGGTTTCGACCTTGCCGTCGTCCGTGATGCGGGCCCATTGATCGTTGCGCAACAAGACCGTCGTGGCCAGGATGCGGCCGTTGCCGACGTCCCAGTGGCGCAACGTTTGATCTCCGTTGATCGAGAGCAAATGCTGGCTGTCCGAGGACCAACAAACGGCAGCGCACGGTGGGGTGTCCTGAAGCACCAAGGAAAAAAGGTTCGCCTTGACGTCCCAAAGATGCATTGCCGCCGGCAGCCACGTTGCGGCGGAAGTTATACCCACAGTAAGCCACTTGGCATTGGGACTCCATCGTCGCCAATCAGGTCGCCAGAACGACTCGTCCCAAGCCGGAATTTCATAGGGCCAGAGACAAGGTCCTGGACGCGCGGCGCCATCGCGACCGTGAATTCGCAGCGCGGTGGCATTCTGGGCGTTGGCAGCCCCCGTAGCTAGCCACTTGCCATCGGGGCTCCATTCAACGAATCCAGCTGTGTTGGGGATTTCAAGGACCCTTTCGCCCGCCGTGCTGAAGAGCTGAAGCGGACCCTGTTCGGGTAGCACGGCAATCTGCTGGCCATCGGGACTCCACGCGAACTGGCGTGCGGGCGCTTCGCCAGCGTTTAGGACGGGACCGGCGGTCGCGTCGGCATTCCACAAGCGGACGCACTTCTCCGCGCGGCCGAGCGAGGCGAACCGTCCGCCATCGGCGCTCCAGGCGACTTGGTTAACCGTACCGGTATGGGCGACAACCGTCTGAGCGTGGCTGCTCTCCTCAACATTCCAGAGATGGATCGTCTTATCTACGCCGCTGGCAACCAACTGTCTTCCGTCCGGGCTCCAGGCCAGAATCGACGGGGCCTGTTCCAGCCTCGGCCATTGCCAGACGAGCTGTCCGTCCTTCGCGTTCCAGGCTCGGACGACGTTCTGATGGCCTGAAGCCAAACGCCCATCCGGTCCCCATGCCAAAGCGGTCAGTCCGTTGGACAGCTCTGGCAACGACGGCCCTGGCCGGCCGTCGCCGTGCCACAGGAGACACGTCGGCCCATCCGCACGCTTCGTTGCCAACCACTGGCCGTCCGGGCTGGCACCGAGCAATCCTATGTTTCGTGAACCGCTGCCGTCGATGATCGACCGGGGTTCCTTCGCTCCCACGTCCCAGAAGAGAATCCGTTGGTCAAAGACTTCGACGATCTGCTCCCCCTTCGGACTCAACGCCCAAATTCCCGCAAACACGTCTTTTTTCGCCATCACGGGCAGGAACGAGTTGTCGCCAATCGCCCAAGCTTCGGTTCGAGAACGCCCTTCGCTGTTGGCGTTTATCCAATACCGGCTGAAAATCACTCGCCGACTGTCAGCAGTCCAAGCCAAGCCCTCGATCCACTCCAATTCGTCAGATTTTCGAAGCAGCTTCCATGTCTGCGTATTCCACACGTATATCTTGCTGCAATCCTTGTCGTCACCTCCGTTCTTAGTCATGCGAATCTCGGCCGCAAAGTAGTTGCCGTCGGGACTCCAGGCAATATGCATGGGTTGGAAATGCTTCGCGAGGGCGTCAGCTTCCTCGATTTCAGGTCCCGGCTTTCCATCGGGAGCCCTGAGCACTGCGCCAACGGCATCGTTGACCAACAGCAGCCATTTTCCATCGCGGCTCCAACCACATAGCCAGGAATGAGAGGGCCAGTGCCACGAATGAATGAGCCTGCCGTCTACCTGGAAGACGTCGACCTTGGAGTCCCAACAACGCGCCAAGTGTTGGCTGTCGGGACTCCAGGCCAAGGGAGGGAAGCACTTCCAACCGCTGCGAGTGGCCAAAACAGGCCCTGCCTTGCCTGACGCGACCTCCCAAAGACGAACCTCGCCGTCATCGTAGCGGATTGCAATCCACTTCCCGTCTGGGCTGAACGCGGAGTCGTAGCAGGCCTCTGGGCGATGGGAGAAAACATAGACGAGCCGGCAGGTCGCCGCCTCATACACGCGCACCGACGCCCATGAAAGGTAGGCAACCAGACGTCCATCCGGGCTCCACGAGACGCCCCTCGCCTCGGCGCGAGGCATCCGGGTGTCGATGTGCCATCGGCCCACGCCCGGCGTCTCCAAACGCCGAGGGAGCAGACTCCGGTTGGGCTCCTCGTCGGCGACCGGTACGGACTGTCGGCGCGCGGCGACGGCTGGCGGCGGCACGCGATGTTCCGTGTCGCCGTTAGCCGCCGACGGCTTCGTCCCCATTTCGCCCTCTGCACTTGAAAGGTCGATTTCCACTTCGCCGTTCGGCCTGACGGTCGCTTTGCTTCCGGCGGGAACCTCGACCACGGTTTCGCGGCCGGAGCGGTCGCGGATGCGGAGGATGATCGTGCCGGCCAACAACGCCACGCCGCACAGGCCGAGGGCGATCAGAGCGGCGGGGCGGCGGCGAATCCGCGACGGGGCGGCGGCCTGGGTTGCATTGGCCGCGTTGTCCCTCACCCCCGCCCGCTCTCCCCGGAGTACCGGGGCGAGGGGAGTTGCGGCGGCGCCGCCGGGCGAGGTGCCCGTCATGGCGGATGAGAGAAGAGGGTCGATCCCCGCGCGGGACGGGTCTGCTTCCCGGATCCCTGACAGCCCGCCGTCGGACCCTGCGCACAGCCGCGCGACATCGGCGCCGACGGCAAATGGCGTCAAGGCTTCGGCGACCTCTCTCGCGGCGGCATACCGTTGCGTCGGGTCCTTGGCCATCATCCGCTCGATGATCGCCGCCAGTTCGGGCGGAACGTCTGGGCGGGCCACTTGGATCGACGGCGGCGCGTCGCGCAGGTGGGCCACCATCTTGTCCATCGGACTCTGGTAACGCGGGCCGATGAACGGCGGGCGGCCGGCGAGCAACTTGTACAGCGTGCAGCCCAGGCTGTAGATGTCCGCCCGGACGTCTACCGAGTGGGCGTCCGAGACCTGTTCTGGAGCCACGTAGTCCGCCGTGCCCATCGCGGCGCCGGTCGTCGTCATGCCCCCGCGCTGCGGGTCTGCAGAACGCTCGGCATGCAGCAAGGCCAGTCCCAAGTCCAGGATCTTGACCTGCCCTGCGGGTGTGAGAATCACGTTCGAAGGCTTGATGTCGCGATGGATCAGGCCGTTTTCGTGGGCAAATTGCAGCCCTACCGCGACTTGGCGTGCCAACTCGCACGCGTCCGCGACCCGCAATGACCCAGCGTGCCGGACCAATTCGGCCAGGTTCCTGCCCTCCACATATTCCATGACCAGGAAACGTGTGCCGCCGATTTCCCGCGCATCCATAGCGCGCACCAGATGTGGGTGATCCACGCGGCCGACCGCTTTCATCTCGCGTTCGAAGCGAGCAACGCTGCGCGGGTCCGTCATCTGTTCCTGCAGCAGCACTTTGACGGCCACCAGTTTGTCCAGCCGCACGTGTCGCGCCTTGTAGACCGTCCCCATGCCGCCCTCGCCTAACTTCTCCAGCAACTGGTATTCCCCCAACTCAAGTGGGACGATCGGTCCTGTGACCGCTTGGTAAAGCGTCTCGTCGCTGGCGGCGGTTGGCCCGCCGGCCATCGCCTGCACGCCGGCGATCACCGCCTGCCGCTGGGGCTCCGCACGGTACGGGTCTTCCTCCCCGGCAGCCCGCAAGCGGGCCACCAGGCGGTCGTCGGTGTCGTTCATGGTCCGCAGCGTCTCGGCACACGGGGCGCAGGACGAAATGTGCTCGGAGACATGCTCCGCAACGTCTTCGGGAAGTGTCCCGACGAGGTAACCAAACAGCTCTTCGCGGCTCGGACAATTCGGGTTTGGCATGACGGCTCCTCTTCATCCACCGGGGCGGCGAGTGTTGTTGCCCTTCGCATGCCAAGAACAACGTGGGGATTACCCACGACTTTTCTTGCCCGACGCGACTGGACACGTTTTGCCGCTCAAGTCTCCTCCAGCAAATCGTGGCTTGCGCTGCGAATCAGCCGCAAGACTCGATACTTGGCCTTGTACACGGCCGGGGTGCTCATTCCCAACGCCTCGGCCACGTCGGCTACGTCCTGCCCGTCCACCGTCAGGCGCCAGAATGCCTGCCAAGTGCGCTCTTCGACCCCGGCGCGGGCCAACTCCAAGACACGCTGAGCCAAATCAGTCCGGTCATCGGGCGGTGCGATGCTCCCGGACGTATCCGGTTCGGGATCGGGAATCTGCGTCCACCGCTGCTGCGCGTCGGTTCCGCCCTGAGCGTGTTCGTGGCGGCGGCGAAAGTGGTCGCGGATCTTGTTCTGGCAGATCGTCCACAGCCAGCCATTGAAACTGTCGCCTGGCCGGTTCCTGCGAAAGCCGGTGAGGTTGGCCAACATGGCCGCAAATACCTCTTGGGCGACATCCGCCGCATCATCGGGCTGCAGCTGTGATCTGCGGCACCAGCGGTAAACGACGGGGCCATACAATTCCGCGAACCGCTGCCAGCCAGCCGGATCCTGCCTCTGCAGTCGCTCCAATAGGGTTGTGGAAATGGAGGATGGTTCTGGGGAAGAACAGACGCTCGAAGTGCTGTTGTGGCTCATGGATGCGATGCTGTTTCAATCCTGTCTGGTCGTTCCCTGCCGACCGTGGGCCAACCCAGTGTCAAGGGCAGCGCTCCGAAAGCGGCGTCATAGCATAATGCCAACCCAATCCAGCGGGCAAGCGGGAGTGGCGCAATTCTGGGGACGGCTCGTCCGTGCAACGCGGCTGGTTCCGACGCAACCGAATGAGTTCATTCGCGGGCGAGACGCAACCAATCGCTCGCATGCGCCGAACCTGCAATCGCACAGAGACTTATGTCGCGAATCCCCTGCTCATGATCGTCCCCTATCGAACCCATCCGCCATGGCCGAGCCCCGTCCATCCCGGCTTCGCAAAAAGTCGCGGGTAGTCGATCCGTTGTTCCTGTGTGGGGGAAGAAGGATGAAACGCACTTCCTCGCAGCACTGACACCGAAATCACCTTACAGAAGGGCCAACGTGATGTTTCGTCGAATCAAGAATCGCCCACGGAAAAAGCTCCAGTTTCAGAAGCGGCGCCACATGATGGAGTGCCTGGAGTCACGGCTCCTGATGGCCAACATCGTGTGGGACGGCGGCGGGGATGGCACCTCTTGGACGGATGCTCGCAATTGGCTGGGAGACACCCTGCCGGGAGCCAGCGACGATGTGACCATCGACGTGGCCACGAATCCCACGATCCGCATCGCCAGCGGCGTTCAGTCGATTCGAAGTCTGGTCAGCAACGAAGCCCTGAACATCACCGGCGGGAGCTTGCGTGTCGCCGGCACCGCGGAAGTCGACAGCAGCGTGACGTTGGGCAGTGCATCACTTGTCGGAGGAACATGGGACGTTTCCGAAGGGATTCAAGTCACAGGCACCGCGACCTTGGACGCCGTGACGGTCAACAACGACGTCACCGTGCAGGACGGGAAGTCGCTGACGGTGCAAAACGCCGCAGTGCTGAATGGGAAACTGACGCTGGGTGCGAATTCAAACCTGAGCGCCGGGGCACAAGTAACGTTGGCGTGTCCGGCGGTGCCGGCGTTGTCGAATGTAAATCTGACAGCGGCCGATGGGGCCGTCATCAGTTGCGATTCTGTCACGACGCTGATCAACGTAAACCTGAATGCTTCGTCGGGCGGGCAGATCTTGTTCCCGGCGGCGATCAGCTATACGGGGGGTAACTACGCGGATACGACGATCCAGGCCAGCGGTGCAGGGAGCGTGATCGACCTCGCACATCTGCAGGTCCTGGCGGGAGGGGGCTCCAACAACAACTATCGCTATGCCACGCATATCAAGGCATTGGCAGGCGGGAATGTGGAGTTGGCCGGGACGATCGGACGCAACGGCAGCGGTGCGAAGTGGAACGACATTCAGGTCAGCGGTGTCGGCAGCAAATTGGGAGTCCGAGAAGTCACGAACCTGGACGGCACGAACCTGGCCGTGACGATCTTACCAAGCTTGATTTTTGAGAAGGCAGCCGTGGTGACTGCGGCCAGCTTGAATGCTGGAATGGGGAGCAAGCTGGAGTTTCCTTTGGCGACGTCGCTGACGAGCGTCAGCCTGATGGCCAGCGATGGTGGTCAGATTGTGTTCCCGGCTACGACCAGTTACACGGGCGACAACTACGCGGATACGACGACCTGCATTTCGTTAGCGCCACGAGTTCGCAGGGGGCGTATAGCTCGGCCACCGGCGTATGGACTGTAGGCACGGTCGCCGCGAACACCAACGCTACGCTGCAAATCGTCGCGACCGTCATGAGTATCGACGTCATCATCAATACGGCCGAAGTGACGACGGCCGATCAATACGACCCCGATTCCACGCCCAACAACCGCGTGCCGACCGAAGACGATCAAAGCAGTGTCGCGATCCAGGCATTGTCCTCGCACCCTTGGCGCAATCCCAGACAGGCTGAGGATGTCAACGACGACGGTTTCGTGACGCCTCTGGACGCGCTGATCTTGATCAACCGGCTCAATGCGTCCGGCCCAGAAGACTTACCCGTTCCGCTCCCGATCCACGTCAACCCACCGCCGTACTGGGACGCCGATGGCGATGACGCGGTCGGCGCGTCGGATGTGTTGGCGGTCGTCAACTTTATCAACAATCACGCAGCCTCTGGGCTCGCTGCGTCGGCGGGCGAAGCGGACGCCGGCGCGGGTCTGAGGACGAACTGCCCCATCGAATCGTCGCCGTTCGCGCCGCAGCATCTACCATTGGTCGCCGGGCAGGCCAGCCGGGATCAAGACAACGTACTGATCGATCAGGTGTTCACCGAATTGGCCGAAGGCAGCTTGCACGCCTGATGCGTACTACCAGCAGTACACTGCGCAACGAGTGTCGCCCGTCCGCCGTCAATATCAGTTCGCGGGTGTAGCCATAGGACGCTTTGCAGAAAGATGGGCATTTCCCTCTTCTGCGATCGCCGCCAGCTTCGCGGTCCACTCGTTCAACTGCGCCAAGTTCATCTTGCGGTCGCCGCGGTACCAGTCCTGGAATTCGCCGCGGCTGGCGAGCGATTTGCCGGCGTCGATCAAGGCCAACGGTTCCTGCAGAGCTTGCACGTGCTGGGAAACGGCCGCCCGGTTGCCCTCATCAAGCGCGATGCTGGCCTCGGCGACGTGCTCCACCCAGCGGAGCAGGCCGAGCATGATTTTGTGCTGCGCCAGGAAGTTGCTCTCGAACAAGACGCGGCCGGAGCCTTCCAGGTTGGCTGCGATCCGATCGGCATCCGCGCCGGCCTCTTCCACTCGTGTGCGTTGCGCTTTCCATGCCTTCAGCAGCCCCGCCGTCTTGCCGTCGGACTTGCCGCCTTTCTCCAGCCGGGCAGCCAGCGATTTGGCCAATCGGACGCCCGTGTGGACGCATTCCCCGTCCAGCAGCGCCCGCTTGCCCGTCGCGGGGTCGGCCACGAAACTCGCAAAGTGCTTGCGGTACGCCGACTCGGCGGCCTTCGCCTGGTCGCCGAACCGTGCCTCGCACCATTGGGTTAGAAACCTGTCCGGATCGAACGCTGAGAAATCGCGCAGCATCCGCGAGCTGGCGTCGATGCCCAGCACGAACTCGCGGACATTGGACACGTTCAGCATGGCGTAATGCGTCGAGCGGCGTTGGACCGCCAGCTTGAAAATCTCGTGCGTCTTCTGCGGCGAGACGCCCTGCACCAGGTGCGGGCCGCTGCCCCAAAGCTGATGGTGATAGTAGATACCGTACTGCCGGTTCGGCTCGCGCACGACGGTGTGGAAATCGCTCTGCAACTCCCAGCCTGGACTGTTGTCCGAGAAGATCACCGCCACGCCCGGCGGGAATCTCAAGTGTCCTGCGGCGTGCAGTGCCGCGCCTTCCATCCACAGCGTGGTTGTCGCCAGCGGTTGCGGCCGCGGATCCACGCTGCGGACTCCGGCCGGTCCAGCGAGGCCAGCACGACGCTGCGGGTGCCGCAATCCTCCACGCGCCGCACGATGTCCGGCGTTCGACCGGTGATCTTCCTGATATCGCTGACGAGATCTTCCGCTGCCAGCCGCACGCATTCCGGCTCGCCCGCGGGCACAAGCACGCTGGCGCTTTGCGCAGGCGATGCCAGTTCGAACGCGGGCGCCGCGGCGGAGTGAAGCGACAGGAGGGCGAGAGTGCAAACGAATTGTTTCATGGTGTTGCGTCCTTAGGTATGGACGATGACTTTACGCGAAGTTCTGGACTGCGCCAAGAAGTCGGGCCTTTTGGCGTGGCTGTCGCATCCGCCTTTCTGCGGTTCCTCGTCCGATGGCCAGGATCTCCACTTCGGAGATCGCAGTGTCTGTTTATTGTCAGCAGTCATCCCGGCACGTCTGCCTTGAGTTGCTCTGCGCGCAAGGCCCCTCACGATCGCTGTTCCCATCGCAGTCTCGTGGTAGAATCGTCAGCTGATGAACGGGAGCGTTCACGTTCTTCTCCGCCAGGAGCGTCTGTATTTGACGTCACGCAAAGAAGGACATGACCATGAGACGAGGCTTGTCGTTAACTCGCGCCGTGCTGGTGCCCATCACCGCGATCGACGGCAGAAAGATCGCCACGGCCCACGACTGGAACACGATCGGTGTGAAAAGGAGCCAACCATGCTAATAAGACTTGCGATCGCGTGCATCGTTCTGAACGGGGCGTCGGCGGCCAAGGCCGTCGAACTGTACGTCGCCACGAACGGAAACGACACCTGGTCCGGGCGGCTGGCCGAGCCGAATCCAGCGGGGACCGACGGACCGTTCGCTACGGTTCAGCGGGCTCAAGAGGAGGCACGCCGGTTGAAGGCGACGGACGCGGTGACGGTCCTCGTGCGGGGCGGGACGCACTTTCTTCAGCAACCGTTGGTGCTCCAGCCGCAGGATTCGGGCACGCGCGAGCGGCCGGTCTTGTACGCGGCCTATCCGGGTGAGCGGCCGATTTTTAGCGGCGGGCGGCGGATCACGGGCTGGCGGAAGGGTGCGGGAGATGTGTGGCAAGCCGAGTTGTCGGAGGTTCGCTCCGGCGAGTGGTACTTTCACCAGTTGTTCGCCGGCGGCCAGCGCCGCCAGCGCGCACGCTCGCCCAACACCGGCTATCACCGCATCGCCGCGCTGTTGCCCGGCCCTCCGATCCCCAATGCCAAGCCGGTCGCCCGCGACAAGTTCGTATTCGCTGCGGGCGACATCCAGCCTTGGTCACAACTGGATGACGTGAACGTGATTCTCATGCACTCCTGGGAGACCTCGATTCATCCGCTGAAATCGGTGGACACCGCGTCGAACACAGTCCATTTCGCTGGGCCGATGCGCGAATGGTGGAGCATCGGCTACTGGGAAGAGAGTCAGCGCTACTATGTCGAAAACGCCTTCGAATTGCTGGATCAACCCGGCGAATGGTACCTGAACCGCAGCACGGGCGTGCTCAGCTACTGGCCGCTGCCCGGCGAGCAGATGGAGCAAGTCGAAGTGATCGCGCCCGTGCTGCCTGAACTGGTGCGGCTGGCGGGCAACGCGGATGAAGGCCGATGCGTGCAACACGTGACACTGCGGGGTCTGGCATTTCAGCACGCCGATTGGGTGCTCGCCCCTGAGGGCAACAGCAGCACGCAGGCGGCGGTCGAAGTGCCCGCCGCCGTGATGGCCGACGGCGTCCTGCACTGTGCCGTGGAAGGCTGCGAAGTGGCGCATGTGGGCACGTACGGCATCTGGTTTCGCCGCGGGTGCAAAGATTGCCGCATCCAGCAGAATTCGCTGTACGACTTAGGCGCCGGCGGAGTGCGCGTGGGCGAAGCGAAGATGGCGGCGACGGACGTGGCCGAATCGAGCCGCATTCTGGTGGACAACAATCACATCTACGACGGGGGCCACGTCTATCCGGCCGGCGTCGGCATCTGGGTCGCCCAGAGCAGCGAGAATCGAATTTCGCACAACGACATTCACGACCTGTTGTACTCCGGCATCAGCGTCGGCTGGAACTGGGGCTTGGAACCGAACCGCACGCACCACAACGTGATCGAGTTCAATCACGTTCACGATCTGGTCCACGGCGTCTTGAGCGATGCGGGATTGATCTACTGCCTGGGAGTGTCGCCCGGCAGCGTCATCCGCAACAACGTTTTTCACGACATTTGGCCCTACTCGACGCCGCCGTTTGGCTGGGGTATTTATCTGGATGCCCAGTGCGGCAACTACACGGTGGAGAACAACCTGGTCTACAACACGCTCAGCGGCGGCCTGATGTACAATAACGGCGGGCACGAACACGTGATTCAGAACAATATCTTCGCCTTGTCCGCCAATCACGCGCTCTGGCCGTACTATGAGAAACGGCCCAACACATTTCGGCGAAACCTGGTTTATCTCACCCAGGGCGAGTTGTTCATCCCCCACGGGGAACGTTCGTTGAACGAACGTCTGGCAGCCAAGGAATCGCTGGGCGTTTGGGACGAGAACCTTTTCTGGCACACGGGCGGCGGCGACCGACTCCACTTCTACCGGCGCTCGCTGGCCGAGTGGCAGGCGCTTCGTCTGGACACCAACTCGAAAATCGCGGATCCGAGATTCGTCGATGTCCAAGCCCACGACTTTCGTTTGCAGTCCGATTCCCCGGCCCTGCCGCTCGGCTTCCAGCCGTTTGACATCAGCACCGTCGGACTGTACGGAGACCCGGCTTGGGTCGGCGATGTCCGCCACGGGAACTGCGCGTCGCGTCCTCTCCCGGCACCTCCTCCTCCGCCTCCTCCGCTGACGGTGGACGACGATTTTGAGAAGACGCCCATCGGCGCTCCGCCGGCGCGGGCACGCCTCAGCGGCGAAGGGCGGGGTGCGTCGATCCGTGTCAGCGACGAGCGCGCCGCGGGCGGCAAACGCAGCGTGAAGGTTACCGACGCGAAGGACCTTCAGCCTTCCTGGGAACCGCACTTCTACTACGAACCGCACCTGCGCGAAGGGACGGTTCGACAGAGTTTCGACGTCTGGTTCGACCGCGACGCCCAGTTCTTCACCGAGTGGCGCGACGCCGCTGATTACCCGCGCAACGTGGGACCCGGCGTGAGTTTCCACGGCAACGGTCAAGTCGCCGCCGCCGGAAAACGGCTGGCCCAGGTGCCTGCCGGGACGTGGTTACACGTGGAGATCGAAGCGGCCCTGGGCAAGAACGCACCGCGCGTGTTCAAGGTGACGCTCCAAGCAGCCGGAGCCGAGCCGCAGTCCTTCGCCGACCTGCCGATCTCCGGGACGGACTTTCGCGAGTTGCACTGGCTTGGTTTCAGCAGCACCGCCGCGGCGGACACGGCGTTTTATCTGGACAACATCAAGTTCTCAACGGTTCCTTAAGGATTTGCAATGGTCGCGGCTCTGGGATGGCTGGGACCAGGAGCACCTTAATCTTTCACCTAATCTCCCCCGACTCCACGGCAAGTAGGGAAGAGATGAAGTGAAAGATTATGAGAAAGATTATGAGAAAGATTAGGGTTTCCGGGTTCCGGCGCAGCCGGTTAAGTTCAGGAGGTCTGTACCTATGTCGCTGCATCGTCCATTTGCGAGCTTCATCGTCAGTTTCGTCGTCCTGCTTGCCTTTTTGACAAGCCCGTCGGCGAGGTCGGGCGAGCCGGTGGCGGCCGCCGGCGACGGGCAAGCGGCGCCCGCTGCGGCGTCTGTCGAAGCCGGCCGCGACTGGCCGCTATTCCGCGGCGACCCGGGTTCGACCGGCGTAGCGCAGACCACGCTGCCCGACCAACCTTCGCTGCTGTGGAAGTATCAAGTGCCCAAAGGCAGCTTCGAGGGCACGCCGGCGATCGTCGACGGCGTGGTGTATATCGGCGATTTGGACGGAAGCGTCTTCGCTCTGGAATTGGCCACCGGAAAACCAAAGTGGACCTACAAGACCGATAGCGGCTTCATGGCCTCGCCGGCCGTGCGGAACGGTCTGCTGTACCTCGGCGACATCGACCGCCGGTTTCATTGCATCGACGCCGCGACGGGAAAACTGGTCTGGGACTTCGCCAGCGAAGCGGAGGTCGATTCGAGCGCCAACTTCTTCCGCGAGAACGTCTTGTTCGGTTCGCAGGACGCCACGCTGTACTGCTTGAACGCCAAGACCGGCCAGATTGTTTGGAAGTACGCCATCGCCGATCAGATTCGTTGCTCGCCAACGGTTGTGGAAGATCGCTGTTTCGTCGCGGGCTGCGATGGCCAGCTGCACATCATCGACTTGAACCGAGGGCAGGAGGTCGGCAGTCTCGAGATCGGCGGTCCCACGGGCGTGACGCCCGCTGCGATTGGCGATCGCGTGTATTTCGGCACCGAAGGAGGGAC
>Ga0302237_1001871_pt1 | contig 13749 bp, 12 predicted proteins | sample AAG_UR_Ala_MG_FD_193530 | JGI IMG/M metagenome (GOLD analysis project Ga0302237, IMG submission 193530) | Enriched activated sludge microbial communities from anaerobic digester in WTTP, New Holstein, Wisconsin, United States - AAG_UR_Ala | ecosystem: Engineered > Bioreactor > Anaerobic >... | reverse complement strand
GTCCTGGAAGGCCGCCGGCCGGATCGCCCGCCGGTGTCGTTTTGGCACCATTTCCCGCTGGCGTGTGCGTCGGGACCGGCGGCGGTCGAGGCGCATGTGCGGCACGTCGAGACCTATGACCTGGACTTTCTCAAGATCATGGACGACAACCGCTACCCGCGGATCGGGCTGCCGGACGAATTGATTTCGAGCGCTGCCGACCTGGATTGCCTGGCGGTCCTGCGGGGCGACGAAGGCAACTTCGGCCGGCAACTGGAGTTGATCCGCGAGCTGGCCAGACGTTACGCAGGCCGGCTGCTAATGATTACTACCGTCTTCAACGCCTGGACGACCCTGCGGTTGCTCACCGCGCCGCCCGCCGACAAGCACGGTCCGCCAAAGTTGGGCGGCGACGTAGATCCGAGGGACGAGCGGATGTGGCAACTGCTTCGCGAATCGCCGCAGGCGTTATCGCGAGCGCTGGACACGATCGCCACTTCGCTGGCCAACTTTGTCGGCCAGTGCATCGACGCCGGCGCGGACGGCATCTTCCTGTCCGTCCGAGACGATTGGGTCGATACGCCCGCCAACGGACGCGGGCACTACGACCGCTTGGTGCGGCCGGCGGACCTCAAGATTCTGGCCGGCGCGGAGCGAGCGGTTTTCAACTTGTTGCACGTGTGCGGTCAGGCGGTCGATTTCGGACGCTTTGCCGAGTACCCGGTCCACGCGGTGAACTGGGCGGACCGCTATGCCGGGCCGCCGCTGGCCGAGGTGGCGGGCACGCTGCGCCCGGCCATCTGCGGCGGCTTGGACAACTTGGGCACGATGGCCTCCGGCACGCCGGAGGACTGCCAGCGGCAGGTCGCCGACGCCATCCGCCAGGTGGGCGATCGGCCGCTGATCGTCGCCCCCGGCTGTACGTTCGACCCGGACACGGTCCCAGCCGCCAATCTGCACGCGATTCGCCGCGCGGTGGAGAGAGTGTGAGGGAAGGAACGGGGGGACGATGTGAACCGGGGACAGGCGGCCGAGTCATCCCCAGACCACGTAGACGGCGATCTGGGCGATCGTCACCAGGATGGCCCAGAAGCGGGCGTTGCGCCACCAGGGACGGCGCACGCCCTCCGGGTCGATCAGCCGCGCGGGCAGTAGCAGCAGCCAGACCAGGAGCGCCACGAAGACGCCGACAAAGGCGGCCTTTCCCCAGAAGGGCCCGGTCCGGGCTGCCTCGGCGGCAGCAATCACCCACAGATCGGTGCTCATGATTGCAGCTCCTCTCGAATCGGGATCCAACAAACCAGGCCGCGGAGACGCTCTTCATCGTAGGGCCGCGTGAAAAGACTGACCAGGACGGTCCCCACGATCGCGGCGGCAAAGGACCACCAGGCGACCCAAAGATAGGACACGGTGTGTTCGGGGCCAAAGACGAACCGTAACGAATTGAGGACCACGGCGGTTCCCACGCCCAGGAGCATACCAACCAGCGCGCCTTGCGACGTCGCGCGGCGGGTCAACATGCCCAACAGCAGCAGGGCCAGCAGCGGGCCCTGAAAGAACGTCATGAACGTCTGGAAGGCCTCGAAGACCGAACCGAATACGGGCTGGATGATCCGGGCGAACACGATGCCCACCAGCAAGAATACCACGACCAGCGCTTGCCCCACCCGGAGGTAGTGGGCATCCGTCCGCCCTCGTACGAACGGCTGGTAGAGGTCGGTGACGACCAGCGTGCTGGCCGAATTGATGTAGGAATCGAGGTTGGACAACACGCCCGCCAAAAAGGCGCCTACCACAATCCCCAGGATGCCCGTGGGCAGAAGATTTACCACCAACAGCGGCAGGACCCGATTGGCCGCGCCTTCGCTCCAGTGGCTCGGATCGCCGAGCCGGTCGTAGAACAGGGCCACACCGATCAGGCCGGGGAGCACCAGCAACACGGGAAAGACCAGCTTGAGGACTGCACAGAAGACATAGGACGCACGCGCCTGGTTCTGGCTGCCGGCCCCGAGCGTGCGCTGGACAATCGCCTGGTTGCCGATCCAGTAGGACGGTCCGAGCACAAAGCCAAGTCCCAGCAGGACCGCGGGCCAGGGAAAAGCGGGATGATCCGCGGGTAGCACGAGGTGGAGATGGTGCTCGGTCCAGTCCAGGCGGTTGACGGCGGTTTGCAGGCCCTCCCAACCGCCGACGCGGCCCAGTCCCAGGATACAAATCAACGCGGCGCCGACAATCAGCACGACGCAGGACAGCACGTCGGTCACGACCACGGCCTTCAGGCCGCCCGACGTCGTGTACACGCCGACGACGACCGCGGTGACGCCGACCGACAACCAGAAACTCCAGCCCAGCAGGGCCTCGAACATCACCGCGGCGCTGACCAGAATCGTTCCCACGGTGCCCATCATAAAAAAGGCCCAAATCAACGCAAAGAACGTCCGGACCGTGGGGTTGTACCGGCGGCCGAGGTACTCGGGCACGGTGTACACGCCGGCGATCCACAAGAAGGGCATGAACAGAAAGGCGGCCGCCAGCACGGGAAACGCACAGCCAATGAAATCGAAGTTCATCATCACCAGGCCGTAGCGGTAGCCGTCGGCGGCCAGGCCGACCATGTCCTTGGCCCCAATGTCGGACACCACCAGGGACATGCCCACCGCCCACCAGGGAAGCGTCTTGCCGGCAAGGAAGTATTCGCGACTGGTCTTGATGCCCCGTGTGAGCCACAGCCCCAGGGCCGTGACGCTGAGCAGGTAGGCGGCCACGAGGGCCATATCGAAAGGCAGGAGTTTGGCGGTGTCCATCAGCAGCAGAGCCTCAAATGGCGATGATCCGTCGGGATGTCAGGCGGGATGGATCGGGAAGTTATTGTGGACCGCGTTGCTAGGAAGCGGATTGTAGCACAAATGGATTCGTCTGGGCAGACCCTGCGACACGCTGCGAGGCCGGGATCTTCTGTAGCATGGCTCTCTGAGCCGCGCGGTTCGTCGCGAGATTACGATAAGTCGGCACGGCTCAGAGAGGCATGCTACCGGCCTTTTTGCGGCTCTCGATCACGTCCAGAAACGGGAACGCTTTTCGGCGGACGTGCGCGAAGCGTCCGGCGGGCCTTGTGTCTCCGCCGCCCCGAGCGGGATTTCGATCACCACCGTCTCCCGTTTTCTCGCCCGCGTGATCGTCACGGCAAGTGCGAGATTCTGCCAACGGATCTCCCCGCGCTGCGGCCAGGACGTGGACGAGGGATCGATGCCTGAGCGTCGCTTGATGGCCTCCAGCAACTCGTCCCATGAGACCGGCGGCGTTAGTACGTAATCGGTCCACTTGCCATTGACGAGGAACTGAATCCGGCACGCCTTTCGGTGCATTGCGATGGAAATCTGACGGGCTCCCATGCGAATTGCCCCGACGAAAATCACGTCCAACTCGTGTGTGACGTCTTGGCCTGTCTCGCCCAGCAATTCGCTAACACCAGCTGGTAACGAATCGACGAAATCGACCGGCGACGACAGCTTGGATGCTGACAGCCGGACATCGGGTGCGTTTTCCGCGAGTCCAAGTACGCCGTCGAGCGCGGAATCTCGCAGAACGCGGATTCTCTTGGCCAGAACCCGTGACGGCCTCGGCATCGCGTCAAGCTGCGGTCCAGACGAAACGTACGCCAGGCACGCCTGCACGCCGCCACCCAACGCTCCAGCCTCCCAGGCGTCCGGGAATTCGACCGGCTGAACGACCTCCAGCGGCCGGCCCTCCGGGTTGACCACGTCCGACTTGTCCACAGCCACGTAAGCCGTGAAACGCGACAAGACGTGGCTTTCGAGAGAAACCTGTACAATCCGGTCCATCAAAGCCTTGGCGTTGAGAGTTCGTCCCGCGGCATACTCGTCCTCCAGATCCCGGACTTTCGCCCGGCCCCATACACTGTGCAGCAGATTCGCCGGCGCCGAACGTCCCGCGACCTCTTGCCGCCACGGACGCCCGGCGGCATCCAGGGCGTGGACTCGCACGCGAATCGAATCCCGCTGCTCGCGATGCCTGCCGAAGACCGTCAGCGGACGGTCCACGTACAGATCGGGAACGCGTTCCGGGGTGAGGCTGCCGGCAACCAACTCGCCGTCGATTGCCTCCACGCGAACTTGCGTGAGCAAGGGCGTGCCGATCAGGCGGTGGATGCGGTCCATGGCCTCGTCCAGCCGGTCTTCCGATTCGACCAGTTCGCAGTCGCCCTGGCCCAAGTCCGCCAGCTTGCGGAGGAAGCCGGCATTCACGGCCCGGTCGATGCCAACCGTAAAGATCCGTGGCAGCGATTCCTGCCCGAACCGCCCCAAGCTCCGCAGGATCGCGTCCTCGCCGGTCACCTGGCCGTCGGTGATCAAGACCAGGATCGAGCGGCAGGAATCCGATTGCTTCGGAAACAGTCCCAGTGCGGTCTGCAGGGCCGGTCCCAGTTCCGTTCCGCCCCGAGCATCCACCTTGCCCAGCCACTCCAACATCTGCCATCGCTGGCGATTGTTGCCGGCAACACAGCCGCTCGGCGCGTGCGGCGGTTGTTCGACGACCGAGTCAAACGCCACGACGGTGAACTGGTCCTGGTCCAAGAGCGTGTCGATCATGCGGCCCAGCGCCCGCCGGGCGGCGACCATCTTCCAGCCGCTCATGCTGCCCGAGCGGTCCAGTACGAACACGACTCGCCGCGGCGCCGGCTTTTCCAGCTCTTGGCCCGCCGGTGGGAACAGCGTCAGCGCGAACGTCCCGTGTTGCTCGCCCGTCGCCGCGTGGCAGTGCAGCGACGTGGCGAGCGATTCCCGCGCCACAGGGTATCGCAGAATGAAGTCTCGATTCAGCCGCTCACCGGGTCGCAGCACGACGGTCCAGGGCGGGCCTTCGGCCGTCACCACGCTGTGCAGGCTGCTGCGAATCCGGCGCGGCCAATCTGTATCGGCGGCAGCGACGGTGGCGGGGTCCAACTCGACCTTCAATGACAGCGAGACCGGATTGGGAAACCCTGGCAGCAGGACCGGCGGCGTCACCCGCGATGCATCCGGCACCTGATCGGTGTCCGGAGTTGTGCCTGCGCCCACGGACGGACCGTCCAGGGGAATGCCGGGCGTGTATCGGGGCGCGACGACCAACGGAAAGCGAAACGTCGCCTCGCCGTCCGAAACGGGCACCGGCCCGACCAAGGTCAGTTCCACCACGGCCTCTTCGTGCGGCGGGAGATTGCCCACGCGCAGATGGAACACGCCGCTCCGCTCCTCCTCGGCGATCGCCGCACGATGGCCGCGCGCGATGGCCGCATCGTATTCTTCCCGCGCCTGGCCACGCTCTTTCAGTTCACCATCCACCGTTCGCCCGGCGACTTGCATGCGAAAGCTGGTGACGGCGGCACGATCCGGCAAAGGAAAGATGTAGGTCGCTTCCAGCGGCTCGTCGAGCGCGTTGCGGAACGTCTGCCGGACGCGAGTTTCCGCGATCAATCCGGCGATCCGGGCTTCGACGTCCAAGGCGGTCAGCGGCAATCGGCCGCGTTCGGTCTCCAATGCTCCAAAGCCGGCCTCGTGGTCCACGGCGTCTGACACAAGCGCCTGGTCCATCACAACGTCCACGTCACGATACATGGTCATCTCCTTGGTTCATTGTGTTTTGGCGATGGCCGAGGTCGTGGCCATCTTCTTCGATGATGACGCCCTCCGCGATGATTCCGGCCTCGGCCAGGGCCGCAAGCAGTCCGTCGATCGCAGGTCGGATCGCATGCAGTGCGGCGGTCTCAGGCTGCTTCCCCGATCGACCCTCGACGATCAGGGATACGCCTGAGGCCAGCGGCAGGACAACGGCCGGCCTGGCCGTAACGGCGACAGCCGAGGCAGCGCGGCCTTGCCTGTACGCCGTCGCCGGCTCCGCCGCCCAGAATCGCGCTCGAACCTCAACCGCCGGGGCAACTCCGAGTGCGGGACCGGAATCGGCGGATTTCAACAAATCGTCGGGCGATGCCGGCACTGTTCGCTGGGTCTGCTGGGCCGCCGCTGTTTCCCAGAACCCGGCTGGCAGAGCCGCCCATCGCTTCAGGCTGCTGATATCCGCGCCGGCGATGTTCTTCTGGATGTCCACCAGCGACATGCCGCGGGCCTGCAGGCGCTTGACGGCCACGATTTGCAGCAGATGGCGCCGGCCGTAGTAGGCCGTTCGGCCCCGCATTTCCACGGGCCGATCCAGGACTCCGATGGTCGTATAATAGCGGATCGTCCGTGCGTCGGGCACCTCCCGCACGCGACCCGAAGCCTGCCCCTCATACGGCGCCGCGTTCAGGGCCTGTCCCGCCAATTCCACCAGTTCTTCCAGTCTCCAGCGTTCGTTCATGCCTGGATTATAACGCTGTCAAATAACACTGTCGATATCCGGGCGTGCAAAATTTCGCCCTCCGTTCGACGGTCCAGCTGCGGCGAAATGGCCGCGCGCTCACCGGTCCCAGTTCTCGCGTTTTCCCGTCTGGTAGATGTCCTCGACCTGCGCTTCGCTGATGCCGTTTCCGCTGGCCAGTCTCCGCACCAGTCCCTGGCGAGCTTCCTCACGGCTCTTGCGCAGCCTGGCCGCGGCTTCGTGCTGCCCCGCCTGCTCCATGCTGTCCGCGTGCTTGACCGACATCTCGGTCAGTCGCTCGTACGAGGTACGGTCGGCGCGGCTTGGGGCACCCGCAACGCCCCGCCGCACGTCGGGCACTTGACCACTTTGCCAGCCAATTCCGGAATCATTCACCAGCCATGAAGCCAAGCTTCACAGGTTGAATTGTTGCCAAGCAGCCGAAGTCCACACTGCTCACACTGAGTCGCCCCCCGTCGCGGCTGGAACGGCTTGCCGGTACAATGGGATCATTCGACCGCGATCGAGCATGGGCCTGTTGTCAGTAAGGAAAGGATCTGCCATGGGTAACCTGTTATCGTTGCGAAATCCCGGTTTGGCTCAATCGCTGCGCTGGGCCGCCTGGCTCGCCTTTTTCGTCTTGGGTTTGGCGCGGGCCGACGCTGCCGAGCCGCTGTTCTTCATCCAGCTCAGCGACCCGCAGTTCGGGATGTACACTGCGAATGCGGACATGCAGCAGGAGACGGCCAATTTCGAGTTTGCCATCGCTACGGTCAACCGGCTCAAACCGGCCTTTGTGGTCGTCACGGGCGACCTGGTGAACAAGGGCGGCGACAAGACACAGGCGGACGAGTACCTGAGGATCGCCGCCAAGCTCGATCCTGCCATCCCGCTGTACCAACTGCCGGGCAACCACGACATCGGCAACGAACCGACGGCGGAGAGCATCGCAGCGTACGTAGGCCGGTTCGGTCCGGACCATTACAGCTTCCGCTGCGGTCCCCTGGTGGGGTTGATGCTCAATTCCGGGCTCATTCACTCCCCCAAAGCTGTCGCGCAGGAGGCGGAACAACAGGACGCCTGGCTGAAAGCCGAACTGGAGAAAGCCAAGCAGGAAGGGGTGCGTCATGCGATCGTCTTCCAGCACCACCCCTGGTTCATTGCGAGCATCGACGAGCCGTCGGGATACCATAACTTGCCCGCTTCGAAGCGGCGGCCGTACCTCGATTTGTTCCAGCAGTTTGGCGTGACGCACGTCTTCGCCGGCCACCACCATGCCAACGCCACGGCGACATACAATTCCCTGGAGATCGTCACCACCGGGGCGATCGGCAAGCCGTTGCGGAAGGACGTTTCCGGAATGCGGATTGTCATTGTCCGCGACAGCGGCATCGAGCACCGGTTCTACCACCTGGGCGAGATCCCCGACCGGATTGTGCTGACGCCGTAAACAATTCCATCCGCATCCTTTCCGCGTTCCTCGCCGCCGTCGCGCCCTGGGCCGCGGCGGTGGTCGCTGGCCCCTGCGAAACATCCCCGAATTCTCACGAATTCGGCTACGCGCAACTTCGAAGCCCGGAGTCGTTCGCAGCCGGACCCGGCGGTTCGTGCGGTTTCTTGAGCCATGCCTAAACCTCCCCCGACACGGCAGTTAGGGGAGATTGAAGGATGTGGCAAGGGACGGTAAGGTAAATGGGATCGTGTTTCCGTCCGCCCTTTCACTTACCAACAGGAGTCTGCACACCGTGAAAAAAGTCGTTCTGTCTGTCGTTGCGCTCGCGTTGCTGTCCATTATGACCGTTCCGATTTGCGCCGAGGAGGGGTGGGTCAGCCTGTTCGACGGCAAATCCTTTGCCGGCTGGAAGGCCAGTGAAAACAAGGACTCGTGGAAAATCATCGACGGCCAGTTGGTGTGCCACGGGCCGCGAAGCCATTTGTTCTACGACGGGGAGTTGAAGCCGTTCAAGGATTTTGAGTTCAAGGCCGAGGTGATGACGACGCCCGGCAGCAACTCGGGCATCTACTTCTCCACCCGCTTCCAGCCCGAAGGGTGGCCGAAGTATGGGTACGAAGTCCAGGTCAACAACACGCACACGGACCCCAAGAAGACCGGCGGCCTGTACGGAGTGTCCGACGTGTTCGAGGCTCCGGCCAAGGACGGGAAGTGGTTCGAGATGCACATCGCGGTCCAGGGCAAGCACGTGACGGTCAAGGTCGACGGCAAGACGGTGGTGGACTACACCGAACCGGCCGGCAAGGAGCCGCCCAAGGACGGGTTTGTGCGAGTGATCAGCGAAGGCACGTTTGCTCTGCAGGCCCACGACCCCAAGAGCGAGGTGCATTACAAGAACATCCGCGTCAAGAAGCTGCCCTAACGCGGCCATGGCCGCGATCGAATTTTGGAGTGCGGTGCCTGCCTTGTCACCGCTTTGGACGGCGGCCTGGAGCGTCGCGGCGGATTGGATTCAGGAGACGAAGCGCGGGACCTGAACTCAAAGCGGCGGTCGTTGCGTCGCCATCCAGCCAAAGCGGCGACAAGGCGCCGCACTCCAAGATGGCCGATGCGGGCAACCTGGGAACGAAGACTCTCGTGAGCGACAAACAATGACCAAGAAAATCCGCACCTTCGTCGCCGTCGAGTTGTCTCCGGCCGTCGTGGCCCAGGCGGTCAGCCTGGTGGAACTGCTGCGGCCGGCCGGAGCCGACTGCAAGTGGGTCGAGTCGCAGAACATGCACTTGACGCTCAAGTTCCTCGGCGATGTGCGCGACGAGGATACGGCGGACGTGTGCCGGGTCGTGACGAAGGCGGCGGCCGAATTTGAACCGTTTGAGATTGCTTTGGGCGGCGCCGGAGCGTTCCCGAACGCCCGACGCCCGCGGACGCTGTGGATCGGCGTCACGCAGGGCGAGAAGGAACTGGTCCGCTTGCAGACGGCCATCGAGCGGGTCCTTGCCAAACGCGGTTTTCCCAAGGAGCACCGGGCCTTTCATCCCCATTTGACGATCGGCCGCGTTCGTGAAGGCGGCCCGGCGACGGCGGAGTTGGGACAGCGGATCGAAGCGCAGGCCGATTTTGCCGCGGGAACTTCCACCGTTCGCGAGGTCGTGGTGTTTGCCAGTTATTTGTCCAGCACAGGGCCGACCTACGAACCGCTGGGCCGGGCGGCCTTGGGCGGCCAAAGCGATAGTCTGAACCAATAGGAATTCGATGCAGTCGCGGATTGGGGCAGATTGGCGAGAAGGGCGGAGATGCAGGAGATTTGCGTGTACGAGTACGTGTACGAGTACGTCAGGACGGCAGGCGCCAACCGGCTCCCCGCGTACTCGTACACTTACTCGTGCACTCGTATCTCTTCCCGCTCCCACTCCGATGACTTTCGCCGGATGAGTCTCCTGCGGAGCCAGCCAAGTTCACCGGCTGCCCGAGGAACGAAATTCTCACTTCGTCGCTCATTTCTGACCAGAAAGGCTCCTCATCATGCCCATCACATTCACCTGTCCTCACTGCGGCAGACAGACCAACGTTGCCGACCAATATGCCGGGCAGTCCGGGCCGTGCGCCGGCTGCGGGCAGACGATCAAAATTCCAGGGCCAAGCCTGTCCGCGGCGCTGCAGCCGAGTTACGCCCCGCCCGCCAAGAGTTCCGGCGGTAGCGGCGTGGCGATCGTGGTGATTGTGATTGCGTGTCTCTTCGGCGTGCTCATCTGCGGCGGCATCTTGGTCGCCCTGCTGCTGCCCGCCGTGCAGGCAGCCCGCGAGGCGGCCCGCGAGGCGGCCCGCCGCACGCAATGCACGAATAACCTCAAGCAGATCGCCCTGGCCTTTCACAATTACCACGACGTGTATGGGTCGTTTCCGCCGGCGTACATCCCGGACGAAGACGGCCAGCCGATGCACAGCTGGCGCGTGCTGATTCTGCCGTTCCTGGAATGTCAACACATCTATAACCAGTACAAATTCGACGAACCATGGAACAGCCCGAACAATCTGGCGGTGACGAATCAACACGTCCCCGCCTACTCGTGTCCGTCTTCGCCGGGCGGTCCTGCGATCCGGGAGACGAGTTACATGGTCATAACCGGTCCGAGCACGGTCTTTGATGGGGGCAAAGCGTGTCGATTCTCAGACATCCGCGACGGCACGTCGAACACGATCATGGTGGTCGAAGTGGCCGGTACGGGCGTCAACTGGGGCGAGCCGAAGGACTTGGACGCCAGCACGTTGACCTATCCGCTGGGCGCGCGGGGCGGCAGCACGCCCGCCAGCTATCACCCCGGCGGCCTGAACGCGGCCATGTGCGACGGGTCCGTTCGGTTTATCGCCTATGCGGTGTCCCCTCAAACGTTTAACGCGCTGATCACCAAGGCCGGCGCAGAGATGGTCCAAGGTTACTGAGAGCGCCAAAAGCCCGGCTTTTTCGGAAAAGCCGGGCTTCTTATCGAACTTAGCGCAGGTCGTGATTTCCCCTCGACGAGCCTTGGGTCCGTGTGGTATTTTACTGGGTTCTCAGCCGCAGCGACCAGATGCGCTCCGCGAGCCTTACGAGCAACTCGTTTGCTACGGTTAAATGTAACAACAGATAAATAACTTCATTTATCTAAGGAAACCTGCCCGTGAGACGTCCTTTCATCGCCGGAAACTGGAAAATGAACCTGAACCGCGCCAGCTCGACGGGGCTGGCACGTGACTTGGTCGAGCGCGTCAGGAGTGTGACCACGGTCGAGATCGCGGTCTGTCCGCCGAGTCCCTATTTGGATACGGTCGGCAGCGTTGTGAAAGGTACCAGCGTGGGTCTCGGCGCCCAGAACATGTATCATGAAAAGGACGGCGCTTTTACGGGCGAAATCAGCGCGGCCATGCTGGTGGACGTGGGCTGCAAGTATGTGATTCTGGGGCACAGCGAGCGACGGCGCATCCTGGGCGAATCGAACGAGGCCGTGTGTCGCAAGGTGCATGCCGCAATTGCGGCCGGATTGGTCCCGATTGTCTGCGTGGGCGAGACGCTGCAGGAGCGAGAAGCGGGCAAGACGTTTGACATCGTGCGCGAGCAGGTCTACGGCTCGTTGGCCGGCCTGAAGGTGGAGCAGGCCAAGAGCCTAGTGATTGCCTACGAGCCCGTCTGGGCGATCGGCACGGGCGTCAACGCGACACCGGAGCAGGCCGAGGAGGTACATGCCGACCTGCGAAATGCGTTGGAGGGTCGGTTGGGCGCTACGTTGGCGGCCGAGATGCGGATCCAGTACGGCGGCAGTGTGAAACCGAGCAACGCGAAGGAACTGCTGGCCAAGGAGAACATTGACGGAGCATTAGTCGGCGGCGCGTCGCTGAAAGCCAGCGATTTCGTGCCGATCATCGAGGCGGCGCGCGGGTAGGATCCCTTCGACAATAAAACGTGACTGCCTGCGGAGAGGCTGTGAAAGAACTGAGACAGGCACCTCGCAGCCCCCTGTTTTTCCAGGGATTAACGCGGTGCCAGCTCGGAGCCAGTCCCATTTTTTCACAGCCTCGGAGCGAAAACTTACAACGGAGTTACCTGTTCCATGACGTCTGTACTGTTTGCGGCCGGCACGCTTTTGCACTACGTGTTCGGAATCTTGATGTTCGTTGTTGGGGTGTTCTTGATTTTGCTCGTGCTGGTCCAGCGGGGACGCGGCGGCGGCTTGACCGGCGCCCTGGGCGGCATGGGCGGCCAGAGCGCCTTTGGCACCAAGGCGGGCGACATGTTCACGCGAGTGACCATGGTGACCGCCGGGGTCTGGATCGTGTTGTGCATGCTGGCCATTTGGTTCCTGGGGTCCCAAGACACGTGGGGGACGTCGAGCCGAACACGACCGGCCGGGGGAACGTCGGCGCCCGCGAGCTTTCCTGAACGAGAGGAGCCCGTGGGCACCGTGGCTCCGGCCTCCGGCGGCGGCACCGCCGGTCCGAGTACGGCGACCGGTGATGCGGGCGAAACCGCGGCCGCGCCCGGCGGCGGTTCCGAAGCGTCGCCGGACACCTCGCCAGCTCCGGCGGCTCCCAAAGCGAAAGAATAACCCCTGCAGGCTGGCCCGCCGTAGCATGGCTCTCCGAGCCGTGCGGTTTCCGCCGGCGGTTCGAGCTGAACGGCACGGCTCGGAGAGCCATGCTACCAGGCCGGTACGTCCGGTTCCCAGTGTGTGCGATATGGTTAGCCCGTTATTGAGCATGACCGGTCACGGCGAGGCCCAGCGCCACGAAGCAGGCGTGCGGGTGGCGGTCGAGGTGCGCACGGTCAACAACCGGTTTCTCAAGCTGTTGTTGAGGGTTTCCGAGGGTTACGGCGGTTTGGAGCCGCAAATCGACGCCGTGATCCGCAATCAGTTGCGGCGAGGTGCGGTGACGGTCAACGTGCGCGTGGACCGCGAGTCGTCGCCGGACGATTTTCGGCTGAACGAGGTCGTGCTGGCCAGCTACTATCGCCAACTGCAGGAATTGGCTCAGCGTGCCGGTTGGGCCGGCGACGTGCGGATCGACTCGATTTTGGCCCTGCCGGGCGTGGTCGCGGAGAACGCGGGGCACCGCCTGGACGTCGATGCCGTCTGGCCGCTGGTCGAACGTACGCTGACCGAAGCGCTGCAAAACCTGTCGCAGATGCGTGCCGAGGAGGGCGCGGCGATGGGCCGGGACCTGCATGCCAACTGCCGGGCCATTGCCGCGGACCTGGACCAGATCGAGCAGCGCGCGCCGCTGGTCGTCGAGGCCTATCGGCAACGGCTGCTAGAGCGGCTGAACAAACTGCTGGACGAATTCGGCCTGGAGGTCCAGCCGGCGGAGGTGGTCCGCGAAGTCGGGCTGTTCACGGACCGCAGCGACATCTCCGAGGAGATCGTGCGGCTGCGCAGCCACTTGCAGCAATTCGAGGCGATCGCCCGGACGGAACAAAGCAGCGGTCGGAAGCTGGAGTTTGTGATCCAGGAGATGCTGCGGGAAACCAACACGATCGGCTCCAAGGCCAACGACGCGGAGATTGCCCGCCACGTCGTCGAGGTCAAGACGTCCGTCGAGCGCATGCGAGAAATGATTCAGAACATCGAATGAGCGGTTCATCTGCGGGCAGACTGGTGATCATCTCCGGCCCTTCCGGGGCGGGGAAATCGACCGTGGTTCGGCAGTTGCTGGACACCTGCCCGCTGCCGCTGCAGTTGAGCGTTTCGGCCACGACGCGTTCGCCGCGGCCGGGCGAGCGGGATGGAGTGGAGTACCACTTCGTGTCGCACGACGAATTCTGTCGCCGCCGGGCGGCGGGAGAGTTTTTGGAGTGGAAAGAGGTCTTCGGACGCGGCCACTTGTACGGCACCCTGCGGAGTGAGACGACCGCTGGTCTGGCCGCCGGGAAATGGATCATTCTGGAAATCGACGTGGAAGGCGCACTGGCGGTCCTGCAACAGCATCCG
>Ga0302237_1001859_pt1 | contig 13832 bp, 2 predicted proteins | sample AAG_UR_Ala_MG_FD_193530 | JGI IMG/M metagenome (GOLD analysis project Ga0302237, IMG submission 193530) | Enriched activated sludge microbial communities from anaerobic digester in WTTP, New Holstein, Wisconsin, United States - AAG_UR_Ala | ecosystem: Engineered > Bioreactor > Anaerobic >... | reverse complement strand
CGAAGATTCGATCTTCGCTCACTCCTAAGTCCGAGTCAACTGCGACTCCGGCAGAAGAGCCGCGGGGGGCCGCGACGGATTGGTCTTCTGGCCCTTTGGAACACGGTGCCAACTGTCGATTGACACGATACGGCGGTCAACGACAATAGAGCCTGACAAACCTGCAAGCGCGGCGCTGCGACACGCGCCTGTGTCGAGGCCGACCCGTGTTGGGGCTGGGACGATCCCGGCCCCTGCCCGCCGAACGGATCTTACCTGCTGGGAGACTCGCCATGAGTCTGAGGGATCGCGATTCTGTGTCACAAGCCGCGTGGGCGTTGACCGCCCTGTTGCCGCTGGGCGCCGCCTTGGCCGGCTGCCACGCGAATGCCGCGCCGGAGGCGGCAGATCCGGCGCAGCCAACGGCCGCGCCGGCGCAGGTCGACGTCGTCACCGCCGAGATGCGGCCGTGGCCGGGCGTGGTTCGCGTCCAGGGCAGCTTGTTGGCGGACGAGCATGCGGTGGTGGGGACCAAGGTGGCCGGTCGCGTGCAACAGGTCCACGTCGATTTGGGCTCGCGCGTCGCCGCGGGCGATCTGCTGGCCACGCTGGAACCGGAAGACTTCGATCTCCACGTGCGGCAGGCAGAATCGCAACTGGAGCAGGCGCGCGTCAAGTTGGGACTGAAGCCGGAGGAAGACGAGGAGCAGTTGGACCGCAAACAGATCCCCGACGTCGAGCGGGAAGAGGCGCTGTTGAACCAGGCCCGGGCCAACCTGAAGCGGGCCGAATCGCTAACGCCCAACAATGTAATTACGGCGGAAGAGTTGGACCAATACCGGGCCGAATTGCAGGTGGCGGAGGCCCGCTACCGTTTGGCGCTGAACGTCGTCGAGGAGCAGATCGCCTTGATCGGCGTCCGCCGGGCGGAGCTGGCGCTGGCCAAGCAAGCCCGCGTGGACGCCGAGTTGCACGCGCCGTTCGCCGGCAGCGTGCAGCAGCGCCATGTCGCCCCCGGCACCTACGTGCAAGTCGGCGAACCGATCGTCTCGCTGGTGCGGACGGACCCCTTGCGGTTTCGTGCGGGAATTCCAGAGCGGCAGGCGGCACGGCTGCGGGAAGGGCAACCGGCCATGATTCACCTCGAGGGCCTGGCGACGCCGCTGGAAGGCGTTGTGTCGCGGATTAGCCCGGCGCTGGACTTGTCGAACCGCTCGCTGTGCGTGGAAATCGACGTGTCCAACCCCGGCGCCCGGTTGCACGTGGGGCTGTTCGCCGAGACGGAGATCGTCGTCGCGCCGGACGCCCAGGCGGTTTCCATCCCCGGCAGTGCCGTGCGGGATTTCGCCGGCGTGGAGAAAGTCTGGATGGTCGAAAAAGAACACGTGTCCGAGCGTGTGGTGACGACGGGCCGCCGCGACGGGGATTGGGTGGAAGTGTTGTCGGGGTTGGCCGCCGGCGACGTCGTGGTCCGCCAGCCCCAGGACGGGCTCGCCGGGCCCGTCGTGGTGCGGCAGCCCAACGCCGTCGCGGCGGCGGAGACGGCGGCAAGCGACAGGGAGCAAGCATCGGCGAAGGAGTAACCGGCGCATTTTGGAGCACTGTGCGGTGCCCCAAACCACGCACTGAACTTTGTCCTGAACTAATTGGCACTCGATCTCGGTGCAGTTCAGGACAAAGTCCAAGAAGTAGTTCGGTAAAGGTGTCAGCACGGCGAACGGAGGATGGCAACGTGCAATGGCTGGCTGAAATCTGTATCCGCCGTCCGGTGTTTGCCGTGATGCTGATCTTGGCGCTGGTCGTGGCCGGGATGGCTTCCTACCTGCGGCTGGGCGTGGACCGCTTTCCGCAGATGGACATGCCGACGGTCTATGTCTCCACGATGTATCCGAATGCCGCGGCCGAAGAAGTCGAATCGGAAGTCACGCAGCTCATGGAGGACTCGGTCGCCACGGTGGCCGGGATCGAGGAATTGCGGTCGCTCAGCCGCGAAGGTTATTCGCTGTTGATCATCACCTTTCAGGTCGATCGCGACATCGACTCCGCCACCCAGGACGTGCGCGACGCCGTCAACAGCGTGCTGAACCGGCTGCCGGAAAACGTCTACCCGCCCGTCGTCCGCAAGCAGGACCTGGAAGCGTCCCCGATCATGACGCTGGCCCTGTCCGGCAACCGGCAGTCGCGAGAGCTGTACGTGTTGGCGGACCGCTACGTCAAGGACATGATCGAGTCGGCGCCTGGTGTCGGCCAGGTCAGCATCTCCGGAGCGCAGGACCGGGCGGTGCAGATCAACATCGAGGCCAAACGGCTGGCGGCTTACAGGCTGTCCATCCTGCAAGTCCGCGACGCCCTGGTGCGTCAGAACGCGGATATCCCCGGCGGCCGCGTCGACGCCGGCGCTCACGAACTTGCCTTGCGGACGCTGGGCCGCTTTCACGAGCCGCGCGATTTCCTGGAGATGGTCGTCGCCACGCCGGGCGGCATCCCGGTTCGGCTGCGCGATTTGGGTGAAGCCGTCGACGCGACCAAGGAGCCGCGCACCCTGGCCCGGCTGGACGGCCGCCCGGCCGTCGTGCTGACGGTGCAACGGCAGTCCGGCGAGAACACGGTGGAGGTGATCGAGGCGGTCAAACAGCGGCTGAAGCGAACCTCGCAGATTCTGCCGCCGGACGTCCACGTCGAGGTGATCCAGGACCAGTCGCGGTACATCCTGGCCGCCATGCACGAGATCCAGAAGCACCTGATCGTGGGCAGCCTGCTGGCGACGCTGGTGGTGCTGATCTTCATGCGCTCCTGGCGATCTACGGTCATCGCCGCAGTGGCGATTCCCACGTCCTTGATCGCGACCTTCGCCATGATGCGGGCCCTCGATTTCACGCTCAACAACATGACCATGCTGGCCATGGTGCTGATGGTCGGCATTGTGATCGACGATGCCATCGTGGTCTTGGAGAACGTCTTTCACTGCATCGAAGAAAAGGGCATGCCGCCCATGCAAGCGGCGGTGGTGGGCACGAAAGAGATCGGCCTGGCCGTGCTCGTGACGACCCTGTCGCTGGTGATCGTGTTCCTGCCGTTGGCCTTTTTGTCCAGTATCGCCGGACGGATGCTGTTCCAGTTCGGCATGACCGCCACGGTCTCGATCCTGGTTTCGCTGCTGGTCAGCTTTACGCTCACGCCGATGATGTGCTCGCGGCTGCTGCGGCCGTTGAAGCTCGCGGAGGGCGGGCCGGCCTCGCGGCGTGGCTTCTATCACTGGATCGAGGTGGGCTATCTGGCCGTGTTGCGTTGGAGTCTCCGCTGGCGGTGGGCCGTGCTGCTGCTGTCGCTGGCGGTGATCGCCGCCAACTGGCCGCTGTACAAGATGGTCAAACAGGACTACATCCCCACGAATGTGGACGAATCGGAGTTCGAGGTCGAAGTCGTGGCCCGCGAAGGGACCTCGTTGCGTTCGATGGAGCAGCTGGTGCGATCGATCGAGGCCGAGCTGCGGCAGTTGCCCGGCGTCAAGCTGCTGTTGGTCAACCTTGGTTCCGGCGGCATGCCGCGGGTGAATGCCGCCGTGACGTATGTGCGTTTGCAGGACCTGGAAGAACGGGTCTTCTCCTGGGGCCGGTTGTGGCGCGAGACGTTGGCGGGCGAGCCGGGTAAGGCTTTCGAGGGAGGCTTCACCCAGCGGCAGAAAATGCAGGAGATCCGCGAAATCCTGACAAGGTACCGCCGCCAGTACCCGGAACTGGACCTGGACTGCGCAGTACGCAACCTGACGTCGATTCGCCACGGAGCCCCGGTCGATATCGAATTCTCGATTACCGGGCCCAATCTGGACGAACTGGCGGGCTTCAGCCTGCGGCTGCGCGACCGGATGCGAGGCGGCGACGCGCCGTCGGGCATTCCCGGCGTCGTAGATGGCTACGCCACGCTCAAGGCCAAACCCGAGTTGCACGTCGAGATCGATCGCGAACGGGCCGCTTCGCTGGGCGTGGACGTGGAGGAAATCGCGGACACCTTGCGGATCGCCGTCGGAGGCGACGATCGGGCCAGCCGCTGGCAAGACCCGGTCTGGGGCGACGTGTACGACGTGGAACTGCGCCTGGTGGGCGTCGATCGGGGCAGCTCGGAGGCCATCTCCCAACTGTATGTCCGCACCAAGCCCGCCGCGCCGGCAACGTCCACGCAAACGGCGGCCACCAGCGACGGCCAGCGGGAAGCCACGCTGGCGGGCTTGACGCGGCTGGACAACCTGGTCCGCTTGTCGAACGTCAACCGGTTCGCACGCATCGACCGCTTGGACCGCCAGCGGATGGTGGCCGTGCGGGCCAACGTCGCCCCCGGTTTCGCCTTGAGCGACCGCATCCAGGCGGTCGAGGAGGCGGCGCGCGAGTTGGGCATGCCGCCGGCCTACGCCACGCGCGTCCTGGGCCGCGGACGCGAACTGGAACGGACGCTGGGTGAGTTCCGCTGGACCTTCATCCTCTCGTTCATCTTCATGTACCTGCTGCTGGCGGCGCAGTTCGAGCACACCGTCCACCCGCTCACAATTCTCTTCTCGTTGCCCCTGGCCGTGCCCTTCGGGCTAGTCAGCCTGTGGCTCGGCGACGAATCGCTGAACGTCTACTCCGCCCTGGGCATCCTGGTCTTGTTCGGCGTGGTGAAGAAGGCCTCGATTCTGCAAGTGGACCACATGAACCAACTGCGCGCCGGCGGCTTGCAGCGGCATGCGGCCATCATGCGCGGCAACCGCGACCGCTTGCGGCCGATCCTGATGACGACCATCGCCTTCGTCGCCGGCATGATGCCCCTGCTGCTGGGCACCGGTCCGGGCGCGGAGGAGCGCCGCTCGATCGCCGTCCTGGCCGTCGGCGGCCAGACATTGTCCCTGTTGCTGACCCTCCTCGCCGTGCCCGTCGTCTATTCCTTCCTGGACGACCTGGCCGCGTACTTCCGCCGCGGGCGGACTGGGCCGTCCGAGCCGAGTCCGCAATGATGCAAAGTAGACCGGAACAACTCCACGTCACTGGTCACTCGTCAGTGGTCAGTTGTCATTTGTCAGCGGTTCGTCGTCGGCGGACAGTTGGGCGAACCAGGCGTCTAACTCGTGTTCGAAACGCTCCAGGCGATGGCGGCGCGGGACGCGGATTTGCGCCGCTTCGTCGCTCGATTTGACGGTCGCGGCCACGAGCGGTTCGTCCCCGTGAACGTATCCACCGTCGTCCCGTCCGCATCCAGCGGACCCGACGGACCGCTGATTCGGATCTCGTCCCCTTGGTCCGGCGCCGGCCGCACCCGCAAGGCGTTCAGCACCCAGTGCGGGTCCACCCCGCCCGCGTCCCGCAACCGCACGTTCAACTGCGTGTCGCTGGCAACCACAAAGCTGGACGACGTCCACTGCCCGGCGGTCGTGTTGACCGTCACTTGCGCGGTCGCCGCTTCTTCTGCGATCACCTGCACCCGGTCGTGATAGAACGGCGACGTGTCCCCGATCACCGTGTTGACGATGTAGCTGCCGTTCAGCCGCAACGCCCCCTCGGGCGCTTGGGCGTCCAGCCCCATCACGATATTTCCCGCCGTGACGTTTCCGTTCACCTTGCCATCGCTGTCCGTCAAGCTGAACGTCACCCCGTCCGTCTCGTCGATCTGGATCGCACCATCGCCGCTGACCGCAGCCACGATCGCCGCCACCGTCGTGTCCAGGCCGATCCCCGTGCCCGCGTTGGCCATCAGGTCGTCGGCCATCACGTCCAGCGTCGCATCCGAGGTCTGGATCGCCCCGGCCGCGGTCAGGAATACGTCGCCGCTGGTCTGCAGGGTGCCGCCGTTGAAGTTGATCGTCTGGATCGGTTGTCCCACCGTCGTGCCCACGTTGGCGTTGCCCGCCCCGATGTTGGTCGTCCCCGTGGTAAAGTTGACCGTGTCGCCGCCATCGCCGTTGATCGTCAGGGCGATGCCCGGCAGGGGAACGTTCAGGCTCTGCACGTCCAGCGTATCGCTGTCATTCGTGAGATTCACTGTCAGGCTGCCCGCCGGGTTGTTGAAGCTGGTGGCCTCGCTGAGCGTGCTGTCGATCTTGTTCGCCAGAGAGCCGTCGCCCGGCGTGCTCAGCGTCACCGACTCCGCGCCCGCCGTGAAGGTGAACACCCGGTCCACCGCCGGCATCGCGTCCAGCACCGGCTCCAGGCCCGTGTAAGCGATCGTCGTCGAACCATCGGTCATCCCCGACGCGTCGGCGATCGTGATCAGGCCGTCGTTCCCGTCCGCCGGCACGCCCGCCGGATCCAACCGATGCGTCACCGTGTCCGCCGTCTCCCCTGCCGGAGCAAAGACCTGCAGCGTATCGCCCTGCAGGCTCGCGTCGATCGGCGTCAGCGCATTGCCGTCGTTCACTTGGCTCCCGCCGTTGAAGAACACCCCGGACTGCGGATTGAGGAACTCGGTGGCCGCCGGATCGTAGGCAATCGTCAGCACGTCGTCGCCCGCCAGGCCGTTGAACGTCAGTTTCGTCAGCCCCGCAAAGCCCACCGTGGGACCCGCCACAAAGCCCGCACCGGAGTCCGTCCAGACCACGTAACTGCCCGAATCTTCGCCCGTGGCCGTGACGATCATGTGGTCGTCCAAGCCCGTGCCGTTGACCACCACGTCGCCGCCGAAGGCCAGCGATTCGATCTCCCTGTACGTCACCTGCTGGTACCCGCCCGTGGCGTCGATCGTGCCGCTGTCCGGCCCGCTCACCGTCTGGGTCGCGGTCTGCCCGGCCGGCGTCTGGTAGGCCAGCTTGTCGCCCGGCGTCACCGACGCCGGACTGTCCCCGTCGATGAAGATCTTCATCGTCAGGGACGGCGTCACCGTGAACGTATCGCCCGCCGTGCCGGCTTCGTTCATCCCGTTGACGTGCAACTCCTCCAGGTTGGCGTCGTACGTCACGGTCTCGGTCGCGTCGCGCTGCAACTGCGCGGCGCCGATCACAAAGCTGTCGCTCAGCGTCTCGCCGCCGGTCACGTACAGTTGGTCCGTCCCGCTGGCGCCCGTATCCAACACGGAAATCTTGCTCTGGATGGCCGCGCCCACACTGGCCCCCAGGTTCACCGTCACCGTATCGCCGCTGCCCGCCGCGTCGACCGTCAGCCCGCCTGTGCCCAGCCGGTTGACCGTCACGCTGTCCGCATCGGCGTTTCCGCTGAGCGTGGCCCCGCCGCCGCTGGAGATCGGCCCCTCGAGCAGCGCCGTTGCTCCCGTCCCGCTATCGGCATCGCCCGCGTCGATATTGACCACAACCGTCGTGGCCGCTGTCACCGACCCGCCGGCCGCCAAGCTGAAATCGTCCCCCGCGCTGAGCGTCACGCCCGCCCAGGTCGACCGGACCGCGGCGTTGAGCGTCAGATGGTCCGCACTTGCCGCCGCCGTATCGGTCACCGTCAAGGCGACCGGTCCGGCCGCCGTTACACCAGTGACGCTGCCGAAGCCCGGCACGGTCAGGCTGGTGACGGTCAAGGCCCCGCTGTTGATCACCTGTACGGCCCCGCTGCCGTTGTTCTCGGCCGCCAGCAGGCTGACCGCCGTGTCCAGCGGATCCGGATCGCCGATGCCCAACCGGGCCGACATGATCAATGCCGCTGCCGTGACGTTATTGCCCGTGCCGTTGATGTCCACGATCGCGCCGGCGAAGGCGCCGATGCCCACCAGGTTCCCGTCCGCGGTGGCCGAACCGAGTTGCACCGAGCCCTTGACCGCGCCCAGCAGCAGGTCGCCGCTGCCGCCTGCGGTGGCGTTGACGACGGTCAAGTCGCCCGGCAGCACGGCGCCGGCCGCCAGCAGGATCGGGCCGTCGTTGGTCTGGGCCAGGTTCACGTACAAGCCGTCCGGGTCCACCAGCCCGATCGGGCCGGGGCCGCTGACGGTCGCGGTCAGGCCGCTGCCGGCCGCGCCGCCCGCGTTGATCTCCAGTTCGCTGCCGGGCGCACCGATGCCCGTGGCGGCGGCGAGGATCAAGGTCGCGGCCGCCAGTTCCAAGCCCGCGTCGGCGACCGTCTCCTGGATCGCGCCGCCGGCGGTGATCGCCAGCGTGCTGGAGGGTCCCACGGCGAGGATCTCGCCACCGCTGGTGAAGTTCACGTGTACGGTGTCGATTGTCACGTTGCCGGCGAAGACCGCCCGACCGGCCACGGTGAGCGTTTCGGCTGCAGTGCCCGTGCCCGTGTCGATCTGGAGGTTCACGTTGCCGTGCGGGCTATCGGCGCTGTTGATGGTGAGCGCATCATCGCCGTCGCTGGCCGTGGTATCGATCACCAGCGTGCCGTTGTTCCAGGCGTGCAGCGATTCGAAGGCCACCGGCCCGCTGCCGCTGTCGCTGGTCCCGGTCAGGACCAGGGCCGGGATCGTGCCGGAGGCGGCGTCGAACCCGTTGTCCATGTTGACCACGTCCGCTGCGCCGGGCAAGGTCAGCGTGGCCGTGGCCATGTTGCTGATATCGACGGGTTCCAGACCGGTAAAGGTCACCACGCCGCGTCCCGTCACGGTGACCGTGCCCGCGCCCGGCGTGGTGGCCGAGGGCCGGTAGATGGCGACTTCATCCCGCGCCCCGCTGTCGGTCACCTGCAGCACGTCGCCATGGCCGGGCGTCGGCATGGGCTCATTCGCACCGGGCAGCCCCAGCGGCGCCGCGCCGTCGAAGAACACGCCTTCGCCCACTCCGCCGCCTCCGGGGAGGGCGTCGCCGTTGACGAAGTCGACGATCAGCACGTCGTCCCCTGCGCCGCCGTTGAAATAGAAGGCCGCCGGGTTGCCGAGGTCCACGAAGCCGGCGTTGTTCAGCTTGAACTCGAACTGCGAATCATCCGCCTTGCGCCGCAGGATCACCGTATCCGGACCCGGCGTGCCGTTGACGACCGGCTGGCTGGTCAACACCACATCGTTGCCGGTCGTGTTCCCGGCGCCGCTGCCGGCGTAGGTGATATACAGCGTCGCGCCGCCGGCGACGACCGGCGAGCCTTCGGGCAGGTCATTTCCCAGCGCGTCCTGGAAGACACCGGCGACGGCGTCGCCGTCATCGTCATTGTCGATGATGACAAACGTCTCCAAGCCTGTAGTGCTGGGCATGAAGCCCTCGAACAGGCTGGCGTCCAAGGTCGCGCCGCCCAAGCTGACCGCGCCGTTGACCATCAATTGGCCGTGGAAGCCGCTGCCGCTGCCGGCGCTGGTCCCGCCGATCGCGACGCGGAACGTCGCGCCATCCTCGAAGGTCGCGCTGCCGCTGGTCAGCACGCCCGGAGCCGCGACCCCCGTCTGGACGGTCGAGCCTGCCAGTGCCCGCAGCGTCCCTGTCACCGCCCCTTCGCCGCGCAGCGTCTGCCCGCCGGCCAGATCCAGCCGGCCGCCGCTGAGGCCGGTGACGTCCAGCACGGCCCCGCTGTCGAGGGTGAGTAGCGGCGAGGAGGCGAGGTTGCTATTGCTGGCGTGCGCCAGGGCCAGCGTGCCGCCCAGCACGCGCGTCTGGCCGCTGTAGGTCTCGTTGTTGCTGAGCGTGAGCGTGCCGCTGCCGCTCTTGTTCAGCCCGCCGCCCGTGCCACTCAGCACGCCGGCGAGCGCGACATGGAAGCCGTTCGTATCGACGGTGATGGCATTCGTACCGGTGCCGCTGAGGGCCATGGGCAGCGACGCGTCCCAGTTGGCCGTGGCCTGCAGCGTGCCGCCGCTACCGCCGAGATTGATCACCGCCGAGCCGCCCGCCGTGCGGATGCCGCCGCTGCCAAGCTGAAACAGGCCATTGCTCAGGGTGAACGTGCCGGAGCCACTGCTGTTGAGCGAATTGCTGTCGTTGACCACCAGCCGGTTCACGGTGGCGATGCCGCCGGTCTGGGTGAACACGCCCGCACCGTCCCAGCCGACGCTCAAGTCCGAGGTGATGTTGAGATTGCCGCCCGACAGGTTGTAGGTGCTGGTTTCATTGCCCCAGTGCGCAATGCGGAATGCGCCCGATGTGTCGCCGATATTGCCGCTTGCGCCCGTGACGGTGACCGTGCCGCCCGACTGGTTCACAAAGTTCGTTTGAGCCGGCCCAGCGCTGTGCTCGCCCATCCGCAGGTTGGCGGTCGTCAACGTCGCCGTGTCCTGGATGTTGAGCGTCCCGCTGCCACCGCCCACGATGAAGGCGTCGTTCGCTCCGACCAGCATGTTGGAGGTGTTGACGGAGGCATTCCCGTTGATCGTCAGATTGCCGCCGGCCGCAAAGAGCTGGCTCAGGGTCCCGGAAGTGCTGGTGCCCGTGCCCAGCGTCAACGTCCCGGCGCCGATCTTGCCGAGCGTCTGTCCGCTGCCGCTGATCGTAGCGCCGACCAATTGCAGGTCGCCGCCCGTATTCGATACGTCGATCCGCGGCGAGTTCGCCCCGCTGGACCCGGACAAGGTGATGGTCCGATCCGTCGCGTCCGCCGCGGCGCCCGTGAATTGCAGCACGCTGTTGCCATTGACGGCGACGGTGGTGCCCGCGCCCAGATTGCTGGCCAAGCCGTTGTCCGCCACGTCCGAGACGCTCAGCGTGCCGGCGTTGATCGTGGTCGTGCCACCGTAGGTGTTGCCGCCCGTCAGGGTCAGGGTGCTGGTGCCGTTCTTGGTGAGTCCGCCGGCGCCGTCGATCGGTCCCGTGATCGTGATGTCGTGCCCGCCCGCGACCGCATTGACGACGGTGTCCACGTTCATGGTGATCGGTCCGGTGAAGGTCGTGTCGTTGTTTTCGGAGGCCAGCGAGCCGCCGTTGAAGATGATCTTCTCCGGGACGGTGTAGGCCCCGTAGTAGCCCAGCACGGCCCCACTGTTGACGGTTGTGGTGTCCGTCGGTCCGCCCGTTCCCAGGGCATTGCTGTTTTGGATCGTGAGCCGTCCCGCGTTCAGGACGATGTCGGCGCCGTTGAGCGGGCTGGAGACGGCGATCTGGAAGCCGCCGATCTTGGTCAGGGTGTAGTTGTTGCCGGTGAACGTAATCCCGCTGCGGATGTCCCAGCGGTTGGGTCCACCGATGGTCGTATCGCCGTTCAGCGTGAGATTGCCAAAACCTCGATTGTAGACTACTGCGCCTGTGTTGACGATCGCTCCATTGCCGCCGACCCCCGTTCCTGAAACGCTGATGGGCTCGTTGGAGTTCCCGGCGGTATAGACGCCGTTCAGATCCAGCGTGGCCCCGCTTTCGATCACCGTGCCGGCCGTCGCGCCGCCCAAGGCGCGGTAGTCGCCCAGCTGCAACGTGCCCGCGCTGACGGTCGTCAGCCCGGTGTAGGTGTTGATGCCGCTGAGTAGGAGCGTGTCGCTCGCGGCGCCGGCTTTCGTCAAGCCGCCCGTGCCGCTGGTTGGGCTGGCGACGCTCCCGGCTCCGAGGGTCAGGATCACGGGCGTCGTGTGTCCGGCGTCAAAGCCACCCAGCGCGATGAGGTCGTCGGCGCCGCTGGTCAGCGACGGCAGGGACGAGTCTCCGCCGACGAACTGCAAGCTGACGGCGTTGGCCGACAGCGTGACCGGGTCGCCGTAGTTGCCGGGATTGACGATGATCGTCCCGGCGTAGGCGGGATAGGCGGCCAGTGCCGCGGGAATCGACGCGAACGCATCGACGCCGACGTAGGCCGTCTGGAAGCCGGCCAACTCGCTGTCCCCGTCCACCATCGCGGGCGCCGTCCAATCATCGTCCACGTACAGCAGGCTCGGAGTCCCGTTCAGCCCGACCAGGACGACGTCGTTGCCGTCGCCGCCGTTATAGTAAATGCGGAAGTCCGTGCCGCCGGCGGTCAGGGCTACGTCGCCGTCGCTCAAGCCGGAAAAGTTGCCGGTCGTCAGATCCGTGCCGTCGTTGGCGATCAGCGTGTATGCGCCCAAGAGCGCCGACGGGTTGGTGCCCAGGGACGTGACGTTCAGCCCCGCCGCGCCGATACCGAGCGCCACGGAACCGGTCACATTGACCACGTCGTTGCTGACGCCCGGCGTGGTGCCGTCGTCGGCCCCGACCTGCGCCCGGAACTGGCCGCCGGTGAGGATGATCGAGTTGGTGCCAAGCGAGCCGATGTCTGCCGGTTGGCCCGCATCGAGGATGCCCGCCGAGGTCACCACGGCGCCGATCACGCCGGTGCCCCCGAGCGTGCCGCCGTTGTCCACGCGGACTTCACCGTTCCGGCGAATCGAGAAGTCCCAGTTGAATCCGTCACTGCCGTCGTCATTCCCCGCGCCGGCTCCGTCCGGGCCCGAGGCGACATAGATGACGTCACCGGCGCTGAGCCAACCAAGCGGCGAGTTGAATGAGAACGTGCTGTCATCACCCTTCACCGACAGGACCTGCGTGGTGACGCCGCCCGCCGTGACTAGCACCACGACCTCGTTCCCATCGCCTGGCGTCCCGGCTGGGTCCAGGAAGCTGTCCGTCAGGAAATACTCGCCGCCGCTACTCACGGTATAGGCCGCGATGGCGTACCGATCGACCGTGTTTCCGGGAACCTGGCCGGCCGAGCGGCCTGGATGGCCGCCGGTAGAGGCCAGGTAGAGATAGGCGCCTGGGTTTGCATCGGGAAAGACACCGTTCGCCACGGTCTCATACCTCGCTACATCCCAGGAAAGCGGCGTGTAGTTCGCCGGATCGCTGATGCCGCCGCCACTGTTCCACAGGTACTGCCAGCCGGCGAGTGGCGTGGCCGCCTGGAAGTGATCGCGATAGTTCGCCACGACCTGAGTGGAATCGATCGAGCCGTTGACCAGTAGTGTCCCGCCGCTGACCGCCGTCACGTCCTTGTAGCTGTTGGTGGCCGTCAGGGTCAGCGCGCCGTCGCCCATCTTGTTCAACCCGCCGGCGCCGCGGAGTGCGCCGGACAGCGTGATGTCGTTGCCGTTGGTATCGAAGGTCGCCGCGGCGGTGCCGCTGCCGCTGAGCGTCATGGGCAGCGACGACGAAAACGTGGCCGTGGCCCGAATCGTGGGGCCGCTGCCGCCGGCGTTCACCGCGGCGGGACCGGTCCCGTCGTTCACGATGCCGCCGCTGCCGACATTCAGCTGGCCGCCGTTGACCGTCAAGGTCCCGTTGCCTCCACCCCCGCCGCGGGCGTTGACCACCACGCGCGTCGCCGTGGCTTCGCCGCCCGTCTGATTGAACGTGCCCGTGCCGTCGACGGCGCAGGTCAGGTAGTAGCCGTTGTCCACCAGCAGGGTCCCACCGCTGAGGTTGTAGAACGTGGTCGCGGCCGGGTAGTGTCCCAGCCGCACGCCGGCACTCTCGGCCGGGTGACTCGTGGTCCGGACTGAGCCGCCGGACTGATTCACGGTGGCCGTGATCGCGGTCCCGGGAGTATTCCCCAGTTGGATCCAGGCAGTGGTCAGCGAGCCATCGGGAATATCCAGGGTGGCGCTGCCGCCGCCCGAGGTGTGGGCGTTGCCTACCTGGACGCCCCCGGGAAGCGTGGTGACGGAACCGGCTGCGCCCAACGTGACCGGTCCGGCAGCGACGTTCAGGTAGTTGAACGTGTTCGTAGCGCCGACCATCGCCAGTCGGCCGGCGCCGATCTTCGCAATGTTGCTGGTGCCGTTGTTCGTGATAGGAACGCTGACTAGCAGATCGACATCCTGGGCCCCGTCCGCGACATTGAAGAGGGCCGACGTGCTGTCCCGCAGGCGCAGGACCGCACTGCCGGTGACCGGCAGGATCTGCGCCGTGGTGGGCGAACTGTTCACCGTGACGGTCGGATTGTGGAACTCGTTGAGCGTCCCGCCCAGGTACAGCGTTCCGCCGGTCATGTTCAGCTGGAAGCTGTTCCAGAAGTGGTTGCCCACATTGGCCCCGCCGACCGTGCCGCCGTTGATGTTCAGCACGTTGACGGACTGGCCGCTGAGGT